>Ga0114979_10000768_pt1 | contig 21283 bp, 17 predicted proteins | sample S_140625_EF_Meta_FD_87315 | JGI IMG/M metagenome (GOLD analysis project Ga0114979, IMG submission 87315) | Freshwater microbial communities from Lake Simoncouche, Canada to study carbon cycling - S_140625_EF_MetaG | ecosystem: Environmental > Aquatic > Freshwater > Lake | place: Lake...
GTGATTTTTGCACTCACAAATTGGCCTACTGTAAATAATTTTTCATCTGCCGCTTTCTCGAAATGGCCATGAACTGAAGTGGTCCTTGACTCTAAATTAACTTGCTGGCCAATCAAAAATATTTTTGCCTTTGCAGTTAAGCCTTCCGATTCCACTAGAATTGATTGGCCTAATTTCAACTTCGATAAATCTTTTTCAAATACTTTTATTTCAACATGCTTATCGAGCGTCCCTACAATTTTTACCAGGATATCCGCGGGGGTTACATATTTTCCAATCGCCAAATATTGCTCTTCAATAAAGCCATCGATGGGTGATTTGACAGCTAATACGGCATTCATATTGCCCTTTGCTAATGCTTTCAAATCACATCCTATCATCTCAAGTTTCAAACTCAATGACTTAACTTGAGTCTGTAAATTAACCTGATCCGCCTCCGCTTGTTGGAATTTTTTCTTAGAACCCACCTCCTCATTACTTAAAACTTGTTGGCGTGATTTCTCTACATTTGACAAGCCCAATGCACTCAAAGCCTGCAGGTATTCTTGCTGCATTTGAATGTAGTCTAAACTATTAATGGTCGCTAATACTTGGCCCTTGCTCACCTTTTTGCCAGGTAAAAGCTCAAATGTAGACTTCACATATCCGGCAATAGGTAATGAAACTGAGGCAATTGAAATCGGAGGCACGTCAATTAGCCCCGCACATTTGATCTCTTCCCCCATCTCGTGTTGGATAATTTCACCTAGATTAATTCCTGCATTTTGTTTTTGCTCAGCGGTCAATTTAATTTCCTGTGCAGCTGTTGCAGCAGGTTGATTGATGGATTCGCTTTTCTTTGAATCACAAGAAGCTAATATCATCAGCCCCAATACTATTATTTTTATATGCTTATTCATTGCCTAAAATTGTTTCGATTTGAATGACTGTTTGGTTGTAAGCCAAAATCTCCTGTAAATATTGTTCTCTTATTTGCCATGCTTGTTGGGCATTTTGCAACATTTCTACATACTCAATTTCACCTGCTTTATAGCTTTTGAGTGCGGTAGATTCCAACCAAATTGCCTGAGGCAAAGCGGTTTCTTGGAAATAAGTAAGGGAGTTTATATACTTATTTAATTGGGCCATATAGGACGTATACTCCCTAGATAATTGATCTAAGTTTTGATCCTTCTGACTTTCAAATACCTGAACTTGTTTCTCTGAAGCCGCTACTCTCGCCTTTTGCCCTTTGGTAAAAATGGGAATCCCGACGCCCGCCTGCACATAATTTTGACCTCCAAAATTTTCAATACTTTGGGACACTAGGCCAAATCGTAAATCGGGTTTTAATTTTTGACGTTCCACCTGTACTTGTAATTTACTTGCGTCAATTTGCTGATCGATCAATTGAAGTTGAGGATTATTAGAAACCTCTTTTGTCAAAAACTTTGCCTCCCGATTTAGTTTTTCAACAGCACTAATTTCAAAATCCTGAGGATAATTAGTCCAATAAGCCAAATTTTGAAGGCTGATTTTCATGTCAGATTCCAAAGCAATTCGCTTCTGCTGAAACTCACGCAACCGTGATTCCGCAGCGACCAATTCCAATCGATTCGTTTCACCTTCTTTAAATTTTAAGGCCGCAGCTTTTTTCATTTGCGAATAAATACTGTCCTGCTTTTGAAGAAACTCATGGTTTTTTTGTTGGACCATCAACAAATAATAATACCATTTTACGGAAGATGCGACTAAGTTTTGGGTGATTTTAAGTCTTTTTTCAGCCACCATTTTTTGAGAACCGAGCGCTTTCACTTGGGCCTTCAATAAACTAGGCCATGGAATATTTTGGTTCGCGATAATGGTATAATCTTGACTAAAATAAGTCTGTGTTTTCCCATATTGAAAGTCGACAGATCCCTTAGGAAGTTCCCGGCCAGTTCCGATAAAAGCCTCAGCGGCCTGCACCTCCAATTTCCCAGTATTAATTAACTTATTGTTCTTTTGGGCATGATCTAGGCAGTTTTGAAGGCTCAATTTGGTTGGGTTTTGAGCCACCATAGTGAAGCTGAAGCAAAGCAATAATGCAATGAGGCCCATCGTTTTTTCCTTCAATTTCCGTTCTTTTCTCGTCATAATGATTGAGTACACCACTGGGATGACTACCAAAGTTAAAAAGGTAGCGGTAATTAAACCTCCAATGACCACGGTGGCTAGTGGCCTTTGAACTTCTGCGCCTGGCGACTGACTGAGGGCCATCGGCAGAAAGCCTAAAGAAGCAACAGAAGCCGTCATAATCACCGGTCGGAAACGAAGTTCTAGGCCTTTAGCCAATCGATCTTTGACACTTAAGCCTTCATTTGCGAGGGTCTTAAAGAAAGAAAGCAAAACGATTCCATTTAGCACGGCCACCCCAAAGAGTGCGATAAATCCGATACCAGCCGAAACAGAAAATGGCATATCACGTATCCAAAGTGCCCAAATCCCTCCAATCGCAGAAAGCGGAATGGCCAAATAAATAATGGACGCTTCCACAAAGGATTGAAAGGTGAAAAAGAGTAAGATAAAAATTAGGGCCAGTGCGATAGGAACGACTAAAGAAAGTCGAGATTTCGCAGCCAATAAATTTTCAAAAGTACCCCCATAAGTTACATAGTAACCGGCCGGCAAAACCACTTTATTTTTCATCACCGCCTGAATATCGGCAACAACGCTCTCGACATCCCGATTTCGTACATTGATCCCGATGGTAATTCGGCGGTGCGTATTATCACGGGCAATTTCAACAGGCGCATTTTCATAATCTACGTCGGCCACTTCTTGCAAAGGAATATGGGATCCATTAGGTAGATCTAAATAAAGCTCCCGTAAATTTTGAATATCCGTCCGATGAGCTGAATCCATTCTGACCACCAGATCAAAACGTTTTTCACCTTCCATGACAATCCCTGCGGTCTCACCGGCAAATGTCATTTTGATCATCCGATTAACATCCTGAATTTGAAGGCCATATTGCGCCATTTTGTTGCGGTTGTATTTAACCACGAGCTGAGGAATTCCGTCAATTTGTTGGACTTTAATATCCCCAACCCCATCAATTTTCCGAATATACCTAGCCGCATCCGTTGCGTGAGAAAACAGTTCATCCAAATCTTCACCAAATATTTTAATGGCAATGTCAGATTTGACACCTGCAATCAATTCATTAAATCGCATTTGAATCGGCTGGGTAAATTCAAAATTAACTTCCGGAAAAACATCTAAGGCCCGATCCATTTTTTCTTCCAACTCTTGGGGCGTTTTAGCCGCTTTCCACTCTGACGGTTCTTTTAAAATGATGAGAATATCACAGGAGTTAATCCCCATAGGATCCGTCGGAATTTCAGATGCTCCAATGCGAGAGACCACTTGCTTAATTTCGTTTGGAAACTTTTTCATCAACAATTTTTGAGCCTCCGTATTGACGTGAATGCTTTGGGATAAACTGGCGTTTGTTGGCAAAATAGCCTCCACAGCGAAATCCCCTTCATTTAATTCTGGGATAAACTCGCCACCCAACGTTGTGAAGAGCCAAATACTGCCAATAAATAAAATCCCTGAACTTGTAATCACCCATCTCCTCGAGTTCAAAGCCCAGTCAACAATCGGTTTATAGCCGCGGTACATAAAATTCATGATCCGATCCGCGATGGTCAATTGGTGACTTATTTTTTTATTCAAAAACAAGGCCGACATCATGGGAACATAGGTCAAAGAAAGCAACAGAGCCCCAAAAATGGCAAAACTAACCGTTTGAGCCATAGGCCTAAACATTTTACCTTCAATGCCACCGAGGGCCATAATAGGTAAATAAACGATTAAAATGATGATGACTCCAAAAGCTGCCGACTGGAAAATGGCTTGAGAAGAAACAGTTACTTCCTCATCCATGGCATGTTGGCTCAATACTTCTCCCTTTCGATGAAGATGCAATCGATGTATGATGGATTCGACAATGATGACTGCGCCGTCTACAATTAATCCAAAATCAATCGCTCCAAGGCTCATCAAATTAGCTGAAACGCCAAAAATATGCATCATCGCAAAAGCAAAGAGTAGGCACAATGGAATCACAGATGCAACAATTAAGCCTGCTCTAAAATTTCCAAGAAGCAAAACCAAGATAAAAACAACGATTAATCCTCCTTCCATTAAATTCTTTTCGACCGTCGAAATGGATTTCCCAATTAAGACACTTCGATCCAAAAAGGGTACAATTTTGATCCCTTGTGGCATTGTTTTTTGGATCGTCTCCATTTTCAACTTCACCTCTTTGACTACATTGTTGGCATTCGCCCCTTTCAACAAAAGCATGACGGCCCCTACCACTTCTCCCTTTCCATTTCTAGTCATCGCTCCGTATCGAACGGCCTTGCCAAACTGCACTGTTGCAACGTCCTTGATTAAAATAGGTAATCCGCCAGGTCCTCTTTGAACGACAATTGTATTTTCAATGTCATCTAAAGAGTTCAGCATTCCCTCAGACCTAATGAAATACACATCGGTACCTTTTTCTAAGTAACTACCTCCTGAGTTGGAATTATTATTTTCCAAGGCAGTAAAAATCTGATTAATGGACACATGGGCTGCACTAATTCGTTCGGGATTAATGGCCACTTCATATTGCTTTTAATTCCCACCAAAAGAACTTACCTCTACAACGCCTTTGATACCGAGTAGCTGACGTTTAACGATCCAATCTTGGTAAGTTCTTAAATCAGCTAATGAATATTGGTTTTCAAAAGCGGGGTCAACTTCCAAGGTATATTGATAAAATTCTCCGAGGCCCGTGGTAATAGGTGCCATTTCAGGCACTCCAGCTCCCTTTAACAAATACGGTTCGGCGCCCTTTAACTTCTCGGAAACTTGTTGGCGCGCCACTTCCATCGCCACCTCATCTTCAAAGACGACCGTAATAATGGAAAGTCCCATCCTGGAAACGGAACGAATATCACGCACATTCGGAATCGTTCTTAATGAAATTTCTAAGGGATAGGTGACAAATTTTTCGACTTCCGCCGCCGCTAAAGCGGGCGACTGAGTGATTACTTGTACTTGATTCGATGTAATATCGGGCAAAGCATCGATGGGCAATTGGCTTAAAGAATAACTTCCCCAAGCAATTAGGCCGATGACGAAAATTCCCACAACTAATTTATTGCGGATACTAAATGAAATTATTGAATTGATCATATGTCTTTATGTTTACTTAAAAAATGCTTGTGCTATTTTTTAAGCCCTAGGAGGCGCGATCAAAACGCGGGATAAGGAAAAATGATAAAGATTAATTTGTTGGAGATCTTTCCTACGTGACATGAAAATTAAAACAGGCCAAATACACAAAAAGTATAAACCTGGAATAACGTAGCCAATAATCCCATTAAAATCGATGGAAGGAAGGCTTGGATGCTTACTTGTTTTACTATGTTTGGAATCAGCTGCGTAATGTAGCCAAAGAAAATCGACAAAATTGAAATTGGATTTTTCTATCTTCTGATGCTCCTGAAAATGTTTTAATAGCTCGTTTGCCTTAAATGATTGTTCCAATCCTACTTTAGGCAAAAGACTGCCAAAAATAAATAAAACAAAAAGAAAAGAGACCACTACATTTTTCATTCCCTAAATGTACAGAAATTTCGAAAATTAAATGGATATTTATGCTTTGATTAATTATTAGATTGAGACAAAAGCGTAATAAAACACGATTAATTTAAGGAATCTCCCGCCTATTTATGGATGAAATAAATATTTTATGGCATCAATTGACCGATTCGGAAACCATCATCCGATCGGGCTTGTTGGTTATTACCTTAATTGTGTTTGCGGAGAATGGTCTATTTTTCGCCTTTTTTCTGCCCGGTGATTATTTACTTTTCCTAACAGGTGTTTTTGGCGGGACAGGGGTTTTAAAAGAACCATTGTCAACGATCTTACTCAGTATATTTCTTGCGGCAGTCATCGGCTCTTTATGTGGTTATTTACTGGGTCGATTTTTCGGAAACTCCCTTCAAAGGAGGCCAGATAGCCTCTTTTTCAAGAAAAAGCATTTGGAATCCACGAGAGAATTTTTTGAAAAATACGGTTTTGGGGCTTTAGTCCTCAGCCGGTTTTTACCCGTTGTCCGAACATTTACGCCTATTTTAGCAGGAATAAGCAAAATGTCTTGGTATAGTTTTTTGTTTTTAAATATTTTCGGAGCTGCTATGTGGGTTGGGATATTAGTCGCCGGAGGATATTACATGGGACAGCATTTTCCATGGATTATTAATTACGTTCAATACATCATCTTGTTTTTTTTAGGAATCACCACCTATACGATCATAAAAGGCTATTTGAAATTCAAACAATGATCGAGCAATTTGCATATGTTTTCGCTTTTTTGGCAGCAGGCATGTTATTTATCGCTTTGATATTATTTATATCGCGTTCATTAAGACCCTTTAGGCCAAATGTAGAAAAACTAAGTACCTATGAATCGGGGGAAGAGCCTATGGGGAATGCCAATATTCGCTTCAACCCAAGGTTTTATGTGATCGCGCTTTTGTTTGTTCTATTTGAAGTGGAATTAATATTTCTATTTCCTTGGGCAGTAGTATTTGGCAATAAGCAATTAGCCTTAGCGGATTCAAATTGGCCAATCTACGCCTTAGTGGAAATGTTTATTTTTGTAGGAATACTAGCGCTAGGATTAGCTTTTGCTTGGGTTAAAGGATATTTAACATGGGAGAAACCGTCGACGAATCCTGAAGAAATGAATAGCCCTATCCCGAAGGACGCGTACCAAAAATATTTGCCTAATTCGAAATAGCTACCACCTTGGATTCGTGGAGTATACTTTATTCTTCATTTTAATGGAAATCATTATTTCATGAGAGCCTAAAGAAGTCCGAGCTAAGCCTAGGCTGTGATTTTCGTACAAATAAGTCATATTCAAACTTTGATTTAAATGCACGCCAAACATGGCTCCTATCGCTTCATTGTGCCTGTATGAGGCGCCCATCCAGACTAAATCGTCAAAATTTACTTTAAAGTTTCCTTCCACACCAAACACGGCATTTTTCATATATTTAGCTAAGATGGAAGGTGAAAAAGTCCAATAGCGCCCCGCTTTTATCTCTCTTCCAAATTGGAAAAATAGATTTGGATTTGTTTGACCTAGCCACAGAATTCTGACAGTATCATTTTCGGCAATATTCGTTCGGGTTAGACTATAATTATCCATCACAATTTGGTTGGCCGACAAGCCTATGTGAAATTTCCGATTGTAATACAGGATTCCTACATTGACTAAGGGTTGGATCCCATTTAGTTTTGACTGAGTCATATAGGGATCTCCTTCATCTTTTACCGTAAAACCGCCTATGCTAAGGCTTCGCTGGTATACGCCGATCGTAGCGCCGACCGCCAATTTTTCCTCTCCGCCTAATGACAAGTGATATCCATAGGAAGCCCCTAATGAAATACTTGACAAAGGACCAAAATTATCGGTCATCGCTTGTAAGCCTAATCCTTGATGAAAATTAGCCCTGTATGTTTTTTTTCGAATTCTTGTTGGCGTAAATGTCCTTCTGATCGTTTTTGACATAAAAGGCGTTTTGCCTGAAGAGGTCCGATCCGTCTTATCAAAAGCCATATTTGCTGTGGCATAAAAACTAGACATATTGGTGTTAAATCCGGTCCATTGTTGGCGATATCCTGTTTTTATATCCCAATAATCCTCAAATCCAGTAAAAGCAGGATTATATAAATATCTATTCATCATATATAAGCCAAACTGGGGTGTTTGCTGGGCCAGGCCAACAAATGACATACATAAAATGAAAAGAAGAATTAAAAATCTCATTACTAGGGGTTCGAACCACAAAAATCGGTTAAATATATTTAATTTCGTAAGATATTTTTGGAAAATAAATTGGCATTAAAAATTCTACCCAAGATATCCATTGATCCATGCAAGTCAAAAGTTACCCAATTGAAAGTCTACATTCCTTCTCAAAACTGCTAATTGATTACTTAGCGGAGTTTCCTGCATTAGCTACGTTTTATGGGAATGCTCCTCAATTGGAAAGTTTTGAAAGACAAATCGCTGAAAAAAAATCATTTAGTCAATCAAATAGAGTCATTTTACACGAGGTGATTCAGGGGCAATACAATGACCTTGGCCTTGAAGTGGAGATTGATTCTATATTAGATGAAAATACCTATACGGTTACCACTGGGCACCAATTAAATATTTTTACGGGGCCGCTTTATGTGATTTATAAAATCGTGTCAACGATCAACCTTGCCAAAAAATTAAAAGCAACATACCCGAAAGCTAATTTCATTCCGGTCTATTGGATGGCCACAGAAGATCATGATTGGGATGAAATAAATCACTTCCATTGGTTAGGTAAAAAATTCGAAATCGCCACTTCGCAGAAAGGCGCTGTTGGCCGATTTTCTTTATCGGAATTTGAGCCTTTTTTGAAAGAGATTCCTACTACAATACCGGCTTTTCAGGATGCCTATTCGCTGGCAAAAAATTTAAGCCAAGCGGTGCGCATGTACATACATGAATTGTTTGGAGACCAGGGTCTAATATGCCTTGATGCAGATGATGCAAGATTGAAATCCATTTTTAGACCGATTGTTTTGGCTGATTTATTTGACCATGCGCATCTTGCACCGGTGGAAAATGCAACCAAATCATTAATTGAAATGGGGTATAAAACCCAGATTAATGCCAGAGAAATTAATTTGTTTTATTTAATGGATGGGCTACGTGAGCGCATTGAAAAAAGGGGAGAAATTTATCACGTAGTAAACACAAATACTACTTTTTCTGCAAAAGAGTTACATGCAGAAGTGGCGGAATTTCCTGAAAGATTTAGCCCCAATGTTGTTTTAAGGCCCTTATATCAAGAAATGATTCTGCCTAATTTGGCCTATATTGGTGGTCCGGCAGAAGTTGGGTATTGGCTCCAATTAAAAGGGATTTTTGACTTATACCGAGTGCCTTACCCGATTGTATTGCCACGAAATTTTGCTGTAATCTTAGGTGAAAAACACCAACAAAAAATAAGCAAATTAGGCATTGATCTAAGCGATTTGTTTTTAGAAGATTTCGAGTTAAGACGAAAATTTGTGGCGAGCCAAAGTGCACATGTGTTGGACTGTCAATCTGAATTAAACTTATTAAGTCCGATTTTTAACGAATTAGCGAGCCGAGTAAAATTAATAGATTCCACCTTAGAGGCTAGTGTAAAAGCTGAGTTTAAGCGAGTGGGGAATGGCCTTGAGCGGCTGGAAAAAAAGTTAAAAAAAGCGGAAGATAGAAATCATGAGACCGCAATTCGTCAATTAAGCCAATTAAAAACTGCGTTATTTCCGGAAGGTGAATGGCAGGAAAGGCATGAGAATTTTTTAAATTATTACATGGAACATCCGGCTTTCATTCAACAATTACTAGACACATTTGATCCACTTCTTTTTGAGATGTATGCGATCAATTTGGATTAAATATGCCAGAAAAATTAGATGTCATTTCGTTTTTGGCTGAGGCCAAGCAATATCCGCTCATCGACGTTCGGTCTCCGGCTGAATTTGAACGGGCACATATTCCAGGAGCGATATCATTTCCCATTTTCACCAACGAGGAGCGCGCGCAAGTGGGAACCACCTACAAGCAACAAGGCAAAGACCAAGCAGTAGAATTAGGTTTGGAAATCGTGGGACCACAATTAGCCCAATGGGTAAAAAAGGCAAAAAAAATAGCCAAAGAAGGGGTTATCTTGGTCCATTGCTGGCGCGGCGGCATGCGTTCCGGCAGCATGGCCTGGCTTTTTGAAACCGCCGGATTAGAAGTAAAGGTGTTAGTTGGCGGCTATAAAGCCTACCGAAAAAACGTTTTAGCTGAATTAGAAAAGAAGATCCCATTACTCGTTTTAGGAGGAAAAACCGGCAGTGGTAAAACGGAAATCTTAATTGAGATGAAGAGAAGAGGCGTACAGGTTATTGATTTGGAAGGGATCGCACATCATCGGGGATCGGCCTTTGGGCATTTAGGTTTAGAAGAGCAACCTAGTAGTGAGCATTTTGAAAATCTATTGTCTCATGAATTACAACAAATGGATTTTACAAAACCTATTTGGGTGGAAGATGAAAGTAGGCATATAGGCAAGGTGTTTATGACGGAATCGTTTTATGAGCGTTTGCGAGAATCCCCTTGTTTATTTTTAGATATAGACGCAAAATATAGACTTCCTCATTTGGTTCAAGTGTACGCACAATATCCCAAAGCTGATTTATTAATAGCTTTGGAAAAGATCAAGAAGCGTTTAGGCGGACAACATTTTCAAAGAGCCGTGGAGTGTTTAGAAATAAATGATTTTAGTGAAGTCGCTGCCATCACACTAAACTACTACGATAAGGCGTATCTTCATGGCTTAATGCAGCGGGATGAAGCGCAGATTGCCCGATTGGAAATTCAAACGTTAGACACAAATTTGCAAGTAAATTCGGTTTTAGCCCATGATCTAGTTAATTTCAATTTTAATACCTAATCCTATGCTGCCTGAATCTTTTATAACAAACATCTTAGAAAAGCACATGCATACGCGTGCATTTCCGGCCACATCAGAAATCAAAAAGTTATTTACCAAAATTGTCCTAACGCTATTTCCTGAGCAGTCTAAAATACATTTTAAAACAAAAGCTGAATTAAAGACTTTATTTGAAAGCTTAGAAACTGGATTAGAAAGTATTTTACATTCAATGAAAGGGGAGTTAAAAGATTCTCCAGAAAAATTAGCCCAAGAATACTTTAGTAAAATACCGGAAATCCACGCATTATTATTAACCGATGTAGAGGCCATGGTACAAGGTGACCCCGCTGCTAGCACAGATTATGAAGTCATTAGAACCTATCCAGGGTTTTATGCCATGGCATTTTATCGCTTGGCCCATGGATTACACCAACTATCTATCCCGTTGATCCCCAGAATTTTAACCGAATATGCCCATTCAAAAACGGGAATCGATATTCATCCGGGGGCCAAAATAGGTCAGTATTTTTTTATGGATCATGGGACAGGCATCGTGATTGGAGAGACATGTACGATCGGCGAGCGAGTGAAAATTTATCAAGGGGTAACGTTAGGAGCACTTTCCGTCGACAAGAAAATGGCCTCGACTAAAAGGCACCCAACCATCGAAGATGGAGTAGTTATCTATTCACGCGCCACTATTTTAGGGGGTGAAACGATCGTAGGAAAAGAATCCATCATAGGTGGAAATGTCTGGCTAACCCATAGTGTTCCTTCACAAACTAAAATTTATCATCAGGAGAATTTAAAATTAATCCAAGGTTAAAATGAGCAACTTGTTAGATTTAGTTGGCAATACCCCATTGGTGGAACTTACCCGTTTGCATGATAATCCCAACGTTAAAATTTTTGGGAAATTAGAGGGCGATAACCCTGGAGGTTCTGTCAAAGACCGTGCGGCAAAAAGCATGATTCAGGGAGCACTAGAGCGAGGAGAAATCAAGGCGGGAACAAAATTAATCGAAGCAACTTCAGGAAACACCGGCATCGCTTTAGCCATGATTGCGCGTTTATACGGAATCGAAATTGAATTAGCCATGCCATCCAATTCGACCAAAGAACGTGTTCTGACGATGGAGGCTTTTGGTGCCAAAGTAACCTTAACCGAAACCATCGAATCAGCGCGTGATTATGCTGTAGAAAAATCGAAATCTGGTGAATATATTTTGCTGAATCAATTTGAAAACCCGGATAATTATTTGGCCCATTATAGAACCACTGGTCCTGAAATTTATCGAGATACCCAGGGAAAAATTACGCATTTTGTTAGCTCTATGGGAACAACAGGTACGATTATGGGGACTTCCATGTATTTGAAAGAGCAAAACCCTAATATTCAAATCGTGGGTTGCCAACCAACCGAAGGTTCTAAAATACCCGGTATTAGGCGTTGGCCCATCGAATACCGACCAAAAATTTATGACCCTTCACGAGTAGACCGAATTATGGATGTTTCCGAACAGGATGCCATCGAAATGACTCGAAAACTAGCGAAAGTAGAAGGCGTTTTTGGAGGAATGAGTAGTGGCGGGGGTGTATCAGCCAGCATTCGACTAGCCAATGAATTAGAAGAAGGTCTAATTGTTTGTATTATCTGTGATCGTGGAGATCGCTATTTATCGAGTGGATTATTTGGCGATTAACACGCCTAATATTTTATAGCTCGTGGGTTTCGCTAAGAAAAACTGCTGCATTCCTTCAATATAATACGTTTGAATCCGTCCCTCTGAAAAATTCATAAAGAGCTTTTTCCTAGTTTCAAATAAAAAGTTTTTTTGAGAAATTTCAATTTCCACCTTGGTGGGGCGCTCATCAGCATCTACATGAATAATCATTTTTTTGACAGGTAAACTTTCGTCTTTTTTCAAGGAATACCAATAAAATCCAGGCTCCGAAAGGTTATCATAACTCTTTTCATAAGCTGGCTTATTAAGATCTGCTTCTAGATATAGCGCAAATTCCTTCTCCCAATCTACATTTGAGACAATTTTTACCTCCTTTTTCCCGTCCAGCACAACCGTCTTGTGAACCCTTTGGTTTGAGTTGGCATACCCAATAATTTGCTGCTTCAAGAAAGCCGACCATGCAAAATAATTGTTTTTTTGTACGGGTTTTTCAACACTGCCACACCCTAGGAGCAATCCAAAAACGAAAATAAAACTCGTTAAATTTTTCAGATAAATAATCATCATTCAAAGGTACGCATATTAAGCAAACGAATAAAAAATCCTTGGAGTTTAAGTCCAAGGATTTAAATGGTCAGCCGCCAATCATTTCTTCAATCGGTATACTTAATACTCGAGTTAAAGAATAAATCTTCTGAACGTTTGGGTAATGTTTTCCAGACTCCCAATAATTATAAGCGCTTTGGCTTACCCCAACGGCCTGAGCCACTTCACGTTGGGTCAGTCGCTTTGACCGGCGAGATTTAATTAAAAGTACCGAGAAATTCAATTTTGTTTTCATCATCTTAGGCATTTAGTGGTTAAATTTTTTTACATATTTCAAATTTGTTCTTCAGATTACCAACTAAATTGTACACTAATATTCATTTTAATAACTATACTGATTTGAATATCACCTAAAAGGCATTTTATTATACTTAAAGTCGAAATATGTCATTTAAAGACATGCCCGATTTCAAATAATGACAAAAAAAAGGAGTAGAATAAATTCCACTCCTTTCGTTTTTGAACTAGTTTTTTTACTTAATCGAATATTTGTATTTATATCTTTCAAACAACTGGCTATGCTTATTGTCCAAGTTTATCGCTCGGCCTTGAATAAAAGCATGTGTTACTGTACTTGACTTCATGTCTAAGATATCTCCATTACAGATAACAATATTGGCATCTTTTCCATTTTCAAGACTTCCCGTACGAGAATCAATACCTAATATTTTGGCAGCGTTCAAAGTAATCGCTTGCAAAGCCTCCTCTTTTGATAAGCCATAAGCAACCATGGTTCCTGCCTGGAAAACCAAGTTACGTTGTTGGCTATGCCCATCAGAACCATCCTGACAAATCGTGAATAAAACACCCGCTTTTTGTAACATCGCCCCCGTTTTATATGGTTGGTCTACGGCATCATCATCCGTTGCCGGCAAGCTATGCGGCTCAGCTAAAATGACAGCGACTTTATTTTCCTTCAAAATATCACCAATCATCCAAGCATCCGTTCCACCTACAATAACTAATTTAAAATTAAATTCCGCGGCTAAATGTATGGCGGCCAACATCTCCTTGACCAGGTCACAGTTGACATACAAGGATTTCGATCGGTCAAACAATCCCTTACAAGCCTCATATTTTAAATTCGTGGCAGCATGCGTTTTTTCATTTAAATAGGCTTGTGCTTCTTTGAAAAAATTTCTAGCTAAATCAATGCGCTCTAAACCTAATTTAACTTGGTCTACATCTGCATCTCTACGCCTAGAGCTCATAAAAGAAGGCCGATTAATTAAAGCGGGCATGGTCAAATGAACCCCATTATCTAAGGCATAAGCCGCATCTTCCCAATTCCAGGCGTCCAATTGGACTACCGTAGAAGTTCCAGGTATTAAACCGCCACTTGGGACAATTTGAGCTAATAAAATCCCATTGGAGCGCAATGTGTTGATGACTTTACTATCGGTATTATAGGCAACAATGGATCTAATATTGGGGTGAATATCACCTAATTCTACATTGTCGACCGTCGATTTTGTCGAACTAACTTCCACCAAACCCAAATTTGTGTTGGGCGCAATAATGCCCGGATAAATATGCTTTCCAGTGGCATCAATGTGCTCAATATCGCCTGTTAGAGCAGGAGCATTCATGTCAATTTTCAATTTTCCTTTCTCAATAATAATGTTTCCCGTCGAGACCTGGCCATTTCCAATATGTAAAGTTCCACCGGTAATCACAATCTTTTTTGATTGAGCAGGCGATGGGTGCATGGTTTCCTGGGAAAACAATGGAAATGAAACCATGCATATTGCGATATATAATATATTTTTCATGTGATGTGTCAATTTTAGTTTTCTGTTAAAATCATACGTTGGGAAATGCGATCCCAAAGACTCTTGCCATGTCCGTGATCATCTTCGCACATATTTTCCTCTCTGAATGATGGAGTCATGGGTCTAGTGGCAGAACCTCCTTTTTTAGCCAAGATCATTTTTTGTATTAATCGTTGCTTTTCTTTCTTTAGGTCAACTTGCAATTTTGCATCCACTTCGCGATCAAAAACAACCGCACCATCCACAATCGTCTTTTCAGATTTAGCGTAAATGCTTAATGGATGATCCGACCAAATAACTAAATCAGCGTCTTTCCCTTCCTTAATGCTACCCACGCGATCAGCCACATGAAGCATTTTGGCAGGATTCAACGTAACCATTTTGAGGGCGTCTTCCTCTGACATTCCCGCATATTTAATGGATTTGGCCGCTTCATGATTTAAATGACGCGCCATTTCAGCATCATCTGAATTGATGGCGACATTGACTCCATTTTTTTGCATCAAAAAGGCATTTTGAGGAATCGCGTCGACTACCTCCATTTTATAATTCCACCAGTCTGAGAATGTTGATGCACTGGCCCCATGCGCTTTCATTTTATCTGCCACTTTATAGCCCTCTAAAATATGGGTAAATGTATTCACCGTGAAACCAAATTTATCCGCCACTTTCATCATGGCATTTATTTCACTTTGTACATACGAATGGCACGTGATGAATCTTTTATGATTTAATATTTCAACCAAAGCCTCTAATTCCAAATCGATTCGTTTTCCTGGACCCTGCTTTTCATAATCGCGCGCACGTGTGAATGCGTCCGTTAAAACTTGCTCCACTCCCATTCTAGTATCTGGGAACCTTGGGTTCGATGGATTATAAGAGCGCTTTACATTTTCCCCTAAGGCAAACTTGATGAATGGATCCCAATTAGCAAACTTTAAGCCTTCGGCTGTTTGGCCCCAACGGAATTTCAATAATTGCGTTTGTCCGCCGACCGTATTACAACTACCATGCAGGATATGACTGGAAGTTACCCCACCGCTCAATTGGCGATACATATCCACATCCTCCGGATCAATCACATCAGTGATGCGTACTTCCGCCGTAACTGATTGAGAGCATTCATTAATTCCTCCCGACGCGGCAACATGGGAATGTTCGTCAATGATTCCCGCCGTGACATGTTTACCTGCCCCATTAACCACACGGGCTGCTGGATCTTTCAGTCCTTTTCCTATCGCGGCAATTTTACCATTCTTAATCAGTACATCCGTTTCTTTTAAAACCCCTGATTTCTCATTGGTCCAAACGGTTGTGTTTTTAATCAATATCGTTTCTGATTTAGGAATCGTTTTTTGTCCATATCCATTAAATGGAAATACGACTGCCCCTAATTCTTCTGATTTTGTGGGACGCTTTTTAGTGCTCGTGGTGTCCGCATTAGCTTCGCGAGTGGCTTGCCAAGAAACCCATTCTCCATTCCCCAATGTACCCGTTCCTAACATTGAATTTCCTAAAAAGTCTCCGGATAGGCGCGTCTTTTTTCCTTGGTCACTTTTCGCATTAAAAGTCAAATTGACCAATTGGTCCTTCTGACTAAATTCTACGGCCAAGGTATCTTTCCCCAATAATTGAGCCTTATAAATCCCGGTTTCGCCTGTGACCGACAATTGAGCACTTTGATTTCCTAATGTAAGTTTGTACTTGCCAGCCAATTCCATTTTGGAGTCCGTCGATATTCCATAAGATGATCCTTGAATCCAGTTTTCAACCAATACCGTTTTATCAGCAAAAATAGGACCGGTCGTAATGAGGAAATTGGCCCATTTACCTGCTTCCAAACTGCCTACTGCATTAGAAACCCCTAATAATGAAGCGGGCGTTGTGGTTAAAGCCTCTAACGCTTTTTCTTCAGAAAGTCCATTTTGTATCGCCTTTTTTAAGTTGGGCATGAACTGACTTATATCCTTTAATCCACTCGCCGTCAACGCAAATGGAATCCCAGCCTTTTCAAAAGCAGCAGGATTTGTTGGCGCCAACTCCCAATGTTTTAAATCTGACACATTGACAAACCGAGCATCATTTGGATCTTCTACATCCATTGCTTGCGGAAAGTTAAGAGGCAAAATAAAGGATGATTTAATGGCCTTGATCTCCTCAATGCGTTGGTATTCATTTCCACCCGCTTTAAAGATGTATTGAACCCCAAATTCACTAGCAATTTTGTTGGCCCTGAAAACAGACCATTTATCGGAAACTTCAAAAATTTGCGGAAGGTTCGTATTATCGTTGAATGCCTGCAGGGTAAGGTTTAATCCCTCTTGGCTTGGTTTGGTTTTATACCAACTAGCATCTAAAAAATGCTGGCGTAAAAGAGCGATGCTCCCCATTAAAGAATTTGGATAATCTTGCGTCGAAGAGCCCTTGTCGAAAGAAAAGTGAGCGGATGCTTTTTCTTTTAGGATCACCATATTTTCTTTTTCTTTGGCAAGCGTTGTTAACAATCCAACCCCGCGGGAAATACCGTCCAATTGGTGCGTCAGCACAGAACCAAATCCCAATTTTCTGTATTCCTTGGCCCTCGAATCATTCACGGAAAAGTTTTTGACGTGCAAAACTTCTGTTTTTAACGCTTGGTTCCATGAGTAAGGCCCCTTGGTATTTGAAAGCATTTGAGAAGGAGACCGATAAGTAGTCATCGAAGGCTGCACTTGGCTCATCCCATAATCGCTATATATATCGATAAAGGACGGATAAATCGATTTCCCTTTGCAGTCGATGATGATGGCGTCTTTTGGTACAGGCAAATTAGTGCCAACAGCTTCAATTTTCCCTTGTTTGATAATCAATGTAGCTGAGTTGATGATGGTTTTGGCGTCTTTATAAATTTTTGCGTTTATAAAAGCGTAGTATCCAGACCGAGGGGTGGCCACATCGTTAGCGGGATACGTGGTTTGGGCGAATAGCGGACTAACGAATAGCCATAGGATAAGGGATAAGCCGCCGAAGGATTTTAATTTCATTTTTCGTTTGCTGATAGATTTAAGTTAAAATTATTTAAGTAGTTGTACTTCTGTTTTGCCGTAATAGTTAGCGATACATTTACACCAAAGATGCTTAGGATCAGTAGATAATTCTTCCATAAAAAACATGGTGTTTTTATTTTCGATGGGGGGAATTTTCACTTGTTGATTTCTGGATGTAAGTATCAGATCAAACCTTTTTGCATTTTCATTGGCGTATTTTTTAGCTTTATCAAAACGCCATTCCTCATAAAATTGTTTTGAATTTTGATTAAAAAACAAGAGCGTTAAAAATACAACTAGTAATGAAATTTGAGAAATTACCAGGCTTGAAGGGTTCAATTGGCCTACCTTATATTTAACCCAAACGATAAAATATCCAAACCCAAAAATCAAATACATCAAGATTAAACTCTGAATTCGATCAGGAATAAAATCTTCGCCTAGGGCTAAAGCCATGGGAACAAAAGCTAAAAAATAGCTCATGAAGAACAAGATTAAAAGACCTAAAATTTCCTTGAATGACAGAAGATATTGTTTTTTTGGCTTTTCAATAGTGAAAAACAAAAGCAAGTTGAATACCCAAATCAGGGGTGATTTAACATAAATTTTAAGTAACATGCCAAAATTCAACATCGACTCTGTAAGGCCTTTCAAGTAATCAATATGTTTAGGGGCGCGCACTTTATTTCCGGGGGAAAGTAAAACTAAACCTATGGAAATACCCCAAATGATAAAAAATAAAATGGTCTCTAATTTGATTTTTTTCTGTTTCCAAGCCATATATAATTGGAATGGCCAAAAAATTCCTGAGAACATAATCATCGAAATTTCGCTTGAACCAATCAAGCAAAAAATGATACAAGAGAGTAAAGTGACTCTTAATATGGGCTTAGAACAATAGAAAAATACGTTGACAAATAATAGAACTAAATGAAAAGATAAGTAGTAATAATGGCCTGAGAACCAATAAAATAATTGGAAAAGGCCTGGTATTGTATACCAACAAACGGCTTGACTGACGAGTGAAAGAATCCAGAGATTAGGGTTGTTGTGCTGAATTTGGAATACATTTTTCAAAAAATAATAGCCGTTAGCAAAGCCAATTACAATTAAAACAATCGTTCCCCACTTAAAATGCTCAAAGGAAGTACTAAAAACTAAGGGATTAAAATGAAGGAGAAGGTCGGCGAAATAGCGTCCGCTCCAACCCGCATAATAATGGTAGGCGCCTAGAAATATTCCATATTCCCTGCCCATCCAGCCGAAGCAAAAGTCATCGGTGATGCTGGGTTGATTATAAAAAGATAGAGAAATTAATAGGAATGCCATAAATCCCCACACCAATAAGCTAAGAAACAAAGGGATTTTTGAGAACATGGTTTTATCGCAGACTCATTAAAAAATGACTCTATTTTTTCGTAAGTATTGCGTGAAGAATAAATAGGCTATGTATAAAAATCGATTTTTAGCTCGTTTTATTTCGCTAGATATGTTCCTTTTTCTAGCTTCAGCAACTCGGCAAGTCACTTGAGTTTCTATCCATTGGGCTGAGGAGTTTAGTAATTTCCCCGTATGGTCTAATGAATAGTTCATGTACCTGGCATCTAATTTTAGCGATTGAAGCAACGGGGTTTTGACTAATTTAAATGCGCAAGAAAAATCTTGAAGTTGGGAATTAAAGATTGAGTTACAAAGTTTGTTAGAAACCTTTTGCCCAAAGCGATTAAACTCATTGTCATATTTGCGATTCCGGTGCGTAAAAACAATATCAGCCTCTTGGTTGGCTAATGCTGAAAGCATTTGATTCACATTATCGATGGGAAATTGGCCATCCGAATCGGTGATTAAAGTCCAGTCAAATTTGGCCCTAGCAATGGCTTTTTGAAATGAAAACCCCGGCCCTTCATTTTGCTCATTTCGCAAGATGGTCACCCGTTGGTTTCCAATAAAGGAATCTCGTAAAGATTCATATTGGTGTAAATCGCTATGGTCATCACAAATGATGACTTCTCCTGTAGATATATCAGGATGCTGATCGAAAAACGTCAGCCATTCGTTTGCCAACTGGATTATTCCGGGGCATTCGTTAAAAGCTGCGGTGACGATGCTGATGGATTTCATTCTTCGATGAGTTGGCTTATTCCTTGTTCAAGCGATATTTCAGGATTCCAACCTAAGTATTTTTGCGCTTTTGATATATCGGCTAATGTTTCTTCAGCGTCCCCAGATCTCCTTTCGGTATGGTAATTTTCGATTGGGAAGAAATTGGCTAACTCTTTAATGGAGTAATTGACGCCCGAGCCAATGTTAAAAATTTCACCCACAGTCTCGGAATTCATCGCGGCAACATTCGCTTTGACGATATCCAAGACATGAATAAAATCACGTCTTTGTTCGCCGGAACCATGTATTTCAAGTCTCTCTCCTTTTTTAAATCGATCGATGAAAATACCGAGAACCAATGCATACGCCCCTGTGGCTGGCTGGCCCGGTCCATACACATTAAAATACCTCAAAATATTGCATTCAAGGCCAAAATTTCGATAAAACTGCTGCACATATAATTCGCCGACATGCTTGGTAAGGCCATAAAAATTCAAGAAATCCCCGGGATCTCCTTCTTTTTGAACCCCTATTTTATTTCCATAGAAAGTTGACGATCCCGAATATACGATGCGTTTAACTCCATTCTTTTTACACGCTTGAAGTATATTTAAGGTCCCTAATGCATTACTTTCATGACATTGTTCAGGCATATCGAAAGACGGCCCACTTCTGGAAAAGGCTGCCATGTGAAAAAGACCATCGATATTCTTAGTTACCTCTAGGCACAAATTGCTGTCTTCAATTTTACCAATAATCAATTTTGCTTTTGGGTGAATTTTTGTGGGATCGCCAAAAGACATATCGTCCAAAATGCTCACTTGATGACCTAAAGAAATCAGGTAATTGCACAAATGAGTCCCAATAAATCCAGCGCCGCCGGTAACTAAATAATGCATCATATATGGTTAATCGACAAATTTACAATTTATCCCTAGATCCTTAACGGATTTGATCTTTTTGGTTTAAAAATAAATTAGCTTCATTAAGTTCCTCAGGGGTATTAATTCCAATAGACTTATAATAAGGCTGATCTAGGCGCCAAAAAACCTCTGTTTTTTGTTGAATGGTTTCAAAAAATTTAACAAAATTTCGTTCACCGGTAACTTTCCCAAAGGGCGCATTTAATTTATAAAGTGGCCATGAAGACTCAATTGACCTACGGGTAAAGGCAAAAATTCCCATATCTTTAAATCCAAAAGCATCACATTTTTCGCCTTCCCTACTCTCCCAAACCGCTAATGGGGAACCTAATTTAAACTGAACATAGGGAGAAGAAACCCAGACCAGAGGGACTGAAACTTCGAATTTATTCAGGTCTGAAAACAAGGTTTGGTGTAATTCGGCATCACAAAACGGTTGATCTCCCCATTGCACAATCACTTGAAAATCTTCAGGACGCTTTAACAAGGATTCAAATAATTGATTCATGGCATCAAACATTCCGGTGGCAGATTCCTGTACCCAAACATGTACATTTTGGGGAGCGGAAGAGGCGATATGAAGATCAAAATATTCCTTTCCACTCGGACTTAAGAGTAAAATCA
>Ga0114979_10000769_pt1 | contig 21276 bp, 11 predicted proteins | sample S_140625_EF_Meta_FD_87315 | JGI IMG/M metagenome (GOLD analysis project Ga0114979, IMG submission 87315) | Freshwater microbial communities from Lake Simoncouche, Canada to study carbon cycling - S_140625_EF_MetaG | ecosystem: Environmental > Aquatic > Freshwater > Lake | place: Lake...
GACATGTAACGCACGCCGGCGCTGTAACGGTAGTTACCTTGTGCCATGGTGGTTGACAGGTTGTGCTTCCAACGGAAGATGGGGCTAGCGTCTTTGTACTTGCCAGCGTTTTCAATGTACTCGCCATTGATTTCACGTTGGTATTTGTAGCTGTTGACGTAAGTGCCATCGTAGTTGAAGTTGGTTTTCAAGCCAGCAATGGTGGTGGAGTAAGCCGCACTGAAGTCCAAACCATTTGTTTTCACATTGCCCAAGTTATCGGTCAATGTTTTGATGTAAGCGATAGCACTCGAGCCAGCCACAACTTGGCAACGTTCCCAATTGGCAGCTTCGGCATTGCTCAAAGTATTGCAGCGAATGATTTTGCTAGCGTATTTGGTGGGATCGTCAAATATGGTTTGTTCTGGGAATGAACCAATTTGGCTCTTCACTTGAACATTCCAATAGTCAACTGTCATGAGCAAGTTCTTGGTGGGCTGGAAAGCTGTACCAAAGCTCACTGCTTTTGACTTCTCAGGCTGAACATCAGGATTGCCACCATTCAAAGCTTGAGTTTGCTGACCGCAATCACGTGATGTGATGCCGGCTGCTGTAGCCTTACCGCCAGCGCACAAGATCGGGTCGTTGTAAGCGTTGCTAGAGAAGGTGCGTGACTGAGGACCAAACACATCATCCAAAGATGGGGCACGGAAACCCGTGTTGGCAGAACCACGCAACACAGCGGTTGGTGACAATGTATAACGGAAGCCCACTTTGGGGTTCACGCTGTTGCCAAAGTCGCTGTAATTGTCGGCACGCAAAGCGGCTTGCAATTCCAACTGCTTGGACACTGGGAAAATGGCTTCTGCCACCACAGCTGTTACTGTGCGTGATGCGTCGTTGACGTGATAAGGGCTGCGACCAGCAGATGGGACATTGCTGACCAAGTCGTCATCGGTGTTGGTAGAGTATCCTTCTCGGCGAGCTTCAGCTCCCAAAGAAATGGCCGCATTGCCACCATCCATGTTGAACCAATCGCGGTTGAATCGAGCGTCAACACCGGTCGCTGTGCCGCGGCCAGTGGAGAATGTGCCGCGTGCTTTGGCGGCATCAATGTAGTCCAAAGCGGCCTGTGAGTTTGCGCCAAAAGGGTTTAACAAGCCACTCGTGACGCCAGCTTGAATTTTTGATTTGCTGACATAGCCATTGGTTGGACCATCAGAGACTGTGCTAGAAGCAGAGTAGAAACCAGTTTTGTAGTCCCATGCACCCTCTACGCCAGACAAATCAACCACAACTCGGTTGGCTGTTGCATTGGAGGTGTTTTCACGACGTCCTGCTGGCACCATGCGCCAGCCAATGCCGATCAAGCCCTTGGTGGCATCTAAGCCTGAGAATGTCTTGGGATAGAAGGGGCTCGTGATAGGCATGGTCATGCCAGTAACGGGGTCGGGTGCAACGCGTGCAACGTTGGTGTTTTCTGAGTGAACAGCTTCCACAGTTAACAAACGACTGTCACTCAAACGGAACGAGCCTTTGGCGTTGATGTTCAGATTCTCTGTTTCAGGAATGATGTCGATTGCCGAGGTGTAGTCGTATCGGCAAGTGACGCCACCTTGAAACAATGAGCCTGGAGGCGCGCAAGTAGGCGCTGTGATGTTGCCAGACTTGATTGCACCTGTTTTGTCGTAGTAATTGAAATTGGCAGGGAACGTGGTGCCTGAGGTTTTGTTCAATCCTGATGAAGGAATCACACCCGTAGCACCGAAAGCGCGGTCAGTGGCTTTTGCTGATGCCTGTGCCTTGTTGTCCATTGAGAACCACAAGTTGTAGCCGTCTTTGGACAAAGAGCCCTGGCCGCCAGAGAAAGTGAAACGCTTGATCTGGCCACCTGTTGTGGATGGGGAAGTGTTTTCAACAGCCAGATCCATGCCTTGGTAGTCACGCTTCGTAATGAAGTTGATCACACCACCCACAGCATCGGTGCCGTAAATGGCAGATGCGCCATCGCGCAATACTTCGATGCGGTCTAAGGCAGCAAAAGGAATAGCGTTCAAATCAACAGCGCTAGCGCCAATGCCAAAGAAAGCCAAACGACGTCCGTTCAACAATATCAATGTTTTGTTGGAACCTAGACCGCGCAAGCTGGCGTAAGAGCCGCCACCTGTGGCTGAGCCAATGCTTTGGCTACCACCCGCGCTAGATTGGCTTGCTGTGATGCGCTGGACAATTTCTTCTGTTGACGTTACACCAACAGATCTCAACTCATCGGCTGAGTAAATCGAAACTGGCAGAGCACTTTGGTTTTCAATGGAGCGTTTGATTGAAGACCCTGTGATGGTCACTGTTTCAACCTGTTGAGCTTGTGCAAATTGCATGCTCGCCAGCGTCAAAGCAGTGCCACCGAATGCCAGGCAAAGCTGACGATTCAGGGTGCTGATTTTGAATTGAGGCATTTTTGAGTCCTTTTGTATTTAAATGAATATGAGTTTGAATATAAAAATCTTTTAAAAAAGTTACAAACATGAGTGTTTGGACTAAAAAAAGACCAAAAGTTACATTCCAATAACTCATTTGCTAAATATGTGACAAAAATAAGAAAATTACTATTCTGACTTTCGTAAATGTTAAAAAAAAACAACGCCCACAGGCGTTGCTTTTTGGAGTCACATTGCCTGGTCATTTTTAAACGCCCCCAATGCCCCCAACCACATGACTGAATCCGCCGTCTACATACACAATTTCAGCGGAGATGCCGGCAGACAAAGGACTCATTAAGAAAGCGGCCGTGTTGCCTACGTCTTCAATTGTTACATTTCGACGAATGGGTGAAGCGGCTGCAACAGCACTTAAAATTTTGCCGAAGTCTTTGATGCCACTGGCTGCCAGTGTTTTGATAGGTCCTGCGCTGATGCCATTGACGCGAATGTTTCTGGGCCCTAGGGAGTCTGCCAAATATCGAACTGAGGCTTCCAATGATGCTTTCGCAAGTCCCATGGTGTTGTAGTTGGGAACCACTTTGAGTGCGCCAAGGTAAGTCAGGGTAAGCAGGGCAGAATTTTCATTTAAATAGGGCAACGCTGCCTTGGCCATGGCAGGGAAAGAATAGGCGCTAATGTCATGCGCAATTTTGAAGCCCTCGCGGCTCAGGCCTTCAATGAAGTCGCCCGCAATTGCTTCACGGGGTGCGTAACCAATGCTGTGAACGAAGCCATCAAACTTGGGCCAAGTGACAGCCAAGTCTTTGAACAGTTTGTCGATCTGCGCATCGTCTCCAACATCACAATCAAAAATAAGCTTGGAGTCAAAGTCGGCTGCAAACTCTGTAATTCTGTCTTTGAAGCGCTCGCCCACGTAACTGAAAGCCAGTTCAGCGCCTTGTGCGTGGCATGCTTTGGCAATGCCATAGGCAATTGAACGGTTTGACAAAACCCCCGTAATGAGGATTTTTTTACCTTTTAAGAAGCTCATCGTGTCGTTCTCGTTGATCAAAGTCTCATTTTGACACGATCAGTTTTTGCATCCCCTCATTCAAATGTTGTCTATTTACAACATAGGGTTCTTTCTATCAGTGATCCTGTTTTCGGTCATTAAACTGACAAATTCATTAAAACCACTAAAAAAGAAGGTCCTCAAGATGTTCAAACCATCCAAGATCAGCCTGGCTGTCATGGTTCTCATGACCACAGGTTTTAGCCAAATGTCCTTAGCCCAATCTTCAGGCATGGCAGAAGTCACAATCACTGGTTCCAATTTAAAGCGTGCCGACAAAGAAGGCACGTCCCCTATTCAAACCATTACAGCTCAGGAAATACAGCAGTCTGGTGCTACAAGTGCCCTTCAACTGTTGAAAGCAGTTCCCTCTATGGGCGTCGGCGGCTACAACGATACACCTGATCAAAATGGCTTTTCTCGCGGTGTGGCTACGGCATCGCTTCGCGCCTTAGGTTCAACTTCAACCTTGATTTTGCTGAACGGTCGTCGCATGACGCCATCTGCATATGCAAACCCCAATAATGGTCAGTCAACACTTTACGACTTGAATAGCATTCCAATTTCTGCCATTGAGCGCATCGAAATTTTCAAAGATGGTGCGTCTGCTGTGTATGGATCAGATGCCATGGCAGGTGTGATTAACTTCATCACCAAAACAGGTTTTGTGGGCAGTGAAATTTCCACCAGCATGGGCTCTAATGACAACCAAGAATTTGGTCGTCGCAATGTGAATGGCACCTTGGGTGTAGGTGATTACAAGGCAGATGGCAAGAGCCTGATGTTGTCCTTTGATTTATCGACTCAAAACGCCACCAATGTTCGCGATGGCTCCTTTGACATTAGAGCTTCTGAATATGCAGCGATGAACAATCGCTTAATTCCCTATTACAGCTACGTGACCAATCAACCGTTCTTCTTCAAAGAGCGTACGTTGAATTCAAAGTCATTTTTTACCACGGGTAACGCAACTTCCCCCAACATTTTGAACACATTGAATTGTGATCCCTCCAAACAACTTGTGGGCGGAGCTGCCTATGGCATTGCCTCATCCAGCTTTTTGTTTGGACGCACTTTCTGTAACTACGATGGCGATGCATTCACCGATGTGCAAACCGCAGGTCAAGACTTCAGTCTTTTGGGCATTGGCAAATTTAGAATCAATGAAAACTTAACGGCTTTCAGTGAGTTTGCTTTCAACGACACCAAGAGGACTTACCGATCTCCCGCCCGAACCATCAGTGGTACAGCCCCAACTACCAATTTCTTGGTGGGTGGCATTGCAGATCCGTTCCAAGCTATTTTGCCGATTGGTCACCCTGACAACCCATTCAAAGATGCACGAACAGCCGTTGCTTATCGTTTTGAAAACCTCAAAACTGGAACTGATTTGTCAAACCAAAATGCAAGGGTCTTGGCAGGCTTGAAGGGCGTTCAAGGCGATTGGGATTGGGAATCTGCAGTGTTGTGGAACCAGTCACGCCGTGAAGAAACTTCCTACGGCTTCCTTTATTTGCCCACATTGCGCAAATTGATCACGGAAAATCGTTCATTGGCTTCTCTCGCTGCGGACCCAACCATCACCAAAGATTTGACCAACGTCGGCATCGCTGAAATTGTTCAGTGGGATGCCAAGGCGACCCGAGAATTGGGTCAATTGCCAGGTGGCAAGATTGGTTTGGCTGTAGGTATTGAAGCTCGCCAAGAACGTTTGGGAATCGATCCTGATCCCGCCAATGCACGTGGTGACATTTTGGGCTTGTCCACAACGGCCATTCAAAGTAAGCGGGACGTGATGTCTTCGTTCTTCGAATTGCGTGCGCCTTTCACTCAAACTTTCGAAATGGATTTTGCTGGGCGCTTCGACAAGTACCCCAGCTTTAAAACCAATTTCGTTCCCAAAGTCGGTGCTAAGTGGAAGGCACAAGACGGACTTGCCTTCCGCGGTACTTACTCAGAGGGATTCCGTGCCCCTGCTTTGTCACAAGTGGCTTCAGGCGGCGCACAATTCTTCTTGAATGGTACGGTCGATCCCATTCGATGCCCAGATGGCGTTACGCCAGTTGCAGGCGCTGACCAATCTGATTGCTCCAAAAGTGTATCTGGCGTTGGTGGCTCAAACCCTGAACTCAAGCCAGAGAAATCCAAAGGATTCTCCTTGGGACTCATTTATTCTCCCACCAAAGACATCGATGTGTTGATTGACACTTACAAAGTCCGCCAAGAAAACGAAGTGGCTTTGGGGAGTGCAACTTATTTGTTGGAACACCCAGATCGCTTTCCTGCAGATGCGATTACGCGTGACACCAATCCTTTGAATCAATTGAAGGATGCCAGTGGCAACCCGATTCCTGGTACAGGACCCTTGATCGCGGTTAAAACACCTTGGGTGAACCAAGGTGCAACGGAGATCACTGGCATTGACTTGGAGTTGAAGTCCCGCAACAACTTGGGTGAGTATGGTCGCTTGACCTCTTCATTCAAGATGACGCACTTGATGTCTTATATGCGCGCAGAGGCGCCAGGTGATTTCATGCGCAATGCGGTAGGAACCAGTGGCGGCTTGAACGATTGGGCCACTTCTGTAGGTGCTATTCCCCGCAATCGCTTTAGCTTGTCAACAGCTTTAGAGCAGGGCTCACACATCTTCTTGGCTGCCATGAAGATGACCACCTCTATTTCTATGTTGCGACGTTATGACGGTGCGAATGAGTACCCAGAGGCCTATTGCCACTACGGTTCTGGACAGCCTAAAACAGCCACTTCCTTGGGCGGCGTGCCTTTGTACAACACCTATTACCCAGACTGCAAAGTGCCATCTTGGAAAACCTTTGATGTGGGCTACATGTACAACGGCATTAAAAACTTTAACTTGGGTGTGAACATTTCGAATGTATTTGACAAGCCAGCACCTTACTATCCTGGTTCCAACACCAGCACCACAGTTCAACAGGGTTACAACTCTAGCCTGTATAACAACACGGGTCGTTACACTCGCTTTACAGCCAAGTACACCTTCTGATGTTGTATCGATTTTGATTTAACTTTTTGTGAATTGAAATTTCTAAAGCGCCTCTTCTTGAGGCGTTTTTTCTTTGATATTGCGATTTTTCACAGTGCATTCAGCTTGCGCTAAAGTAAGGCATCTCTTCAAACTCACAATCATGCTTAGTTACTTCAAACGTTTGAATTTTTTTGTGAGCTACTTGGCTGCCTTGAGCCTTCTTGCTGGTTGTGGGGGCGTCACCAACGAACCTGTTCCGAAGGCCATGCTGGCTGAAAATGTTCTTTTCAGTTCTTATCAAGAGTCGCCTAAGTATCTAGATTCCACTTCTTCTTACAGCAACAACGAGACCCCTTGGACTTACGCGGTTTACGAGCCACCTTTGAAGTATCACTACCTTAAGCGGCCTTACGAATTAGAACCGCGCACTTTGACAGAGCTGCCCAGTGTGAAGTTTTTGAGCAAGGACGGCAAGGAACTACCTGTTCAGACGCCCGCCGATCAAATCGCTGAAAGTGTGTTCGAACTCAAAATTCAGCCTGGCATTTTGTATCAGCCTCATCCTGCTTTTTCCAAAAAAGAAGACGGAAAGTATCGTTATTTGTCTTTGAGAGAGTCTGACATTGAAGGCATTCGAAGACCATACGACTTTGAGCACATGGGCACACGCGAGTTGATCGCTGATGACTATGCCTATGCCATCAAACGCTTGGCAACGCCTCGCGTCAAGTCACCTTCATTTGGATTTTTATCCGAAAAAATTGTGGGCCTTGCAGACTATGGCAAGCAGATCAAGGCGATCAATGAAAAAATGAAAGAAGGAAAAACAACCAAAGAGGCCGGGCCTTTAGGCCATCTGCCATGGTTAGATTTTAGGGAGCATGCGCTGTCTGGGGTTGAAGTGCTTGACGCACACACTGTCAGAATTCGCGTAGTGGGCAAATACCCTCAATTTAAATATTGGCTGGCCATGACCTTCTTTGCACCCATTCCTTGGGAAGTGGATGCTTTTTACTCCCAAAATGGCATGTCACGTCGAAATTTAAATCCCGACACATGGCCTGTTGGGACGGGGCCTTACATGCTCACCGAATACATTCCCAACGCTAGAATGGAATTGGTTCGCAACCCCAATTACCGTGGGGTCGCATATCCCTGCGAAGGGGAGCCCAGCGATCAAGAGAAAGGTCTTTTGAAAGATTGCGGGCAAAAAACGCCCTTTGTTGACAAGGTGGTTTCAGTCATCGAAAAAGAAGCCACCTCAGTGGCCACAAAATTCATTCAAGGCTATTACGACATTCCACAACTTGAACGTGGCGAACCTGGCATTGGTTATCAAGTTTCTATTCAAGATGGAACAGGCCGCGCCAAGGAGTTGCTTGAAAGAAAGATTCAACTGCCCAGTACCATTCAAGTTGGTTTTTGGCACTTTGGTTTCAACTGGCTAGACCCTGTTGTGGGTTTGGGGAAAACGCCAGAAGACCGCATTCGCAATAAAAAATTGAGGCAAGCCTTGGCCATTGCTTTTGATTTTGAAGAGTATGTGTCTATCTTTGAGGATGATCGTGCCAAGGTCAATCACAGTGTGGTGGTGCCAGGTTTATTTGGCAACCACTTGTCAACTCACAACCCAGTCATTTACGATAAGTTGCCAGATGGGAAATTTAAGCGCAAGTCAATTGACGTCGCCAAAAAACTATTGGCAGAAGCAGGTTACCCCGACGGACGAGACCTCAAAACTGGGCAAGCTTTGGTATTGAACTACGACACGCAAGGCGTGGGGCCAGGTTATAAAGCTCGCTTGGATTGGGTGGCCAAACAATTTGCAAAGCTCAATGTGCAGATTGAAATTCGCAATACTGACTACAACCGATTCCAAGACAAAATGCGCAAGGGTTCTGCCCAATTCTTCTTTTGGGGCTGGCTGGCAGACTACCCAGATCCTGAGAACTTTCTGTTCTTGTTGTACGGGCCCAACTCCAAGGCCAAGTTTGATGGTGAAAATGCCGCCAACTTTGCACACCCTGAGTTTGATCAGTTGTTCGATCGCATGAAGGACTTGGACGATACCCCTGAAAGAGCCGCCATGATTTCTCGCATGATAGAAATCATGCAAGATGAATTGCCCATGTTGTATGGATGGTCTGAAGAGTTTGGCGGCGCTTACCACCAATGGGTGAGCAACGGTAAGCCCTCCAACATCATTCGCGACAACTTACCCTATTTGAAAATTGATGCAGCATTGCGCACCAGCAAGATCAAAGAATGGAACCAAGCCATTTGGTGGCCACTTGCGGCCTTGCCTTTCTTGCTGCTAGCAATCGCTTGGCCTGCTTGGCAAGCTTGGCGAAGACGCCAATCACAACGTGCCGTTCTAGCCGGCGCTTCCACACCCAGGAGTTTGTGATGTTTCGATTTTTAACTCGCAAGTTGATCTATGGCTTTGCCATTTTGATTGGTATTAATTTACTCACATTTGTTTTGTTCTTTAAAGTTAACACGCCTGACGACATGGCTCGCATGCAACTGGGTGGTAAACGCGTCACACCCGATGCCATTGAAAAATGGAAGGCTGAACGTGGCTATGACCGTCCTTTGTTCTTCAATGAACAAGAGCAGGGCCTTTCAAAGATAAGCAACACTTTATTTTTAGACAGTTCTCTGCGTATGTTTGCCTTTGACTTTGGCCGAGCTGACAGTGGTCGTGACATAGCCTCTGAAATTGTGAGACGGGCAGGGCCCTCCATTGCATTGGCTTTGCCAAGCTTTGTGGTCGGCCTGGGCGTGTCGATTGTGCTTGCCTTGGGCTTGGCATTTTTTAGGGCCACTTACCTCGACTTTTGGGGTACCGTGTTGTGCGTGGTTTTCATGTCCATTTCGTCGCTTTTCTTCATTGTGATGGGGCAGTTCTTGTTCTCTCGTGTGCTTCAACTCTTTCCCGTATCAGGATTTGCTGCTGGCATAGACGCATGGCGCTTCTTGGTCTTGCCTATCGCTGTTGGCATCTTCTCGCGATTGGGCGGCGAAGTTCGATTTAACAGAACGCTGTTCATGGAAGAAATCGGAAAAGACTATGTGCGAACTGCCCGATCCAAAGGATTGTCTGAAAGCAGAGTCCTGCTTGTACATGTACTGCGCAATGCGCTGATTCCTATCTTGAGTGCCTCTGTTGCCGTCATTCCTTTGCTGTTCATGGGCAGTTTGATCACTGAATCATTTTTTGCCATTCCTGGTTTAGGCAGTTATTTGATTGAAGCCATTGCAGGTCAAGACTTTGCGATTGTCAGGGCGATGGTTTTCATTGGTTCATTTCTGTACATCCTTGGTTTGATACTGACCGACATCAGCTACACATTGGCTGATCCACGCATTCGTTTGCAGTAAGCGCACCATGCAACCCGTTTTCTTACTCACTGATTTATTTGTCTATGCCATTTTGCTGTTTGTACTTTGGTACATCTGGCAAGTTAGATCCGATCGAAACCTCAGAGCCAATTGGCGACTGGCCATGAAGCGGCCTGTGGCCATGGTCAGCAGCATGGTGTTGGGTTTCTTTTTATTGGTGGCTTTCGCAGACTCGATTCATTACAGGCCAACTTTGCCTTCCTCACCTGGTCAAGCCACTCAATATTCATCCGAAGCTGCGTCAGTTCTCGATCAGATTTTGTTGCCCCTTTCATCAGCCAGAGAGCGCAGTTATTCAGAACCGCTTTCTGCTGTGGCCTTTAGAAAAGAAACCTTTGAACGCGATGGCGTGTCCGTGCGGGACTATCCCCGCCTTCAGTTTGGTGGCAAACACCTTGACCATCCAGACAGTCAACTTTCGGACGATGTCTCCTATCGAACTGCTGTTGCACTTGGCTGGGGTTTCTGCATGGTTGTTGCTGTTCTGTTTCTCGGATTCCTTTTGGCTGTTATTTTCAGCCAGCAATCTTGGCCCCGTGTTGTTTCTCAATTCATGAAGGGCGAGACCGAATGGCCATGGCGTTCAATGGCGATCACATTCACAGTCATGTGCTTGGCAATTTGTTGGGTAACTTTTCTTTCTCAGGGGTACCATGTTTTTGGCACAGACCGAACCGGCAATTCAGTGCTTGTTTTTGCCTTGAAGAGTGTGCGAACTGCCTTGGTCATTGGTGGTTTAACGACCTTGGTGGTGCTTCCTTTGGCACTTCTGCTCGGTGTCACTGCGGGCTATTTGCGTGGCTGGGTGGATGAGGTCATTCAATATGTATACACCCTGCTTGCATCGATTCCAGATGTCCTTTTGATTGCCGCTTCTGTATTGCTTTTGCAGGTCTTCATCGACAAAAACCAAGGTGTTTTTGAAACTTCTTTAGAACGGGCAGATGCTAGGTTGTTTTTCTTATGCCTCATCTTAGGCATCACCTCTTTCACTGGCTTGTGTCGACTGGTTCGCGGCGAGACTTTGAAGTTGCGTGAATTGGAATACATCCAGTCTGCCAAAGCTTTTGGAGTTTCAACACCACGTGTTTTGTGGCGTCACATTGTTCCTAACCTGATGCACTTGGTGCTGATCAATACCGTGATGCAATTTTCTAGCTTTGTTTTGGCTGAGGCAGTTTTGTCCTATGTCGGTGTGGGCGTCGATCCAAAGACAGCAAGTTTTGGCGTCATGATCAATACCGCCCGAGCAGAATTGGCGGCAACCCCCTTGGTTTGGTGGACTTTGACCACCGCCTTCGGATTTATGTTCTTGATTGTGCTCAGTGCCAACTTACTTTCCGATGCCATTCGAGATGCATTTGATCCTAGAACCAGATTGCGCAGCACAAATTCGAGCACGTCACCAACCCAAGGGGTGACAGCATGATTCAACAACTGAATGTGAAGAATTTGGTGGTTGATTTGCAAACTGAGTTGGGCATGGCCCGGGCAGTGGATGCTCTCAACTTGACGCTTCAAAAAGGTCAAACATTTGCATTGGTCGGTGAGTCTGGATGTGGCAAATCCATGACGGCACTCTCCTTGCTGCGTCTGTTGCCTGACAATGCTTTGATACAAAGTGGCCAAGTCGATTTGTCGGATGTGGATGTTTTTCAACTCAGTGAAAATCAGATGCGATCGATTCGAGGTCGTCGCATCTCCATCATTTTTCAAGAGCCATCGACCAGTCTCAATCCAGTGATGACGGTGGGCGATCAAATTTTGGAAGTGATTGCTCAGCACACCTCATTGAAGGGGGAAGCTGCACATGCACGTGCCCTTGAGTGGCTGACCAAGGTAGGTTTGCCAGAGCCAGCTCGTCGCATGGATAGCTATACCTTTGAAATGTCGGGTGGGCAATTGCAAAGGGTCATGATCGCCATCGCTTTAGCGGCTGAGCCTGATTTATTGATTGCAGATGAGCCCACAACGGCGCTTGACGTCACCATTCAAGCGCAAATATTGGACTTGCTGAAAAGTCTGCAAAAGGAGCGCGGCATGGCCATGCTTCTGATCACCCATGATTTGGCTGTTGTCAGTGGCATGGCAGACCAAGTGGCCTTGATGTATGCCGGTCAAATTGTGGAAGTCGCATCAGCTGCTGATTTTTTTGTTCGGCCATCGCACCCCTACGCCAAGCTGCTCATGCAAGCCTTGCCCGGAGAAGACCTTAGGGGGCGTCAGTTAGCAGCCATTCAAGGCACAGTGCCGGCATTGACTCAAGTTTTTCAGGGTTGTCGATTTGCGCCAAGATGCCCTTATCAAACGACTTCATGTGTTGAAAAATCTGTAACCATGACGGCGTTGACTGAAGACCACCAAGTTAGATGTGTCAGGGTCCATGATGTTAGCCTGCAAGCATTGTCTCTTACCCCGTTGCTTGATCGGTCCAAGGTCTTGGCCACCGACCACTCCATCTTGCTGGCTGTTCAAAATCTGTCTGTGACGTATTCAATGGGGGGGGGCGTTTTGGGTAGACGTCAAACGTTTCATGCAGTCAAAAACGTCAGTTTTGAGATCCAAAAAGGGCAAACATTGGCCTTAGTGGGAGAGTCAGGTTGCGGTAAAACCACCATTGGCAAAGCACTTTTGCAGTTGTTAACGCCTCAAACCCAAGTGACTGGCTCTGCCAATCTCCAGGGGCAAAACTTGTTTCAATTAAAGGGGCGTGATTTGATGGCATCGCGTCGCCAGTTGCAGATTATTTTCCAAAATCCTTTCGCCTCTTTGAATCCGCGGATGCGGGTTCAAGAAACACTGGAGGAAGGCATGAAGAGTTTGCACCCCGAATGGTCTTCAGATCAGCGACAAGCTGATTTGAAACTTCTGATGGAACAGGTTGGCCTGCGCCAAGATGCGCTAGACAGGTACCCCCATGAGTTTTCAGGGGGTCAGCGCCAGAGAATTGCCATTGCCAGGGCATTGGCTGTCAAGCCAAGTTTGATCGTTTGCGATGAACCCACCTCGGCGCTTGACGTATCCGTTCAGGCACAAATTTTGAATTTGCTCAGAGAACTTCAAGATTCGCTGGGAGTCAGTTTTCTTTTTGTTACCCACAATATTGGGGTTGTCGCCTATCTGGCCGACCGGGTGGCCGTCATGCATGCAGGAGAAATTGTAGAACTTGGAGATGCCTCTCAAATTTTGAACAATCCGCAAGCAACTTATACAAAAACTCTGCTTTCTGCAGTCCCGAAGCTCAACCAGACCCTGGTCTAGGATGCCATTTTTTTCCCACAAAAGCGTTCCAAATCAAGTATTTATAGATTAGAATGCGAGCTTCACGACCAAACGGGCGGGTTTTCACCGCCCGTTTTTTTTGGTCGATCGATTAGTGAGCAGGGTTTTTACTGCTCAAAAATCAGTGAATAAACAAAGCAATTTTGAGTTAAACCTATTTAAAAAGATCCAATTCGCGTGGCATTGCAGCAGATTGTTGAGGAAACCGTGGCCGGACTTGGCTACGAACTGGTTGAGATTGAACGCTCAGCCGGCGGCCTTGTGCGCATCACCATCGACAACCGCTGGGAAGAGGGCGTGGACCGATTTGAAATTCCTTTGGTCACTGTCGAAGATTGTGAAAAGGTCAATCGGCAATTGATGTTTGCTCTTGAGGTCGATGCTGTTGAATACCGCCGTTTGGAAGTCTCATCGCCTGGCATTGATCGCCCTTTGCGAACTGACAAAGATTTAGCTCGATTTGAAGGTGAATTGATTGACATCACCCTGAAGGCCCCAATGGGCGAGGCAGCAGCCGGCTTGGTCAATGCTTTGCGCAAAAAGTTCCGAGGAACACTTGAAAAAGCCGATGGTGAAAATGCGTGGCAAATTGTTTGGTCTGATGCCCCTGAACCTAAACCAGGAGCACGGGTTAGTAAAAAAAGACCTCCAGTGCCCATGCAAGTACTTGGATTTTTTTTGAATGAATTAAGAGAGGCGCGTCTCGCGCCTGTGGTTGATTTCAAGGGCCGCAAGCCCAAAATAGACTTAGGAGAGAAATAACATGAACCGCGAACTGTTGATGTTGGTTGAAGCCATCTCACGTGAAAAAAACGTTGAACGAGACATTGTGTTTGGTGCTGTTGAATCAGCCTTGGCCCAAGCTACAAAAAAACTTTACGAAGGCGATGTGGACATTCGCGTTGCCATTGATCGTGACAGTGGCAACTACGAAACCTTTCGCCGTTGGCACGTTGTGCCAGATGAAGCTGGTTTGCAATTGCCTGATCAAGAAATCTTGTTATTTGAAGCACTTGAGCAAATTGATGACATCGAAGTCGACGAATACATCGAAGAAAGTGTTGAGTCCTTGCCCATTGGCCGTATTGGCGCTATGGCTGCCAAACAAGTTATCTTGCAAAAGATCCGTGATGCTGAACGCGAAATGTTGCTCAACGAGTTCATGGCTCGTGGTGAGAAAATTTTGGTTGGTACTGTTAAGCGCATGGACAAAGGCGACATCATTGTTGAGTCCGGTCGCGTTGAAGGCCGCCTTCGTCGCAACGAAATGATTCCTAAAGAGAACCTTCGAAATGGTGATCGAGTTCGCGCCATGATCATGGAAATTGATCTGACATTGCGTGGTGCGCCCATTATTTTGTCTCGTTCGTCTCCAGAATTCATGGTTGAACTTTTCCGCCAGGAAGTTCCCGAAATTGAACAGGGTTTGTTAGAAATTAAATCGTGTGCACGCGATCCAGGTTCACGCGCCAAGATCGCTGTGTTGTCTCACGACAAACGTGTGGATCCAATTGGCACTTGCGTTGGTGTTCGCGGTACCCGCGTCAACGGCGTCACCAACGAATTAGCAGGCGAACGTGTTGACATTGTTTTGTGGAGTGAAGATCCCGCTCAGTTCGTCATCGGTGCTTTGGCCCCTGCAAACGTTCAATCCATTGTGGTTGACGAAGAGAAGCACGCCATGGATGTGGTGGTCGATGAAGAAAACTTGGCAATTGCCATTGGTCGTGGTGGTCAAAACGTCCGCTTGGCATCTGATCTGACTGGTTGGAAGATCAATATCATGGATGCCGCAGAATCCGCTCAAAAGCAAGCTGAAGAAACCACAGGTATTCGTGCTTTGTTCATGGAAAAATTGGATGTCGATCAAGAAATTGCAGACATTCTGATTGAAGAGGGCTTCACCAGCTTGGAAGAAGTGGCCTACGTACCCATCCAAGAAATGTTGGAAATTGACAGCTTCGACGAAGACACCGTGAACGAACTTCGCACGCGTGCGAAAGATGCCCTTCTCACCATGGAAATTGTGCGTGAAGAAAGTGTCGAAGATGTCTCTCAAGACCTCCGTGATCTTGAAGGCCTGACCCCTGAGCTGATTGTTAAATTGGTTGAGGCAGGCGTCAATTCTCGCGACGATTTGGCCGATCTGGCCACAGACGAACTGACCGACATCACCGGACAAACCGATGGTGAAGCCACCGCCCTGATCATGAAAGCCCGTGAACATTGGTTCATTGGTCAGGCCTAATCTCAAGGAGGCTAGAACCCCATATGTCCAGTAACACTGTCGCCGAGTTTGCAAGCGAACTCAAAAAATCACCAGACACCTTGATAGAGCAATTGCGCTCAGCGGGTGTCGATAAGTCAGCGGCCACCGACGCGCTGACTGAGAATGACAAACAAATGCTTTTGAGCTACTTGCAAGCTAGCCATGGCACTGCCACTGGCGAACGCAAAAAAATTACCTTGGTGAAAAAGTCCACCAGTGAAATCAAGCAAGCTGATGCCACGGGTAAAGCTCGAACAATTCAAGTTGAAGTTCGGAAAAAGCGCACCTTCATTAAAAGGGATGATGAAGCTGAAACGATACCTGCATCAACAACAGAGCCTGCAAAGCCATTGATTGATCATGCTGAATTGACCAGACGCGAAGAAGAGGCTCGCAGTCAAGCTGAGTTGTTGCGTCGTCAAGAAGAAGAGTTGGCTGAAAAGCGCCGCGAGAGAGAGGCCAAGGAATTGGCTAAACGCGAGGAAGCAAAAGCCAAAGAGGTCATTCAAGCGGTTGAACCTGAAGTGGTTCAATCTCCCGAAGAAATTGCCTCGCAAGCTGCAGCCATTCGCAGCGCTAAAGCTGCTGCTGCCCAACATGAGGCAGACAGCATCAATGCTGCTTCAAAACCTGTTGATCCTTCTATTGCGCAATCTGCAGAAAACGAGCGCTTGAATGCAGAAGCTGTGGTCAAAGCCGAGAAGGCCGCCAAGATCAAAGCAGCCGAAGACCAGGCCGATGCAGACGCTAAAGCGGTCGTTGAAGATGAAGCTGCAAGGGAACGTGATCTGAATTTGCGCCGAAACAAGGCCTTGGCAGAAGCTGAAGCCATTCGCGCAATGATGAGCGGGCCAGCTAAAAAAGCGCCTCCTAAAGAAGTCCCTAAAGTTGACCCCAAAGCGGCCAAAGGTACGCTTCATAAGCCTGCTCAAGCTCCTGGTGCAGTCAGTAAAAAACCAGCAGTGGTTACAGAAGCCAAAGAAGCAACGCCAGGTGGTAACAAAGAAGTTAAATCGGCCAAGCTTTCTTCAAGTTGGGCTGGTGATCCTGCTAAAAAGAAAGCCATTCCAACACGCGGCGATACCAGCGGTGGTGTGGGTCGCAACAATTGGCGCGGCGGACCTAAAAATCGCCGCGGCAATGAACGCGATCGAGAAGAAAATGTTCAAGCCGCACCGGCTGAAGCTCGTGTGATTGAAGTTCACGTGCCCGAAACCATCACCGTGGCCGAGTTGGCTCACAAGATGGCAGTGAAGGCTTCAGAGGTCATCAAGCAACTTATGAAGTTGGGCCAGATGGTCACCATCAATCAGCCATTGGACCAAGATACCGCCATGATTCTGGTGGAGGAGTTGGGCCACAAAGCTGTCATTGCTGCGCTGGACGATCCTGAAGCATTCACCGATGAAGAAGTGTCGCAAAGCGATGCCCCCTTGTTGCCACGTGCACCTGTGGTCACCGTCATGGGTCACGTGGACCACGGTAAAACATCTTTGCTCGACTACATTCGGCGTGCCAAAGTGGCCTCTGGTGAAGCCGGTGGCATTACGCAGCACATTGGTGCGTACCACGTTGAAACTGCGCGTGGCATGGTGTCCTTTTTGGATACGCCTGGTCACGAGGCGTTCACGGCCATGCGTGCTCGTGGTGCTCAAGCGACCGACATTGTGATCTTGGTGGTTGCTGCAGACGATGGTGTGATGCCGCAAACCAAAGAGGCTATCAAGCACGCCAAGGCTGCCGGAGTTCCCATCGTTGTGGCCATCAATAAAATTGACAAGCCCGATGCCAACCTCGACCGCGTCAAGGGCGAATTGGTTGCTGAAGAAGTGGTACCTGAAGAGTTCGGTGGTGACTCACCATTCGTTGGCGTTTCCGCTAAAACGGGTGCTGGCATTGACGAATTGTTAGAACAAGTTTTGTTGCAAGCTGAGGTGCTTGAACTCAGAGCGCCAGTCACTGCAGCTGCCAAAGGATTGGTCATTGAAGCGCGTTTGGACAAAGGTCGTGGACCTGTGGCCACTATTTTGGTTCAATCGGGCACTTTGTCGACTGGCGATGTTGTGTTGGCAGGTCAAACTTTTGGTCGCGTTCGCGCCATGTTGGATGAAAATGGCAAGCCCATCAAATCAGCTGGGCCTTCTATTCCTGTTGAAATTCAGGGTCTGACAGAAGTACCGCAAGCGGGTGATGAATTCATGGTGCTGAGCGACGAACGTCGTGCGCGTGAAATTGCCACTTACCGTGCAGGCAAGTTCCGCAACACCAAGTTGGCAAAGCAACAAGCAGCCAAATTGGAAAACATGTTCACCGACATGAATGCTGGCGAAGTCAAAACTTTGCCCATCATTGTCAAAGCAGACGTGCAAGGTTCGCAAGAAGCCTTGGCCGCCTCATTGCTCAAACTCTCTACCGACGAGATCAAAGTTCAACTGGTCTACGCTGCGGTGGGCGGTATTAGCGAGTCCGACATCAATTTGGCCATTGCGTCCAAAGCGGTGGTGATTGGTTTTAACGTGCGTGCCGATGCTGGTGCGCGCAAACAGGCCGAAGGCAATGGCGTCAGCATTCATTACTACAACATCATTTATGACGCTGTAGACGAATTGAAAGCCGCTATGTCTGGCATGTTGGCACCCGAGCAAAAGGAAGAAGTCATTGGTTTGGCCGAAATCCGCACGGTGTTCGTGGCATCCAAAATCGGTACGGTTGCTGGCTGTATGGTCACCAACGGTCAGGTTACTCGCTCTTCTAAGTTCCGTTTGTTGCGCGACAACGTGGTCATTTACACCGGCGACATCGACTCACTCAAACGCCTCAAAGACGACGTTCGCGAAGTCAAAGAAGGTTTCGAGTGCGGTATCAAACTCAAAAACTACAACGACATTGCAGTGGGCGACCAACTGGAATTCTTTGAAGTCAAAGAGATTGCTCGTTCGCTGTAAACAGAGAACCCGACCTGCTCCATCATGGCTCGCAAACCTACCAGCTCAGCACACCGCGGATTCCGCGTGGCCGATCAGATCCAACGCGATTTGTCGGAGCTGATTGCGCGCGAGCTTAAAGATCCTCGTGTGGGCATGGTCACCTTGAACGCGGTTGAAGTGACGCCCGACTATGCCCATGCCAAGGTGTTCTTTAGTTTGATTACGGGAAATCCAGAAGAGGCCACTGTCGGATTGAATGCCGCGGCGGGTTTTCTTCGCAACGGCTTGTTCAAGCGTTTGCAAATTCACACCGTGCCTACGCTTCATTTCATTTTTGATCGCACCACAGAGCGTGCATCCGACATGAACGCCTTGATTTCCAAGGCGGTTGCTTCACGTTCAAAGGACGAGGAGTGATATGAACGCGCCACGCACCAGGGTGCAACGGCGCCCTTTGCATGGGGTGCTGTTGTTAGATAAACCATACGGTATGTCCAGTAACGATGCTTTGCAAAAAGCGAAGTGGTTGTTGCGCGCCGAAAAAGCAGGGCACACTGGTACCTTAGATCCGTTAGCCACAGGTGTTTTGCCATTGTGTTTTGGTGCTGCCACTAAGTTCAGTCAATTGCACCTAGACGCCGACAAAACCTACGAAGCCATTGTTGTTTTGGGTGTCCAAACCAGCACTGGCGATTTGGAGGGGGAGGTGATTGCTGAAAAGTCTGTGAGCATCAGCCCCAACCAGCTTCAAGATGTTCTGGCTCAATTTACAGGCCCCATTGATCAAATTCCACCTATGTACAGCGCCTTGAAAAAGGATGGCAAAGCTTTGTATGACTACGCCCGTGCTGGCATCGAAGTGGCGCGTGAAGCTCGTCAGGTCACGATTCGCAAGTTGGCTCTCGAAGAAATTGCGCCAGAAAACGCGCAGCGCCGTTTGAAGATCACGGTGACGTGCAGCAAAGGCACCTACATTCGCACTTTGGGTGAGGACATTGCCATTGCGCTTGGTACTTGCGGTCATTTGAGTGCTTTACGTCGCATTCAAACGGGTCCATTTGAAGAAGCCGAATGCATCAGCATTCAAGACTTAGAGGCTTTGCCTGAAGCAGAACGAGAAATGAAATTGTTGACTGTCGACGCTTTGCTCGACGGTCATACCCCTGTCACCTTGCCCCCAGATGATGCGGGCAGATTCTTAAGCGGCGTGCGCCGTCGAGGCACTTGGCCCGACAACCTGCATGTCGCTGTGTACGGCGACTCACCGCGCGCGCTCTTGGGTACTGCGCATGTGAAAGCCGGTGAACTGATTCCGGGCCGCTTGTTAAGCCCCCTAGAAATTCAATCAATTTTGGAGAAGACCTCAGCATGACTAGACAAATTCGTAACATCGCGATCATCGCCCACGTTGACCACGGTAAAACCACCATGGTTGACCAACTGCTGCGACAGTCCGGCACCTTTGCCGAACACGAAAAAGTGGTTGACACTGTCATGGACAACAACGCCATTGAACGTGAGCGCGGCATTACCATTTTGGCCAAAAACTGCGCAGTAAGCTGGGAGGGCACCCACATCAACATCGTTGACACCCCAGGTCACGCTGACTTCGGTGGTGAAGTGGAGCGCGCTTTGTCCATGGTGGACGGTGTGGTGTTGCTGATCGATGCGCAAGAAGGCCCCATGCCCCAAACGCGTTTTGTGACCAAGAAAGCTTTGGCCTTGGGCCTCAAGCCCATCGTGGTTGTGAACAAAGTGGACAAGCCAGGTGCAAACCCCGACAAAGTGGTCAACCAAGCATTCGACTTGTTCGACAAATTGGGCGCGACGGATGAACAACTCGATTTCCCCGTGGTGTATGCCTCTGGTATCAATGGTTGGACTTCTTTGGAAGAAGGTTCTCCCGGTGAGCAGTGGGGCCCCGACATGTCTGCGCTTTTCAACACTGTTTTGAAGCACGTGCCAGCACAAGCAGGTGACCCTGATGCACCCTTGCAGTTGCAAATTTCAGCATTGGATTTTTCAACTTTTGTAGGCCGCATCGGAGTGGGTCGCATTAGCCAAGGCACCATCAAGCCCATGATGGATGTGATGGTCATGGAAGGACCAGATGGCTCATCCATCAAAGGTCGTGTTAACCAAGTTTTGACGTTCCGTGGTTTAGATCGCGTTCAGGTGACTGAAGCCGGACCGGGCGACATTGTGCTGATCAACGGCATTGCCGATTTGAACATTGGTGTCACTGTCACTGACCCTGCAAATCCAGCACCGTTGCCAATGCTCAAAATTGATGAGCCCACATTGACCATGAACTTTTGTGTCAATACCAGCCCCTTGGCCGGTCGTGAAGGCAAGTACGTGACCAGTCGTCAAATTTGGGACCGTCTGCAAAAAGAGTTGCAGCACAACGTGGCGCTGCGCGTTAAAGAAACAGACGAAGAGGGCATTTTTGACGTCGCGGGACGTGGTGAATTGCACCTCACCATCTTGCTGGAAAACATGCGCCGTGAAGGTTACGAGCTGGCTGTCTCTAAGCCTCGCGTGGTTTACCGCGATGTCAATGGTGAGCGTCATGAGCCCATCGAGTTGGTCACTGCTGACATTGAAGAAACACACCAAGGTGGGGTGATGCAAGCTTTGGGTGAGCGAAAAGGTGAGTTGGTGAACATGGAACCCGATGGCCGCGGTCGTGTGCGTTTGGAATACCGAATTCCTGCCCGTGGCTTGATTGGTTTTACCAACGAGTTCTTGAACTTGACACGTGGCTCTGGTTTGATTTCCAACATTTTTGACAGCTACGAACCGCACAAAGGTGAAATTGGTGGCCGTAAAAATGGCGTTTTAATTTCCATGGACGATGGTGAAATTTTCACCTACGCCCTAGGCAAGTTGGACGATCGGGGCCGCATGTTCGTGAA
>Ga0114979_10000771_pt1 | contig 21226 bp, 13 predicted proteins | sample S_140625_EF_Meta_FD_87315 | JGI IMG/M metagenome (GOLD analysis project Ga0114979, IMG submission 87315) | Freshwater microbial communities from Lake Simoncouche, Canada to study carbon cycling - S_140625_EF_MetaG | ecosystem: Environmental > Aquatic > Freshwater > Lake | place: Lake...
ACTACAAGGGTGTTTGACTCTGCGGATGCTTTTAGTTCATTAGAGACTGTAACACCTGACCACGATAGACAAACTAATAGTCAACCTTATGTACCATTAATATATGTACCATCATCATATACATCAGTATCTCTTTTACTTTCATCCGACCCCCAAGGTACTAATGGGTTATTAAGTCAAGATTCGTATATCGCTAGGTTAGGTGCTGTAAAGGTTAAACAAGAGTTTCAAGATAGAATTGGACGAGAAATCCTTAGACAAACACTTGGGAGAGTAAATATTTTAAATGTTAATAGTACGTCAAATCTTGTTAATATATTAACGGGTAATGTACCTTTAATAGAACCTAACTATCAAATAACAATACCTAATAGCCCAATAATTGCTGCGGCAGATTTTGCTCTTAGACTTGCGGGTAGTACAACCCCATTTTCACTAATACCTGGTTCTTATTTTGACCCAGCTATTAACCCACCCCAACCAACAACAATTGGACAAGCGTTACTTGGAAACCCATTAGCCGCGGTAGGTAATTTTGTTAGTAAATTATTAAGTGGGGGTAAAACAGGGTCTCAATTATTTTATAATAATACTGGAGCAGGCCAAAAATCGTTATTGTTTAAAAACATTAACTTTAATAGATATAAGCCAAGTTATGATAGAACTGCATTAGATAGACTTGGTGGGGCAATTGTAGGTACAGAAACAAACAATGACAATTTTTACATTGGTTCAACAACATCGGAACCATCAAGAGTATTTTCTCCAAGTGGAGAACTTCCTGCTAATGCCTTTGGACAAGAACTACAAGTTCCTGTTTATGGTCCATCTGAGTTAGCTCAGTTATATGAAGGTCCAAGTAAAGAAATTCGTTTAGGTGCTAATGGTCCGACTTATAGTAATGGTGGTGGTATTGAAGGTGGATTCACTTGGGTATCTCCAAAATACAAAGGAAATGCGGGTAAGAAAGTAGGTGTAGGTGGGGTTATATTAAACCAAGATGAAGATTTTAAACCTTCTTCGTATAATACAACCGAATCTACAGAAAGAACCTATAGAGAAGGTTCAATCCTTGATGACACCCAAAGAATTATTAATAGCCAACCACAAGGGGGTAAAAGATTACAACACGTTGGTAATGCTATTGACCAAGTTAGTAAAGTATTTCACGATGGATATAAAGAAATGACCAAAGGTTCTAGAGTCCTAACTTATGTTGGTTCAATAGGACAAGAAGTTGGTACTGAATATTGTAGGGTTTTTACTAAAGATATTCCATATCTTCAATATAATGATTTACAAAAAGTTGATGGTGTTGTAACCGAAGGAAGAAGATTTTCATATTCGGTATTAGATAAGACATATAATCTTAATATTGCTCCAAACAAACAAGAGGGTGGACAAGATTCTACAAATATTATTGGAAATACAAATACTGCTTATGCTAAAAAATATATGTTCTCTTTAGAGAACTTAGCATGGGCAACATCAAACACTCCAGGGTTTGCTGTATCCGATTTGCCTGTTTGTGAAAGAGGGCCAAACGGAGGTAGGGTTATGTGGTTCCCACCATATGGTTTAACTTTTAGTGAAAACGTTCAGGCTAATTGGCAACCTAATGATTTTATTGGTAGACCAGAACCAATATATACTTATAAAAATACAACTAGAACTGGTACTTTAACTTGGAAAATAGTTGTTGACCATCCTTCAGTTTTGAATGTTATTGTTAATAAAGTTTTGGCTAACGAAACAAACAAAACAAGAATTGATAGTATTTTAGATTCATTTTTTGCTGGATGTAGAAAATACGATTTATATGAGTTAGCTAAAAAATATTATACAATAGGTCCAAATGACTTATATCAAATACAACAAGCGATTACATCTAAAGAACTTACAAAAGAACAGATGGAATATGTTACTAGTACTATTACTACAATACCACAAGTTGCAGGACAAACAGATGGTAATATTGGTGGAAATGGTGGAAGTGGTGGGGCACCTATTAATTTTGACAAATATTTAAATTTAGGGTTTTATTTTTCTAATGACTATCCTAAACCAAACGGAGCAAAAACAGATGCGGAGTTTTTGGTTAATACACCAAATTATAATTTAATGTATGATGAATATATAAATGAAAAACCAACATATTCTGTAAAACCAAACGGGCCTGAATTAGATGAAAATTATAATACCGTTGTTACACCAAATTATGAAGTTGGAAAACAATTGGCAATAGATATTGCTAATCAATTAAAACAAAATCCAAATGGAACGATTACATTAACAATAGATTCAAGTTGCTCTGCGCCAGCATCACAAACATATAATATTGAATTATCAAAAAGAAGAATTGCTTCCACAATTAAGTTTTTTGCTGAAGATTTAAATACTATGGAGTATGTTAAACAACAAAAACTAATACTTAAACCTGGTAAAACTTATGGTGAAAATAAAGTAGCATCATGGCCGTTAAAATCAAAAGTAACAAAACCACCATACTCAATAAATCAACTTGTTAGTTGGAGTGATGTAAATTGTAGTGATAAAGATAAAAGTGTTGTTGGTGGTGATACTCAAGTTGGTTCAAAAGATGTATACACCACAAATGCGATGGCGTGTAGAAGGTCGTATATTTCTAAAATTGATACAAATTTTGCACCTCCATCAGAACCAATACCTAAAAAAACCACAGTTGTTGTGGGTAATGTTGTAACTAAAACAGAAACAGTTCCTGTATTAGAAACTACTGTTGTACAAAGAGACAATATTAGTAAACGTGTATTAAGGGCTTTATTATCAGAGTGTGATTATTTTGAAACAATTAAGGAAGAAACTCCTATGGTTTATGATAACCTTAGAGATAAATTAAAATTCTTTCAACCAGCATTTCATTCAATAACACCTGAAGGACTTAACTCAAGGTTAACATTTCTACAACAATGTATGAGACCTGGTGATACTATACCAACAATCAAACAGATTGGAGGACAACAAGTTTTGGATTATAATAATGCCACAAATACTGCGTTTGGTGCACCACCAGTTTTAATATTAAGAATTGGGGATTTTTATAACACAAAAATTATTCCAACAAGTTTAGGTCTTACCTATGAAAATTTAGATATTAATCCTGAAGGTATTGGTATTCAACCAATGATTGCGAATGTTACAATGCAATTTAATTTTGTTGGTGGTAGCGGATTGAAAGAATCTGTTGATAAACTTCAAAACGCTCTAACATTTAACTATTATGCTAATACTGAAATGTATGATGATAGGTCTGACCCAACAGATGCAAGTTATAAAGTAATTGATAAAGATTTCTTAAAGTCGGCAGTTAACAACGTTAGTCCCCCAACTATAAATCAAGCAGTACCAAATAATGGGCAGACAAATGAAAATACTATTGGAACTATTTTAACTAGTGATGTAACATCAACTGGTCAAACAGGAACAATATCATATGGTGAGTTTATGACTAAATTTGTTGGTGAAACTCAAAATTATTTTACAAATGTTGTAAATAAAAATAGAGAGACAGTAAATCAGTATAATAATGGATTACGTCAACAATGGATGTTAGAACGAACATATACGGAGGGTACTTTTTTAATAACCGAACCTGAAAAAACAATTCTTTTTGGTAAACCAAATAATCTTGAAAAACGAGTTAATGTTATTTTTGAAGATTTATCTTCAGATGTAAATAATGGTGATGAAGGGTTTATTCAGTATATCTCAAAAGATTCTTTTGGTTTCTCATATAGGCTTAAAAATCAAATAAAGGAAAATTATTTAAATATTATTAAGAATAAAAGGGGTGGTTATTTAAATGCTGCGACAACAATAAGTCAAAGTATGACCAGTACCCAACAAAGCTATATTGGAAATATTGGAAGAATAAATACAATTACTTATGATAAGGATGGAAAAAGTATTCCAATAATAGGAACGGATGGACAACAACAAAAAAATGGGGTTGTTAGGTCTTATAATACATCAGGAACAACACCTGTTGATTCTAGTTCCGTTGGTGCGACTGACACTTTTGATGAGTTAAATAAAGATGTTACAAAGATTAGTAATAATATTAAAGAATTTAATCAAATTATTTGGGCTGAAAATACTTTTATATATACGGGTGATAATCAAAAGTATACGGGTGTTTTAGTGTTTGATGTACCTATAAATGGACCATATAAATTACCACAGGACCAAAAAGTTTTTATACCGTTTTGTAAAAACCAAAAATATGTTACAGAGAGTCCACTTTCAACATTTGATAGTTTTGTTTTCAGAAGTGTATATATGTTATTTTCGGATGACATTGTTGATTCAAAAAAATATGAAACATTTAAAACCGCAATGATAGGTAATGTACTTAAAAATCCCGCAATTATTGGTAAAGGTGCTGATAACATTAGCGAAGTGTTTGATTCTTATTGGGACAGAATTGCAAAAACACTATTTACTGAGGAAAATAGTATTACTAAAGAATTTATTAATTATATGGAAAAAGAAAAAGTAAAAGATTTCTTAAAATATACACCATTTAGTAGTAAAAAAAGGATTTTTACTTATACAACAGAAAATGCAAATACTGACGGACAACAAAAATTAATCAAAGGTTTAGGTGCAACCCAAAATCAAAACACAAATAATAAAACATGGAATGATAATTACCTTGCGTTTGTGTATATATCAAAAGCAAAACTTAACTAATGGCATATCAATATTATAATAGATATAGTGATTTTCTAATTAACGGAGAACAAACCGTTGTTCCCTTTGTGGAATTACCTCAAAAAACAACTGACAAATCTTTTATATATAAGGTTGCTAGAAGTAGACTGGATGTTGTTTCGCAAGAATTTTATAACTCACCGTATTTTGGTTGGTTAATATTACAAGCAAATCCACAATTTGGAGGATTAGAAAATAATATATATGATGGGGCGATATTGATTATTCCATATCCATTACTACCTTCCTTACAGGATTACAAAGGAGCATTAGCAAACTATTTTTATTATTATGGCAGGTAACGTACAAGGAGACAATAGTGGTAACATATTGGTTGAGTTTGATTATAATAATATTATTATGGTTGACCCCAACAAAACAATAGATTCTTTTAGAAATATTAGAGAAAGATTGGTTGACCACGAAAAATTGGTTATGTTTGCAAACCTTGAGGCTGAGGTTATACCAAGAACAAAATTGGCTGTAGGTGGAACATCTGAAGATAGAATTAGAACTATTTCAGTTGCTAAAATGAATTTTTTAAGACCAACCGAGGATACTTTTTTAACTACAGGTTATTATGATGAGTTAACGGGTAAAAACGCAAAAAATGGTTTAGGTCAAAACCAAATGAGACAGGAAATTATAGAGCCTGTTGGGTCAAAACCGTATGAAAAAAATACAGTTAGTGCTCCTGGTGATAAAGCAACTGACAATGGTTTATTAGGTATTACAAGTATTAATGTAACAACTAATACTGCGTTTGTACCAACAGTAACAATGCTCTTAGAAGATATTCAGGGAAGAGCGTTATTCCAATTAGGTAATGATTCACCATATTCGGCATTTTTTAATTTGCCATATTGTCCATTTTATTTAACATTAAAGGGTTATTATGGACAAGCAGTGAGATACCAACTGAATTTAAAAACGTTTAATGCATCATTTAATGGAAATAGTGGAAATTATCAAATAAGATTGGAATTTATTGGATATAAATTTAATATCTTGAATGAGGTATCTATGGGTCACTTACTTGCTGCTCCACATATGTATAGTACAAGATTTAACATTTCTAAATCACCAACATCACCTGAAGGTGGAGATAAAAACACTAGAGCTAATGTTTCACAGACAGGTGCGATTTCAAAAGAATCTACAATAAGTACTGATAATATATCAACTCAACTAGTATCTGAAAAAGGATATCAAAAAGTGGTTGAACTTTATAGTGAGTATAAGGCGAAAGGGTTAGTTAGTCCTGATTTTCCTGAAATTACCTTTGCACAACTAATGAGTAAAATTCAAAATTTTGAAAGAAATATTGTTAACTCATATAGTAAAGTTGATGTTGCACCGTTAACAAATATTAGGGCATACAAAGAGACGTTAAAAAATTATTATAACACTATCATTGGTGAAAGAACGTCTTGGTTCAACACTTATTTAGACCCAAATCCTATAATTTTAAAAGACACTAATGAACAAGTTTTCTTTTTTAAAGAAAATATAAGAAAAGACCCTGTTGCACAACAAAGAGCTAAAAGTCTTTTAAGTGGATATACTACTGAATTTAATAAATTACTTGCATCAAACCCAACACTTGGAGCCGAAAGCCAAACACCTATTAAAAATAGTATTAATTATAATACGTTTTTAAGAAACATTATCCCATCGGATATTAATTTGGATAAAACAACAACAGAACAAAAAGGAATTATTACACCAACTGAGGCTGACAAGTTATCAATGAATATGGAATTAGAAAAAATACTTAAACCTATTTCCGAAAAAGACGCATCTGACACTAGAGCGGTAAGCACTATTGGTAATATTATTACATCTCCATTATATATTTTTGAGGGTGGGGGAAGAACTTCATTGAGACTTCCTAGATTTGAAGTTTTAATTTCTGAAATGGAGACAATTGCAAATCAAAAACTCTCAGAATACGAAAAAAAAATAACCGAAGATTTTGCAAGAAAAATTGAAGATTCGTCAACAGGTATTGGATTTAGGCCAACCGTTAGAAATATTTGTGCTGTTATTATGGCTTCAGCGGAAGCGTTCATTAGATTACTTGATGATGTTCATACAAACGCTTGGAATGTAAAATACGACCCAATAAGAAAAAATGCTATTTTAAGTAATCCATCGTCAGCACCAGGAACCGATACAATTGATGATGTAAAAATATCTGCGAGTGCTCAGGCAAGTAATCAAGGATTATCTACTTCCCAAATACCTGTGTATCCGTGGCCACAATTTTTTGTTGAGGTAACGGAAGAATATAAAAAAGGTAGATTCCAATTGGCGTATCTTGGTGACCCAAAATATGTTGACCAAACACAAGGTTCTCAATTTGCAAAATGGCCTGAAGTAGAGTTTGTTGAAGAATATATGAGAGGATTAACACAAAAATTTAATCCACCAACTAATGAGCCATCAATTGATAGTCAATCAACTACAAATATTATTAATGTTAATGCTATTGAATATCCATCTGCGGGCATTGCATATGTTAATAAAGAAGAAATTAAATTTTTCTATGAGATATGGGAAAGACAATATTTAACATCAAATTATTCTGGATTTATAAGGTCTAATACTAATCAATTAAATCAATTGGTTGATTTGGTGACTAGTGCAGAAACAAATAATATTGTAACAGGGTTAGGTGTTAGTTCACCTTATTTAAATCTAAAGTTAAAAAATTATGATATAACCGCACAAAACTACCCACTATTTTTAGAGAGTATCTCAAATCAAGGAACGGGTAGGTCATATCAAGATTTTATTAGGGATTTTTATGTGACACCTTATATTAAGAATATAACAGAAAATTCTTTTAATATTCTTGGTATTAATGATTTAGGTAGAGAACCACAAACAAGTACAAACTCATTAGCGTTAACACAATTAGTTAAAAATGCGACAAATGAACCATTAATTATTGACACATATCCATTTACCGACCCTTCTTGGGTTTCAAATAATATGAGTCTTAGTAATGACGCTTCTAAAAATTCGGTTTATAATACAACAAATGTTTTAAGTGTTTTTGTTCCAAGAAATGTTATTTCAAATTTTGATAGCATTTACAATTATACAACAAATAGACCTGTTACAAATTTTTCTTATTTAAATGTTAAAAACCCAATTGAAATACTTGGAACCAATAACTTAGCCTTTTTTTATGATATACAAAGAAAAGACCCTGAATTCTTTGTACCATCTGAAGGATACGTTAATTATGTTTCCCCAACCAAAAATTTAACAATAGAGACAACAACCTCAATGTTAAACACACCATACTTTATTAATGCAATACAAAATGGTGTATATAATTGGAGGAGAAAAGATAAGTATGCTTATACTCAGGCGGCGTATCTTTTTATAAATTCATTACCATTAGCGTCTCTAAGAGAAAGATATAAAACTGTTGGAGCGTCAAGTGAGTTAGATTATATTGCATCTTGTTTTAAAAAGTTTGGTGCAATTCATAAAATGCCATATGCTTGGGTATTGAAAATGGGTTCTATATGGTATAGATATAAAACTTATAAAAATAGTGGACTTGATATATTGGACTCTGCTTGGAAAAACTTTGACTACAAAGTAAATTTTGACCCAATAACTAGTTCAGACACAAAAACATACACATTTAAATTTGGTGGGGTTGACCAAAATATAACACTACAACAATCTAATACTAATAGTATATCAATTCAAACAGGATTTTATCCTAAAGTTATTAATGATTTTAATGTGTTTTATAATGGGTATGACTTATACCAAACATATTCTGATACCGAAATACAAGATAGTGTTAATGGGGGTATTAATCTTTTTAATTTTACGGGCTCAAGAATATTTGCAAGTCAAGGGACTTCGGCAATTACTGTGAATACGTGGTCAGTAATATTACCTAATGGTATTGCGGACTTGGCACAAAATTCTCTTTCTTGTTCTCCACTTCCAAAAACAACAAACGCAAAATATTATGTTGTTCCATCTTTTGGTTCGTCTATTAATCAAACACAGATTGAATGTGTTACTAATAATAATACTGTTGTTGATTTAACTAATAACCAATCAATGTATAATGGTTCTGTTAGATTATTATGGTCAACATCAAATTTTGGGTATTTTGATAATAATCAAATAAGTAAGCCACAACCTGATTCATATTTAAATAAAATTTTAACAGGGACATCAAAACAATCATCATTTAACTTAAAGATGGATGATGATTATTCTAAAATTGAAGAAATTTTTTCAGTTTTTGATAAGAGTATTTTAGATAAGTTTGAACAAGAATTTTTAAATTTTTCAAAACCAATTTCAGATATTGATTTAGGTGTACAGATTGAAGTACCAATTGGGGATTCTCCTGTGGATAGTAATGCGGTATATAAAAATTTCCAATACTTGTTTAGAACATTAATGGGTGTTAATGGAAAAGAGACATCAACATCAAATGATGAATATTTTAACACAATTGGAAGTACTCAATTAGTATCTTTTTCAAACACAATTAAAACGTTTTTGGAATATGATGTTATGTTAAAATATGGTAATCCTGCAAATTATAAACGAAGAGTGTTTGATTCGTTTTTAGCATCTAATGGTGGCAGTTCAACAATTACTGACCCTATAATTTTTACACCGTACGTTAATAATACATTACCATCAAAAACTAATACAACCACTTTAATCCAATCTAAAACTAATTTTTCACTTGAATGGACGGCATTAGAAACAGAAGTTGGGTTCTCAACAATTGCAAATCTTAGATATGATGATAATGGTTCATATATTACCGATTTTTTTATTGATAATAATATAGGTTTTACCGTTGATAATATTGTTTTATGTTCACCACTTATTAAAATGTATGCAACTCAAAAGTTGTATACTCCAACATTGACAAGTTCTGAATTTAAAACCAGACTTAACACATATCTAGAAGGTACAAGTGGATTACAAACAATTTTATTAAATCAAATTTTAGGTAAAGTTAGAGCCGAATTACCAAACCAACAAGAATTACCCGAAAAAACAATTAGAAGTGTTATTGATGGTACACAAAGTAAAGTTGAAAATTATGAAATGTTCAAAGCCTTAAACGATAAGTGGATTGCTGGTGGGGATTTTAAAACAAAAACATTGTTTGAAGATATGTTATTCTTAGATAGGGCATCAAGGAATATTGGGGATACTGTTATTATTGATATTTTTTCTTTAAAAGATAAGTTAACTGAAAAGTCACTTAATATGTCAATGAGTGTTTTTACATTCATAAGTGGTATTTTAATTCAAAATAAATTTAATGTAATGCCATTACCAGCATATGTTAACTTTTATAATGTTCAAGAGGTTGATGGGACAACAATACCACAACCAGAGGGTAGTTTACAATTTGCCAACAATATGTGGGGAACATTCTTAGATGTTGATTATAGAAAATCTGGGCCTAAATTAATTTGTTTTTATGTTGGAATCCCATCAACACATTTAGATTTACCAAAGGGTAATTCAAGATATAGAGATGATGGATTTGAATTAAGAAGGGCTTCGGAAAATCCACTAATTGAAAATCAAGTCGGAAAGAAAGATTGGGCGGTTTCAAATAAATGTGTTGGATTTAATGTTGATATTGGAATTAGAAATCAAAATATTTTTTATTCATTTAATGTGTCAATGGATAGTGGAAAGGCAACATCTGAATCAATTCAGGCTCAATTGGATATGGTTGACCAAGCAAATGGAAAAAATACCACAACACAAAATGTTAGTTTATACAATCTTTATAAACAAAGAAGTTATAAATGTGATGTGACTTGTTTGGGTAATGCTTTATTACAACCAACAATGTATTTTAATCTTAGACACGTACCGATGTTTAATGGTCCATATATGATTACTGAAGTTAATCATACTATAACTGCGGGAAGTTTTCAAACAAGGTTTGGAGGTATTAGACAAGGAATATATGATTTACCGTCAATAGATAATCTTTTACAAAGTATTAATCAAAACGTTTTAACAGAAATTGAGAACATTGTTAAATCTAAAAAAGATAGTGTTACTGACAAACCAATAACTAATATTAATAAATCCGCATTACTTTCACAGAGTGGTGATAATAGTGCCGCAGCACAAAATTCGTGTTCAAACAATTTAAATACTCAATACAGTACTTGGGAAGTTGTAGAATCTAAGACAACATCATTATCACCACAACAACTTGCAGATGTTATAACACAAAGAACGGCAAATGAAAATTTACAAGTTTTTATTTATATTATGTGTTATATTAGAACATTTAAAGGAGGTACATTTTATGGATATAATAACAATTATGCTGCGGTTGAATTAAATTACGATTTTGGATTAACAAGTGATAAGTTTATACAAAAACAATATTCTTGTGTTAATGTTCCAAATTCAAAAGATACGACAACCTCACAACCTGTTGCAAATTTTAAAAATGTTGAAGACTTTGTTGATTTTATGATTGCAAGATTATTACCAAGAATTGACCAAATATTTGTTGATGGGTTGTCAATACCTAAATTTTATGCTTGTTCTTGGCCTGGTGAAAATAGTAATAATGCGGTTCCAACAAGTTATTATGATTCACATATTAATGAATATACAAAATTAATTAAAACTACTAATGAAGGATATTCTTCTGCGGGAGAAGTTAGATTAAATGTTGAGTCCGTTAAAGGTGCTAGAACCGCAGATGAAATACAAAAACAAAAAATTGCCGACCTTAACGCTGGAAAAACACCAGCACCAAATAATCTTAATACAACTACAACCGTACCTGTTGCGTGCCCTCCACCGACAATAAAATCATTCTCACCTAATATTGGTGTTAATAATACTATTTTGAATATTGTTGGAACTGGTTTTGAAACAACAACAGGAGTTACAATTAATAATGTTTTAACAACTACAGGTATTACTGTTTATACTGATAGCAATATATCGGTAATAGTACCGAAGAGTCCTACTTTAGTAATTCAAACTAATACGATTAGTGTTAGAACAAAATACGGAAATGGTGTAAGTAGTACTTTATTCACCTATAATCCACAACAATCATTACCTGGAGTACCATCATTACCGAATTCAACTTCTGCCGCTAATACAAACCCATCACCAGTAACTTTAATTTCAAGTACTACCTTAGATGGAACATTAAGTGTACAAGTTGCCCCTAATGTTGGGGTTTGGGATATATGGAATTTACCTCAATATGTTTATAATATTACTAAAGTTGTTGCAGGACCAAATAATACACAAAATATAGAGATACTAAAACAATCAACCGTTTTGACAAATGTACCAAATACTAGTTTTGTTTCGGGTAATGTGTTTACAATGGACCAAAACCAATTCTTACTTAATGTTTTAGGATTAAGTCCTGCGGTAATTAATAGTTATAGTGGTGGTAAAGTTAATGTTACTTTTTATGTAAGAGCAATTCCACTTGATAAAGTTAAGAATCCACAAGATGTTTTATTACCATTTAAGATGGAATATATTATTCTTTAATTTAACACCTAAACGATATATTTATATAGAAAGATTTATATGAGCTTAAAATCAACATTAGACAACTATCTTGGAAAATCGGTAAGATTTTCTGAAGAAGACAACGGAGACGGAACTAAACAAGTTTGCGACTTAGATACAGGGGATTGTTACACTGTAAGAGAAAGAGATGGTCTTATAGAAAGAGCAGGTCATCAAACAACTGCCAATAGAAAGGTTAGAGTAGAAACCTCAAGAGGTATAAAACAATTATTAAACGGATAATATAATGAGTTTAGATAAAAAAATATTAAATGAAATTGCAAGATACAGAAGTATCAACAAATATATAACAGAACAAGCGGATGATTTATCGGCTGATTTAGGGGCATTAACACCACCAGAAGGGGGGACAGTTCCACCGCCACCAGCGGCACCTGCACCACCCGCAGCACCCGCACCACCAACGGCAGAACCAATTGATGTCGCAAATGACCCAGACGTTGAGAAGATTGATGATAAGGGTAATTCTGAAGACGATAAAGGTAATGAAACTGGAACAGATGAGTTGGACGTAACTGATTTGGTTGATTCTCAAAAAAATATTGAAAAGAAACAAGACGAGTATTTTGAAAATTTATTTGGACAACTTGGTAAGTTAGAATCAAGATTAGGTGAGATGGATGCGATAATGAATAAGTTAAATGCTCTTGAAAACAAAATTGAAAAATACAGAGAAAAAACTCCTGAAGAAAAATTAGAGTTAAGAACATATGATTCATACCCATTCAATCAAAAATTATCACAATTCTTTGATGACAAAAAAGAAGAAATGGAAAAAACGGGAAAAAATGATTATGTTTTAACACCCGATGATGTAACTGATATTAATTCAAATGACATTAAAAATTCATTTCAAGGAAATAGTGTTCAAAGAGACGAAAACAAATACTAATAATAAAATACAATAATCTAAAAAGGTCGCCAATGGTGACCTTTTTTATTTGACAATTTCGTATTTTGTCTTATACTTATGGAACAATTTAATATAAAAAACATATGATGAGTTCATTAGACGCCGTATTGGCACAGTACGAAAAAACACAACAACAAGGGGCAGGCCCACAGTTCAAAATGTCACAAGACGAGAGAATGAAAAAGTATTTCGCTCTTATCTTAGGTGATAAAGAAAAATCAGGACAACGTAGAGTACGTATCCTTCCAACACCAGATGGTTCTTCACCATTCAAAGAAGCTTGGTATCATGAAATCCAAGTTGGTGGACAATGGCAAAAATTTTATGACCCAGGTAAAAATGACAATGAGCGTTCACCTTTGAATGAGGTTTACGAAGAGTTGATGGCAACTGGAAAAGATTCTGATAAAGAATTGGCAAAACAATACAAATCTCGTAAGTTCTATATCGTAAAGGTAATAGATAGAGACCACGAAGAAGATGGTCCAAAATTTTGGAGATTCAAACACAACTACAAGAATGATGGTATTTTAGATAAAATCATTCCGATTTGGAGAAACAAAGGTGATATCACTGATTCTGAAAAAGGACGTGATTTAATCATTGAGTTAAACAAACAAAAAGCTCCAAATGGTAAAGAATACACCGCAGTATCAACTATTATGCACGATGACCCAACACCACTTCACGCAGAAGACGTACAGTCAAATGCTTGGATTAATGACGAACTAACTTGGTTAGATGTTTATTCTAAGAAAACTGTTGATTATCTTGAAGCAATTGCTCGTGGAGAAACTCCAAAATGGGATAATGAAAAAGGTGGATACGTTTATGAAAACGCAACACAAGAAACCAACAATTTTGGTGGAGCAAAAACTGAGAAGGCTTATGTTGACCCACAAGTTAATGACAAACCTTCTAGCGATTTACCATTCTAATAAAACAAAACACATCATGTATGGTATCTTGTATGGTACCATACATGATTAATTTACAAAACTATGGCAATTAAAAAAAATGATTTCAGTTCAGTTAAGAAAAAATTCTCAACTTCTGCAAAATACAAACCCCAAAGATTTTTTGATTTGGGTTCTGACTTCTTAGATGCTGTTGGATTACCAGGACCTGCAATTGGACATTTGAATATGTTCTTAGGTCACTCGGACACAGGAAAAACAACAGGATTAGTTAAAGCTGCTGTAGATGCTCAGAAAAAAGGTATCTTACCTGTGTTTATTATTACAGAACAAAAATGGAGTTTTGAACACGCTAGACTTATGGGTTTTGAATGTAACGAGATTGTTGATGAAGAAACTGGAGAATTAGATTGGGATGGATTTTTCATCTTTAATAATAGCTTCAGTTACATTGAGCAAATTACAGATTACATTAATAGCTTGTTAGATGCACAAGAGAAGGGTGAATTAGATTATAGTTTATTGTTCTTATGGGATTCAGTTGGTTCAGTACCTTGTAAGATGACTTGGGAAGGAAAGGGTGGAAAACAACACAACGCGTCAACACTTGCTGACAAAATTGGTATGGGTATCAACCAACGTATTTCAGGTTCTCGTAGAGCGGATTCAAAATATGAAAACACTTTGGTTATTGTTAATCAACCTTGGGTTGAATTACCTGACAATCCATTTGGACAACCAAAAATTAAGGCAAAGGGTGGAGAATCAATTTGGTTGAATTCATCTTTGGTTTTCTTATTTGGTAATCAAAAGGGTGCGGGTACAAACAAAATTACTGCAACCAAAGATAAGAGAAGTGTTAAGTTTGCGATTAGAACTAAAGTATCTGTAATGAAAAACCACATCAATGGTTTGGGTTATGAGGACGGAAAAATTATTGTAACACCACACGGATTTTTGGCGGGTAAAGATGCCGCTGAGGAGAAGATTTCTATTGAAAAATACAAAACAGAACATGCGGAGTATTGGAAAGAAATCATCGGTACTGATGGTGATTTTGATTTGAAGGAAGAAAAAGAAGAAGAATAGTTTATTGTTTCACAATTTAATACACAAAATGTGGTTAAAACATTATTAGTTGATGGTTCCAATTTAATAAAAATTGGATTCCACGGAGTAAAGGACTTATATAGTGACGGAAGTCATTTAGGTGCCATTTACCATTTTATAAATACAATACGAAAATTCCTAGAAGAACACAACCACGATAAGGTTGTTGTTTTTTGGGATGCCGAAGATAGTTCACTAACTCGGAAAACAATTTACCCCCAATATAAGGCGAATAGACGACAAGATATGAATGAATTCAAATATGAATCATATCTTACGCAGCAAAGTAGGGTTAAAGAATATCTTGAAGAAGTATTCGTAAGACAAGTTGAAATAATTAACAATGAGGCGGATGACCTTATTGCTTATTATTGTCAAACAGCGATTGATGAAGAGATTATTATTTTCTCTGCAGACAAAGACCTAACTCAATTAATATCAGATAGGGTTACGGTTTATTCTCCAAACACAAAAGAATATTATAAGAATGGCGATAGTATCCTTATTAACAAGGTTAGTATTCCTCACTATAATGTTTTGTTATGTAAAATATTCACAGGGGACAAGTCAGATAATATTGATGGAATAGAGGGATTGGGTGAAAAAACTTTAATTAAATTATTCCCCCAATTGCAGGAGAAACCCTGCACTATGGACGAAATCTTGGATAATGCACGAAATATCCCGCAAAAAAAACCTATAAAAAGTTTATCAAATATTTTGATTGGTAAGACAAAATTGTCTATACTTGGTGAAGAGTATTATAATACAAACAAAAAAATTATTGATTTGAGTAATCCGTTGATTACTGATGAGGGTAAGGTTTTAGTTGAACAAATATTAACAGACACGATTGACCCATCAGACAGAGGATATAAGAATTTAATGAGGATGATGATGGACGATGGACTCTTTAAGTACCTACCAAAAAACGATGATGCTTGGGTTAAATTCCTAACACCATTTATGAAGTTAACAAGAAAAGAAAAAAGACACACAACAAAAAAATAAAATATGAAAGAACAGGACAGTACTAAAATGGAATTCTTGATGACGCTAAACGATAATATCGTAGTTCAGAGATTCTTTAATGTTAGGGGATTTAACCCAAACGCAAAAAATTCGTTGGAGTTATATTATTTCTTTAAATACTTTAAAGAGGAACTCCAACAACACTTAAAAATGAAAACGGTTATCTATATGAGTGATAATATTGATTCTATTATGAGTGACCCATCGGTGATGAATACTTCGTTTACCGAAGGTGCGGAAGAATTTAATATTTATATCAGAATTGGAGACAAGACAATTTGTCATAGAAATTTTGATGGAAAATTGTATCCGCCAAAAGTTCGTTATACGGTTGATGTAAGACCATTTTTAAAAGACGCTCTAAGAGATATGACTGACATTTTTTCAGCAGAAAAATTAAGTTACAAATATTTGAACTTTGAGTTGAACAACTAACTATTTAATTAAACAAGGGAGCGAACAACAACATATGAATAAGAATTTTGATTACTTAGGGAACACATTTCAGATACAACTTTTAAACCAACTTATTGTAGATAAAGAATTTTCAACATCAATTATGGATGTGATTGAAAGCACTTATTTTGATAATAAGTACTTTAAAATTATCTTACAAATGATTAAGGAGTATCACACGAAATATGAGTCAACCCCTAACTTTGAAACTCTTGACCAAATCGTTAAATCTGAAATTTCACAAGAACTTGTTGCTAAAATAGTTATTGATACTATTAAACAAGTTAAAGAGGCTCCATTTGAAGGAAGCACGTTTGTGCAGGAAAAAGCATTGAAATTCTGTAAACAACAAGAGTTACAGAAGGCAATGGACAGAGCACAAAAGATTATTAACGAAGGTGATTTTGAATCGTATGACAAAGTTGAAGGACTTGTTAGAGAAGCCTTACAAGTTGGAGAAAGAGACACGGGTATCACCGATATCTTCTCCAACCTTGATACGGTTTTAGATGACGATTTTAGACACCCAATCCCGATGGGAATACCAGGGATTGATAAACTACTTAAGGGTGGACTGGCAAAGGGTGAGATAGGGGTTATATTGGCTCCAACAGGGGTTGGTAAGACGACAATCTTAACAAAGATTGCAAACACAGCGTTTAATCTTGGATACAATGTTATTCAAATATTTTTTGAAGACAATCCGAAGATTGTTCAACGTAAACACTTTACACTTTGGACAGGTATTGAACCAGATAATCTTGTTCAACACAAAGAAGAAGTGATTAGTAAGATTAACGAAATTCACGAAACAATGAAGAACGAGTTAATCTTGAAAAAACTTCCTTCAGATTCTATGACTATGATGCAGATTAAAAATCAACTTAGAAAATTGATTGCTGATGGTACAAAACTTGATTTAGTTCTTTTGGACTATATTGATTGTGTTGTTCCTGAAAGTTCAAGTAAAGATGAATGGAAAGCTGAAGGGTCAGTTATGAGACATTTTGAAGCAATGTGTCATGAATTAAATTTGGTTGGTTGGACTGCAACACAAGGTAATAGGTCATCTATTTCTGCAGAAGTTGTTACCACAGACCAAATGGGTGGGTCAATTAAGAAAGCACAAGTTGGTCACGTTATCATATCCGTGGCAAAAACACTACAACAAAAAGAAATGAATCTTGCAACAATTGCAATCACAAAATCACGTATCGGTAAGGATGGGGTTGTATTTGAAAATTGTAAGTTTAATAATGAATTACTTGAAATAGATACAGAATCATCTGTAACATTCTTAGGGTTTGGAGAACAACAAGAAGAAAGAAAACGAGATAGAGTAAAAGAATTGTTAGAAAAAAGAAAACAAAGAGAAAATCCTCAAAATAACATAATTTAATAAAAATAAACAAAAGAATAGAAATATGGACGCATCACAAAAGATATTGTCAGAATTAACTGTCTACATGAAGTACTCAAAATTTGTACCTGAATTGAATAGACGTGAAACGTGGGATGAATTAGTTACCCGTAATATGGAAATGCATATTAAAACCTATCCATCATTAAAAGATGAGATTAAAGAAGTGTACAAATTTGTATATGATAAAAAAGTATTACCCTCAATGAGGTCATTACAGTTCGGTGGAAAACCAATTGAAATTTCTCCAAATAGAATTTACAATTGTGCTTACTTACCAATAGACCATTTAGACGCTTTTTCTGAATCAATGTTTTTATTGTTAGGTGGTACTGGTGTTGGATATTCAGTTCAAAAACATCACGTTGAAAAATTACCTGAGATTAGAAAACCAAATCCAAATAGGTCTAGAAGATTCTTAATTGGTGATTCTATTGAAGGATGGGCTGACGCTATTAAAGTATTATTCAAATCATACTTTGGAGAACAATTATCATCACCTGATTTTGATTTTTCTGATATTAGGGCAAAAGGTGCTCAATTAGTAACCTCAGGTGGTAAAGCACCAGGACCTCAACCATTAAAAGATTGTCTTCATAAATTAGAAAGTATGTTAAGTGCAAAAGAAGATGGTGAAAAATTAACTCCGATTGAAGTTCACGATATGGTTTGTCATATTGCTGACGCAGTTCTTGCTGGTGGTATCCGTAGAGCGGCACTTATTTCTTTATTCTCGGCTGATGACCACGAAATGATTGCGTGTAAATCAGGTTCTTGGTGGGAAACCAACCCACAACGTGGTAGAGCTAATAACTCTGCAGCTTTAGTTAGACACAAAATTACAAAAGAATTCTTCTTAGAATTATGGAAACGTGTTGAGGCTTCAGGAGCAGGTGAACCTGGTATCTACTTTACAAACGATAAAGATTGGGGTACTAACCCTTGTTGTGAAATCGCATTGAGACCAAACCAATTCTGTAATTTATGTGAAGTAAATGTTTCAGATATTGAATCTCAAGAAGATTTAAATGCTCGTGTTAAAGCGGCAGCATTCATTGGAACATTACAAGCGGGATATACAAACTTCCATTATCTTCGTGATATTTGGAAAAGAACAACTGAAAAAGATGCGTTAATTGGTGTGTCTATGACAGGTATTGGTTCTGGTGTTGTATTAGGTTATAATATGAAAGAGGCTGCAAAAATTGTTAAAGAAGAAAACACAAGAGTTGCTGAATTAATTGGTATTAATAAATCTGCTCGTATGACAACAGTTAAACCTGCAGGAACAACATCATTAACTTTAGGTACATCATCAGGTATTCACGCTTGGCATAATGATTATTATATCCGTAGAATCCGTGTAGGTAAGAATGAATCAATCTATACTTATTTATTGGAAAATCACCCTGAGTTAGTTGAAGATGAATTTTTCCGTCCACACGATACTGCAGTTATTTCAGTTCCACAAAAAGCACCTGAAGGTTCAATATTAAGAACTGAAAGTCCATTTCAACTATTAGAAAGGGTTAAGAAAATTACACAAGAATGGATTAAACCTGGTCACAGAAGTGGTTCAAATAGTCATAATGTATCGGCAACTATTAGTTTGAAACCTGAAGATTGGGAATTGGCTGGTGAGTGGATGTGGGATAATAGAGATTTTTATAACGGTTTATCTGTACTTCCGTACGATAATGGAAGTTACATTCAAGCTCCTTTTACCGATTGTACTAAAGAAGAATATGAAAAATTATTTTCAAAACTTCACTCAATTGATTTATCAAAGGTTATTGAACATAGTGATGAAACTGATTTAAGTGGTGAGTTGGCTTGTGCTGGTGGAGCTTGCGAGATTAGATAATAAACTCAATCAAAAATAAAAAAAAGGAATATGTATTTTTTACATATTCCTTTTTTATTTATATAATACTATGATAAGAAATTCTGAAGATTGGATATTCCAAGAACACATAAAAAAAATGATTAAATCTAAAGATAACCCAACTGACTTTTATTGGGAAGATGGAAAAATGATAATGACAGAACATCACCATGCGAAACGAGGTAGTTGTTGTGGAAATCAATGTAGACATTGTGCGTATGAACCCAAATATGAAAAAGGGTGCACTACACTAAAAAAAGAATAACACTATATTTATTAACAATGGCTAATGGTACGACATATGGATTAAATTTTCCTTTTAGAGATTCTAGAAGAGGGGATTACTTAGAGTTAACCGAACTTCAAGCACAGGAAATTAAGGCTGACTTAATACATTTGCTTTTAACTAGGAAGGGCTCAAGATATTTTTTACCACAATTTGGTACAAGATTATATGAATTTCTTTTTGAACCATTTGATGGTTTAACATTTAATGCTATTGAATCTGATATTAGGGACGCTATTGAAAATTTTATGCCGAACTTATTAGTTAATAGTTTGAGTATAACACCAGCAGACCCACAAGAAGAGGTTGACATAGCGACAGGACAGAATTCGTTAGGAACAAGTGAATCATCAGTTTATAGATTTCCTGGTAAGGGAACATCAGAATATACTGCAAAAATAAGATTAGATTATTCTACAAATGGTACAACTTTTGCTCAGAGTGATTTTGTAATTATCAATATTTAATAGAAATGGCAAATAATAAAATATCGTATACCGTAAGGGATTTTCAGGGAATAAGAACTGAATTATTAAATTATGTAAGGACTTACTATCCTGAGTTAATTCAGGATTTTAATGACGCATCAGTATTCTCTGTGTTTCTTGATTTAAACGCTGCGGTTGCGGATAATTTAAATTATAATATTGACAGAAGTATACAGGAAACCGTATTACAATATGCACAACAAAGGTCATCAATTTATAGATTTCCTGGTAAGGGAACATCAGAATATACAGCAAAAATAAGATTAGATTATTCTACAAATGGTTCAACCTTTGCTCAGAGTGATTTTGTAATTATCAATATTTAATAGAAATGGCAAATAATAAAATATCGTATA
>Ga0114979_10000772_pt1 | contig 21217 bp, 15 predicted proteins | sample S_140625_EF_Meta_FD_87315 | JGI IMG/M metagenome (GOLD analysis project Ga0114979, IMG submission 87315) | Freshwater microbial communities from Lake Simoncouche, Canada to study carbon cycling - S_140625_EF_MetaG | ecosystem: Environmental > Aquatic > Freshwater > Lake | place: Lake...
CCCGTTTAACCGCTTCGGTATCTGCCCGTTATGGGAATGGGCGCCTTGGTTTCCGCAGGAACCAGTTTGGCCCTTTGTACCTATTCTTAACCACTAAAGCAAAGGCAATACTTACTATTAGCAGTAAAATTGCAAGGGTAACGCACACAACTGGCAATAATATGTACATAAATACCCAATACAGCAATGTTAGTGCAATCGACGCAATTACCTCCATATTAGAGATCATAGCTTCAGTTTAACCCCTTCCTTTGGCTTATCCAAGGCTGGGATGGTTATAAAGTACTTTGCCCTACCCTTGGTTATGGCTCTCTTGATGTCCTCTCGAATGTTCAATAGGATCGACATACGCCTCCCAAGGGCGTCCGCAGAAGGGATATAGCTTCGGATAACAGAGGTAAGCCTGTCATTCACTGACATATCTAGGAACAGGTCGGTAGCCGTCCCGTCCCAAACAGATTCCTCTTTCTCCCTCTTGGTCTCTACCCAAAGGTCGATGAGCTCCGACATCATATTTCCACGGGTCTGCACTTTGGCTCCCGCAAGAAGGGTTGGATGATGGTAGCTCCGCACCCCGAAGCGCTCATCCTTTGAAATTACTTCCTCTGGTATTTCCCACTTCATAAGCCACGCTAGCAAATGTGGCAGCTCTTGTTTAATGGTGTATTCCAGCACATCTCCCTTCGGGAAGGGAAATCTACGGTGAGCGACCTTGAACAACATAATCTTGTCGAGGATGCTCCCGTCTGGAAGCGGGATGGCGTTAATGCTCTCGGCATCATCGTTCATCGTCACGACAATCCTACCCTTCCAAGTCATCTTAACCGTGGGAGCATATTTCTCCTCGTAGACGTGCGTGACGTTGGCTACTCCTCGCTTAATCATATTACTGAAGGCCGCGTGCTTGTCGTAGCTTACGGCTGCCATTGTATCGTCGACGCTCCACAATGGAACGCGAAGCAAATGCCCGTTCCAGCTTGTAGAACCGCAAAGATACGCAGAGGCATCACTAAAGCCCCCAATAATGTACCCAAGGATAACCTGACCCAATAGAGTCTTGCCCGTACCTACGCCTCCGGCCAAAAAGATTGCCTGACCCTGATTCGGCTTCTTATGTAGGCCACCTACGTAAAAGCGCTTAATCCAAGCAAGAAAATACGGGAGAGGGTCGACGGAGTCTTCGTCCTCGAAGAAGCCCGTAAAGAACTTGGCTAGGAATGGAAAGTGTTCCCCCCACTCTCCGGCCTTTTCTGCGTGCTCCATCGGACGAACCTTCGAGGTGTTAATGACCTTCCCGATGTCCTCCAAGTAAACTACATCTTCTGGATGGAAGGGGAGCGGAATAACTCCCTCGACGGTGTTCACCTCTCGGATGTGGACCAAGGCGCGGTCAACTTCACTTAGGTCGTCGGGATTGCGTGGTCGCTTCGAGAGCCTATAGCGGTGTTGGATTTCCAATCTGGCGTCTTCCTTCGCATAGGATCTCCAAGCTCCGTGGTTATCTTTTTTCCAATACCTATCGGTGTTGAAGAACCACTCGGAGGAAGGCCTACCAAATCTCGCCTGCTCAAAGCCCTCTACCCAATCTCTTCCAAGGAGTTCTCCCCAAGTGAAGAAACCTTTCTCCTCACCAAAGGCCACCATTCCCGTCGGCGTAACCATCGCTGCCCGTGGGGAATTACGGCTGGGGTTCCAGAAAGGATTACCACGGCTCTTCGGCTCGAAGGAGCCAGTCCATCCACCCGGATAAAGCTCCTCCACCCTCTTCTTAACCTCCTCGAGGGGTATTTCCACATCTCCGTTGCCCTTAAAGTTCTTCTTACGATCCAAGGCGTCGAAGACAATGGCGTTTAACCGCTCCGAGGCCAATAAGTTCTTAGTAACTGTTAGATTGTGTGGGCTCCAAATGTAATACTGATTGGCCTGCTTCACACAAGGGTCAAGCCTCGGGAAAAGCTTCTTGATATGAAGGACATCTAACAAATGACTAACAACTGTATCGTGAGCCTCTCCATAGATTGGAATGGGGGTCTCAAACATCCAAATAGCCCGCACACCCCCCGACATAGTGTTATGGTAGGCCGTTGGGCGGTTCTCATCCCGCATATTCTTAAAGGTTTCCTCCATATCCTCCGGTCTAACTAAGCAATCGAAGTCGGCGATAATGCCGTGCATCTTAAAAGGCTTGTTAGTGGCGGTTACCCGAAGACCCGGCGTTAGACCCTCGTAGGCGGAAATATAACATCCGTCATAGTGAGGGTCGCTAGCGGCTGCATCCGCCTCCTGCTTGTTCTTCGGCGTCTTCCAAGATGGGTGTTTCTCCTCCCAAGGCACGCATGGACTTACTTCATGTCCCAAAAGGGACGGTAGCTTGAATAACGTTGTCGATTTCATTTTTTATAGAACTCCGCTTTCTCGGCCTCGACGTCGATGGGAAGACCCTCCATCCATTCGGGCGCCTTACATAAAAGTTGTTTGATGTCTTCGATGTTGGTATCCGGGTCGCATTCTACGATGACTTCGTCATGTATATGGCATACCACTGGAAATCCACTCTTTTCTAGGCGTAGAACTGACTCCGCTAAGATGTCCCTTGCTGTAGCTTGGATAACATTCTCGCAGAGCTTCCCACCCCATAATGTCACTTTCTCCTTCGCATACCCCTGAGAAGCGCCCCAAGCAGGTCTCCCATAGGGATTCCGGAGGGAGTCGTCCACCCCCCGATACACCAGACTCCTTCCGCTCGGAAGCTCCACCTCGAAGTCCGTCTTGTGCGATTTCTTTAGCCCAGCTTCGAGTTTCTGCCATAGGTTAACTATCTGTCTGTTCCGTGTACGGAAGTTGTCAACCGTTTTCGACGCCTCTTCATCATTTAATTTTAAGCCATATTGCATCGCTGCAATTTGCTTGAACTTCTTCCACCCTGCGCCATAACCCAGCCCCAAGACGGATGCCTTCGCTAGCATATATCCAGCGGGATCAGTTTTCTTAAAGGTTCCGGGTTTTCCCTGCCATCCTAAGGCGCCGGCGGCAAAGGCTTCATAGATTCCGTAGCCCTCCCGCATCGCCTCAAGAAGTTTTTCGTTGCCTGCAATGTAGGCAAGTACTCGCGGCTCAATCTGCGCGAAGTCCGCAATGACAAATATTTTTCCGGGCCTTGGAATAATGCAACTACGAAGATCTACGCCGAGAATTTCTCCCCTCGGAAGATTCTGCATATTAAAGCGACTGTCTCCGGAAAATCTTCCCGTGAAGGCTCCGCAATATCGAAGGCCGTAGGGGAAGGTTCCGTCGGGTCGCATTCTTGTCTCGAGGATTTTAATCTTGGAAAGAATAGTATTGGCCTTGCGGTAGGTTCGCATAGCTGCAACCACAGGATATTTCTCCCCGTATTTCTCCTCCCACTCAATGCACTCGGGGCTGTCCTCATTGGTAGTGACAGGCGGCTCAATGCCCTTATCTCGGCACCACTTCGCTAATTCAACAAGACTCAGTGGGGGGAGATCTTCTTGGGCCCAAGGAATTTCTCTTTCGGCCTTAATCATCGCCCACTCCAACTTCTCGATGCCTTGCTTTACTTTTTCTTTATCGATGGCCAAGCCCTTCCACCCCATCTCAGTAGTGTGGTTCGCTAGCTCTACTTCGTGAGCAGGCATCTTCGCAGAGTATTTATTAAACAGCTCCAAGCAAGTCTTCGCGTCTGCCTCTGCGTATTGGATAATCTCTTTTTTCTTTTCCTCCTCTACATCCTTCCAATGCTTCCCCTTCATAAACTTTCGAGGGTCCTTAGATATGCTTCTGTTGAGCAAGAAATGGGAGGCGTCTGCCAAGCTTCTCGGACACTGTAGGTAGGCAGCTAAGTTAGAGGTACAAAACTGTGCCCCCGCCTTACTGTTTCGGATAATTCCCTTTCTACGGAGAACCTCCACCACACAACCGTCGAAGCTGTAGTTATGGGCTAACCATAGGCGCCCATCAATCTTCTCCCACGGAGCCTTCTCAACTGGGCCGCAATAATTGACGTCATCGGAGGCGATAGCCACCATATAGACATCAGTTTGCTCTAAGTACTTTTCTTGTCCTTGTATCCCAATGCTGAGTTGGTCGTCGTAGTAACTTTCAAAGTCAATAGCTGTCGGGCGTAATGATTCTGGGAGCATCTTTTTTAACCTCAGTGTCTTGGGTTGTAGATTTTTGTTCGTTTGTCCGTTTAACCACATCATCTATGCAGTCGACAACCGAAGTATGAAAGGCTCTGGCCATTGTAAGTTCTGCCTGACTGGGCTCAAACTTAGAGGTATAGACCTCAATTTTTACATTTCCGGGTTCATCAGTTTTTTCTAAGAATTTAATTTCTACAGTAGCACTCATTGAATTTTTCCTTTCTTGAATTTAATAAAAACGAAAGCTGCTCTACATAAGGCTCTAGCTAGATGTCCCTCGGGTCCCTCTGCATCCATATTCTTATTGCCGTCAATCATTTGGGTAGCTGCCGACAAGTGAGAAATAATTCTGTCAGTATTATACCGAAAGTTATCTCGCCAAAACCAATCCCCCGGCCCGGACTTGTCTGAGCCCGAAGAAGCTGTGCCTCCTCGAGTCATCAAAGCAAGAATGGTTTCGCTCGCAACGCAAGCTACTTCCTCCGGGCTGGGGTAGGTTTCTGCCACGACTAGTTACTCTGCCGAGGGTGTCGTCGCAATGCCTTCTTTGATCTTCTTGGCCCACTCCGTGAACTTCGCGTCGTGGAGACCCAAAAGCCTCATGCTTGGCTCGTACCAGCTCTGTTTAGTGTCCTTCGAAACATACTTCGAAACACACTCCCATTTGCCAGCCTCTAAGCCATTCCGCAGAACGGAACGCATACTGGTGAAGATTTGCTTTGCGGATTTGTATGCGGAACCACGAAGTGTCCACATCGCCAATCCATAACGCTTGCCGTTATACTCCTCGGAAAAACGCAAAGCGTTCACTTCGCTGATTTTTTCCGGAGCTGGGATAAGAACCAAGCAATCTGCCATTTCCGTGAAGGGAATCTGATTCTCTTTACGAATGGCATCCGCTTGCGTCTTTCCGTAGGCAATCTGACCAAGAGCCGCGACTTCGCTGAGCTTAGTCACTCTCTTTGGCTGTTGCTCGGTGCCGTATTCCAAGAGCTCAATGTAGCTCTTACGAATGGCCAATACGGTCGCCTCGAAGGGTGTCTTGCCATCCGCAAGAACGATCTCCTTATCAAAGACCCATGAGCCGGGAGCAAAGGTATCGCTCAAGGTGCTCATTTTGTTGATAAGCTGCAAGCGAGGCGTGTTAAGGTCGGAAGCGAGAATCTCGCCAGCCTCCTCAAAGCCTGCGGGAGCGGTCGCCAACTGAGCGCCTTCCGTTACAGCCAATTCTTTTTTCGTATCCTTTTCTGATTTTAATGATGTTTTCATATATACTCCTTATTTATTTATTAGTTTATTTATTTGGACCTAAGTATGGTGTACTTATTTCTTCGCTTATTGCATTTACTTCTTCTAGTTGACCTACGAGTTGATCTCGCAGTTTCCCAGCGCTAACAGTTCCGTCCAACTTGGACGATATTGATTCTACCAACGCGGAAATACTCACCGAGCAGAGAGCCTCGAATTCCGGTCGGCTCATTCTGTCCTTCACAGCCTCGAAAGCTGCGTCGATGCTTAAAATCTTTCTCGGATTCTTTCGATAACGAATCGAGTAGCCCGGAACATCTTCTCCGTTTACCACAGCACTAACGTTATGTTCTTTCACAGAATCGCACCACTGCTTAACTGCGTCACACCACTTCTCCAAGATCCTACGAGTAACCTCTGCGTTAGAACGTAGGGTTGGTGTTGTTAGTTTTTTTGGATCGATTAACTTTGGTAAATTTTTCGCCAAAGTTGTGTCGTTCGCCCTCGCAACTGGTACAGCTAGTTTTGCCACAGCGGGACACGATGCCCGATTCCCGCAGTATAGGCAAGAAATTTCGTTCGGAGAGTAGTAATCTTTTTTCTTACTTTTCCTTGCGAGGGTTGCCTTCTCAATTATTGAATCCACCCGCCCTTTAATTCTTTCAAAGTCTTTTTGACGGTTAAACGAATGGCTTGTTACCATTGTTAATCTTGGCTGCACAAACATTACAGTGATGTCATCTATGTGTGGGTACTTTTCAAACAACCCAATGGCGTAGGCCCAACCTTGCAGGTTTATCTTTGCGTCGGTAACGGCAACTCTTCCGAACTTCGCGTCCCCGATGAAAGCTTTCTTTGGCCATAGGGCAATCAAATCGGCAGTTCCAAAGGTCGTATTACCAGCTATTTCCAAAGTAAGCTCCTTATGGATTTCGGTGGCGTCTTTGGTTTCTTCCTCAAAGACTTCCCAGCACTTTTCTACACATACCCTTTGCTCCCCGTCTAAGCCCGTAAGATCTCCTGTTTCCATTGCGTGGTGCATGGCCGTACCTTCCTTTGCCCAGATTTTGTCATCCCCTGCCTCGGGAATGTAGCGAGCACACTTTTCAAACATAGATAGGGAAGAAGGTGCAAATTCAGCGTGTTTTTTCATTGTAGGTCTCCATCTGTTAGTGTTTCGATTTGTTTGAGTTTCTTTTGAAGTTTTTTACATACCTCGTCTTCGTAGCTGTTCGCACAAAAAAGAATGTACTGAAACGACGGCGACTTCGCGCCGGAACGCCAAATACGACCAATAGCTTGCTTAAGATCAACTGCGGAGAAAGTCGGGCAAAGTAAGCTAACCCGAGGCCTCCCATGAAGGTCGTGAAGATCAATTCCAATCCCGAGTTGAATTTGACACACCAAGATCGTCTTTTTGTTGCTTTGAAAGTTCGCAATGACCTCTTGTCTTTTCTTGTCCGAGACGCGGCCATCAAGGTTATCGCATCGGAGAGCTTTGCACAAAGCGTCAATAGACTCGTGATAATTGGCAAAAATAACAACCGACTTTCCCTCTGCCTCCCTGTCCTTAGCGATTTCGGCAATAGTCGGCACGCGGAGCAATTCAATTTGTTTTCGTACCTCCGTGATGTCGTGAAAGTCTGGATCATTGAGGTGGGCGACTTTCTTTTGAAGCTCCGGACTGTTGTAGTCAATTGGGTCGGCAAAAACGTTATTTTGTGGAAAATCTGGCACTTCACTTACTCTTACCTTGTCGCCCTTCTTCGGGAAAATACTTGCCCTTATTTTAGCCAGATCTTCCGTCTTTCCCCACCAAACCATTTGTCTCCGGACCCTCCTCCCAACGTTAAAGTTAACTGGTCGTACCCCGTGGGCGTGCGCCCATGACCAATAATTTGATTTTTCGTGTAGCCCCAAAACGTATCCCGTATGGAACAAGTCGAGAGGATTGTCCGCAACCGTCGCTGAAAGCAAGATACCCCGATAGGGTTTAGACGCGGATAATACCTTTCCGTTTTGAGACTCTCTTCCTTTGCATTTATGGGCTTCGTCAAAGACAAAAAAAGTGTTCGACTCGACATCCCACTTCCAAACACCGTCTTCAAACTTTCCGTATGGCGTCTTCCCCGTTTTAAGCTTCTCGTAATTAAGAATGAACTGAGGCTCAATGCCAAACTCCGCACACCATCTTTTCCATGTAGGTATGACCATCTTCGGGCAAACGATGGCAAACGGTAGGTCCAGCTCTTTAAGAATGTGGCAGGTCTTCGGCGTTTTCCCGCTACCCGTGTCCGACGCATCGAGGACAAATTTTTCCCCGTTTTTAATCGCCGAGAGGATTTTATTTGCGCTATCAAGCTGGTAGTTGAACAACGGCATGGTGAGATATGGATTCTTGAATCATTGCGTATTTTAATATTAATAAAGCGTCACTTGTTGCCAGAGATATAGTTGACAAACCGGGAAATGAAAGTTGAGCGAGTCCCTTCAAATGCAGTTTCCATTTGTCCCTTGTTCTTTCCCCCCTCGTCCCCGCGCCAAGAGTTTTTTGCCATCGTTGCGGCGTCACAAGAGAAACTCGGGCTTCCCTCTCCATTAACACACCAATTATAAACCCATAGTTTCTTCCAAAGTTGAACATCGCACTCCCCGGCAGGCTTCTTCCCGCGTACCCTCCCACTTGTTCCAGATACACTTTTGTTTTTGGCGCAATCACAGCCCGAAGCTGATTCAGTATGTCCCCTTCCGTCTTCCCGAACGGCTCTGCTACTATCACGTCGTTTGCATTTACGTACGCTATTCCGCCGCTTTTCCCCGGATCGATTCCTACTATTTTTGCGTTTTCTATTCTCATTCATTTTTTTACTTTGCGTACTCTCTAGTTTTTCTTTTTGTTGTCAAATCAAATTTTATTGAGATACTAATTTTAATGCGTGAACGTTACGGGAAAGTATGGCCCGCTGAGATAAGCGACCTCGACATCGAATTAGTTTGCTTCCGGCAAGGACTATCCGAACAGGATGGGGGCCTTGGGAAGTATGGCCATCTCCGCAGGATTATTGAATGTCTCTGGCCCCTTCATACCGCGAAGGGAAAAACAAAAAGCGGCTTTGAATTCCACCCTTGGGCAGAGCAAATGCTTCAAGCAGCGTGCGACAATCAGTACCTAGCCGTAAGCGGCCCAAAGAGCTCTGGGAAGTCGCAAACGATGGCAGTTTGGGCTTTGGTCAATTGGCTGGCCTCACCCTCGGAAACACTAGTGCTTGTGACCTCAACCAGTCTCAAAGAAGCACGTATGCGAATTTGGGGCGCGATTCGGGAGCTTTACTTGGCCGTCCCGGGCCTCCCCGGAAAGCTGGTAGATTCCTTGGGCATTTTGCGCCTAGACGAAGGGGAGAGCTCAGATCGTTCCGCAATTGTTTTGATTCCCTCTAGCCCAGAGAAAGAAAAAGAAGCCTCCTCAAAGCTTATCGGTCTAAAGCAGAAACGAGTGTATTTGATTGTCGACGAAATGACGGACATCTCTTCGTCTGTCGTAGAAGCCTTATATAACTTGGACTCAAATCCAGAGTTTCAATTTGTAGGCTTGGGAAACTTTAAATCTATGTATGACCCCTTCGGGCAGTTTTCTCAGCCGAAGGCGGGTTGGAGTTCCGTAACTGTAGAAGATGGGGAGTGGCCCTCTAAGTTGGGGTTATGTCTTCACTTCGACGGAATGAAATCGCCAAACCTAACTAGCGATGATCGCTGGCCGTACTTACTAACGACTAAGAAAATTCAAGAGGCAAAGGCCTACGAAGGCGAAAACTCCCTACAGTTTTGGCGCTTCATTCGCAGCTTCCCTGCTCCTGCCGGAGTAGACGACTGCGTATTTTCCGAGGCAGACATCCGAAAGTTTAACGGAGAAGGTCGCCCGTCACTTACGGACGTCGTTAAGATTATGGGCATCGATCCATCGTTCAGTCGTGGCGGCGACAGAACTATTGCCTGCGTAGGCTTCTTAGGGAAGAACATTGCCACCGGGATACCTATGTTTGTCTTTGATCAATTTATTCACTTAGTAGAAGACGTTAGAAGTCCCGATCCCCGTCACTTTCAATTAGCCCGCCAAGTCTTAGATATTTGCCGAAAGCAAAACATTCTTCCAAAAAACATAGGCGTTGACTCGACAGGAGGTGGAGAGCCCTTTTGCGACATTCTTTCGGAGATCCTTGGCTCCTCCCAAATCTTACGCGTGCAATTCGGTAGCAAGCCCACCGAGCTACCAATGAGCGCCGTCTCTCCTATGCTGGCTCGGGACAAGTTTGACCTTCGAGCCACTGAGCTTTGGTATGTAGCCTTGGAGGCTCTCCGGAGCTTTCAACTAGGGGGCGTCACCCCACAGCTAGCCACGGAAATGACTAACCGAAAGTACTTAACGATTGCCGGCGGAAAGATCCGTTTGGAGCCGAAGGTTGACTACAAGAGCAGGGTCGGGAGAAGCCCCGACTTGGCGGATGCAGCTTTTATATGCCTAGACGTAGCCCGTCAGATTCACGGCTTTTTCCCTTCCGGAACCTACCTGCAAACCCAAAGAGCCAGTTGGAGGTCAATTGTACGTAAAAAGGATGCCGGAGCCCTTGATTCATCTAATTTGATGTTAGCATCTTCAGATGTTGACAACATCGACCTTCTTAACCAGACTTTCTAAGTCGTGCAAGGCCTAGAAACAATTACCGAATCCGGACGCCAACCCCGCGTTCGCATTAAAGATCATCTTTCCGCGTACACAATGTATCGCAAACTTCGGGATGCGGATAACATTCGCTCTCAGGATCGCGCTCGTATTATGTCGATGTTTGACGGACAACCTCCGTACAATAACTCCACACTTAAGGCCTTAGGACAAAGCTACCGATCTAATCTGAACTTTGGCGAGGCCTACTCCGATCTAGAGAAAGCCCTTTCCGCGTATGTCGACTTAGTAAACGGAGTTGATCGCTTAGCCAACATTCGTTTAAATGTCGGAGCCGATCCCGCTAACTTAGAAATTGGGGAAATTCTCTCGGAAGAGTTTCATCGCGCCTTTATTGGTTGGGACAGATTCCATTATTTGTACAATTTACTGGCCCATAACTTTGTAGCCTACGGTTTGGGGGCAATTTTTTTTGAGAACGAAAGTAGCTGGAAGTATAACGTCTGCGGTCTTGGCGACTTCTTAGTCCCAGACCAAACCCCTACAAACGAAGATATGGTTGAGTTTGTTGCGGTTAAACGCAGCTATCTTGCTCACGAGTTATTTGATTTCATTGAAGATCCGAAGGCCGCAAAGGAAGCCGGCTGGGACGTAAAGGAAGTAAAGGAAGCGATTAAACGGGCTTCCGCAAACGCCGGACAAGTTGGTCGCGAACACGATGACTGGGAGCAACTTCAAAAAGAAATTAAGACCAACGAGCTGCACTACAGTTACGTTCGCTCCCCCACGATTCCAGTGGTTCATTACTACTGTCGGGAGAACGATGGAAGCTATTCACACTTTATTGGTCTTCGCGATGGCACCGGTGAGTTTCTGTTTAGACGCAATAAGCGATTTAAAAAAGCCACGGAAGCCTTTATCTTTTTCCCCTTTAGCGTAGGGAATGGGCTTCTTCATTCCGTTCGCGGCTTAGGTCACAAGATTTTCCCAAGCGTTGCCGTAAGCAACCGATTCCGCAACACCATGATTGACGGTGCGCTTTTAAATTCCACTCTCCTACTTCAGCCCGCAACTCCCGCAGATGCCGACAATTTTGTTCTTAGCCAACAAGGGCCTGTCACCATCCTCCCTCCAAATGTTTCGATTGTTAACGGACGGATGACAAACATCGGCGACGCTTCTCTGCCTATTCTTAACGATCTCAGCCGTCAGCGCGGGAATGTTAGCGGCGCTTACCAGATTGAAGGCACTAGCGACGGCCTAAGCAAACCTCGTACGGCAGAAGAAATTCGTGCCTCGGTTGCGAATCAAAGCGTTCTCACTACAAGCTCGATGAATCTTTTCTATACTCCTTGGCAAAAATTTCTAAAGGAAGTTTTCCGCCGGATGATTGATAAGAACTATAGCGAATATGAGAGCGGCTACGAGAATGTGAAGGAATTCCACAATCGCCTAAAGATGCGAAAGATAGACACCAAGGCCTTAAAGCCAGAACTCCTAGACGTTGAGCCCGTTCGCGCCGTCGGCTACGGCTCACCTGCTCAGCGTCTTCAGGCCTTTAACGAGTTTCTACAGATCTCCGGTGGCTTTGATGAAGTTGGCCGTCAAAATCTCTTGCGCGACCGAGTGGCCGCTCGAGTTGGATACTCGAATGTCGACCGATATGTCCCGCCCCCCAACGCTCAGAAACTACGCCCAACTTTGGACGCAAAAATGGCTACTTTGGAAAATGCTGCTATGTCGAATGGGAAGGCCATTCCAGTTTCTCCTGACGATCTACATGGAGAACACTGTCGCGTCCACTTCACCGATGTTGCCCAGAACCTTCAAATGCTTGAACAAAATCAACAAGTTGACGAGCGTCAGATGCTTCAGTATTTTTCGGCCCTTATGCCCCACTGCTCGGGCCACCTTCAGTTTCTCTCAAAGGACCGCTCAAAGGAAAGTGAGGTTAAACAGTATCTTAAAATCCTTAACCTTATGCGTGAGTTTGTTGAGAACACAGGCCGCAGAATGCAGGCAGAACAAGAAAAAATGCAGGCATCCGGCAACGAAGGTCAAGCCTCCTTGGACCAGCAGAGGATTCAGTTTGAAGCCATGAAAGCACAGAATTCTATTGAAATTGCCCGCGCAAAGGCACAGGCAGACAACGAGATTAGGATTGCAAAGGCTCAACAGGAAATGGCCATTGCAGACGCTAAGAACGCTCAAAAAGTTATGTCAGATAATCTTTAAAAATTTAGCTTGACCAATTTTCAAAAATAATCCAAAACATAACTCATGTTAAACGAATGGTTTGCCACAGTTAAGCCCGAAGAGCTTCGGGTAGCCCTCCAATCTCCAATTATTCAAGAAGCACTGACCCTTCTTAAGAATGTAGGTCAACCCAGAAATGTACAGCTTCCCCAGAGCGGAGTTACCTACATTGAGCATAATGCACTTTTAAATGCTCGTAGAGAAGGCTACTACGACGCCCTTCGCAATCTTGAAGTTTTGTCTATGACAAAGAATCGTCCCGAGGCAGTGGAAGAATCCGAACCTTGGACACCCTCAACAGTACAAGAAACAACCACCTAACAAGGAGATAAACTCAAATGGCTTCTGAAACCCCGATTGCCTCTTTTGCCGATCTTATCGGCTCTGAAATTGATAACGCTGTTAAGCCAGCCGCAGAAGCCCCAGCTCCGGTAGCAACCTCCGTCACAGCCCCAGCTCCCGAAACTCAAAAGGCCGCCAACGAAGCGGTTAAACAGCCTACCGCCGGGAATGAATTTGACCCAAAGATTGAAGCTCTCCCTGATTTGTTTAAAAAAGAAGTCGCTGCGAAGGAAACCAAGCCATTAGTTGAGGAGCCAGCCCTTCCCAAGGATGCAAATCCAGCGGTTAGCGCAGCCTTCCAAAAGATTACTAGCGACCTAAAGAGCGAACGGGAACGAGTAAAGAGCTTTGAATCCAAGATTGCAGAGCTTGAGACCAAGCAGTCAAAGTCCGTTGACTCGGAAGAGATTGCAAAGTACCAGAAACGCATTGAAGACTACGAATCCCGCCTAAAGACTATTAACCTAGAGGCAAGCCCCGAGTACAATGACCAGATCTTAGTCCCAAAGGGACGTCTTATGGGCGAGCTTGAAGTTTTGGCAAAGGCAAATGACTTAGAGGCCGACGCCTTTTTGAAGGCAGCAGCCATTGAAGATCCCGTCGAGCGCCGTAAGAAGATTAACTCTATTACAAAAGAGCTAAGCCAAAGTGACGCCTTTGATGCCCGCAAGGCCATTGATAATCTCTTAGAGCTCAAAAACAAAGACTCTGAGCTCCGAAGAGACATCTCCACAACGATGAAAGTCATGGAAGAGCAGAGGGAACGGACCGCTAAAGAGATTCAAGAGCGCAACCAAAGCGAAACCCTCCGCAGCTACCAAGAAACCTTCCGTGACTTCACCGAGAATGGCCCTGCCTACTTCCGGAAGTCCAATGACAACGAAGGATGGAACAAGTCCTTAGAGCAGATCTATAACACAGCTCTTACCGTCGAAAACACTGAGCTTACCCCGAAGCAAAAGGCCCAGCTAACAATGCAGGCCGTCAGCTTCCCAGTTATGCGGCAAATGTTTGACACCTACGTCTCAAAGTCGAATGAGGAAATTTCCAATCTTCGGGCACAGCTACAGAAGTACGTTTCCGCCTCCCCCTCGAGTGGCCCCGCCTCTGCTGGGAATGGCGCGAATGCCTCCGAGCCTCTAGACAAGAGCTTGGGCCTAGTCGCAGCCTTGGAGGCCGGACTTCGATAGAGGTGTTGACAAAAATCTTACCCCCTATAATTTAATTTTATGCCACGTAAAAATGAGATAGATTACCTCGAAGAAATCGCGGCGAAAACCGGCTCCGCCACCATTACTGGTCCAGTCACGGTCACTAACGAAGTTGAGATTAAAAACTCCGAGAACAGCCCCATACCCGTAAGCGATAACAATAGTTCTCTCACCGTAGATGGCACAGTCGAACTTGGTGCAACAAGCCTTGCAGCCCTAGAAAATATCAGCGTTACATTTCCAAGCTCTCAGAACGTAAGCGTTCAAAACGCAAGTCTCGCCGTAACCGGAACCTTCTGGCAAGCCACCCAACCCGTTTCTTTGGCCACCGCTCCTACCACGCCAGTCACCGGAACCTTCTGGCAGGCGACCCAGCCAATTAGTGGAACTGTGACTGCAAACAACCAGAGCCTAACAACTGGCTCCGGCACTCTCCCCGGAACCTCTGCGGTTGGTACGGATATTATATCGTCAATTGATGTAAGCGGATTTTCTGAAATAATGGTTCAATTTACCGATTTTCCAATGGTAGGTCTCGCCCAATTCCAAGTATCAAACGATAATTCAACCTTTGTTACTCAGGCCGCATTACCACTTTCCGGTAGTCTTTCATCTCCTGTACAAAATATCGGCTCAGCTGGGTTTTATAAACTAGCTTTGGCCGGCGCAAGGTATTTTAGACTCAGAGTAGCCGGATCGGGAATGTCAGGTACTTGGGCTTATTCCTATACACTTAATCCTAGATCATCATCTAACTTCGGCCAACTCGTCTTTGCGACTACCCTTCCCCTTCCAACGGGAGCTTCCTCCGAAACAACCCTAAGCTCAGTAAATACAAAGATACCCTCAAATCTTACTGTAAGTTCAACCCGCTTGCTTGTAGACGGATCGGGAGTTACTCAACCAACAAGAGAAACTCAGCCAATCGACGATTACATCATTAACACTGGCTCTGTTACGGTTCTTTCGTCTTCAGGCTCAGCCGTACAATCAGCTTCCTTCGATGCTGGGGCGAATGCCGACTACGTTGTAATTTCGCTGACGGGAGCCGGAGCCTCCGGAGCTTTGTACTACGATTTGTCTACTAATAACTCGACGTGGGACGCCGGCAACTTATCGAATGGCTTTTCGACGTACTACGACCTTCCGGCTACGAGCACAACAGACGCCTATAGTTATAAAAACGTAACCGCAACATCTTTATTTGGCGGATCACGATCTGTTTATTCCGGACGTTTTATAGTTCCGTTGCAGCAAGCCACACCCGGCTCATCGACACAGAACTCCTATCGCTATATCCGACTTAATATACCAGCCGGCGCATCCGGTGGGTGGAGATACAGATTTACTTCTTATAAGTCTGTTGACCCCCTGATGGCCTTCTCCTTACCCGGGAATCCAAGCACAAGAAGAGTAGTTGGACGTGTTGATGTTGGAGTTGTTTCCACTCTTCCATCTTTACCCACCGGATCAAACACCATTGGCTCGGTAAACGTTCTTGGTGGCAACACTACCGCAGTCAAGGTTGACATCGCCCCCGGCACAGCAACCGAAAATATTGTAACTGGTAATTCATCAGCTACCGCAAATACAAGCGTCTCGGTCTTGGCCGCTCGCGCCAATCGCAAATACCTAGTTATTCAAAATCTTTCGGACACTAATATGAATCTTAACTTTGGAGCCGCAGCATCCGCGAGCACAATGCTTCTTCCCGCAAATGGCGGAGGCGTAAGCTTTGAAGGCACTTATGTTCCAGCAAGTAGCCTCAACCTTGTTTGTTCTGCCGCATCTAAGCCGTACTACATCCTAGAAGCCTACACTTCGTAGGTCGGAGAACCCGAAACTCGGGACTATCTTAATGCCTATATTTGGACCTAATCTTACCGGGCTTTTTGCTCAGCCAACAAAATCAAATCGTAAGGTTATTTCCTTAGAGCAACCAATTATTCCCAAGGCAGGCCTGTCTCTTTGGTTGAAGGCCGACGCCGGAGTAACCTCCACTAACTTTATCCCGCAGATCATTCTTTCTGGATTCGGCGCGAACTATAACGAACTTAACGGTACCTACACTAGAGAACCCGACGGCTATTGGAACGGCAATTATAATATTAATTTTAGCGGTCAGCTCATAAATTCCGATGACCCCGGAACGATTCTAGCCACTATTTCAAACAGCAATTTCCAAGGCTTTTGGACTCGCGGCAATTATTTGAGAGCAATAATAATTTCAAATGCCGGACTTTCTTTTTACAACGGAACATATATTAGATCAGATTCACTTGATCCTTTTGCTCCATTTACCAAGACTTCTGGTGCTGGTTATCAGATATATTTTGACGACAACGAAGGACCTAGGTGGGTACTAGGTAACGACTCGTACAGAAACGATGACCTTTCGCTTTCCCCCGGAGGTTGGTACGCGACAGATGACGGCGGAAGCATAACCGCAACAAATTCAACTTCTGCAAGAAATAATATGGGCAGCCCCTACAGCACTGCCCCAAGCGTGAATTCCGTAACAAGTTGGGAGGATCAGAGCGGATCTTCGAGGACAGTCACAGGAGATCCCCAAGAATACGGAATAGCTGCCCCCACTATCATCGGAAACCAGTCTTTTGTTGATTTTAGACCTAACGCAAGATTAAATTTGCAATCTACAATTTGGCCCGAAACTGAATTTATCGGAACAATATTTTCCGTTGTCAGATTTAATTATTTCGCCACTCCAAGTAATTCGGTTTTATTTTACGAGGAAGGTGAAGGCGGTAATTTTAGTTTTAGTAGGGCCGCCCCGAACGATCTCTACGTAGAAAACACTTCAGGGTCCGAACGGACGTATTCAAATGTTTTCCCCGAAAACGATACAAATTATATACTCGCAACAACGTTCAACGCCTCCACAGCTTCTATATATTTGAATGGAGTTCTTACCGGAAGCGGTGACCGCCAAAGCCAGATTGGCATTGATGCCAATTCCCAGATTGGCGGCGGTGGCGGGGGATTCAACCTAGCGGAAACAATAGTCTACAACAGAGTTCTCTCAGCCTCCGAGCGCCAAAAAGTTGAAAAATATCTTGGGGATAAATACGGAATTGCAACATCACTCCCAGCCATTCCGCCCATAGTTTACGCTGAAGGCAACGCCGCCCCGTATGCATATTACGACGGCTTTTACGACCTAACTTCAACTCCCGGGTTTTATTCCCAACGAGGCTCTAATTATTCTTCCTTAGCTTCCCCACTGTATACCAGCAATTGGACCTTCTGGAATGGCGACCAAACCGAGCCCGCAGGCTCGTACAATCAGAGCACCTTAAATACTCTTCCGACTGCCCGCTGGAATAACTCTAGCGGACAGTATGATTCTTCATTTCTTATTACCGGACCAACCCTAGCCACCTCCGAAATTCCGTATACCCAAAAAATTATTGCCATCAACGGCTTTAATTCAACGGCTTCTGGCGACTACACGACTAGAGCAATCCTTCTATACAAAGGGGGCGACTATGGGCGCAGCTCGTGGTCTGGGCAATCCGACGGAAAAACGTTTATTGTTTTTGCTGATCAAGAAGACTATCCGGGTGGTGGTGGTCCAGAAGGATTACAATTTATGCGCCTTTATGTTATAGCCACAAATGGAAGCTTCACCGAAATAGCTTCCCGGCCTTATGGGACTAACGATACTTGGCTACAAATTCTCCCCCTAAAAGTAGATCAATGGATTCTTGCCACTGGGGTCACAGGACAACTAAAATTTTATATTGATCGCGCTTGGCCCTATAAAGACTTGTCTTCCGGACATTCCGGAGTGATCGTCTCTCCTCAATCCGCCATGCCAACACCCTATATTTGGTTGAAATCCGATGCCGGAGTAACCACAACCGGGACGGGCCTTAACCGTCGTGTGACAGGTTGGCAGAGTCAAGGCTCTCTCAATATTACTTCTTTGAATTTACCAAATACCGGAAACGGAGATATACAAAACCCGACCATCGCTCAGTTTCCATTGAACGGCTACCCCGTAATCCAATACGCGTACAAGACAGAATTTGGGCAGCACAAGAATATGACTCGATTCCGCTTTTCTCAATCCCTAAATACCGGATCTTACACTTATTTTATGGTTGCCCAACTCGAAAACATTACAAATTCTATTTCCAGTAGAATATTGTTTAGCGCTGGGCGCTCTCAGATATTCAACTCCTCCTATAGGTCCTATTCAGAATTTGCCGGCCTAATCGCCTTCCCAAAAATTCAGACCGCGGAGTATAATAATTACGCCGCTACCTTTAACTCCGCCGAAGCAAGTTTATCTGCACGGGTCCCTCTAAAATCTGCCGTTGGTTTTTCGGATCACTATAACGGTTTATATGCGCAGCCTGTTGATTCATTCGGCAGTATCTCTGGCAAGTCTCCGCAAGGGTTCTTATCTTTTAAGATTTTTTCGGTAAATGTTAACGCACTTCAAAAAAGAGCCTACACCCGTATAAATGGTGATCTTATTGGCCAAGAAATCGGAGATATTCGAGACACCTTTTCTGGCCCTCATTCTGTGGGCTCGAACTTTGAGAATGAACTTACCCTTTTCAACTCCTCCGCCTATAGCGGGGAAGGCTCCCCCGCAAATTCAACCAATAGCGGCGGCGCAGGCTATCTAACAGAGTTTATCTGGTACAATTCTTCGCTCAGCCAACGGGACGAAATCGGTGTCATTAACAGTTTAAAGGCTAAATATAACCTCTTATAACATGAACGACATTTCTTTTATTATTACAACCTATAAAGACTTCGACCGTCTCGAGCTTCTTTCCGAGGGACTTCGAACTCACAACTATCCTTTGCACAATGTTTCCGTTCTTTCGGACGGAGACTCGGATGAAAGAATTCAGAGTCTTTGCCTTAAGCACGGTTTTAAGTATTATTACTACGATAACTCCCACGGAATAGATTTTGGATTTCGTTTTTGGAGAAATGTCTTTGAAGTTTACCGCAAGAATCCAACTGCTTACATGATTAAGCTAGATACCGACGTTAAGGTTAACGGACCACTTATTACTCCTCTTGATCCCGACTTCCGAGCCACGATGTTTGGCTGTTTTGTTGGCGCAAGACATCCGAATGCAACTTTTATTCAAAACGGAATTCGCGGATTCCATTCCTCCATTATTGATGCTATTGAATCCTCAGATTTGTCTCGCGACGACGCTTATTTCACCGAAAAGTTTAAACTGACAAAAAGATTCAACTCCACCAATCGAATCGAGCGGGGACTAATTTCAACCGAGTTTCTAATGTGCGAAATTACTTCAGCCCTACAAATTCCAATTAAAGAGCACCCGGAAATAGTTTCATATTGGCGTTGCCCAAAAACTAAGGGGTATTACGGGAAGAGTGGGACCCTATTTTCAGAAGAAACCTTTCAAACCCTAGCATCTAAGGCTTCCTTAGCTCACCCCTTTTATCCGAATCCATGAAAAAAACTAAGCTCATCAGCTTTTTAGAAAAGCTGCGGCTCAATAACTTTGGCCTATGGAAGACCGCCCCCTTTGGCCACAAGCCAAAGAAGAAATCTAAGCTTCGGAAAAAATAGTCTAAAATACCTATTGACACTATTACGGCGTCTAATACCTTCGTACTTAGAAGTAGATTGCTACAAAAACGGAAGCGCGGTTTACTTCTAGGCCTATAAAAATGGAAGTGGCTTTTGATGGTGTACGGGCATTAAAAGCTCCCTGATGCCGGGGGAGGCAAAATCAACTTACGAAACTTTTAAAATGGACTTTGTCCCCAATGGCCGAAGTTTGTTTTAATGAATGAGCTGGGAGGCTCGTTTAAACTAAAATTATGGCTACAACCTATGAAATCGAACAGTTACTAGTTCGTGAAGCTGGGCGCATCGGCCCAGAGATCTATCGCCGTACGGTAGACACTTCGATCTGGAATAAGGTCGCTTCACAATCAACCGAAACCTTCCCCGAAGAGATGGGTGATACCGTCTCTGTGATGACCTTCGAGCGGTCTCTTCCGCACGCCGTCAACTCTTCCGGAGAAGCTCAACCCTTTGGCTGGTCGGACACCACCTTCCGATCCAACCCCACGAACGGTCGTGTTGCATTGACTGACGAACAGTTCAGCCCGCAGCAGTACCAAGACCCGACTGAGGCTGCCAGCCCCAATGCTGCTAACGTTGTGTATGATCAGACCAGCTTCGGCATCGGAACTGGAAGAAGTCAGGGCAGCAACATTAACCCCCCGTTGATCGGAAACATCCGATTCGGTCAGACCCTCCGCAAGTACTCGTTGGCGCACGCCGCCATTGAGTCTCCGGACATCGGTTTGAACGACTTGATGTTCCCCGTTCGTCGTCGGGAGCAGCTCAGCAATATGATGAGTGTCCTCTCCGAGGCCACGAATTATATCTGGCAAGAGCGCTATCGCGATGAGTACATCCGTTTGTCTGGCAACAAATTCATTGCCAAGACAATCAAGCCATCCACCGGCTCGCCGATATCCTCACTCGTTGCTACCGGAAGTGGCGCAACCAAAGCTGAAAACCTTCAGGTTACCGGCGTTGGTGGTAGCACTATCCTTGGCGGAACCGCAGGCACAGGCGCCGCAACTACGCAAATAAATGCCCTAATGGGCACCACCTCAGGCGGCACAGGCGTTACAACCGCCGGCCAGATTGCCGACGGAGTGTATAAAAGTGCTGTAGTTACCGCCGGTGACGTTTCCATCGGAAACCTCGAGTACGCTTCGCTCAAGAAGCTCTATCTCTCGATGATTCGGGATGGAGCCTCCACGAACGCGATGGGCCGTGAAAACGGCGCTCCCGTGTTCTTGCTCGTCACAAGCGCAGAGACCAGCGAAAACCTCATCTGGCAGTATACTCGCAACGGCGAAAAACTGGCAACCGACCTACGCTACGCCAAACCCAATGAGCTTCTGGCTCCCTTGGGCATTGAGCGCAGCTACTTCGGGTTCTTCCACGCCATCGATATGCACCTCCCCCGGTTCAAGCTTGATACAACCGCCGGATTCGTGCGTATCTATCCCTACATCCGCAGCACTTCGGCAACGAAGGGCTACCGTTGGGATGTTAACCCTGCCTACGAAGCGGCTCCGTACGAAGCCTCCATCCTCTATCATAAGGATGTGTGCTCGTACCTCGTTCCGAAGGCTCCTTCGGTCACCCCTGCTGGTGCGGACTTCGATGCTCCGTCCTATCGCGGTGACTTCAAGTGGGTCAACATCAAGGATCGCGAGACGAATCCGGACGGCCTAGTGGGCTATTATCGCGCAGTGTTCGGCACTGGCAC
>Ga0114979_10000773_pt1 | contig 21202 bp, 15 predicted proteins | sample S_140625_EF_Meta_FD_87315 | JGI IMG/M metagenome (GOLD analysis project Ga0114979, IMG submission 87315) | Freshwater microbial communities from Lake Simoncouche, Canada to study carbon cycling - S_140625_EF_MetaG | ecosystem: Environmental > Aquatic > Freshwater > Lake | place: Lake...
CGTTGCGGATCTGCTCGGGCGTGCCCTCGGCGATCTTCTTGCCGTACTGGAGCACGGCAATGCGGTCGGAGATGCCCATGACCACCTTCATGTCGTGCTCGATGAGGACCACCGTGACGCCGCTCTCGCGGATGCGGCGGATGAGGCGCATGAGGTCCGCGCTCTCCGCGGGATTCATGCCGGCGGCGGGCTCGTCGAGCAGGATCAGCTTGGGGCCCGTGGCCAGCGCGCGTGCAATCTCCAGGCGGCGCTGGTACCCGTAGGGCAGCGCGCGGGCCAGGTCGCCGGCGTAGCGGTCGAGCTCCACGAACTTCAGCAGTTCGAATGCGCGGCGACGCATGGCGGCGCGCTCGCGCCAGAACCACGGCGGCCGCAGCAGGCATGACCAGAACCCGCAGCGGAAGTGCTGGTCCATGCCCACCAGCACGTTCTCCACCAGGTTCATCTCGGGGAAGAGGCGGATGTTCTGGAAGGTGCGCGCCACGCCGGAGCGCGCAATCAGGTCCGGCGTGCGGCGCTGCGAATGCCAGATGGCCCCGAACCCCAGGCGCCCCACGAGCGATGCAGCAATGGCCACGCCCCAGGTTGCCCAGAAGCCGGCGGCGTGCAGCGTGCCCGGCACGGTGGCGAGCGCCTCGCCCCACGGGAACGGCTGGCCGTAGACGTACTTGCCCACCACCGCGGCCTGCCAGAGCGCGGTGACGTTGAGCGCGAGCACCGCCAGCAGCGCGCTCGCCACGCCCACCGCAAAGCCGGTGGCGGCCACGCGCGGCGTCCACGCGCGGCGCACGTCTTGTCCGTCGAAGAGCACGGCGCCCTCGGTGGGTTCGTAGATGCCGGTGATGGCGTTGAAGAGCGTGGTCTTGCCGGCGCCGTTCGGGCCGATCACGGCGAAGATCTCGCCCGACTGCACCGCCAGGTTCACGCGCTCGTTGGCCACCAGGCCGCCGAAGCGCATCGTGACGTCGCGCACTTCCAGGATGGTGCTCACGGGGCGGCTCCCTTCGCGGGTGCGGGGCCGGTGCCTTCGTCCTCGGGCGGCGCCTCGTGCTCGGCACGCGGCGGCAGGATGCCCTGCGGGCGGAACATCATCATCAGGACAAGCGCCAGGCCGAAGAGGAGGAACTTCCAGTTGGTGGGGCTCAGGAGCACGTTCTGCGCCCACGTGGTGATGAACACCCACACGCGCTCCATGCCGTGCGTTTCCGCGAGCCTCGACGCGCCCGCCGAGTCGGTGTTGCCGATCATCTCGGTCAGCTTCACCAGGACGATCGAGTTCATGCCCACCATGACGATGGCGCCCAGGAGCACGCCGCGCACGCTCCCGATGCCGCCCACGATCACGATGCAGAGTGCCAGCACCGAGACCTGGAAGTCGTAGTTGCTCGGCTCGCCGGAGCTCGACAGGCGGCTCGCGGTGAGCGCACCGGCCAATGCGGCGAGCGATGCGCAGGTGGCGAAGGCCAGCATCTTGGCGTGGTCGGGGCGGATGCCCATGGCGCGGCTCGCCAGCTCATCCTCGCGGATCGAGAGCCAGGCGCGGCCCACGCGGCTGCGCTCCAGGCTGCGCGCGCCCGCGAACACCACCACCACGAACGCAAGCAGCAGCCAGTACTGGCCGCGGCTTCCGAGCTCCGCACCGAACACCGTGGGCGGCGGCAACGGGTTGATGCCCTGCGTGCCCTTGGTGATGGAATCGAGGTTCACCAGCACGTCCTTCACGATCTCGCCGAAGCCGAGCGTGACGATCGCCAGGTAGTCGCCGCGCACGCGCAGCGTGGGCGCGCCGAGCGCGAAGCCCGCCAGCGCGCCGACCGCCATCGTGAGCGCGAGCGCCGGCCAGAAGCCCAGCTGGAACGGATAGATCTCGCAGGTCGAGATGGCGAAGACGTACGCGCCGATCGCCGCGAACGCGGCCACGCCCAGGTTCAGGAGGCCGGTGAAGCCCGTGATGACGTTGAGCGCCATCCCCAGGATCGCGTAGACGAAGACGTCCGTCATCGGCTCGCTGATCGCCAGGCGCTGCGGGAGCGACGGCTCCACCACGGGCACCATTGCCAGCGCAATGAGCGCGAGCGCCATCTTCCACGGCATCTTCCGGGGAGCGCGCATGCTCACACCTTCTCCCGGAGCTTCGCCCCAAGGAGGCCCGAGGGCCGGAACACCAGGATCAGGATCAGGATGCCGAACACCACCGTGTTGGTCCAGCGCGCCTCGATGTACCCGTCGCTCATGGAGCGGATCAGGCCGATGAGGAGGCCGCCGAGCACCGCGCCCGGGAGGTTGCCGATGCCGCCGAGCACCGCCGCGATGAACGCGTCCATGCCCATGCGGTAGCCCATCTGGAAGCTCACCGTCTGGTTGTAGAGGCTGTAGACCACCGTGGCGAATCCGCCCAGCGCGCCGCCGATGAAGAACGTGGCACCGATCACGCGCTCGACGTCGATCCCCATGAGCGCCGCCGCGGTGGGGTTCTGCGCCACGGCGCGCATCGCCTTGCCGAGCTTCGTGTAGCGCACCAGGTAGGTGAGCGCCACCATCAGGGGGAGCGTCACGCAGAGCACCAGGAAGTCGGTGCGCGAGTAGATGACGTCACCGATCTGCGCGGCCGGATCCGAGGAGACGAGTGCCGGGAACGCCTTCGGTGCCGCGGAACTGGTGCCGCCCGCGAAGACGTCCATCGGCAGTCCGCCCCAGAAGAGGCCCAGGTTCACCAGGATGAAGCTTGCGCCGATGGCACTGACCAGCAGGCTCAGCTTGCTTGCCTTGCGCAGCGGCCGGTACGCCAGCCAGTTGATCGACCAGTTGAGCGAACCGCAGAACGCCGCGGTGCCGACGAGCACCATGACGAGCCCCGCCGTGCCGCCCGCCCCGCCCCACTGGTCCACGCCCAGCGCGCCCACCACGGTGAGCGCGAAGAACGCGCCCAGCATGCACAGGTCGCCGTGCGCGAAGTTGATCAGCTCGATGATGCCGTACACCATCGTGTAGCCGATGGCGATCAGCGCGATGATCATCCCGTTGGACAGCCCGGTCACCAGCTGCTGGCCGAACACCTCCCAGGACGAGAGGGCGCCGTCGTGCGCGAAGGCCGCAACGCTGTCCGCCCGCGAGAGCGCACAGGTCGCCAGCATCTCCACAGCCGCAACGGCTCGGACCATCACTTGGCCTTCGCCGCCCCGCCGACCACGGCCTTGAGGAACGAGAAGTCGCCGTCCTTGATGGTGTTGACGCTCATCGTCTTGTTGGTGGTGTCGCCGTTCTCGTCGAAGCTCCACGTGCCGAGGGCGCCGGTGAAGTCCTTGGTGGCGGCGACGGCCGCGAGCACGGAAGCGCGGTCCTTCTTGTCGGCACGGTCGATGGCGTCAAGCAGTACGCGACCGGCCTCGTAGCCGTACACCGCGTAGGCCTCGGGCACCACGCCGTGCTTGGCCTTGTACTTCTTGACGAACTCCGCGCCGAGGCCGGTGAGCTGATCGGACGGCAGGCCGCCGAAGGTGATGAACACGCCGCCCTGCTCCTTGGTCACGTTGTCCTTGCCGGCGGCCTCGATGAACGCCTTCTCGAACGTGCCGTCCGGCGACATGAAGGGCACCTTGCAGCCGCCGGCGCGCAGGTCCTTGAGCACCTGTGCGGCGTTTGTCTGCGTGGTGCCGCCGAAGAAGACCGCGTCAGGGGCCGCGGCGCGGATCTTGGTGACCAGCGAGCGGTAGTTCGAGGCCTTCGGATCGATGCCCTCGAAGCCCACCACCTCGACGCCCGTGGCGCCGGCGGTCTTCTTGAAGACGTCGGCGATGCCCTTGCCGTAGAGCTCGCGGTCGTGCAGGATGAAGACCTTCTTCGCGTTCAGGTCGTTGCGGCAGTACTCGCAGGCCACGGCGCCCTGGATGTCGTCGGTGGGCACCACGCGGAAGTAGCCGATCTTGCCGGACGGGCGGTACACGGCGGGCTCGTTCGGCTCGCCGGTGCCGGGCTTGGTGAGGCCGGGGTACGTGTTGCCGGGGCTGACCATCACCAGGCCGGCCTTGTTGAGGAGCGGCATCGACACCTTCGCCGCGCCGGAGTTGTACGTGCCGATGTAGCCGATCACGGTCTCGTCGGCGATCGCCTTCTTGGCGTTCGAGCTCTCGACGGCCGGATCCCAGTTGCCCTTCTGCGGGCTGGCATCGTCCATGTCGTCGTACTCGATCGTGAAGCCGTCGACCGCGCCGCCGCGCTCCTCGATGGCCATCTTGATGCCGTTCACCATGCTGGTGGTCTGCGCGTTGGCGCTGCCGGTGCGCGGGAGGCTGCTGACGATCTTCAGCGTCTTCCCGGCGGAGTCCTGCGCGGGTGCGGCGGCCAGGAGGAATGCCGCGCCGGTGAGCGCAGCGACGATGGATGCGGTCCGTCGGATCATGGCGAGGAATCATAGCGGACCATTCCCCCATAAACGCCGGAGATCGGCGGCGGAAGGGCCCCTCTGCCGGGACAATCGCTACGATCCGCCGCTCACCCCGAAAGGAATCACTCGCACATGAAGAACCTCATTCCGACCACCATCGTCCTCGCCTCGCTCTCGCTCGTTGCCCTCCCGGCCTGCGACTCCACCTCCAAGATGTCGCCCGAGGACCAGATGAAGCTCCTCAAGAACGACGCGGACAACACCGTCACGCGCTGCAAGGACAAGTTCCCCTCCACGAAGGGCGAGTTCAGCAAGGCCTACGGCTACGCGGTCTATCCGTCCATCGGCAAGGGCGGCCTGATCGTCGGCGGCTTCCACGGCAACGGCCTCGTCTACGAGGGCGGCAAGCTGGTGGCCAAGAGCTCGGCCGGCGGCGGCACCATCGGCGCGCAGATCGGCGGCCAGGACTACTCCGAGGTCATCTTCTTCAAGGACAAGGGCGCGTTCGACCGCTTCAAGCGCGGCGAGACTGCGTTCCAGGCGGGCGGCTCGGCCGTCGCTGCCGGCGCCGGCGCGAGCGCGGCGGTGGACTACAAGGACGGCGTGGCCGTGTTCGCCTTCGGCGCAGAGGGCCTGATGCTCGAGGGCGTCATCGGCGGCCAGACCTTCAGCTTCGACCCGATCAAGTGACGGCCGCGGCGCTTGCGCCGCACCGCCCGCGATCGATCATCCTCGGATGAACCCCAGCACGACCTCGGCCGCCTCGCGGCCGGGGTCGTGTCCTTCGAAGGTCCGCGTCACCGCGTCCAGCTCGCGCGCCACGCGTGCGCGCGCCGCCGGGTCATCGAGGAACGGCTCGAGCGCGCGCACCACGGGGCCGATTCCGCCTGCATATGGCACGAATTCCGGCACAATTCGCCGGCCTGCAACGATGTTCGGAAGGAGGCGATCCGGCGTCAGCAGCACCACCGTGCCGCCCACCACCTTGATGCGACCGGTCCAGTAGACGGCCACCATCGGCTTGCGCTGGTGCGCAAGATCGAGGCTCACGGTGCCGCTCACGTTGAGCGCACAATCGCACCACGCGATCGCTGCATCGGGATCGCTGTGCGCCACATGGAGGTTCGCGGGCCACGCCGCACCGCGCGCCGCAGCGCGCACGAGCGGCACCAGCGCCTCGTTGGCGGCCATCACCACGCCCGCCAGGCCGGGGCGCGTGCGCGAGACCGCGCGGAACACCTCGAGCATGCGCGGCATGTTGGTGCGCACCTCGCTGCTGCGGCTTCCGGGAAGGAGGAGGAGCTTCGGCGAACCCTGCGGGAACGCGGCCGCGCGCACTGCGGCATCGGCGCCGACGGGCTCGCCGAGCACCGGGTGCCCGATGAAGTGCGCACGCACCCCGCGCTCGCGGAACCACGCTTCCTCGAAGGGAAGCAGGCAGAGGATGGCATCGCTGGTGCGCCGCCACTTGCGGATGCGCCACGGCGCCCACGCCCAGAGCTGCGGCGCCACCAGGTTCACCACGCGCGAGCCGCCCGCGGCGCCGCGACCATGCTGCTTCATCCACTTGGCGATGTGCCAGTTGGCCGCCGGGCTGTCCACGGGAACGTGCACGTCCACCGGGTTCTTCGCGGCCCACGCTCGGATGTCCGCCACGATGCGCCGCACTTCCTGGATCTTCTTCAGGCCCACGAGCGTCATCGCACCGTCGCGCGCGGTCTCGCCGGCCATCTCGCACCCGGCCTCGCGCATGCGCGGACCGCCCCACCCCACCACGCGCACGTCCGGCGCCATGGCCAGCAGCGCACGCACCAGCGGCGCGGCGTGGGCATCGCCGGAGGGCTCGAACGCGGTGACAAGGACGGTGGGCACGGGGAGGAGGATAGGGGCTGTCGCGACGTGCGACCCGTGACGATGGCGCGCGGCAGGGGAGCTGGTGGCCCTTCATTTCCGTTTCGGGAGGCATGGACGCCTTGGCGGAACGGGGGTGGCCTCAGTCGCTCGGACAGGTTGTGCGTAACGGCGCCCAGCGCGTCTCGGCGGGCTGATGGCCGCACAACAACTCGCTTGGTGAGGCCACCCCCGTTCCACTGTCGGCTCCGACGCAAGCGGCGGAAATGAGGGTGTCACGCCGGTCGACAGTCACGCCTGCCGACGGCCGCCCGTCACGACTTGCGAGCACCCGCAGCGAGCACGGGGCCCCTGGTCCGCGGCGTCGAAAGTCGAGAAGTCCGGCAGCAAACGACCTGAATGCTCCCGGGTGCCACCCGGACGAACGACTTTCGTCGAGGCCGAGCGGAGCCGGGTGGAGAGAGGCCGTCCGCGGACCAGGGGCCCCGCGCACAGCGAAGGGTGCGGCGGAACTTCGACGAACCCCGCCGCCGCAACTCCGTATCCTGCGCCTCCCCAACGGGAACCACCATGCTCAAGCGCACGCACACCTGCGGACAGCCCCGGATTGCCGACGCCGGCAAGACCATCGCCCTCAACGGATGGGTGAACACCTATCGCGACCAGGGTCGCGGCCTGCTGTTCATCGACCTGCGCGACCGCGACGGCCTGTGCCAGGTGGTGTTCGACCTCGAGGGCGGCCACCCGAACGTGGTGAACGCCGCGCGCGCGCTCCGTCGCGAGGACGTCATCGGCGTCCGCGGCACGCTGCGCAAGCGCGCGGGCGATGCCAACCCCAAGCTCCACACCGGCGAGGTGGAGCTGGTGGCGGAAGAGCTCGAGATCTTCAACAAGGCGGAGAACCCCCCCATCCTCCCCGACGAGCACGAGGCGGAGAAGATCGGCGAGGAGACGCGCCTCAAGTACCGCTACATCGACCTGCGCCGCCCGCGCATGCAGCACATCCTGCGCACGCGCAGCAAGGTCACGAAGCTCGCGCGCGACTACTTCGCGGCGAACGGCTTCGCCGAGATCGAGACCCCGCTCCTCATCAAGAGCACGCCCGAGGGCGCGCGCGACTTCATCGTGCCGGCGCGCCTGCACCAGGGCATGTGGTACGCCCTGCCCCAGAGCCCGCAGCTCTTCAAGCAGATCCTGATGGTGGCCGGCTTCGATCGCTACATCCAGATCTGCAAGTGCCTGCGCGACGAGGACCCGCGCGCCGACCGCCAGGCGGAATTCAGCCAGATCGACCTGGAAATGAGCTTCTGCGACCGCGAAGACGTCATGAACATGATGGGCGGCTTCGCGCACGCCGTGTGGCACGACATCCTCGGCTACGACATCGGCCAGATCCAGCGCATGACCTGGCAGGAGGCGATGGACCGCTTCGGCATCGACCGCCCCGACCTGCGCAACCCGCTCGAGATCCGCGACATCTCCGACATCGTGAAGGGCAGCGAGTTCCAGGTCTTCCAGCAGGCGCTCGCCAAGAGCCGCGCGGGCCGCAACGGCTGCGTGAAGGCCATCCGCGTCCCCGGCGGCGCAGAGAAGCTGACGCGCAAGCTCACCGACGGCTACACGGAATTCGTCAAGCAGTTCAAGACGGGCGGCGTGGCCGTGGCCAAGTTCACGGCCACCGGCTTCGACACCGGCGTGGCCAAGCACCTCGAGCCGTTCAAGGACGCACTGGTGGCGCGCCTCGGCCTGGAGCCCGGCGACAGCGTGCTCATCGTGGCTGACTTCTGGGACACCGCCACCAAGGCGCTCGGCGAGCTCCGCCTCAAGGTCGGCCGCGACCTTGGCCTGGTCGACGAGAAGGAATGGCGGTTCCTCTGGGTGGTCGACTTCCCGATGTTCGACTGGGACGACGATGGCAAGCGATGGGTGGCCATGCACCATCCCTTCACGAGCCCGAATCCCGACCAGTTCGACTTCCTCGAATCGAACCCCGGCGGCTGCCTGAGTGCCGGCTACGACCTGGTGGTCAACGGCAGCGAGATCGCCGGCGGATCCATCCGCATCCACCGCATGGACGTGCAGGAGAAGGTCTTCAAGCTCATCGGCCTCACGCAGGCCGATGCCGAGGCGAAGTTCGGCTTCCTCCTCAGCGCCCTGCGCCACGGCGCCCCGCCGCACGGCGGCATCGCCTTCGGCCTCGACCGCCTGGTAATGCACCTCGTCGGCACCGACAACATCCGCGACGTGATCGCATTCCCGAAGACGCAGTCCGGCGGCGACCTGATGATCGACGCCCCCGGCCCGATCGACGAGCAGCAGATCACCGACTGCGGCATGAAGGTCACGCTGATCGAGAAGAAGTGAATGAGTGCCGTATGCATCTGGCACCTATTTCCGAGGAAATAGGTGCCACCTGCATACGGCACCAATTTTCAGTCCGGCGCGATCCGCGTCATCACCCGCGCTGCGCCCATGTCGCCCCACACGTTCACCGTCGTGCGGCACATGTCGAGCAGGCGGTCCACGCCGATCACGATGCCCATCGCGCCCACCGGCAGCTTCTCGCTGCCGAGCGACGCGTTCACCGCGGTGATCACGATGACCATCGTCACCAGCCCCGCGCTCGGGATGCCGGCCGCGCCCACGGCGGCGAGCGTCGCGGTGGCCACCACCACGGCCAGCTCGCCGAAGCTCAGCTGCACGCCGTAGAGCTGGAAGAGGAACACCACGGCCACCGCCTCGTAGAGCGCGGTGCCGTCCATGTTGAGCGTGGCCCCCAGCGGCGCGCAGAAACGCGTGGCGCGCTGCGAGCAGCCGCCCTCGGTCTCGCAGACGCGGATGGTGACCGGGAGCGTCGCGCTCGAGCTCGCCGTGGCGAACGCCGTCGCCAGCGCCTCGCGCATGTTCCACATGAATCGATACGGGTTGCCGCCGCCGAGCACCGCCTGGAACACGGGCAGCACGATGAACATGTGGATCACCAGCCCGCCGATCACCACGGACATGTACAGGCCGAGCGGCCCCAGCAATTCCACCAGCCCCACCTTGCCGACGCTCGCACTCACCAGGAGGAACGCGCCCACCGGGATGATCCAGAGCACCCAGCCCACCGCGCGCAGGAGCGCCTCGTTGATGCCGTTGAGGACCCGCACCGCCGGATCGCCCACGTCACCGGACAGCGCAAGCGCCACGCCCAGCACGATGGCGAACATGATCATCCCGAGCGGCTGGCCCTCGGCCATCGCCGCGAAAGGGTTCGACGGCAGCATCTGCCGCGCAATCTGGAGCCACGCGTACGTCAGTCCCTGCCCGCCCTCGCTCGCGGCCTGCGTCAATTTCGGCGCGGCCTCGAAGCGCTCGATGCCCGAGGACTTGAGCGCGCTCACGTCGTCCGGCGAGAGCCCGAGCCCCGGACCCACCAGCGTGACGAGCGTTGCTCCCAGCGCCGCAGCCACCAGCATGGTTGCCAGGAAGTACGTGCTGGTGGCAACGCCCAGCCGGCCAAGCCGCGAAGGATCGCCAAGCGACGTGATGCCCGCCACCACGCTCGTGAAGATCAAGGGCAGCACCAGCATCATGAGCGGCCGCACCAGCATCAGGTCGCCGGCCACGGAGAATCCGGACACCACGCCCATGGCGCCCTGCCGGTGCAGCAACTCTCCCACGAACATGCCGAGGATCAGCGCACCGATCGAGCCGGTGGCGACCCAGCGTTCCTTTGCGCCGAGCGTGCCGGGCATCAGTGGATGCCCTGCTCCGCCAGCCAGCGCTCGCAGTCGATGGCAGCCTGGCAGCCCATGCCGGCTGCCGAGATCGCCTGACGGTAGACCTGGTCGGCCACGTCGCCCGCGGCGAAGACGCCGGGGATGTTCGTGAACGAGCTGCGCGTCTTCAGCGCCACGTAGCCCTTCTCGTCGAACTCGATGCCCGCGCCCTGCAGGAACTTGGTGGCCGGCGAATGCCCGATGGCGATGAAGAGGCCCTTCACGTCCAGCCGCCGCGTGGCGCCGGTGTTCACGTCCTTCACGACGACCGCCTCGAGGCGATCGTCGCCGACGATGTCCTCCACCGAGCTGTTCCACACCATCTCCACCTTGGGGCTGCCGAGGACGCGGTCCTGCATGCTCTTGCTCGCGCGCAGCGTGTCGCGGCGATGGATCACGTAGACCTTGCTCGCGAACTTGGTGAGGTAGCTCGCCTCCTCCATCGCGGTGTCGCCGCCGCCCACCACCGCGAGCGGCTGGTTGCGGTAGGCCGGCAGCGCGCCGTCGCACACGGCGCAGGCGCTGACGCCGCCGCCGTTCATGGCCAGGCGCAGCTCGTTGGGGTGCCCCAGCCAGTTGGCGGTGGCGCCGGTCGAGATGATCACGCTCTCCGCATGGATCACCTTGCCGTCGGAATCGGTGAGCGTGAACGGCCGCGAGCCGAACTCGCACCGGTCGATGTTGGCATCCACCACGCGCGTGCCGAATCGCTCGGCCTGCTCGCGGAACTTGGCCATCATCTCGGGACCGGTCACGCCGTGCGGGAAGCCGGGGTAGTTCTCCACCTCGGTGGTGAGCATCAGCTGGCCACCCGGAAGCACCGGCGCAGGGTTCGTGGACGGGACGCCCACGTACACCACGGGGTTCAGGTTGGCTCGCGCGGCGTAGATCGCCGCCGTCCAGCCGGCGGGGCCGCTGCCGATGATCACCACTTTCTCTGCAGTCGAATGTGACATGCGTTTCCTGTCAGCGTGGGGGTTGAGGCGTCACTTGCCGCCGGAGGCACGGCTCAGCGCGCGCAGCGCGGGCCATGCGACGAAGTCACCGGCAAGGCCGTCGTTGGTCGCCTTCTTGGCGCCGCCGTCTTCCTTGTCGACACCGCGCGCGTAGAGAATGCCGCCCGAGACCTGCAGACGGCCGAAGTCAGTCTCGATGGCGCGCGGCGACGATGCGTTCTCGTACTGCCAGCGACCGTCGGTGGGGTCCCACGGATCCTTGTCGAAGCGCTTGATGGTGTACTGCGTGTACGTGCGGTCCAGGCCCGCGGGCCAGCTGCCCGAGTCGCGGTACGCCGCCACCAGGCCGAAGGCCAGCACGGTGCCGTTGAGCTCGGCGTTGAGCCGCTGGCGAAGCGCGAAGACCCGGTCGATGTCGTTGACCATCGCCAGCACCATCGCGTAGCGCATCTTGTTGGTGCGGCTGATGACCGTGGGGTTGTCGAGCAGGGTGTCGTAATACCGCACGCGCCAACGGCGCCACCAGTCGTCGTAGATGCTGGTGAGGCGCGCACGGGTCGCATCGAGCGAGCCGTGCACGTCGGCGATCTCCGTCCAGCGGCGCGCGGCGCCGAACGCGGAGAGCGGCTCCTTGCGGGCCTGCAGCGCGCCCATGGTGGCAGCGAACTTGGCCGTGTCCGGCTGGCCCTGCGCATCGAAAAGCTGCATGATCAGCGCTTCCGCGAGCACGCGGTCGCCCTCGGGCATCTCGAGGCGGCGCAGGCGCTCGCCGTCGGTGGGACGGATGAACGCAAATCCAGCCAGCGCAAACTTCTTCGCCACCGGCGCCGGAACGTCGGCCAGGAACGTCTGCAGCACGTCGCGCTGCACCGACGCCATGTCGCACATCGCCTCCATGGCGAAGAGCTTCTCCTCGAGGAGGTGCTGGTCTGCCACCTGGCGCAGGACGCGCAGGGTTGCCAGGCCCAGGTCGAAGGCCTCCTGGAACTTCTTCTCGCCGCCGAGGCGGTACATCTCGGCCACGACGAAAGCCTCGATGACGGCGAGGGGCTTCAGGTAGGAGACGTCGGCCACGTACACATCGAGTCCATCGCCGATCCCGACGAAGGCGCCCTTCTCCACATACACCGGCGGCACGCTCGCGCGGCCGTACGGCAGGGCGAACGCCACGGCCTGCTGCGAGTCCATGATTGCCTTCGCCATGGCGCCGTTGGCCGCGGCCCATTCCTTCACCTTGGACCAGTCGGTCATCCCCGGCCAGATGGTCAGTGCGTTGAAGTCCTTGCCCACCTTCGCCGGCGGGGCGGTCATGGCCACGTAGGCGTCGAAGAGCGTCTTCCAGCTCTTGCTCTTCTCCTGGATCACCTTGGCAGGCGCGTTGAGGGCATCGACGGCCTTCTGGTCGTCGGCACGGACGCTCGGGCAGGCCAGGAAGGCGGCGGCGAGGACGGCAAGGGCGAGGACGCGTGCGGGGCGCATGCGGGCAGGTCTCCGAATGGTCGACGATCCGATCCCGGGCAACCGCACCGGGACGGGGGTCGGAGGGTAGCAGAAACTCGGCTAGACTCGACCGCTTCCCTCGCCCCGCAGCCCTCCGCCACGCAGCAGCCGCCATGAACGACGCCCCTTCGCCCTGCAACGTCCTCCTCCTCGGCACCGGCGGGCGCGAGCACGCCATCGCGTGGAAGCTCCGCCAGTCGCCGCGACTCGGGACGCTCTGGGTGCAGCCCGACGCAAATGCCGGACTGCTTGCCCTCGGACGCCCCTGCGATGCACCGCTCACGGTGCGCGAGCGCTTCTTCCTGAAGAGCTGGATCGAGAAGAACGAGATCGACCTGGTGATCGTCGGGCCCGAGGGCCCGCTCTCCGAGGGAATCGTGGATGACCTCGCAGGCACGCGCTGCCGCGTCTTCGGCCCAACGCGCGACGGTGCACGGCTCGAGTTCGACAAGTCCTTCGCCAAGGGAGTGATGAAGCAGGCAAGCGTCCCCACGGCCGACGGACGCAGCTTCTCCAACCACGAACAGGCCCGCGCCTACGTGGAAGCGCGCGATGTGCCGCTCGTGATCAAGGCCACCGGCCTCTGCGCAGGCAAGGGCGTGGTGGTCTGCTCCGACAAGGAAGAGGCCTGCGCCGCGCTCGACCGCATCATGCGATCGCGCGAGTTCGGCGACGCCGGCGCATCCGTGGTGGTGGAAGAGCGCCTCAGCGGCCAGGAGATGAGCGTCCTGGCGCTCGTCGACGGCCGCACCATCACCGTGCTCGATCCCTGCCAGGACCACAAGCAGGTGGGCGAAGGCGACGTCGGCCCGAACACCGGCGGCATGGGCTCCTACTGCCCCACCCCGCTCGCCACCGACGCACTCATGGAAGAGATCAGCCGCGAAGTGCTGGTCCCCACGGTGGATGCACTGCGCCGCGATGGCATCGAGTTCCGCGGCGTGCTCTACGCCGGCATGATGCTCACGCCGGGTGGACCCAAGGTGCTCGAATTCAACACCCGCTTCGGCGATCCCGAGACGCAGCCGCTCATGGCGCGCCTCCAGGGCGACCTGGTGGACATCCTCTGGAAGACGGCCGGTGGCGAGCTCGACGGCGCACAACTCTCGTTCGATCCCCGCGCGGCATGCTGCGTGGTGGTCTGCAGCGAGGGCTATCCCGGCAAGGTTCGCGTCGGACTGGTCATCGAAGGCGTGGAAACCGCCGACTCGGTGGCCGGCCCCGGCGAGGAAGTGGTGATTTTCCACGCCGGCACCTCCCGTGATTCCTCCGGAGCGCTGGTGACGACGGGCGGCCGGGTGCTCGGGGTGACCGCGCTCGCGGCCGACCTCGGTCGTGCGCAGGCGCTGGCGAACGCCGCGGCAGCCCGAATCCGGTTCCCCGGCGCGTTCTTCCGCCGGGATATCGGGCACCGCGTGCTTGGCGCCACCAACCAGCAGGGCGGCGCCACGAGCAGGCAGGGCGGCGCCGCGGCCGCTCGCGGCTGACGCGATCGGCCGCCGGGCCCCGGAAGCACGTAAATGGGGGTTCCGTTGCCTTGCCCCTGCATCAGGGGGCGTGTAACTTGCGTACAGACTGTTCTTCGAGCCAACGGAGGTGCCTCCGTCGGCTCGAACAATGATTTTCAGATACAGCCCGCGCGAAGGATCGCCGGGCGGAGACTTGATCCATGCTGACCCGTCTTGCCTCGGCGGTCTGTGCCACCGGCCTCGTCGCCCTCCTCCTCGCTGCTGCCCCGATCGCGCCTGAGCGCGCCGGCAAGGCGACCGATTCGGGCCTCGGCGTCAACGCCACGCCTGTTGTCGACACAACCCTCGGCACGACTTCAACCGCACCGCGCGGCGGCGACCTCGCCCCGCGCCAGCTCTGGGCGAAGCGCGCCACCGCCAGCATCCAGCTGCCCGTCGACCCGGTCACCCACCGTCCGCAGTGGAACGGCAAGCTCGGCGTCAAGTTCCGCGACGACCTCAAGGTCCGCGCCGACATGGTCCCCACCGACTCCGTGCGCGACGCGAACGGCATGCCGGTCCCGGCGGTCACCGAGATCCTGCGCAAGGTCGGCGGCTCGATCCACCAGATGCTGCGCCGCTCCCCCGAGGAGCTCCGTGAACTCGAACTCCGCGCCGAGCGCAAGTCCGGCCGCGCCCAGCCCGACCTCGCGGGCATGACCTACGTCGATGTCTCCCCGGATCACCTGGTGGAGACCGCGCGCGCGTTCAATGACCTCGACATCGTCGAGTGGATCGAGATCGAGCGCAATCCGGTGCTCCACGGCGGCGGCACCAACCAGGCGCAGCAGGACGGCTGCGGCGCCAACGGCCCCGGCGACGGCACGGGCATCACCAACTGCTACACCACCTCGCCCAATTCGCGCTGCTCCTCGCTGGGCGGCGGCAACGGCTGCAACAATCCCACCGGCTGCGCCAACCCCGACGGCTCCACGCCGAACTGCCGCTACGGCTGCAACAACACCGCCTGCTGCGAAGCGGTCGGCGCGTTCCTCCCCGGCTGCAACGACGTCGAGAGCGGCCAGGGCTGGGACGCACTGTGCGCCACCTACGCGAACATCGTCTGCACGGGCAACGTCTACGACAGCGTGCCCGCCACTGCCGGCGGCGGCGGCCCCACGGGTCCGTCGACCCCGGGCAGCTACAAGTTCGATCCGTGCTTCGCGATGCGCGGCCCGGTGCAGTACCAGAACAACCCGCAGACGGGAGCCGTGCCCGCGCTCCGCATCCAGGGACAGATCGTCGTTCCGAACGTGACCACCACGCCGGCCGGCGAACTGCAGGTGCCGAGCCAGCTCCTGTCGTACCAACTTGATGCCGGCGGCAACGTCGTCTTCGACAATGCGAACGGCGGCCAGGACCCCACCAACACGGTCCTCGCGGTTCCGTACCCGAACGGCCAGGTGAGCGATGAGGGCGATGCCTTGACGGGCGTGGCACAGCAGGCACAGGGCGATCCGAGCCTCGAAGGCGCATACCTCTCCATCAGCGCCGGCTGCTTCACCAACCACACCTACGGCGGCTGCAGCCAGGTCACCTGCTGCGTCTACGTCTGCCGCAACGACCCGTACTGCTGCGTCGTCGAATGGGACGACAGCTGCGTGGCCCGTGCCCAGGACCTCAGCACCCAGGAAGGTCCCGGCGGCCCCGATGACACGCCGTGCACCCCGCAGACCCTGCCGGGCGGATGCACGCCGGGTGGAGTTCCGACGGGAGCGTTCCCGAACTGCACCACGAGCACCACCCCGAACATGAGCGCGGGCGTCGAGAAGACCGTCACCGGCGCCGACACGAACAAGCTCCGCGGCTTCCAGACGTACATCAAGAAGGAAGCCATCCTTGGCCCCTTCGACACCCTGCCCGCCGGCGTGACCTATCCGGTCGCGCTGCCCACCAGCAATACCGACACCATCCCGGACCCTCGGCGCATCGACCCCGCGTCGAACCTGGGAACGCTCGCGATGCTGAACAGCACGTTCCGCGGCGGCGGCCTGGACCTCGCTGGCTTCGAGCAGCTCGCCAGCAACCTCCTGCAGGCCCCCCGGACCGCCGACAATTCCTGCCACGGCGAGGGAATCACGGTCGCCGTCATCGAGCCGTCGGCCTACCTCGGCCACGAGGAGCTCGTCGGACAGGTGACCGGCGAGTCCGGCCAGACCCAGCTGTTGGTCATCGCGGATCCGCTTGACCCGAACCACGGAACCGCCGTGCTCGGAATCATCGGCGCCAAGAAGACCGGCAACGCCGCCGGCACCGGCGAGATCGGCATCCGCGGCATCGCCTACGGATGCGCGATGCGCTTCTACCCGACGGTCAGCCGCGAGGAAGGCCAGCGCCTCAACAACGCCATCACGAATGCGCTCATCGACCTCGAGGAGGGCGACCTCATCAACATGGCGGTCGGTCTCGGCGGTTCGAGCGGCGACGGAGGCACGACCTCGGGCGACACCATCCTGGTCAGCCCGGCTGTCTTCTCGCTGGTTCGCCTCGGCAGCGACGTGGGCATCACCACGATCGTCTCCGCGGGCAACGATGCAGCCCCCGTGAATACGTCTCCCGCGGATCCCGACGGCGGCGCGGGCGCGCTCGATTCCGGCGCGATCGTGGTCGGCGCCTGCTGGCCCGGCTACCAGGTGGGCCAGCTTTCCCAGACCACCACGGTGCCCGGACCGTATCCCGGCAACAACTACTGCCGCCTGAATTTCTCCAACTTCTCCAGCACCACCGGCACGGTCAACCTCTCCGGCTGGGGCACCGGCGTCACCACGCTGGGCTACGGCGACCTCTGGAACGGCAAGAACCTCGCACCGAACGACGATGAACTCCAGACCAACAAGCTCCGGAGCTACACCGCGCTCTTCAACGGCACCAGCGCATCGTGCGCGATGATCACCGGCTGGGCAGCCTGCGTCCAGAGCTTCGCGGTGGCGTACTGGGGAACCTCGCTCGGCGCCGAGACGCTCCGTGCGTCCGTCAGCCGCTACGACCTGGCGTTCCGCAACGTGTATCCCCAGTGCGGTCTCAGCTACAGCTCCCCGCAGTTCCCCGGCTACCCGGAGAACGGCAACCCGAGCGTCGGCGACATCGAGGCCGGCGGCGAGCAGGCGCAGATCGGCGGCTTCCCCAACTGCCGCAACACCGCGTCCTACGTGGTGTCGAACACCTTCGGTGGCACCCCGGTGTTCCTGAACGTGATCACCGGAACGCTGCAATCCGGCACCAGCTTCTCGCTCCGCGAGCGCGATGGCGCCGCCGTGGTCGTCAAGTCCGTCAAGAGGCGCGCAGGTACGCGAGCGCAGGGCTACGGGACGCAGCTCTTCTACCCGCTGAACGGCGAGACCACGGACATCCAGCTCCAGCTGGTTGCACCGCAGTCGCCGCAGGTCGTCACCAACATCTCGTTGACGACGTTCTCGCAGTCCTCGTGGAGCCTGCCGGTGGTCGAGGTGATCTACTTCTACAACTGGAAGCAGCGTCGCTGGACGGGCGCCGGCAGTGCAACGATCGGCCAGAGCGGCACAGCGGGCGCCTACGTCGTCCCGGGCAACACGCAGGACTACGCGATCGCCAATTCCTCGGGCGGCACGACGGTGTACGCGCGCGTCTACACCTGCGGCCTCGGCAGCACCGGTTACAGCGTGCTCCATGACCTACTGCGACTCGCAGTGGACGTTGACATCTTCAACCCGGGCGGCGGCTGAGTCCAGACGGTTCATTCTGCATCTCCAAAGCCCTTGGTCCTATGGCCAAGGGCTTTCTTTTGGCAGTCTCTCCGTGCGGCGACCGGTCGACCCGCCTACAGTTTCCCCGTGCCACCGCGCTCGCCCGCACCCCCTGCTCCCGCGAACGGATCCCCAGCGGACCCGGTGGCAGAAGCACGGCGCCTCTTCATCGAGCGCTGGGCGCAGATGGCAGCGCACTGGGGCGTTCCCCGCAGCATGGCGGAAGTGCATGCGCTCCTCTTCGTGGAGGGGCGACCATTCAACACCGATGAGCTGATGGCACGATTGGGAATCAGCCGCGGCAACGCCTCCATGACGGTCCGGACACTCGTGGAATGGGGCATCGTCACGAAGTCGCACCGAGGCGAGGACCGCCGCGACTACTACCAGGCCGAGCAGGACGTGCTGACGCTCTTCGCCACCGTGATCCGCGTGCGCAAGCGCCGCGAGGTGGACCCGCTGCTGGCGCTGGTGGCCGACTGCCGCGCCGCCGTCTCGCGCATCCCACGCAACGGCGAGGACCATGATGCCGAGCGGCACGCCGCCGACCTCGACCGCAAACTCGATGACATCGATGGGTTCGTGCGGACCGTCGATTCACTCGCCGAGCACTACCTCCACGCGGAGCGCCAGAGCATCGGACAGCTGTTCGCCGCACTCGAGGCCATGCGATGACCATCGCTCCCCCCGCACGTTCCGTGAGTGTGCCATCGCCGCGCACTGCACTCGCACGCATCGAGATCGCGTGGACCGCCAGTGCCGGCGTGCTGCAAGGCAAGAGCTGCTACGCGAGCGCTGCGCTGCACCTTGAATGCGAATGGCCTGCCGCTGCCGCGCATCCGCACGCCACGTGCATCGCCACCATCGATCGCGCGGGCGTCCGCACCCCGGTTGCCATCACCGCGCCGATCACCGTCGATGTCCAGCGGCGCGGACGATGGACCCATGTCTCCCTGCGTCCCGCGGGCGCCGCCGCCGCCGGCAGTCCCGCCCTGCTCCTGGCCAGCTTCGAGCTCGGCCGCATGGCCTACTGCACGTCCTCGGTGCCTGCGCTCGCCGGCCTGCCGGGCGCCTCGTACGACTCCCCAACCGGGATCCTCGAGCTCTACGATTCGCCCTGAAGCACAGCCGAAGCCGCCTGAAGCGCAGCCCACACGCAATCAGGCCGTGGAACGCACCCGCCCGCTCTGATAGACTCCGCCTCCCGCACCCTGGACGGGTGGCCGAGTGGCTGAAGGCGTCGGTTTGCTAAACCGGTGTACGGGGTATTCCCTGTACCGCGGGTTCGAATCCCGCCCCGTCCGCTGATCGCAACGACCTGGCCCCAACGGCCAGGTCGTTGCACTTGCGGACTTGCCCATAGCCTCCGCGCCATGATCCCCATGCTCGCCGAAGCCCACCCCTTCCTCGACAGCCTCTGGCAGCTCGTCACCGACCCGGCGCACCTGCGCGAGAACCTGGCGCAGGTGGTCGAGGCGCTCGGTGGCGGGCTGACCTACGCGATGCTGGGGCTCATCGTCTTCTGCGAGACGGGCCTCGTGGTCACGCCGTTCCTCCCGGGCGACAGCCTGCTCTTCTCCGCGGGCGCCGTCTGCGCCACCGTCGAGTCGGTGGCCCACGATGCCGGCAAGGAACCTGCCATCTCCGTCTGGACGCTCGGCGCGGTCCTCATGGGGGCCACGTTCCTCGGGGACAACCTCAACTACCGCCTCGGCCGGCTCATCGGCCCGATCGCCTTCAGCGGCCGCTTCCGCTGGCTCAAGCGCGAGCACCTGGACCGCACGCAGGCGTTCTTCGCGCGTCACGGCGGGCGCGCCGTGGTGATTGCGCGCTTCGTTCCCATCGTCCGCACGTTCGCTCCCTTCGTGGCGGGCGTCGGGCAGATGCCCTACCAGCGGTTCCTTGCCTGGAGCGTGGCCGGCGCGCTGCTCTGGGTGGGATCGCTCCTCGGCGCGGGCTACACGCTCGGGCGCCTGGAGTTCGTGCAGCGGCACTTCGAGAAGTTCGTCATCGGAATCGTGCTGCTGAGCCTGATGCCCATCGTCCTCGAGTGGGTCAAGGCCCGCGCCGCAGCACGAACCGGCGCACGCTGATCCCGTACACTTTGCACCCCGGCCGCGGTACGCGGCAGCAGGAAGAACACCATGAAGATCCACGAATACCAGGCTCGCCAGCTCCTCGCAGACTTCGGCATCCCCGTCCCCCCGGGCAAGATGGTCGAGACCGTTGCCGATGCCGCCGCCGAGGCCAAGCGCCTCTTCGCCGCCGGCTCCGGCATCGTGGTGGTGAAGGCCCAGGTCCACGCGGGCGGCCGCGGCAAGGCCGGCTTCGTCAAGGTCTGCAAGACCGCCGAGGAGGCGGAGACGGCAGCGAAGTTCATGCTCTCCAACCGCATGGTGAGCCCGCAGACCCCGGCCGAGGGCCTGGAGGTCAAGCGCCTGCTGGTGGCCTCCGGCGTCGACATCGCCAAGGAGTACTACCTGGCGATCGTGATGGACCGCACCCGCAAGACCAACACGCTCATCGCCAGCGCCGAGGGCGGCGTGGAGATCGAGCACATCGCCGCCACGCGCCCCGAGGCGATCATCAAGGTGGCCCTCGATCCGCTGACCGGCCTGGCCGCCTACCAGGCGCGCGAGGTGGCGTTCGCGCTCGGCTTCAAGGGCAAGCAGGTGGCACAGGCCGCCGACACCATGATGAAGCTGGCCACGCTCTACCTGGCCAAGGACGCCACGCTGGCCGAGATCAACCCGCTGGTGGTGACGCCTGCAAGCGCCGCGTTCCCCGACGGGCAGGTCATCGCCATCGACGCCAAGTTCAACTTCGACGACAACGCCATGTTCCGCCACGCGGACCTGCGCGCCATGTTCGACCCCTCGGAGGAGAACGCCTCGGAGATGAAGGCGCGCGAATTCGAGCTGAACTTCGTGGCCCTCGACGGAAACATCGGATGCCTGGTGAACGGCGCGGGCCTCGCCATGAGCACCATGGACATCATCAAGCTCCACGGCGGTGACCCTGCCAACTTCCTGGACGTCGGCGGCGGCGCCAGCGAGCAGGCGGTGACGGAAGCCTTCCGCATCATCCTCTCCGATGCCAAGGTGAAGGGGGTCCTGGTCAACATCTTCGGCGGCATCATGCAGTGCGACCGCATCGCGCGCGCCATCGTGGCCGCAGCAAAGACCGTGGGCTTCAAGGTCCCGCTCGTGGTGCGCCTCGAGGGCACCAACGTGGCGGAGGCCCGCCTGATCCTCGACGCCGCGCGCGCCGAGCTCCCCACCATGCAGTCGGCCACCGACCTCGCCGAAGCGGCCCGCAAGGTCTGCGCCGCCGTCTCCTGATCGCGCCCCCATGCTCGTCCTCTTCGACATCGACGGCACCCTGCTCCACTCGCTGAGCGCGGGCGTGCACGCCATGACGACCACGCTGCGCGAGCTGCACGGCATCGAGCCCGACTTCAAGCAGATCGAGATCCATGGCCGCCTCGACACGCTCATCTGGCGTGACCTCTCGAGGA
>Ga0114979_10000774_pt1 | contig 21194 bp, 21 predicted proteins | sample S_140625_EF_Meta_FD_87315 | JGI IMG/M metagenome (GOLD analysis project Ga0114979, IMG submission 87315) | Freshwater microbial communities from Lake Simoncouche, Canada to study carbon cycling - S_140625_EF_MetaG | ecosystem: Environmental > Aquatic > Freshwater > Lake | place: Lake...
GAATCGAAACCAGCCTGTGGTGGCTTCGCGAGGAATGCGGGCAACTTGAAAAATGCTGTAGTAGCCGAGAAGAACCGATTCGGCCTGAACGATCCAGAAGGTGAGGGAGACAAGAGTGAGGAGGAGGGCGTAGTGGGTGAGGAGTCCTGCGAGGATGAGGAGACAGTAAAGAAAGAGGGAAGGAAGATCGGGTTTGACGTGAAGTTCTTGCAGTGCATATCCCACCACGAGGGCGGCGATGAGGGCGTTCGCCACAGGCCCGATTTCGAGGTGGGAGGTGCTGATCAGGAATTGGGGTGGAGCGGGTTTGAGCAAAACAAAGTCGAGTTTGCCGTCGCGAACCGATTCGGGGAGTTTCATCAGGCCGGGCATGAGAAAGGCGGTAAAGATTTGCTGGATGAGTTGATTTGTAGCGACGAGAACGATCATTTGGGGGCGACTCCATCCTGCGATGGAGTCGACGTGGTGATAGACAACGTCGACGAAGGCAAGTTGGAGCGCAAACCAGGAAAGTTCGACGATGATCCAGACAAAGAAGTTGGCCCGAAAGGCAAGTTCGCGAGTTGCAGCGTAGCGGAGTTGGATAAGCCAAAGGCGAAGAAGATGGAAGAGGGGTCTCATTTTATCCGCCGGCGGCAGTATATTTACGCAGTCCGGCCTTCCAAAGGAGGTGAGCGAGGATGAGAAAGACAAGGGCCCAACCCAACTGCATCGCTAGACCGAATTGCCATGCAGAGTGGGAGAGATAGCCACAGAGGGAAGCAGCGGGAAACCAGTACTCGTAGGCGAAGGGGAGGAATTGGGCGATTTGAAATAGGGATGGGGGAAGAAGATCGAGGGGGAAGACGTGTCCACCTGCTAAAAATTCCATTGAGTAGACGAGAAAAATGAGGGCGCTGATATCGAGAAGCCAGAAAGAGGTGAAGGAGAGGCAGAGAGTGAGGCTGAATTGTAAGAGGGCGGAGCCAAGGAGGGCAGGAATTCCGCGGGCGAGGTCGAGTGTACCGAGTTGGAGTGAGACAACTTGCGAGAGAAGATAAAAGCAGAGAGCTACGGGGATGAGTGCAGCGACAAGGTAGGCACAGCGACCTGCGAGAAAGAGGGTTCCTCGGTACAGTCCGTAGGGCAAGGGGCGAAGAAGGATGGAGTTGAGGGTGCCCTCGCGAATTTCGCGGGAGATTTGGAAGTCATCGTCTGCGGGAGAGCTGACCGATTCCACCACCAGGAGAACGGCATAGTAGGTGAGCAGACTGGCTAGAGTGTAGGGGCCGACAGTCTCTTTGCCGTGAAATACGGCGCCCCAAAAAACCCAAGAGACGAGAAGAGGCATGGCACTAAAGAGGGCACGCAGAAGGTAGTTCCAGCGGTAGGCAAATTGGCGCTGGAGTCCGATGGAGAAGACGGTCGGAAGAGCAGTGAGTGAGGCGATCACGAGCGACGGCGAAGATGAGCGGGGAGGATTCCGAGCTCAGTTCTATATTTTGCGATCGTTCGGCGGGCGATGGGGATTCCGCGTTCCCGAAGCATCTCTTCTAATGAGGCATCCGAGTAGGGTTTGCTGGAGGTTTCCCGGCCAACGATTTCTGCCAAGAGCTGTTTGGCTTGGGTGTTGGCGACGGCGGGGCCGGTGACGGTTTCTCCGCCTAAGGCGGTCGCAAAAAAGAATCGGAGTGGGACAACGCCGTAGGGAGTCCGAACATACTTGTTGGCGACGGCACGGCCGATGGTGGTTTCATGAACTCCCACGGTTTGAGCCACCTCGCTCATGGTGAGAGGATGAAGAGCGGACGGGCCTTGGGAGAAGTAGTCGGCTTGGCGAAGGGCAATGACCTCGAGAAGTTTTTGTAGAGTTTCTTGGCGGCGTTCGAGTGATTGAAGAAGAAAGCGGGCGGAACGGATCCTCTCTTTCAGGTAGGAGCGGGTCTGTTCATCTGCCGAGCCGTCACCCAGCAGATCTTTATAGGTGTCACTAATCCGGAGGCGGGGAAGAAGATCCCCCTCGATGTGAGGAACCCAGCGATCTCCGTCTCGGATGAAGGTCGCTTCGGGGCGGACGACGAGGTCGGGGCGATCGGGAGCGAAAGCGGAGCCCGGGCGTGGGGAGAGGCGGGCAATAGCCTCGGCAGCCGATTGAACCGAGTCCAAGGGAGCGGAGAGAGCGGCGGCGATTTCGGAGAACTTTCTTTTGCCGAGAAGGTCGAAGTGGTGACGAACGATTTGGGCTTCGAGGGAATCTTCCTGTCCATGCGATTGGAGTTGGAGAAGGAGGGCTTCGGGGAGAGTTCGGGCGGCGATTCCTGCGGGATGGAAAGATTGAACCAGAGTGAGGGCTAGTTCGACTTGGGCAGGGGTGGTTTGGGTCGAGGAGGCGATTTCGGATAGGTCGGCCCGCAGGAATCCATCCTCGTCTAAATTTCCGATAATTTCTGCAGCGGCGGTGTGGATGGCTGGGTCGACTTGGGTGAGGGTGAGTTGGGAGGTGAGATGATCGGTAAGCGATTCGGGAAGGACTCGGGATTCGAGAAGGGCTTGGCGAGGATCAAGCCGAGGGCGATCGACTCGGGAGGAGGAGACGGGCCAATCGGAGTCGCGGTTGGAGAAGTTCGATTCCTCTTCTTCCTCCACAGGAATCTCTACGGATTCGGCGGGGCGAAGCTCCTCTTCGAGGACGGGGTTGGTCTGGAGTTCAGTTTGGAGAAGATTTTGGAGTTCGAGGGCGGGGGTTTGGAGAAGCTGAAGGGATTGCTGGATCTGGGGAGAGATCGAGAGCGTTTGTCGGAGGCTAGGCTGGAGAGACAAAGACATAGGGGGATTTTTAGATTGGGCTTTCTGTGAAAAAAGGCAAAAGGTGATATGGCCAAAGTGATCTTAACCGTCCTAGGGAGTGGAAGTCGCGGGAACTCTTTACACTTGGAGCATGAGGGGCGGGCTCTTTTGGTTGATGCGGGGTTGAGTGCCAAGCAGTTGGAAGGGCGGATGACGGAGGTGGGGGCAGAGTTGGCCGAGCTTTTGGGAATTATATTAACTCATGAGCATGGGGATCACACTGCGGGGCTGAAGACTTTTGTCAAAAAGAGGAAATGTCCAGTGTTCGCATCGTATGGAACAAAAGACGCCTTGGAGGCGGAGGTGGCAATGGCGGACTGGCGGGGTTTCGAGGCGGGGCAAGCTTTGGAGATCGGATGTTTTTCGGTTGAAACCTTTCCTGTGCCTCATGATGCGGCGGAACCGATCGGAATGAGGGTGACGGTTGGGAAAACGAAGGTGGGTTTGATTTCCGATTTAGGTTTTGTCACGAAGTTGGTGGTAGAGCGACTCAAAGGGTGTACGGCACTGGTTTTAGAGGCGAACTATGATGAGGCGATGCTTCGGAAGGAGGAGAGGCGACCGTGGTCGGTCAAGCAGAGGATTTCAGCGAGGCATGGGCATTTATCGAATGGGGCAGCGGCAAAATTGGTGGAGGAGGTGGCGGGGCCTGAGTTGACCGATCTTTTTTTAGGTCACATCAGCGAAGATTGTAATCGTCCTGAGATTGCGCGGCGTGCCATTGAGGAGGCTTTGGAGCGAGCGGGCAAGAAGGGGGTGAGAGTTCATGAAACGTGTGCTGGGGCGGTGGGTCCAAGGGTCGAAATCGAGGCGTAGGGGGCGGGGAAAAGGATTGCGCAGGAGAGGTGGGGAGGAGATGATTTTGGTTAATCGCGGGCGTAACTCAGTTGGTAGAGTGCAACCTTGCCAAGGTTGATGTCGAGGGTTCGAATCCCTTCGCCCGCTCAAAGGGAAAAAATCATGAACCTTCTTTGGGGAAATTCGATTGCCTTATCCTGGATGTGGGGGCTGGGGCTATTTTTCAGCGTTCAATTTTCCCTGCAGTACGGCCTTTTTGGGCTACTCACCTTCGCGATTCCTAACGCATTGGGGTTGGTATTTTTTGGGGGAGTCACCCAGTTGATCGCACGTCGTGCAGGGAATGGGCCGGATGCATTAGGCGCTTTTTTTGCCACTTGGTCGCGTCCCTACCGGCTGATCTTTTTTCTCTATCAAATCTTGGCAATCACCCTGACGGTTTTTGCATTAGTTCGCTATGCGTGGCAACCGCTAGGGTTAGAGCCGGCAGGTCTGTATCTCCTTTTAACCGTTCTAGTGATTTTAGCGGCTGCGACTTTGTTTGGTGAGGAGTTTGATATTCGACGGATTCCGTATAGCCACGGCGTGCTGGGGGTGATTGCGTTAGTAGCCGCGGTAATTTTGTTGTACCAGTTGCCTGGAATTGGGAAGGGTCGTTCCATGGTGACGGGCACGAATCCTTTCTTTGGACTAAACTTTTGGGGTTACGCGATTCCGATCTGTGTCGGGCTGACGCTTGGTCCTTGGCTGGATTTGCAGCAGTGGCAACGGGTGATCCAGATTCAGCGGGAGAGAAAATCTCCTGCGATTAGTTACCTTGTGGGTGGGGGTTTATTTTTTCTTCTACTTTTGGCTCATGGCGCCCTAGCGCTCTGGGTGGCTGGTCAATCGGGCGGAGCCTTGATGAGGGAGGGGATTGATGGGTTAGCGTATGGTGAAGATGCGGTGACGCGGTTTCTTTGGGCGGCCGCATCCTCGCACCCGTGGGCTTTTGGATCTTATCTGCTGATTCTTTGTGTGATGGCGTTAACCACATTGGATAGTGGATACATCGCCTTGCGCTGGTATTTGAGCAAGTCGGGAGGCGCGTCTCGGCCGTTTCCGCTGACTCTTTTGCCCGAGGCGATCTTGGGATCGCCTCTGCCGACGCTGATTTTCGCTGGGCTATTTACTTTGGCGGCAGTGGTTTTGAAGTTGGAGTTGGAGTACTTCATGATTTTCTATGCCACCTTCTTTGTGGGCTATGCGGGATTGGCTCTTCTGCGTGCTTTTCACACGGGCCAAGGAAATGCACTTCCGCAAGTGAAGATGTTCTGTGTAGGGAGTGTTGCGGTAGTAATTTTTGCGTACGGTTATTTTTTGGCGAACCCGCTCGGGATGATTTTGGGGTCGATTCTTCCTGTGGGTTACGTGGGATGGCTTCTTTTGAAGCCCGGCTCAGGTCACGAATTTATCGGTGGGGTAGAGGAGCTAGAAGATTCGGCGGGTGGACCCAACGGAAAGTCGTTGGCGGGAGAGGAAATAATCGAACCGGGTAGAGTAGTACCCTTTCCGAAGGCGGAGGGAGCGATATCGACCGATCTGTTTGGTCACTTTGAAGGCAAATGGTTCGTCCACACATTCGTGGCGACGTACGCGGATACGAATTCGGTAGGAAATGTTTACTTCGGGATGTACGCGATGTGGGTAGGAAAGACGAGAGAGCTTTTCTTCAATCGTTGTTTGCCGAAATTTAATTTAAAGACCACCCCGTACTATATTTTGACGCGCTCATTCGAGCATAAATTTATGCGGGAAACTCGTGAGTTTGAGCGGGTGAGCGTGAAAATTAAAGTAGGCGAATATAATCGAAAATTTGTGACCCTTGAGCATGCGATCTTTGATTCGGCCGGAAACCAGTTGGGCAAGGGAAAGCAGCAGTTGATTTTTGTTTCGTCGGGAGATTACAAGCTTCTGGATATTCCTGGCGAAGTGTACGAAGCATTTGTCGCTTACGCCTAGGGCGTAAGTATTACTGGACCAGCTCGCGAGCACGAGCGAGGGCGCCGTCTCGATCGGTAAACTTTCCCTCCAGCTGCTCGTCCATCAGCTGATGGAGAACTTTTCCCATGGATGGGCCGGGTTTGACGCCAAGTTGCTGAAGATCGTTGCCCGTGAGAAGGGGCTTGGGCTTAATCTCCTCCTGCGAAAACTCGGCCATCTTTGCAGTAAGAAAGTTATAGATATCGAGTAGTCCGTGGCAGGAGCTGCAGTCGATGCGATGAAGTTCCAACTCCTCGAGAAAAGTGGGGCGAGCTAAGAGGCGTTTCAGCGTGCTGATGCGCATATGGGGCGCGTCTTTAAAAGCCATATGGTTGGCGATACATGCGGTGACAGCGGCGACCTCATCATTCGAGAAGCGGAGACGACGAAGAATCTCCTCTGCCATGCGGGCGCCCACTCCTTCGTGCCCAAAAAAACGAATTCGGCCGTCTGAATCGGTTTTGGAGGTGCGAGGTTTTCCTACATCGTGGAGTAGGGCCGCAAACGCAAGGACGGAAGAAGGTTTTCTCATGTGAGTCAGGAGAAGCCGAGTGTGAACCCATACATCGCCCTCGGGATGATGTTCAGGAGATTGGGCGCAACCTCTCATTTCGAGAAGCTCGGGAATCCAGACAGCGAATAGTCCTGAATCGTGAAGTAGATCGAATCCACGGGCAGGGTCGGGGCTGGTAAAGATTTTGATCAGCTCATCCCGCACTCGTTCTGGGGAGATCACGTTCGAAGAGGGGGCGAGTTGGATTAGGGCCTTCCAAGTAGCGGGTTCAATTTCGAATCCCAACTGAACGGCAAAGCGGATGGCGCGGAAAAGGCGAAGGCGATCCTCGGTGAAGCGCGAAACGGGATCTCCGATGGCACGAATGGTTTTGGCCGACAGGTCGGCTTGGCCTGCAACGTAATCGAGAAGCTGATTTTGCAAGGGGTTAAAAAACATTCCGTTGATGGTGAAGTCGCGTCGTTTGGCATCCTCCTCTGCGGTGGTGAAAGTGATGGAGGAGGGTCGACGTCCGTCGAGGTAGGGCCCGTCGACCCGAAAGGTGGCGATTTCAAAAACATGTTCGTCAAGGCGGAGACGGATGACACCGAAGGCTTTGCCTTGGGGGTCGGAGGCTTTGGGGAAGAGGGCTTGAACTTGGTCGGGAGTAGCGGAGGTGGCGATGTCGACGTCGGGGTAGGGGCGCTGAAGAAGTGCGTCGCGGACACAGCCTCCCGCATAAACGGCAACGTGGCCGGCTTGAGTCAGCATTTGAACGATCTTTTCGGCGGAGGGATGGCGGATCATTTGTGGGGGTTGGGGGATCGAAGGGTAAGGTAAGCAATTCCGCCCAAGAGGCTCCAGAAGAGACCGAGACCATAAATTAGGATTGAGTAGGCGATGGCGGATTCTGGATCGGTTCCTAGACCAAGATGAAGAAAGAGAAAAATCATCACCCCTTCGCGAACTCCGTGGCCGCTGACACTGATGGGGAGAGCGGAGGCGCTGAAGATGAGGACAAGAATGAGGCCAGCGAGGGAGTATGTGATCGGAAGATCGAGCGCGCGGGCGAGCAGGGTGGCGCCGGCAAAGCTGAGAAGGTGTACACCGATGGAGACAAGAATGACGGCAACAGTGTCCCATCCGCCGTGAATGGTGTCGCGCAGGCCTCGGAGAAGGTCAACGAGGACAGTGCGGCCGGGGAGTTTTTGAGGCAGGGGAAGATTGGGAAGAAATCCCGGAATGATAAAACCGAGAAAAAGGAGAAGAGCACCGAGGGGGCCAAGCCAAGGAAGAGCGGAGGCGAGGGGGGCGAAGGTGGGGTCGGCGCGAAGCCGGTCGGCGGCGCCCGGAAGAAAAAGAAGGGCGAGGCCGAATAGTGCGGCTACGCCGAAAACACGATCGAGTAGAATAGAGAGTGTGGCCCGAGCCTTTTGGTGGGGGAACCAGCGGAGAAGATAGAAAAGGCGAATGGCGTCTCCCCCGGTCGAGCCGATCAGAAAAAGATTAAAAAAGAAGCCGACGAAAGTCAGATGAATCGTGCGGAAGTAGGAGAGGGAAATCTTCTGCAGGCGAAGAACAAAGTAGAAGCGGGTTCCGCACAGAAGAATGGAGCCGAGGGTGACGGTGAGGGCGGCGGTCAGCCAAAGGGGGTGAGCGGAGGCAAAGCGGTGGGCAAGGCTGGGCCAGTTTACTTTACCCGCGAGAAAAGCGATGACCGCTCCCGTGATGAGGACGCGGATCCACGGCGTGAGGCGACTTAAGAGTGTACGGGTTGGTTTTGGTTCCACCATAGGAGGCTGGCACGAACTTCGTCCGCGGACACATCCGGAGATAGTTCGAGCGAAAAGTGAGTGTTTGAGGGAATCAGGGGAAGAAGTTGAGAAAAAGGGATGGATCCATGACCGAGGGGAAGGTGATCCCCCTTTTCGGGAGAGTAGTCGTGCAAGTGAACTCCGATGAGCCGAGGAGCGAGTCGGCGCAGGTGTTGGGCGTGGTCGATGAGTCCGAGCCACTGTTTTCCGGCGGCGTGACCAAAGTCGTGCCAATAGCCGAAGGTAGGAGCCGGAAGGCGGGCGAGGAGCTTTTCCCAAAAGTCGTCTGGCGGAATTTCCCGGGGATTTTCACGGCACTCCAACCCAAGCTGAATTCCTAGGGATTGGGCACGCTCGCCAAGGCGAAAAAGAATTTCTTCCACGCGGGGCCAGCTTTCATGAAAGGCTTTTTCCCATGCTTCGATGGCACTGATCTTTTTACGAACATAAGTGCGAGATCCGAGTTGGCCTGCGAGGGCGAGGGTCTCCAAGGAATCAGCCAGACCCTGCGGGCCGGCGGAGCCGAGGTGAAGAACGACGAAGCGGGCTCCGACGGAGGCGGCGGCATCTAGGGTGGCGAGGGAGTGGCGTTCAGCGAGGCGACGTTTAGCGGGGCGGGGGTCAGAAAATTCGTAGGCGTTGGGGTGTGGGCGAAGAAGTTCGATGGGGACGGGGCAGAAGTTATGGAGGACATCGATCTTGGGTGCCTTGGGATTTCGATGTTCAGCCAGGATTCCAGGCCAGAGGTTGAAGCGGGTGTTGTGGCTGAGTTCAACTCGGGAGAAGCCGAGGGCGGTGACTTCGCGAAGGAGGGCAGCACCGTCGGTGATGCGGTCGGCGTGCCAGCAGGTGGAGAGGGCGAGGGTGGGAGCAGCCATTCACGGAGAGTTTCGCTAAAAAAGGGAACGGGGCGAAGGGATTTTTCAGGCGGGGAGGGGGTGGGGGGGGTTGAAGATTGGGGAAGAAGCAGGCAAAATCGTGGAGTGCTTGCCAAAAGGATTTCTTATCGTGGGAAGGTGCAAGGGGTGGGATTTCGGTACAGCGTACGTCAGATCGCTGAGGGTTATACGGTATCGGGTCATGCAATGAATCAACCCGATGGGACGGTGGAGGTATTTCTGCAAGGGGATCGGGGGGAGGTTGAGGCGATGGAGAAGGAGATTGGGGAGAGTCATCTGGCTGGATTGATTCGGGAAGCGAATGGGCGGGAGGTGGAGGCGATGCCAGGGGTGAAGGGGTTTCAAATCCAGTGAGTGCGGCAGTACGGACGGAGCGATTGCGGAAAGAGTTTCCGATGGGATGGTTTCGGGGACGTGTGTTGGCCTTGGAGGGGCTGGATATGGAGGTGCAGCGAGGGGAGGTGTTTGGGTTACTTGGGCCAAACGGGAGTGGAAAAAGTACGGCGATGAAGATGATTTTAGGTTTGTTGAGGCCGACATCGGGAAAGGCGGAGGTGTGTGGATTTCGGGCGGGCACGATTTCCGCAAGGCGACAGATAGGGTTTCTGCCAGAAAATCCTTATTTCCCCAATTTTTTGAGTGGAACGGAGCTGGTGCGGTACTATGGAAGATTGAGTGGTATGGGGGGTGCGGTTTTAGAAAAGCGGATTCAGGAGTTGATGGAGCTGGTACGGTTGGGTGGAGAGGCAGGAAAAAGGCCACTACGAACGTATTCGAAGGGAATGTTACAGCGGGTAGGTTTGGCGGGGGCGATGGTGGGGGACCCAGAGATTTTAATGTTGGATGAGCCGACGGCGGGAGTGGATCCGGCTGGATCGCGGGAGATTCGGGATCTGATTCTGGAGTTACGGGGCCGCGGAAAGACGGTGATTTTTTCGAGCCACCTTTTAGAGCAGGTGGAGGATGTGGCGGATCGGGTGATTATTCTGCACCGTGGACAAAAGTTGAGGGAGGGACGATTGGAGGATTTGCTAACCCGCAAGAAGGAGTGGGAGGTGAATGTACAGGGGTTGAAGGAGGAGGATCGAAAGGAGTTGAGGGGTTGGCTGGAAAAGCGTGGGGTGCAGGTGGTGCGGGAAGGAGCGCCTCGAGAGCGGCTGGAGGACTATTTTTTGCGAAGTCTGCCTGAGGAGAAGAAAAAATGATGGGCTCTCTGCGGCGAATTACTGCGGTTGCGGGGAATACCTTTTTGGAGGCGGTCCGTCAGAAGGTCTTTGCGGTGCTGCTGATTTTTGCTCTGGTCCTGATTTACGGTGCGAGCTATTTCACCGAGTTTTCGTTTCAAGAGCAGTTCAAGTTCTTGAAAGATTTGGGTTATGCGTCGATCAGTTTGACTGGCCTCTTGGTAGGCTTGCTGGGAGCGACCCAGTTGATTCCCGGGGAGATTGAGAGGAGAACGATTTTAACCGCATTGTGTCGACCGTTGCGTCGGTGGGAGTTTATTGCGGGCAAGTATCTGGGTTTGGCCACGCTGCTCGCGGTGATGGTAGCAATTATGGCGATCGCTGTGGGTGGTGTATTGGGATGGAAGGAGGCGCAGTTGATCGCACGTGAGGGATCGGATCAAGCGGTGGCGGAGGCGATTCAGAGGGAAGCAAGAGATCCTCGTTTGTTGCAAGCGGTTCTTTTGGTGGAGATGAAGTTAGCGGTGGTGGCGGCGGTGGCGGTTTTCTTTAGTACGATAGCGACTTCCACCACCTTTGTTATGGCGATGACGCTGATGGTGTATCTGATTGGGCATCTGGAGTCTGTGGCGCGAGAGCAGTGGTTGGAGTCGGGAGAGGTAGCGAGTTGGATGGCAAAGGTTTTTTTAGCGGTGGTGGCCTTTCTGGTACCTGATTTCAATCTCTACAATTTGATCGATGAGATTATTGCAGGGAACGCAGTGGCGTGGCGGTCGACGTTGGAGGTGACGGGGTATTCGGCGGTTTATATTGCGGTGCTACTAACGGCGGCTTCCGTGCTGTTTGAAGGGCGGGATATTTGAACTCTTGGATGGCGATGGGCTTAGCCTGTTTTCTGTTTTTATCTTGGGGCGGGGTGAAAACGTTTTGGGAGCAGACGATGACGCAAGCCCAGCGGAAAGCGACATACGGATTTCAGGGGCCAACGGCGGTGGCGATTCGGGAGAAAGTGGGGCAGGGGCTGGCCTTGGCAGCGCTGGGCGGATTTCGTGGGTTGGCAGCGAATGCGCTGATGTTGCAAGCGCACGGGGCATGGGAAGAGCAGCAGTGGGTAAGAGTAAGGACCTCATTAGAGTTGGCCACGGTGCTTCAGCCCCGAGTAGCGGTTTTTTGGGACACGGCATCGTGGCATTTAGCATGGAACGCCGCGGTGGCGGCTGAGCGATTTAACGGTGAGTCGAGTGAGACTAAGCGAAGAATGGAAGCCCGACGATGGGTTGAGGCAGGCCGAGATCTCTTGGAAAGAGGGACAAAAGCAGTTCCGGAGCGGGCACTCCTTTTCCAGCGGTTAGGGGATTTGTACTGGCAGCGGTTGGGAGATTATCAGGCGTCGGCCGACTGCTATCGGCAGGCCATTGCGAAAGGGGATGCGCCCCCCTATCTCGAGCGTTTTGTAGGATACGCTTTAGATAAAGCTGGGGATAAAAAAGGGGCATTAGCCTATTTTCGGGAGTTGAGGTCAACGATGGGAAATCCGCCTGCACCGGAACGAAGACCTGAGGTGGTGGATCGTGAAATTTCGCGATTAGAAAAAGAGCTGTTGAGTGGGAGTGGCTCCAAGAAAAAGTGAAGTACGGAATTTTCGGCGATGTGCATGGGAATCTTGAGGCCCTAGAGGCTGTTTTAGCTGACATGGAGGATCAGCAGGTTACCCATCCTGTCTGCATCGGTGATTTAGTGGGCTATAATGCAAATCCTGCGGAGTGTCTCGAAGTGGTTCGGGCTATGGGATGTCCTGTTGTTCGGGGGAATCATGATGAGTTGGTGACTCACAGCAAAAATCCGGATGCCTTCTCGCACGATGCTCAAAAGGCACTCTCTTTTTCTCGCAATCGCCTCACCCCTGCCCAGTTGAACTACCTTCGGCGTTTGCCTCTGACTCATGTGGAGGAGAGTTTTACCTTGGTGCATGCGACGTTAGATGGTCCGGAAAATTGGGCCTACATTTCGACCCAACTGGAAGCCCAAACCAGTTTTTTTTATCAGAAAACCCACCTTTGCTTTATTGGGCACACCCACCGCCCTGCGGCTTTTTTAAAGGAGAAGGATGTTCGGCCAGTTGTATTTCGTGAGGTGGATGTTCACCCCGAAAGGCTGAAAATTGCTCGAAAATTTCTTTTTAATGTGGGGTCGGTTGGCCAACCCCGGGACGGGGATTGGCGCGCTAGTTATGCGATTTATGACTCAAAAGAGCAGACCGTCGATTTGCGGAGAGTCGGATACGAGGTGGAAAAAGCTGCTTCTAAAATCGTCAAGGCAGGCCTTCCAGACTCGCTTTCGGCCCGATTATTTGCAGGGGAATGATTTAATATTGTTGCTAAAAAACAACTTATAGATACGCAAACTTTCTGTAACTTGACAAAATAGCATTACCCACTAATGCTATGTCTATGAAAGTTAGATCCCGCAAAAATCTTCGTTGGTCAACCGAACGCGTTGTAGCAGAAATCCATCAGTGGAGAGATAAAGGGGAGCCCCTTTACGCAAACCATGTCCGCCTCAACTTCCAAGAGCTCTTGGCCGCTTCGATCCGTTACTTTGGCAGTTGGCAGGTGGCGCTGGATCAAGCCGGGATCTCGTATGTGGATGTCCGCAAGTACCGAAAATGGTCCAAAGAGGTGATCGTTGAGGAGATTCGTGATTTGGCCTCTAAGGGCTTTGATCTTTCGTTCCGCTCCATGGCCCTCAGCCAACATAACGCGATGGTATACGCGGCGATTCGGCCCAAATATTTCGGCAACTGGCGCACGGCTCTTGAGGCTGCTGGTTTAGCCTCTGAGGAAATCTATCGTTACCGCAGCTGGGATGAGGATGGAATTCTGGAAGAAATTCGCCGACTGCAGACTGAAGGCGCTGATCTGAGCTCGAAGTCGATGGATGAGTCTTCGAACAAGCTGATCGCGACTGCTCGTCGCCGTTTTGGCAACTGGGGCAGTGCTTTGGAAAAAGCTGGAATCAACTACGCTGAAGTTCGGCGCCGGAAACGGTGGACGCGGGAAAATTTGGTGGAAGGAATTCTGGAGTTGAAAAAGCAGGGCGTGAAGCTGATCACCCCTGAAGTCAAACGCGCGAATCCCTCCCTCTTTGCAGCAGCTTGCAAAAAGCACTTCTACGGAACTTGGAAGAAAGCTCTCCGTGCGGCTCTTCGGTCCGAGAATCAAGGGGTGTCACAAACTGTGCTAGAGACGACTGCTGAACCAGCTTCAGTAGTAAAGCCAGTTGAGCCCCAGCTCGCCTCTTTCTCCGCCTAATCTCCGTTCTCCTTCCACCTTGCAGAGGGCAGGGCGGCGCGCCCATATTGACACCTCATGCAGAGATCAAGTCTGGCAAAGGTCTGGGGGTTCGCTTTTTTTCTTTTCCTCGTTGGGCATCAGGCCGGCGTGGCACAGATTGATCTAAGAATCGAAACTCCTAAAGCCTCTTATCTTCAGTTTTCCCCCATTCCTTTTACAATCAAAATTAAGAATCTTGGGGCGGGGGAGCTGCGATTGACCGAGAGCCAAGGGAAGCCGTGGCTGGAGATGGTTGTGCAGTCGCGTGACGGACAGTTGATCGCCCCAGAAAAAGTACTGTTGCCACCCGACAAAATCTTGAAATCAGGGCAATCGACCTCCATCTCTGTAGATCTCGCTCCACACTACCTCATCCGGGATACAGGCGGATATCGGGCCCGTGCCTCCGTTCGACTCCCCTCTGGCGAAACTTTGATGACCGATTCCTTAGACTTTCTTGTCGGTCGAGGAGAAGTCATCTGGACGGTCCCTCGTGGAGATGGGGAGGAGCGGCGAATCTATTCTCTCCTCAAATTTTATGAGGACCCAAATATGGGGCTCTATCTACGAGTCGAAGTTCCTAAAAAAAATCAGGTGTATCCCTCTCGCCGTCTGGGTGCGTATCTCCCCTTGGGGAAACCTACGGCTGAATTTGATCCGCAAAATAATCTCCATCTTCTTTATGCTGTGGCCGCGGGTAAGCATCGTCTCACCGTCGTTAACCCGGACGGTCAGATCTTACGGGAGGAGATGCGCCAAGCAGGGGTCGATAAACCTGTCCTTACCAAGCAATCCGATGGGGATGTCTTAGTCCAAGGTGGAATTGTCCAACAACCCTCCTCCCTTCGCGAGCGTCTCTCCACCCTCCAAGCCCGTATCGGGGCCAAAGCCCCGCCGACTGAGCCGGATCAACCCTGACGGGAAGTTGCCCCAGCAGGCTTCGCCCGAACTGGTTTCAGTAGCCTCATTCCGGAGGAACCAAATAAAGTCGGGTCGAGAGGAGGGGCCAAAAAGATCCGGTCCCAAGTACGCTCAAAAGCGTGCGCTGCGTCTGGAAATTTCTGGGATAAGTCCCGCGCCCGCCGATAAAAATCTCGTGAGCGGCGATGAGCCGCTGTTCTCGAAAGGGCAAACTGACTTCCGCAAACGTAGCGAACTTTTTCAGGAGCTGTTTCTCCCCACATCGCTTGAAAAAAACCCTCCAAGTTCAGCTCTCGCCGTTCAGGATTCTTGGACCAAGTGACAAACGAAGGCCGGCCGCGGGCATCATCCGTCTCCCATAAGAAACCCAGCCACGCAAAATCGGGCTGAACATCCTCTTTTACATAGGAACGAATCGCACGGTGTAGATCTGGGGCGTGATCGAAGGGACGCCCTTGGGCAAATACAGTCAACTCTGCTAAATCGTCGTATCGCTCCACCAAGTGGTGCAGCCATGCGAAATCATCCCGACTATGATTTTCGAGTGGAATCGATCCAGTCCACGGAGTCTGATCTTGAGGACTTTTTTCGTAAACCGTGAGGCGAACTCCGCGGGGTAAATTTCGAGTCCATGCTAAATCCTCCCCGAACCGACAGACCACCACCTCTACCATCGGATTAGGAGCCGCCGGTCAGATCTTGGATAATCGTGATCAGGGGCAAAAAGAGGGCGACGACGATCGTTCCAACCACCAGTGCCAACATCACAATCATGATGGGCTCTAGCATGGAGGTAAGGCCTGCCACCGCGTTGTCCACCTCCTCCTCAAAAACGTCTGCCACCTTAGTTAACATGTCGGGAAGTTGCCCCGTCTCCTCACCGACCTGGACCATAGAAACCACCATGGGAGGAAAAATACCGCTCGCCTCCATCGGGCTGACCATCGATTCCCCCTCCTTGACGTTGTCGTGAATGCTTTCTACCGATTTACTAACTCGCAGATTTCCAGCAGTATCCCGTGTAATCTGCAGTGCCTGCAATATCGGTACCCCGGAGGAAACTAACGTTCCCAATGTCCGGCTGAAGCGTGCGACCGATGTTTTGGTGAGCATGTCCCCAAACAGCGGAATCTTTAAGGTGTAGGTATCTAGAGTCGCAGCGACCCCAGGAAGACGCATCGCGAATCGCAACGCAAAAACAAAAACCGTAATGGCAACAGCAATCAAAATAAAATTTCCCTGAATGAAACGGCTCAAATCCATCACGGCTTGGGTGATGAATGGAAGGGGACGTCCTCCCAGCATGTCCTTAAAGATCGCTTCGAATTTTGGCACGATGAACAGCATCAAAAATGTCACAATGCCGACAGCAATCGTTAACACGACTAGCGGATAAACCATCGCTGACGTTACCTTGCCCTTAATTCTCTGACTCTTTTCTGCAAACTCTGCCAGTCGGGTGAGCACGACTTCCAGTACGCCACCCAACTCCCCCGCCTTCACCATGTTCACATACAACTTGTTGAACGCTTTCGGATGCTGAGAAAGAGCCTCCGAGAAAGTTGTGCCGCCCTCCACCGACTCCGCCAGCCCCGCCATAATCTTCTTTAAGTTCGGATTTTTTTCCTGCTTTCCCAGCGTCCGCAAACTTCGCAACAGGGGAAGACCTGCGCTAATCAGGGTGGATAATTGCCGTGTAAAGATCGTGAGAACTTTTGCGGGAACCTTCCCCGTTCCACCCCCTCCGCCTATCGACAAGCTGAATGAAAATCCCTTCTTTTTTCCTTTTCCCGAAGCTTCTGCAGTAGTCTCCGAAATGTTGGTCGGGAATTGGCCCTTCTTTTTTACAGCGGCAGCTGCATCAGATGCATTGTTAGCCTCGAGTGTTCCCTGGTGGGTTTTTCCTTGGGCATCGACGGCGGTATAGGCAAAGAGGGGCATAGGGGTTAGGTGTACTTAAGAACTTCCTCGATGGTGGTGTGTCCCTCAAGGAGATTTCGTATTCCATCCTGCCTTAATGTCGTCATTCCCAGCTCAATTCCCTTTTGACGGATCACTACAGAGGGAGCCCGCTCGTTGATCAAAAGCCGAATCGGTTCCCGAACATCCAAAAGTTCGTAAATGCCCACTCGGCCCTTGTACCCCGTGCCATTGCACACCTCACACCCCTTGCCAAAATAAAAGGGCTGATCTCCCACCTCTGAGGCAGTCATTCCCAGTTGACTCAGCACATCCTCCTTCGGGCGAAATGGAGTCCGGCACTCTTTGCATACGCGACGAAGGAGTCGTTGCGCCAAAACCCCTTCCATCGTGGCCGACATCAAAAAAGGCTCTACTCCCATATCCAACAACCGCGTCACGGCACCCGCCGCATCATTGGTGTGCAAACTGGTCATCACCAAATGTCCCGTCAAGCTTGCCTGAATCGCAATCTGCGCCGTTTCTAGATCTCGCGTCTCTCCCACCAAAATCTTATCCGGATCTTGGCGCAAAAATGCCCGCAACGCTCTGGCAAATGTCAGACCGATTCCCTCATTCGCGGGAACCTGAATAATTCCCTCCAGCTCATACTCCACCGGATCCTCAACTGTCAGAATTTTCGTATCGATCTGATTCACACGTCCCAAGCAGGAATATAAGGTTGTCGTTTTTCCAGATCCTGTAGGTCCCGTCACAATGAAAATTCCGTTCGGCTTCTCAATCGTTTCACAGATGTAGTCAAAAATATGTTTCGGAATCCCCAGCTTCTCCAAATCCAAATTCACGACCGAACGATCCAGCACCCGCAACACAACGCTCTCCCCATACTGAGTCGGCAAGGTCGATACCCGCAAATCGACTTGTCGCCCTGCCAACAGCGTTTGAATTCGGCCGTCTTGCGGCACTCTTCTCTCAGCAATGTTCAAATTCGCCATCACCTTCACACGAGAGGTGAGGGGGATGGCCAAGCGACGCGGAGGCGGTGCCATCTCATACAACGCCCCGTCTACGCGATATCGAATTTTAAACTCCTTCTCAAACGGCTCTAAATGGATGTCACTCGCCTTGGCATGGATCGCCCGCGCGATAATCGTGTTCACATACTTAATGATCGGGGCGCTTCCCGCCTCATTTAAATCCACCCCCTCGGAAACCAAAGAGCTCTCGGGAGCGTTTTCCAGCTCCTTGAGCACATCGTCAATATTAACCTCCGCTGACCCATAATGCTTGTCCAGTAGCGGCTGAATCTGCTCCGGTGGCGCTACCACTTGAGCAATTTCGCGCCCCGTCGCGAATCGCAGATCCTCCAGTGCCTGCACCGCCAGCGGATCGGCCAGCGCGACCGTCAAAGTAGTTTCATCTCCCGCTACCGGCAACGCGCCTAAGTTCCGCGCTGTGTGGGGAGGGATTCTCGCTAGCAATTCCGGACTTAAATCCAGCCCACTCAAGTCCGCCAAAAGGGGAAGACCTAAACTATCTGAAATCTTCTCCAAAATCTGAGGCATCTGAATAATGCCAAAATTTCCCAAAATCGTCTCCACAGGTTTCCCTGTTCGATTCAGCTCATCTGTAATCTCTCTGGCCTGCTCCTCTGATAAAACATTCTGCTCCTGCAAGAAGGGAAGAAGAAAACGTGCGTCCATGACTAATCCTTATCTCCCATCGTGGCTGAAATCACCTCTTCTGGTGTGGTCATTCCTGAAACCACCTTACGGATTCCATCCTCCCGTAGTACCCGCATCCCCAAATCCCGCGCCCGTTGCCGAATCTTCGATACAGGCACTCCCTCGTTAATCAAATGGCGGATCTCATCATCCACTACAAAAATTTCGAAAATTCCCGCCCGACCTCGATATCCGGTTCCTCGACAGCGATCACAACCGTGTCCCTTGGAGAAGCGAGCTTCCGATAAATTGGCCGAAAGTAGATTTAACGCTCTCAACTCCGCTTCTGTGGGCGTGTAAGGTTGCTTGCAGTCAGGACAAATCTTGCGGATCAACCGCTGGGCCAGTACCGCCCGAATCGAGGAGGAAACCAAAAACGGCTTCACCCCCATGTCCACCAATCGGGTAATCGCACTTGGCGCATCATTGGTGTGCAGGGTCGAAAACACTAAGTGCCCCGTCAGCGAAGCATTGATCGCGATCGAGGCTGTCTCCACGTCACGAATCTCTCCCACCATGATAATGTTTGGCGCCTGTCGGAGCATCGCCCGCAACGCCGCCGCAAAGGTCATTCCAATCTCTGTATTCACCGCCACCTGATTCACTCCTGGCAACTGATACTCCACTGGATCCTCGACGGTGATCAGCTTGCGATCGGGCTTGTTGATCGTGTTCAAGCACGCGTACAAGGTGGTCGACTTGCCCGAACCCGTCGGACCCGTAACCAGGAAAATTCCGTCCGCATAGTTGATGACCCGCTCCAGAATCGCTTGATCGTCCGCGAAAAATCCTAGCTCGGGCAGACCCAGCATTAGATTCTTTTTGTCCAAGATACGCATGACAACCGATTCGCCGTGAATCGTGGGGACGGTAGAAACCCGCAGATCCAAAGTCGGTCCATCCACAGTGGCCAAGGCAATTCGACCGTCCAACGGGAGCCTCTTCTCCGCAATACTGATATTGGACATGATCTTGATTCGGCTAATGATGCTCGACTGGAGTCGCTTCGGCGGATCTTTCATCTCCTGCATGTTTCCGTCGATTCGGTAACGCAGGCGCAATCTCTTCTCCAGTGGCTCAATATGAATGTCACTCGCCCGCAAGCGGTGAGCTTCCAGGATCAGCCCATACACCAGCCGGATAATCGGTGCGTCTCCCTCGGCAGCTTCATCGTCTCCCCCCGACCCGCTCGTTTTTAACTCTAGTTCGCTTCCGTCCATATTTGCCATCAGGGAGGCGAGCGACTCGTCGGTTTTTCCGAAAAACCGCACAATCGCTTCATCCAGCTTGGCCAGAGGAACCACCACGGGTTCCAGATCCGTTTTCAGCAGATATCGCAATGCATCCAACGTTTCGAAATCCAGCGGATCAGGAATCGCGATTCTTAACCCCGAAGGCAGGCGTTTCAGGGGTAGGGCATGGTACCGACGACTTTCGGCTGGCGGAATTGTGGCCAACACATCTTCATCCACATGCTCGATCATGGGTTGAAACTCCATTCCACAATCCTTTGCCACGATTTCTAAGATCTGATCAGGGGTCAGGATTCCGCGCTTGCTGATTCCTTCAAGGGTGGAGTGTCCCTGCATCGCCGCTTCCTCCTGGCAGGAGGTCATATCCTCCAGACTCACCACCCCAGAGGTCTGCAGTAACTCCAGCACATAGGCTTCGTTTGAGATCATGGCTATGGAGAAAACATCGCCTAGGTCGGGGGGAAGGGCAACCGTCTAGGCAGACAACTTCGCCTTCAGAATTTCGTCTACCTGCGTGGGGTTAGCTTTGCCTTGGCTCTTTTTCATGACAAACCCCTTGAGCGCATTGATCGCATTGCTTTTTCCAGCCCGGTAATCCTCCACGCTCCTCGGATTCGCCGCGATCGCCTCATCGCAAAAGACCCCCAAAGCTCCCGCATCCGAAATCTGTGCCAACCCCAGCTTCTCCACCAGCGCCTTGGGAGAGGAGGGATTCGCCATCAGCTCCGCAAAAACCTTTTTCGCCTGTGCGCTGTTGATGCCCCCCTCCGCCACTAAAGTCGCCAACTCTCCGAAATATTCAGGACGCACAGGGGTCGTCGAGGGATCCGGTTGGGTCGCCAGAAAATCATTCAGAATCCAGTTGGCCACCGCCGCCTTGTGTTTTGTCCCTGCCGCTGCCTTTTCGTAGTAAGCGCATAAAGCACGGTCCGCTGCCAGAACGCTCGCCTGATACGCCGTTACTCCGTTCTCTTTCATCAAACGATCCTGCAACGCCGCAGGCAACTCAGGCAGATCTGTTTCCGCCGCAGCCCGCAGCCCCTGATCCGTCCGCACGGGGAGAAGATCCGGCTCGGGGAAGTATCGGTAGTCATGGGCTTTTTCCTTCGTGCGCATTGTGAAGGTCGCGCCTGCCTCGTCATCCCACCGCCTGGTCTCGTGCTGGATCGCCTCTCCCTTCTCCACCGCCGCAATCTGCCGTGCGATCTCATACACCAGAGCCCGTCGCACACCGCTGATCGAATTCAAATTCTTTAACTCGACCTTCGTCCCAAACTCTTTTTGTCCCACGGGCCGAACCGACACGTTCACGTCACACCGCATTTGACCCTTCTCCATGTCCGCACTGCTCACGTTCCCCGAAAGCAGTACCTGCCGCAACGATCCTAAAAAGGCGAACGCCTCTCCTGGAGTCCGCAGATCCGCTTCCGAAACAATCTCCATCAGGGGAGTGCCCGCACGGTTAAAATCAATCCCGCTTCGCTCCTCATAGTGAAAGGATTTGGCCACATCCTCCTCTAGATGAATCCGCGTGAGCCGAATCGATCTCTTCGCCTTGGCCTCGTCCATATCCTGAAGATCTTTGGGAAACAGAAACGGATCCAGCCCGACCGTGCCCCCCGCACAGAGCGGATCCTCAAACTGGCTGATCTGATAATTTTTCGGCATGTCGGGATAGAAATAGTTCTTTCGATCAAACCGAGCCACGGGCGCAATCCGACATCCAAACATCAGACCTGTCAGAATCGTTTTACGGATCGCCTCCTCATTCGGTACGGGAAGACTGCCGGGCATTCCCAAACACACCGGACAAACTTGGCTGTTGGCGGCACCTCCGTACTGATTGATGCAGCCACAAAACATCTTTGTCTGCGTGTGGAGCTGCACGTGCACCTCCAAACCGATCACTGCTTCCCAATTTGCAGAGGAGCTCATACTGGTGGCATCCGTTTCCAGAAATCGTGTGCCTGCTCATATGCATGCGCCGCTTGCAGCATTTTTTCTTCGC
>Ga0114979_10000775_pt1 | contig 21191 bp, 36 predicted proteins | sample S_140625_EF_Meta_FD_87315 | JGI IMG/M metagenome (GOLD analysis project Ga0114979, IMG submission 87315) | Freshwater microbial communities from Lake Simoncouche, Canada to study carbon cycling - S_140625_EF_MetaG | ecosystem: Environmental > Aquatic > Freshwater > Lake | place: Lake...
GGCTTCGGGGTTCTTTTTCGGCGATACTAACTACGACGAGTATTACTACGAGTATTTAAGCAATACGATTACGCTACTCAATACGCTACTAATCACCGTACCTGAAGGCTGGGATTTTAGTTACCAGAGTAGTTGGTAGAGAGATGAGTAAGCCAATGTGTCCGTGGTGCGGAGACCTTTACGAAGTTACTGCGTGGGGAATATCGCACGAGTGTAAAGAGGATAGAGAGGATAAGTAATGAGAAAGATAACTCTAATAGTAGATGATGAGTGGTATAAAGCCATAGTCAATTTAACTACTGATGTGTACGACGGAGAGACGTGTAAGTGGGTAGCCGTTGAGGAAATGCCTACGGTGAGAGAAATGGACGGAGTATCATGAGCGAGCCATACGGATTAAGTCAATGCGAAATATGCGAGCAGTATGTAAATAGCCTTTGCGATATGACAGAACTTTGCGTAGAGTGTTGTAGTGATTGTCAAGAGAGAGGTTTAGAGCATGACTAAAGATAAAATTAACGCATGTAACTGTGACAAATGCGAGTGCCCTAAGCAAGATGATTACACAAGAGAAGGCGGTACTTGTGAGGAGTGCTTTAGCGGTTGCCAACCTACTGAGGGCGGTGACGAGTGCGATTGTACGGAAGTGTGCGGTTGGACTAAGCCCCATTATGTAACCGAAGGCTCTTGCCCTAACTGCGGAACTAATGTAAGTTTAGGTGAGGAGTCTATGATTGAGTTTGATTGCGAAACTCATGGAGAGATTAGTTGGTATAGATAAATGAGAGATGAGAACAGAGGGGAAACAATCTAATTCAAACCTTCCTGCCCCTTCCCGACTTTAGAGAGACTGCGCTAGTCTTAGACAATAAAAGGCTAGGCAAGCAACGCGTAGAGGCTTATCAGATTATGAAAGTCTTGCGCGGAGAGACTAAAGGGTGGCGCAACCACCCTGCCGTTCTTATGTGGAGAGAGTATGAACCTGCGCTCTATGAGTACGGGCGAATAGTTTGTGGTGAGTGGCGCAATAGAGGTTTTGTTGATAACCTATATAATAAGTTTCCCGTCGAGCAAATAGTAATACCTGCGTGGTTAGGGGATATGAGACTTCATACCTCTCACCAAGCAAACTTAGTAAGGAAGTTTCCCGAACACTATCGAGAACACTTCCCTGATGTAGATGAAACTATGCCCTATTTTTGGGTATCTAACGAGAAGGAATACAATGACTAAAAAGGTAAACGTAGTATTTTACGCAGAAACAATTAAGAACTCAGCAAAGGGTGGCGCATGGCTAACCACTATTAGAATTACTGATGAGGGTATGGATATTCCTAGCGAAACCCTTACCGCAGCGTGGTCAAACGCTTCCGCAGCGAAGCGTTGGATCAAAGAAAAGGTACAAGAACTAACGCCACGTAAATCGCTAAAATTAGTGGCTACAACGCAGAACTTAGACGATAAGGGCAAGCCTTTAGCGTGGGTAGGTCAAATTGGATACAAGAGAGACGCGTAATGAGTTTTACAGAACCTATTATTCCAAACCCTGATTGGGGCAACCCATTTCCAAGTGTAATCCCAGATTGGGAAGAAGAGGAAGATGATGATTGACACTTTAACCGTAATAGCGACTACTATTTCTTTAATTGGTTTATTATCCGTAATGGCACTCATGTGGAGAGAGAACATATATTTAACAAGGAAGGTTAAAATCCTTCAAGTTGCTTTAAGAGAAGAACGACGCAAAGTTTAGTTTTCTATGCGGGACATGGAAACGTATCAGGCGTTAAAGCACCTCTTTAACCTTTCTAATGCTAAGAGCGGTCATGACTCTTTCCCTTGACGAGCCGTATCTGCGCCTAGATACTAAGAAAGCCCCCCAATCGGGGGGCTTTCTTATTTACGGCTTAGGTACTTCGCAGAAGTCAGTTGAACAATACTTCTCACCAATGGCGTCAGACGCCATACCTGCGTACACGTCAGTAAAGTCAATAGGCAGGAGAGAGAGCGTGTAATCGTCGTAGGCTTCTTGTGTCATTTGAGTGTATGGCATTTGCGGATAGACATGGTTGCCCATAGGTAAGAACGATACAGTTTTTAGTTGCCCGTCGAACATATGAAGCACAGTACCCACAGCATCTTTTTCTTTAACGGCGTCAAACGATACAGTTACAGATACAGAGTTGTCAGACCAATGCCGTTGAGCCATAGCAGCGAGAGAGGTCTTTTCAAATATAGAAACATCTTTCTCCGAGCGGAGAGCCATAGACTTAATTGGAAAGAACACCACCGAAGTAGAAGTTGGTGACTCTGAAGCTGGCTCTACTCGGTAGCCGCTAGCCTTGAAGAGAGGTAACATAGGATCTTCATTACCAAATCTAATAGCACGAAGGAAGTATTGACCGCCAGGCGTCCAATGTACGCCAGGAGATTCTCCAGCCAAGATAGAGACAGTTCCCGAAGGCTTTACAGTAGTTGTCTTAATAGATTCGCGGATGCCCAGCCACTCAGAGTAAGACTTATCGTACTGCTGAACAACATTATAGCCAGCGTCCATCCACTCACGGAGAGTTGGAAGCCCCACTCGGTCAGCAAAGTTAGCAACACCAGACATAGAAGTTCCAATACGGCGGTTGCGCTGCATGATCGCGTTGGTCTCTTCCCAGTGAGTAGGCAAAAGAGTTACAGTTTTGGCATAGAGATAAGCAAACTTAAGAGTTCGCTTAAAATCTTCTAGAGAGTCATGGCGATTCAAATAGGTTTCAACCAAAGTACAGCACTCAAATGATTCGAGAGATTGCTCTGCGCAAGGGTTGTAGCCAGCGGCTCTCCAATCTTTGTTATTAGGAGCATCAACCAAGCGCCCATACTTACGAGTTACATCCATCCAGATAACGCCAGGCTCACCATTGAGAGCAATACCCTCAACAATGCTACTTAAATCTGAACCAACGCTAACTTCAACAGAGTTGTTAGACATCCAAGCCCAGCCAGGAGCTTTAGGGTCATAAGAGTTACGTTCTGGGTAAACTTCAGCGTTCTTCAGATTAAGAAAGTCTTTGTCATCTAGTCTGCCCATAAGCAGCTCAGCTGAGCGGCGGACGTTGCCTGAGACTACGCAAACTCCAATTAGATTACCAAGATCGGCAATATCTTTACGGGTTAGTTTCTCCCCAGCACGGTTTTTAAATATAGAACGCACATAGTTGTGAAGACGAACTAACGGTTCTGGGCCCGCAGCTGTTCCGCCGAAGGTCTTGATTGGTTCGCCCGCAAGGCGTATTTCTTTGTAATCAAATACTGGAGCCTTACAATCTGATCTGAGGTAGGAATTGATAAGGGTGGCAGTTGATTCAACCCACCCCTCTCTGGTATCTGGGATGACGATTGGGTCGGTGTCTGGTTGTGGTTCATAAATAGTGAAGTCCTTGTCTGCGCCCTTATCATCAAAGCCAACGCCCACTCCGAGCATTGAGGCTTCCATTAGAAAAGCAAATGGTTTGGCTGGGTTAATTTTGGTCATAGAGTCTGTGGATACAAAAGAACAGTTTTGAAGAGCGGCTGAGTTCTTCTGCTCATTTACAAGTGGCGTTCCCATAACCCATAGTCCTCGGCCTGGCGGTGTCCACTTAAGATTAAACAAGCGGTCAAACGCCTCTTTGGCAGAAGCCTGAGCCTTGGAGTCGTTCCAAGGTAATCGGTTAGTCTTAGCGTGGTCTTTCTGAATAGAATACATGCCGTTGATAACGCGCTCGCATACATCAACCCAAGTCTCTTTAGTCCCATCAGCCTTTAAACGTGAGTAGGTTCGGAGAAAGGTAATCTCTCCAACCGAGTTCCCGCCAGCATCTACATACCCCCAAGGCACTTTCTTTTCCTTGTACCCTGTGACAAAGTCTTCGGCTAAATGAAACGATAATGGCATATGTTTTCCGTTCTGCTTAGGGTTTTATAGTTTACTTACTGCGGTACAACTAGTTCAGCAGGTATGGCGCTATCCACCTCTGCTATAGGCCTCTTATATGATAAGAGTGGCTACTCTTCTTCTATGATTTCACGTATGATTTGCGTAGTTTGCTCCTCATTTAATCCATCATTTGGTAACTCTTTGAGCACGTTTGCGCGGTCTCCGAAGATGGAACTTAGCACACCTGCGGAGCCTTGTCGCTCTACGGTCATGCGAATAAACTCACGTGAGTCGTCCAATTCTTTGGTCGTTTTGATCAATTTAAATAGGCGGTCAATCTCCTGAGAAACATTAGGATCAGCGTAGCCACCGCTCATTTCTTCAGCAAAACGCATGAAAGCAACGCGTTGGCCCTGCATTTCTATAATTGAATTGATCAATGCCTTTAGTTGATCTTTGGTTTTAACTTCGATGGGCAGCTTAAATGCGCACACAGATTGAGGCTTAAAAGCAGGGCAGTTGGTAGCTACAAAACATGAATCACATGACCGTAGTGAGGTGCTTTGAGAGTGTACAGTTTGTACATCTTGGATGAGCCCGTTCTCGTCTACGGTGCTAGAAATCTCGTAGCCAAACACAGGAAGATTGCCCATTTCTTCGGGTTCACGGGGCAAAAGTTTCCGCATCACAACCCCCTTGTTATCAATACTAGGTAGGGGTGTTTCCGCGTTTGATACTACTTCTAGTTCATCGCTGTTATCATATAAGAAGCCCTCATCAGTAGTCACGCCGTTCACCTTTCGTTCAAATTGGCCGTATGACCACACTGCTAATCGGCAGACTTCCTTAGGGTCGTCTTCCAAAATCTTATCTATATCAAGCCCAGCCTTTGTGTACACGTTCCGATACCTAGACCTAGCTTGATCTTTCATACGTTTTGGGTAGCGCATGAGTTTCATGCCGTCCCACACGATAGTCTCTCCGTGCATCATAGGGCTAAGCCACGACATAGTGCTAGCCGACTCAATACTTACTTGACGTAAGTTGTCAGGTTTAGCACAACCTATTGCATGAAAGCGTGTGCCGTTGTTACGAACATGTGTTCGAGTAACTACAGCAAGCTGAGTTTCTTCCTCGATAGCATAACCAGGGATTGCTATATCTAAATAGGTATCTACCATTAGATTCAAGCCCTTTAACCCAGAAGCTGGATCCCAGACGGGCTGGAATTTGCCTGGTGGCACCTCCGCCCAAGCTGTCTTTCTTTGTACCTCAACGAAAGCAGGATCTACCTCGCTAATTTCATTGAAAGTAGTGATGCGGTCTATATTATTAGCGATAAAGTCCTCATACTCGGCGGCAAAAAGTGCCAAGTCATCTGGGCTCAGGGATGTGCCTTTGGGTATGCCAGGATATACATAAATAGAAAAATCATCATTAAAGTAATTTGCTAGTAGATACGCTTTATTTTTAGGTAAGCCCCGCTCACGCAGCCGCCAGAAGCTCACGCCTACCTGGGTGGCTGAAGTTGTTTCTAATAGAGTACGGTTGCTGGGAACCTCTGCCCCTAAATATATCAGCTTCATTGTACGCGTGGGTCTTCTGCTATTGCGTCTTGCTGGTTGGCTATCTCTGTAGATATATCTTCCCAGCTTTTGCGGCCTACGCGGCTATCTGGTCTAAATTCCTCTTTGACGTAAGATGGTTGTAGGAACACCATTGTTGTGATTCCAACTTCTAATAGGTCTTTAGCCAGCACTGGATTAGACGTTATAACCATCTCAACTGGCCCTTGACCACGACAGTACTCAACTTGACGAAACTCTGCGTTATCCGTCATTGAGGGTATGTCACGACCAATTAAATCATCAATTTTATTGATCTTATGCTGGCGTAACCACACATCATCTACTTCTTTATTAGAAGATATCAAAAGCACTCTATTGTTTTCAGCAAGTAATCTGTATAGACCAAGGCCTTGATAAATAGGGGTATGAGTGTGCGTACGCAGTACGCCATCTATAAACATTAGAAATGTCACGAATTAATTCTCCAACTACTTAGTTAAATAATACTTGCTTCTGCCTCATCAACTGCATCATCTAGTGAACGTGTGTGCTCTTGCGAGCAGTTACCGCACTCTCTACACATTACTTTCCTAACATAGTACGTCTAATTAAAGTATCAGCTGTTGGCAGCTCCATACCATAAGTAGATTGTTCGTACTCCTTACGACTACGCGTAGATATATCTTTTAATTTCTTTAGGGCCTGAACTGTACCAGCAGATTTACCTGCTTGCCAACGATAGTTAGCAATATCTGAGTACCCTTGACCATCTGGACTAAAAGCTGCCTTTCTACCGCTGTGCATATCTTCAAACAAAGCAGAACCCTGTTGAATAGCTAACCTTAACGCAGATTCTGCGTTTCGTCTTGCGTGGTCAGTAGTAGCAGAACCTATTGCGGTTAATGCTTTTGAATAACGTGAAAGAATTTCTGTAGTCATTGAGGTATCTTGGGCTAGTTTACGTTCCCACAACTTATTAACTGGTGCTCTGCGAATCTCTGGTTGAACTGTCCAGTCGTCATTAGTAAGCGAGTAAGCAGCATAAGGTTTAATTGAAATGATGTCTGACTTTACATTTACATAAAAAGTAAGTTCGTAGGCCTCTAAGAAGTTATCAACATAAGGATGAAGGGCTGTTCTAAAATCTTCATTAAACATATCAGCTATCTGTTTATCACTTAATGCTTTGTATTCTTGATTAGATTGGCGAAATGCTAAATAATTTACACCGATCAAACAATCTAAATCAGCTGGTTTACGAGCAGCAGTCCATTGATATGATACGGCTGAGCCAGCGAGCCAGGCATGAATATAGCCTTCAGGGTTGTAGTAATGAACGCGTAAGTGTTCAAGTAAGATTCTTAAAATTGATGATCTAACTGCTGGGATTAACTTTCCATCCCTGAATAACCGTGGATCAAGCCCTGCGGAAGATGGGGCAAAATACGAAGTTTCTGAAGGCTCTACGTCTACTGGAGTTGCTTGTGCAACCAGTGCATCGTAGAAGTTCATCTACTTATTATAGTTCTTTTTCTCGTTCTTCTTTATAGATAACGTCATAGCGCTTCATCTTTTCTTCAATCTCTTGCGCTAGAGGTCGCGTCATATAGCCGCATGTATTGTGCGCATTTATAAATGATTGCGCCCAAATTAAACCAAGTGTTTCATTTTCAGCGCTATCAATTTGAAATGACGCTTCGCAGTTGCAGCTCATCTCTATAAACATGGGGCCACCTCTTTAAATGTGTGTATGTACAGTATACCCCTGAGCTACAAGCCTTTAGTCGTAAAGGCCACGCTCTTTATACGCCTTTTGCTGGTTGTACATCTTGACAGGGCAAAAATCGCATAAATGAACCTTAATTGTGGATTTAGCCAAGCCTTCGGCAGCACGCTCTTTGTCAGTACCTGGTTTAAGCAGTTTACGGTCTGTCTTATAGTCTGGACATTGGCCTTTAGGGCTGTTGTGAACCTTCCAACAAGACATAGCATCTGCGCTAAACGTATCTTTAAGGTCGTAAAAACCTGTACCAAACACATCAAGACCTGCAGTTAATGGGCTTTTAGAAGTAAACTGCTCTTTAATTTGAGCAACAATTGATTCTTTAATTTTAGGTGTCATCCAATATACCCAGTTAATATCTACAAGGGCGCCGTAACAACCCTTACGCTCATGCGGGGCGTTAGACTCTGCTAAATATGGGTTTTCTGTTTGATCAAACTTACCATCACCTAAATATTTGCCAGATTTAACATACGGAATTTCTTCAATGCTTTTACAAGTTTTGCATACAAGCAGAAGGATATATTCGTTTTCTAGTTCAGTCTTTGACATGGCGAAATACTACCACAAAGGCTGCGTACTTATTTTATTTCCGCATCCTCAATACCTGTCATATCTGGGCGACCTTTACCTTTTTTTGGTAGTTTATTTTCTGGGCGACCAGATGCCGTGTTATCTAAACCTTTAGTTGCCTCGTGAGGGTATAAAGTTACATCTACTACAGATTCTGGGTCGTAGAAACCTTTTTTACCAACTTTAACATGACCATGGCCTGATCTTTCAACCTCTGTGTTACCAGGATTGAACTTTACAGCAAACGGCCCAGCTTTGGCCCAACCAGATGCACGACCTAAAGCAGCAGTCATTTCTTCGTGTGACCCCACTGAACGGCGGTCATCACGATCTCTACGGCGTGGTGTTCTCATTAGTTGGCTCCTGGGCTTACCTTTGCGGTTTCTTCTGAGTTAATAAAACCGTAGTTCATGTAAGGGTGCAAACCAGCGCGGTTCTTAACAACTAACTGGTCACCCATGCCTGGCGCAACTTCTGTATTTGGACGACGCTTACGATACTTGCCGTCTGTTGTGCCTTCAATGAGCGAAGCACTCTCTGATCGGAACTTGTTTACGGTCATGCCATTCGGCCTTTCACTAATTTGTTCAACTTGCGTCGGTTGCAAGAGGAGCAAAGCTCTGTATGTAATGATTGTACGGGGTTCAACATCATCCCACACCCCTTACAGGATGTAGAACCGTTGTAAACTGTAGGCATTTCGCGCTGAGTTTCAAGCGCAACATCCATGGCTCCAGCCATGCCGTCGCCTGTTGCGTCTGTAAATAGCCCTGGGTCATTACTCATTTATCTCCTTGTGAGTCTAGCCATTGAGTAGTAAATGTTAATCCGCCATTTTTACTAGCCGCTTCAAGCTCATCTGCGTGTGGGCCTTTTGGACGCGGGTTAAACTTTTTGTCGTACTCGTCGCGTTCATAGCTGGTTTCAATTAATCCTTCAGCTTTTTTTGAGTCGCCACTTTTTACGGCACCTTCAAAAGCTGTACGTCGTGCCATTGCGGCATCTAGTTTAGATTCGTGAAAGTCCTTGTTGTTGCGTCCCATTAAACTGCTCCTCCTAGAGTATTACGGCTGCTTGATTGAGTGCTGTTTGGCGTATTGCTAAAATCAGACTCAACGCGTTGAGCGGTAGGTGCGGTACGCGGTAGGTCAATAATATCCTCAATACCAATTTCGTTTTCTGTAAACCCGTATCTAGCTGGGAATAGTTTAATCTGAGGTAGTGGGGGGCGGACATATTCTTGAATCTCAGCCGCGCTCATGGTAAATGCAGCTAATGATTGGCTTAGTAAACGCTCTTGATTAGAAGCAAATGGGCCAATGTAAGCCTGTGGTGGGAATGCTGCCTCTTCTGGGGTAATGACTCCAGCGCGGTCTTTAGCCCACGGCTTATGGCCATATACGCCATCTGAGTATAATCCTGCCATATTAAGCTTTTCTTTCTCTTGGCGGGGTGTACGTTCTAGTACGAGTTCTTTTCCGTGTGCTAGTGCTTGTACTTTTTAACCTAACGGTTGCTCCCTTTTTCACAGGGACTTCCCCTTCAGAGTTTTCATTTAAGTTATCTGGGGAAAATACTTTGTTTTTATTTAATACGTCTTTATCAGTTTCTACTGAACTTATAGGTATTTCGGCCTTGTGCATAACAAGTCTATCGTTTGGGTGAGTCCCCATACCGCCAGTTGCGTGTTCGTGCCATGCGTGTGATCCCATTTCTTCTGCAACTTTACTATGAGCAGACCAATGTACGCCTAACCCAGCGTTAGAAGTGTAGCGGTCACCAGGAACAAAAATCCCCCTGTGCGCTTGAAATGCTAACTCAGGTTGACGCGATGGGTCCCCGCTTCTATCTGGAACAGGCATACTATTTCCAAGCTGGACGCATACGCGCCATCTGGTCTACACGTTGTTTGTCCAATGACATTGGGGATGTGCTACGCATATTAGCCTTACCATCGTTTGGTAAGTGTGGAGCAGGTGCAGCCATGGCGTTCTCTACGTTGCGTATTGATAAATACACATTGCCAACTCGTAAAGCCTTCATTTGACGCGCAATACCGCGAGTGTTTTCTAAACCCTCTGGGTAGTAATAATCAGATGAATCAATACGCTCACCGCGGTGAACGCCTCGTTGGTATGATCGTTGACCAACTCGTGTCTTTAAGCTGTTCATGACGGTATCTGAGGTGCTTGAAGGACGGCCTCGGTCGTCACGACGGGATCTAATAGTACCTAAATAACCATCTGGATATTCTGCTTGCGGTGCGCGTCCAACACCGAGGCGTAAAAAATCAAGCTCTGAACGAGCAACAGGAGTACCACCTCCACCATAGTTGGTGTAGGTTCCTGCCATACCCGCAGCGCCGAGGCTCTGCGTATTTTGATGTGGAGCGCCCATGTTCTTATGGTACGCGGTGTTCCCCTGCTAAAACTGCTAAATCTCTGCGGGGATCGTACCCCTCACCAATAACTAATGAAACAATACCTGTTGGTGATTCCAACCCACTCTTATCTCTAAACCACGCGCTGCCGCCGTCCATAGCAGGTACTTGAACCCACAAGCGCGGACCAATTTGATCGGCACGAAAATGGTGGAAATGGCCTGTCATTAAAACATCAGCTGATCCTACTGGTGTACGACCAGTTGCTTGGCCTGATATCCATTTACCCATATCTTTTGCTTGATGACCGTGCGCTAATCCTAATACGGTTCCGCCTAAATCTAACGCAAGGGTAGCGTGATCGGCAGGTGGGTAACAAAACTTAACGTGTGATAGCGCTGGGTTCTCTGAACAAGCATCTTGTACAGCAGCGACTATCTCTATCTGCCACGAGTCAATAGGATCTAACATAGTAATTCTATGAGGCTCATCATGATTGCCAGGAACTACTGGAATAATTAAAGCCTCACATAAAGGCGCAAACGCTTTAATCCAAGCCATAAGAACTCTGCGCCCTACTCTAATCTGTTGTGTTACTCCTAGGTCGCTACGGCCAATTACCATGCCTTTTTGTGAGCTGGTGCCTTCAATACAGTCGCCTAATTGAGGTAGAACAACTGTGCCAATAGGCCTGCCTAGCTTAAGTAATTCTTTATGACGCTCTACTGCGGCGTCTAAACCACGAAGAACTCGGTTAATTGTTTCTTCTGTTCCGCCACCCGCATCTTTGCCATACTGAGTATCGCCTATCGCGTAAATAGCATACAAAGGGCCCGATATCTTTTCGCTTTTGCTGGGCTTCCACTTTTGTATATGGTCAACCAACGCATCATAGTCAATGTCAACGCCGTGCTTTTGAAAAGCAGGTTTTACATTTACCCGCGCTGCCTCTAACCACTCACCATCGTAACGTTGCCAGCGACTCTTACGAACGCTTACTACAACCCATACTTCTGGGTCTAAATCAAAATCTTTAAATAGGTCTACTGCGTCTGGCAGTTCACCTGCGTTGCGCGGTGTAGAAATAAAATAACCACCGTCAACTCCTATATCTAATTTTGCTCGCCAATCTTGAGGAACGTTACTCTGCTTTACTTCGTTCTGCATGCTGTTTAAATCAGCATTTATAAGGGTTTTTCCTAGTATATTTAATTTTTCAGACATGTACAGTACCCTCTCAAGTGGGAACGAAAAGCGGTTAACCCAAAAGGCATTGACTCTGCGTTATGTAACTCTTTATATAATGAGGCAAGAACAACGTTTTTATTATTTTCTTTTAATTTAGCAAATGCTTCTTTTTCAGCATCTTCTAATGACTCAATCCAAACGCTTACTACACAGTTAATAGAAGCTTTTTCTTCAAGGTGCTTTGTTAAAATATCCAACATGTTATCCCCTTGTTGTCGTCATGATGCGTTAAGATTAACACATAAACACCGCCATAACAACAAAAAACCCCGCCACTAGGGCGGGGTTTAATTGGTAATACTTTAAGCTAAATCTGACATCCCTGATTGAAATGAAGGACGTTGACGATTCATAGCTGGGCCAAGAATACGGCCGTTGCTTTGAGTAGCTGATGCCTCTGGTGCGACATGCGCATTAAAACCTACTCTAACTCCGTAAGTTGCTCCGTTACGTCCTTGAGCATTTGGGCTCAATACATTTGGGCGTGATGGCTTTGGTTGTGCATATGGATCACCAGACGCTGTGTTCTTCTTTTTGATAAGTGTTCCGCGCTCAGGCATTGCTACGCGTGGTTTTGCACTTGACGAAGATTTTGGCGCAGTTGATGCGTCCGCAATCGTTGGGTTCTTAGTTGAATCTTTCATTTATTTTCCTTTGGCCTAAGGGTTATTAAAGAATAACAGGATTACCGTACTTCTACAGACCAAACAATGGCTGAGATAGTGCCTTCATGGCTTTCAATGCTAGCAAAACCAGGCACACAGATAAGGTCTAGCCCTCTAGGTGCGGTGTAACCACGAGCAATGGCAATAGCTTTGGTGGCTTGGTTTACTGCTCCAGCGCCTACTGCGCGTAGTTTACAAGACCTTAGCTCATAAATACTGTGGGCAATTGCTGATGCGACGGCTTGGGGGTTGCTACCTGCGCTTACACGCAGAATGTTTTCTTCATTTTGTTCAGTCATTTTATACCTCGGTTTACGAATAGTGTGAGTGTCCCGTGGGAATAAGTATGAGGTATTAAATAGTAACTGTCTTATTAAATAGGAGTTGGGGCTGTGGCCAAAGCTCCGCAGGAAAAGCACTCCATATCAAGCATATATAGGGATATTTCCCCATCTTGAAACATGACTTTTACGTTCCAAAGGGTAGACCCGCAAATGCAGACCTCTACAGGGTCGCCGCGAAGGTCAAGCACCCCACTTCTCCTTTAATCCGTCAATCAACTTGCGATTGGCTTCAATCTCGTTTTCAATCTCAACTACCTGTTCTGGGCTTAACTTCTCTTTATTATCTTGGTAAACGCGAAGCCCTGTTTCAAAGTTTTGTTCAAAGATAGCAAGCTGTACCGCACGACGCTCTTTTACAAATGCTTCTGCGGCTGCTTGATTTGTTTCTTTTTTTTCTTGTCGCTTACTCACAGCTCAATTCCAACCCAAAAACATAAAAAATCAATATTAATTGAGTACTTATCAATAGAAAACCCTAATGATAAACGCTTTCCATAGCCAAATGACAGCCAGTGAGTTTTAAAAACTTTAATTTCTTTATGCATTATCCTTGCCCTCCCCATCCTCCGCCTTTAAATTGAACAGCAGGTGGCGTAAAAACCTTAGACATTGCGTTACCACATTTACTACAATCGGGCCTACTAGAGGCGTCAAACGCAAAGTGCATCTCTACAGTGCTTCCGCACGGATCACAGATAAAATCATATTTAGGCATTTTGTTCTCCATATCCTGCTTCACGTAATAGTTCTACAAAATCTTCAAGCCGTAGTAAGGTTACCCACTCACCCACGTTAGCTTCGCCTTGACCATTAAGCCTTAGTACTGCTACTGGCAAGTCTTTACCGTTATGTCGGTCTTTGAGTTGTTTAATAGTAGCACCTGGAGAAAAATCTTTACGCGCCTTTACTTCCCAGTCAATCCCTACTGTGCCTGTTATGTCAGTGCCTGGTCGCCCCGCGCCAGTGCTCTCAGCGTATGGAAAGCCATGCTCAGCAAGGTACATGGCTACAACTTTCTGAGAACGATACCCTCTATGTTTACGAGATTGACTTGGCATTAGAACCTGTTTCGTAATGCTGAAGTGCGTCGAGTAAGCTCACGGCTAGTCAAGCTGTAATAACGCTCAAGGTTATCCATTGTAGTCTCTAGCATTTTACGATAGGCGTAGGCATACATCTTTGCCGTAGATAGCTCAACAATCTCTGGGTCTACGATAACAGCAGCTTTTAGCATGGTAGCTTTTTCTGTACTCTTACCATTAGTTTTAGATAAAAATGCTTTTGCCTCAGCGGTGGAGTATGCGTTTTCAGCCTCTAGCTCTGCTAGAGCGGCACATGCCACTTGTGTGCGAAGAAAACTGTAGTTCTCCATATATTTGGTTGCTAAGACCATCAACTCTTGATCGTCTACAACTGTAATATCTTTTGGAAATGGGGGCGCATCAATATCTAAGTTACGTCGTACAGGTAGCCCTTGCGCCTCAAGGACTTTCATTACCTCATCACTTATGCCAGTTGCTATGATTTTAATCATTTGTATACCCTTTACAGTTAGCGCACTCATCAGAAGATAAATTACATACAGGCGGTTTCTTATCTCGAACTGCATCACAGATCATCTTAGCCGCATCAAATAGTTCAGTAATTCCAAAATCGCTTTTGTGAACTACAAACTCTTTTGCTTCTTGATTGGCTTTACATTCATAAACAAGAACAGCTTCTTGCGGTACGTTTTCATACCCAAGTAATTCGGCTAACTTCATATAAATTTGAACTTGTGTTATATGTTTTTGGAATGGCGCCTTTAACGCTCTCCATGCCTTCTCAATGTCATTATCGTTTTCAATTAGTAACTCAGGGGCTTCCCACCTAAGGGTACCTACACCTACTGATTTAATTTCAAGCATTAGTGGATCGCCAAGGCCTACTAGCCAGCCATCTGAGTGCCCACTAATACGTAATGGCTCATAAAACAACGGCACTTCGCGGTACTCAAGTGGCCCATCGTGACAGTCAGAACCGCCCCAGAACATCTCTTCGCACTCAACGCAATACCACTTACCGTACAGTACGTTCATCTGCTGAAACCAGCGCTGCCACTTTGCATGGATAAAATGGCCTTCTTCAAATACTGATAGAAGGCGCATACTCATTTTTCTATTAGCCTGTGGTGTTTGACCTAACAGTTGAAAGTAAGATGCACGGTAACACCAGTTACCACTTGCCATCTCAGATGGGTGTAGAACGTCTGTTCTACGTGATCCATCTCTAGGCTTAGACAATAGAAAACGCTCTACTGAACCAAGAACACGCGTATCTTTTTTACCCACTTCGATGAACCTCTTTAATGTGCCACTTGGTTTGTATTTCATAAGTAGAACCTATCACGACTTTTTAGTTTCTACCCAATCTTTAAATGAAATTCCTGCTTTAGTCGCTTTACGTTTTAACGAGTTGCGCTCACGGTGGCTCATACCGCCCCAGATACCGTGCTGCTCTTCCATTTTATCTGCGTACAGTAAACACTCTTTACGCACAGGGCATTCTGGTAAACCGTCTTTGCCGTAGCATACGGCTTTAGAAACCTGTGCTATTGATTGGTATTTAGATTTGTCTCTCGGGGGGTACCAGAGTTCGGTATCCATCCCTCTACATTTGGCTTTGTGTCGCCAGCTTTCATTGTGTCCAAGATCTGATTCGTACAAGTATGCTCCTGAAGAGTAGAGCGAAGCTCTAGAAAATCATCTTCAGTTAACATTACGTAGTTCTCGTTGTTAAGACTGAAACCGAGGATAGGCATCCGACTGTCAAGAATTGCTTCTTCAACAATCTTTTCTAAAACCGTCGCTTTGACGGTAAAAGAAGCTTTGCCCGTCCACTTATGCTCTATGAGCAAATCAGTAGAACGCACATCGCCTTTCCGACTCCAGAACGCTCCGCTTCCAGCACTACGCTGTCCGCCAACTTTCTTTGCAAGTCGGTCCTCATGCTTCTTAGACTCTCGTTGGCCCTTACTCTTCATAAGCGAACTTAGACCCAGCTTTAATTGAGTCCAGCACGTCCCGTTCAAGGGCCTCTTTCAAGTCAATCTCTTCCCGTATTGAGGCAAGCATAGCATCTGCACCCTGCCATTGCCTATCACCATACCGATAGTAGGCCCCAGCACGGACAATAACCTTATTTAACTTGCCAATAGCAATCAATTCCTTACCAAAATCAAGTTCTCCAGGGGCTACCTCGCCACCCTCAGCAAAGTAAAAATCAAAAGAAGCTACACGAGAAGGTGGGGCAGACTTATTTTTAAGCACTCTTGCTTTAATAGATTGACCTATACGACGCTTATCTTCGCCAGCGCCTGCTTCAATCCAGTCGTCTCTACGTACGTCTATACGGGTAAAGTAACTGTAGTTCTTTCCCTTACCGCCTGGGGTAGTGCGTGGATCGCCATACATAACGCCAACCTTGTCGCGCCATTGGTTAATTATAATTCCAATAAATGGACGTTCAAACTCTGTAAGGCTGCGCTTAGAGGCTAGCCCAACTTTACGAAAAAACTTATTAGTAAGTAACGCGCCACGGCCTACAGTGTGCTCGTCCATATCTTTGTCGTCTTCTGCGCTGGGCACTAACGCTGGAAGTGAGTCAACTACAATACAATCAATTGCTTTGCTCTCTACAACCTGTATGACGGCCTCGTACGCCTCTTCCATAAGGTTTGTAGACACTACGTACACGCGAGAAGTATCAACGCCGCACATCTCTGCGTATTTTGGTACCCACTGCTCTGCTGCTACCCACACAGTTGTAAACTCTGGGTTAAGCTTTTGGTTTGCAGCAATAGTTTTTAATGCAATTGCTGTTTTACCTTGGCTCTCTTCACCGATAACTTCATGCCACTGGTTAATTGGCCACCCGCCACCTAGCGCTACGTCTAAAGAAATAGAACCCGTAGTTAGGTACCCCATAACGTCGTCTCTAATATCAGACCCTAAAACAATTGTGCCTACGCCCATTTTTTTATTGATTGAACTAAATACTTTTGCTAACTCGCCTGTAATTGCCATTAAATATGTCCAATGATTGTCTGTGGATTAAACCCGCCTGCTTGTACTTGCTTTGACGGTTGAGCTGGTCCTGAAGCTTGTGGCCCGCTTGTTATACCTTTGCCCATACCTGAACCGCTTTGTGTAATCGGATACCCGCAATCATAACAGCGTTTACGAGCCTCTGGTGTTGCCCCTCCGTAGTTACCGCTACCACATCCTGGGCAGCGATCCCCCATAGGAACCGCAGGAGTTGCTACTGGATACGAAGGCTGTTGTCTTTGGTACGGAGCCTGCTGTTGTGGAACGTAAGTAGGTTGTATACCTTGTTGTTGAGGTATTGGTTGAACACCCAGTTTTTTTGCAAACCAATCTGCATTACTCATTGTCAATTCCCATATCTATATCTACTCTTCCTGAACTTATTGCAGCAGTTTCTAATATACCAAGGCTAAGCCCGATAGATAAAGCACCAATTAAAGACGACATAGAAATTGCTTTATATATAACAGATGAAGATTCTATCTCTTCTTTAGACATTGCGTTATTAGCTTTAGAGTCTTGTAAAGCAAGCATAGTAGAGACGCTCATATCAGAAATAGAATCAATAAACGGCATTAGCTCAAAGATACCGCTAAGGCGTAAATCGCTATCTTCTTTCTCTTTAACGTCACCCTCTTCACTAACTCTGTTTAAACCAACACCCTCCGCTAAAGAGTTTGCAGGAGCTAGGCCTGTGTCATATAGATACCAACGGAGCATAGTTGATATTGGAATCTCTGTAGACACAATCTCAAGCTTTTTCTTTCGGTTATACCATGCCATTTTCAGCCCATTTCTTCTTACGAGTTAATAAATAAATAGCGGCCTGATAGCCACTCATTACTTGCCGTGCTATTGGCGTTTGATATAAGTGCCTCATAAGTTAAAGCGTAACTTATTTTTTTGTTAAGCATAATCCAACTAGCCACAGAAGCGGTAGCGTTTGAAGTACCAACCATAAACTTAGTGGTGCCGTTTAGATTAGTTACAAACCAACGACCATTGGCGTACACCGTAGTGCTGGGCGTACCATTGCTGTAGCGAGCAATATAAGGTTTGGCAAGCGTATCCCATGAAACGCCCGCTTTGCTTGCGGAGTTATCCGTGGCGCCTACCGATATTGTGTCAGGGGAGCATGCTGGAGAAAACACAGCAGTTCTGTTGCTGTCGTTTCCCGTAGAGGCCACGACTTGAACGTTATTAGCTTTTAGTACGGCTAAATCGGCAGCCATACCATCAGGCATACGACAACCATCAAAGATTTTACCTTGGGATAGACTTACTACCGAGATATTAAACTTAACTCTATTAGCCACTACCCAATCTAATGCACTCTTAACACTGTCTAATGAGTATAGATATGGATTGCCTTTATCAGTCATTCCTACAATTCTGATAGGAATGACCTTTACATTGGGATTTACCTTAGTAATAATTGACATCATTTGGGTGCCGTGGCTAAAGATAGCGTTGGTGGTAGTAGGTAGGTTAGCTGCTCCAGGGCCTTCCATAAAAGGTTTTTTATTAGGGCACGCCCCAGCCCCAGACTCAATCAAGCAAACCTCATAAACTACATTAGAAAATAAACTGGTATTAATTCCGTTATCAATAAGAACTAATGTTGGAGGCACCTCAGCATGTGCTGGAGATACCAGCCCTAGCATTAAAACAATTACTGATAGTAGTTTACGCATTTATTTTCTCGCCCTCTAGTTGTTTGATCATTTTGCTTCTCCCCATTTTGTAACTACTTTGATGTCTGCTACCAAAGGAATGGGTAGGATTTTAATCTCTTCCATAGCCTCGCGGATAGCGTTGACTGTTTGGTCTACCAAATGGTCTGGAGTTAACGTTACAAGTTCGTCGTGCACTGTAAGGATTAATTTAGCACCTTCTGGGATCATCTGATGAGCGCGGACCATAGCAACTTTAATAATGTCAGCGGCTGAGCCTTGGATTCTTGTGTTAAAAGCTTGACGCTCAGAGCTAGACCTAAAGCTGTGAACTTTAGACGAGATATCAGGAAGGTAGCGTCTACGCTTTAAAATTGTAGTGACGTATCCTTTATTACGAGATAGGCCGATAACCTTAGCGCGATAAGTGCTAACAGCCGCAAATTTATCAGAGAAGTCAGTCAAAAGCTTTTTTGCCTCATTGACCGAACACCCGATAGAACGTGCAATCTTGTCAGGGCCTACGCCGTAAGCCATAGCAAGCACAAGAACCTTACCTGCTTTACGGTCTACCCCCATCGTATCACCTACCGTAGTGTAGATATCACCACCATCTAGATAGTTTTTCATCATAATTGGGTCTTCTGACATTGCCGCAATTACACGAGGCTCAATCTGTGAGTAGTCGGCTACTACTAACTTGTACCCTTCAGGGGCTGTAAATAAGTTACGGATAGAGCGCCCGTGCGCAGTGTGCGGAGCAGGTACATTTTGAAGGTTAGGGTTACGACTAGAAAACCGACCAGTCTCTGCCCCCCATTGAACAAAGTCACCGTAGATGCGGCTGTCAACCAGCATAGACTCTCGCGTTTCAACTTTTGATTTACCGCCTACAGTCTTAGTTACCTCACCGCCTAAGTACGGAATTACATACGTGCTCATTAACTTATTTAAATCTGAATAAGTTAAAAGGGCGTTTACCAACTCATCTTTCTCACGGTAAGGCTCAAGCGCCTCAGCAGATACGGAATAATCTTTGTAGTCAAGATCAGTCTCTGCCTTTTGTAAACCTTTACCAGTAAGAAGCTGTGGTCGTAGCCCTCGACAGCCCTCGTCGCGAGGCCCGTATAAAATGTATTGTTTTTCATTATTTGAATTAATGTTAAACGGCTGACCAGCAATACGATAAATATTAGACCTAACCTCTTCGATCTCAAGCACTAGCTTGTCATGAAGAATCTGTAATTCATTAGTGTCGATGGGCGCGCCAGTCAGTTTCATATCACAAAGAACACGGAGAACATCCATCTCCAACTTCATAACGCCGTCAACATCAGCGGCAGTTAATTTTGGGGCAATAGTTTTCCAAAGAATGAATGTGTATTTAGCGTCTAAGTAAGAGTATTTAGCTACATCACTAAACGAGTAAAGCTCAACCTGATGGCCAATGCCCTTTTCCATGCTGTAGCCCAACTCTCGCTGTAAACAGTCGTCTAAACCTAGCTTGCCTTTGTTCTTGTTATCATATAAAAAAGAAGCCATTAGCGTGTCAAAGTAAGGTCCTGGAGGCACACTACCTCCGTAGTACTTTGCTACAGAACTAAGATCAAAAACTAAGTTGTGGCCTATGGTCAATATGCTGTCGTTAAACATTAAAGGCTTAATTGCTTTGAACACCTCTGCTGGAAACAACTGCGTAGGGGCGTCATCAAACACTTTGATTGCTTTTTTCTTATCACGAGAGTAGTCCAACTCTCGGGCAGGTAGCCCAGCGGCCACTCGTTTTTCACCTTGCCCAGTTAAAGGAAACGATTCAGAAACGAACTCACCGTGCGGATGCCCCATAGGAATTACATCGCCTCTGCCATGAGTAGCAAAGCTAATCCAAAGAACTTCGTTTACAGCAGGAGTACCGCGATGATCTCCAACGGTCTCCACGTCAAATGCAAACGAGTCTTGCTTAAGATAATAATTAACCATCTCGTTTAACTGCTTTTTTGTTGTAATAATATTCAAGTTGCACCCCTTATAAAGCCGAAAGGCTAGAGCCAGGGGATATAGGCCCTAGCCTTTCAGCGACCTATTTATTAAAGAAGTGAAGAAGCAACTGCTTCTAGTTCTTCCCAAGTTGGCTCCTTGATAGCGGAGCGTTCAAACGGCACCATTGCAGCAATTGCTTTTTCAATTGCTTCTTCATCTGTAATGCCCCAGTCCTCAGCGAGGTCACGGGGCTTAACTGGATTAATATGGTACACAGTTGATTGCATCTTGCCTGTACGACTAATTGCCCAGTAGTTCTTTGTTAAAGGGCCTGCTGGTGAGAAGTGTGCGGCATGCAGTGATTTGTACAAACGTGGACTTGCAATAAGCATTTGACGCTGCGGACCACCAGGTGCGCTGAGGTTAGCAACTGTAAATGCCTTTTTATCTTCAGGCTTACTTCCAAGCTTTACACACAACGGGTCGTTAGCACCTAGTGAAACGAATGAACGCTTACCTGATGTAATTTGTGACAAGAAGTGCTGCTTATAGATGGCGAACGGGCCATCTTGATCAAGGAACTTGATTACTTGAAAGTCACCATCGCTGAATTTAAATTCAACTGGGTAACCGCCTGCTGGTGCCGCTGCTTTATCTGCGGCTTCCCAACCAGATTGAATTACTGAGCTTGTGCTCTGGGCTGGTCGGTCTTCAATTGCTGTGTTAGAAAACTCGTCGTTCTCTGCTACGTACTCATCTGTTCTGTTTACTGCCATTTGTTTATCATCCTTTTATTTTAGTTTGGTTTAGTTTCGTTTGCTCGGATGTTATTCCAAGCCTCGGCTATCTCATTGCTGAGCTGTCGGTGTGCAGACCATTCTATACGTTTTATGTTTAGAAGTCCAGCCGAATCAAACAACCGAATTACTGCTTCCACCATAGCCCTAGAGTAAAGTCTACGGCCTTGATGGTCATCCCCCTTAGA
>Ga0114979_10000779_pt1 | contig 21157 bp, 35 predicted proteins | sample S_140625_EF_Meta_FD_87315 | JGI IMG/M metagenome (GOLD analysis project Ga0114979, IMG submission 87315) | Freshwater microbial communities from Lake Simoncouche, Canada to study carbon cycling - S_140625_EF_MetaG | ecosystem: Environmental > Aquatic > Freshwater > Lake | place: Lake...
ATTTTATGATGGTACTAATTGGAGATGTGGATAATGGCTTTATTAAAATCAGTAAAAACAGTATTTGGCATTGATGCTACATATTGGAACATCTTTTCTATTACAGAAGACTTTAAGAATAAATCACTTGAAGTGGTTATCAACGGCTATGTAAGCAAAGAAGTGCGTGACGAGAATCACAATCCTGTTGCATGGCAAAACCTAACATTTACAGGCGATGATTACATCAAAGATGCAACCCGTGAAGCCATCTATTTAGCTTTAAAAGCAAAAGACTTCTCTGATGCTGTGGATGCTTAATGTTTGGATTTAGCGCATTTGCTGAAGCACCATTTGCATCACTAGCTACTAGGATTCTATTTGCTACTGCAAGTATAAATGCCTATGCAGATGTTTCATGCAACGCTAATGCGATCAGGACAAATTCAGCTTCCATAACAGCCACAGGAAGCGTAACTGCTGATGCGGTAAGGCAAAGACTAGGGGTTGCACAGATAAATGCGTTAGCAAGCGTTTCTGCAAGTTCTAACGCTATTTATAGTGGAATTGGCTCAGTAAATGCGTTAGCTACAACAAGTTGCTATGCAAATGCTAATTATTCTGCGTTTGGCGCAATAACTTGTACAGCAAATCTAGCAGTAAGTAGTCTTGGTAACACTTGGGATAATGTTGCTGTTGGCAATAATACATGGACAAATACTGATAGTGGTTTATATGTTTTAGATGGATACTGGGTTGATGGATACGTTGTTACTGGTGTCACATGGACTGATGTTACAGTAAATAGCAATACTTGGTATAGACAAGGATAATTATGTCAACAATAGTAACAAGGTCAGGAAAAGGATCGCCACTCACATATGATGAGGTTGATTCTAATTTTACTAACTTAAACACAGACAAATACCAAGCTGGTGGTGCGCTAGGAACTCCTGCATCTGGAACTTTAACCAATTGCACAGGACTTCCTAATGCTGGGTTAGTAAACTCAAGCATTACTATTAACGGAACGGCAGTTAGTCTTGGTGGTTCAGTTACAACTCCATCTGGTACAGTTACAAGCGTAACAGCAACATCGCCAGTAGTGTCAAGTGGTGGCACTACTCCTGCGATAAGTATGCCAGCAGCAACAACATCTGCTAATGGATACTTAACATCTACGGACTGGAATACATTTAATGGAAAACTATCAGCAACATCACCAGCAATAACTGGAACGATTATTGAGGATGTATATACCATTACAGATGGTGCTGGATTTGCAATTGATCCTACGAATGGTTCAATTCAGTTGGTAACTTTAGGTGCAAATAGAACACCAACAGTATCAAATTTTGATGCTGGCGAGGGTATTACATTAATGATTAATGATGGTACAGCTTATACTATTACTTGGACTACCATTGGTGTAGTTTGGGTTGGTGGAACTGCACCTACACTTGCATTGACAGGCTATACAGTTATTGAGTTATGGAAAGTTGGATCTACTATCTATGGCGCACTTGTTGGAAGCGTGGCTTAATGTTAAGTCATTTTTTAAGGGCTGAAGTTGGAAACGTTACTTCTAGCAAGGCTTTAAATTATATTGGTGCTGTAAGTAATACTACTGGTGCAACAACATACACATTTACTGCTGCAAATATAGGAACTGCTACTTCTGATAGAGTAATTGTTGTTGGAGTAATGTTAAATTCATCAACAAACAGAACTGTATCCTCAGTAACACTTGGTGGCAATGCCATGACAAGTATTGTTGGTACAAACTCTGCATCAAATACTGCTCTATTTAGAATTAGTGTAGCAAGCGGAACTACTGCTGATATTGTTGTTACAGGAAGTGGTGCTTCAAATGGATGTTATGTTGTCGTATATAGCTTAACTGGGTGGGGAACTGTTACTACTTATGATTCCAATTCTGCTGCAAGCACAAATGCAGCAACTATATCTACAACCATTGATACAGCATCTGGTGGGGCAGTTATTGGAATCCAAAATAGATTTAACACAGGAAGTGTTACAACTGCTGGCTTTACTACACAAAATGTCAATACAACATTTGATGGAACTCAAAGAATATACGCAGGTAATACTTTTCCAACAACGTCAGCTACTGGAACAACTTATAGCGTAACAGGAACGGCAACTACAGATTCTATTGCAGTAGCATCATTCTCATAGGAATAAAAATGTCATTTATTTTAAAATTAAATAATGAAGTAATTGCAAAAACAAAAGACTGGAATCCTCAGTCATATGCAAACTTTACACATACTTCATATCCATCAAATGTTGATCAGTCTTATGTATGGGAACAAGATGGGTATTGGCTTGGTTGGGAAGATGATGTGCTAACGCAAAGTGAAATAAATGCTAGGAATGAACAATTAAGAACTGAAGCCTATCGTAGCGAATCAGATCCACTATTCTTTAAGGCTCAACGTAACGAAGCTACAATGGAAGAGTGGGTTGCTAAAGTAAACGAAATTAAAACAAGGTATCCAAAGGATTAATCATGCCAAAAAATAAAGTTTCAGAATGGAGTTCATCAGCATCATCTAATACGGATGTTGGTGGTGTTGACATCAATGAGGGATGTGCGCCATCTAATTTAAACAATGCTATTCGTGAAGTAATGGCTCAAATTAAAGATATGCAGACTGGTTCAGATGCAGATAACCTTGTAGTTGGTGGAACTCTTGCAGTTACAGGAACTTCAACATTTACTGGCGCAGTAACTGCTAGTGTAACTGGTAACGTAACTGGCAATGTAACTGGTAACTTATCTGGCAACGTAACAGGTAACTTAATCTCAATAACAAATACAATTTCTGCTGGTAGCTTTGTTGTTGGCAATACTTATGTGATTGCAACACTAGGATCAAGTCCAACTGACTTTCAAGCAATTGGTGCTTCATCTAATACAGTTGGTGTTGAGTTTACTGCTACTGGTGTAGGTACAGGTAATGGTACTGCAACAACAGTAACTGGTCGTGCGGTAACTATAAGTAGCACTCTTCCAGTAACAAAAGGTGGTACTGGAAATACATCATTGACACCAAATTCAGTAGCTATTGCTGGTTCTACAAGCACAAGTGCAGTTGCAGCAGTAAGACCAAGCACACTAGGTAACGTATTAACATCAACTGCTGGATCAACTGTCAATGTAGGAAGTTTTGTAATTGGTGTGCAATATTCAATTTCAAGTCTTGGAACTACTACTTCACAAGCAAACTGGAATACTATTGCAGGAACATCTGGAGTAACTTATGTAGTAGGCAGCGTATTTACTTGTGCAAACATTGGTACTGGGTTGGGTGATGGTCAAGCTAAAATAACTACATGGACAAGTGCAGCACCAGCCACAGCAACAACAATTACAACTACATCAGGTTCTGCGCCATACTATGGCATAAGAGCATATTTTTATGTTGATACTACTGCCCCAGTAGCATCTACTGCACTAACAGTAGGAAGGCAGTATGTTATTTGGACAGTCGGCACTACAACTTGGACATCTGCTGGTTCGTCAAGTAACGCACTAGGAACAATATTTACAGCAACTGGCAGCGCAGCAGGAACGGGAACTGCTCTTGCAGTTAATTCTCAAGGGTTTAGTAATTGGCAAGTAACAGCAAGTCAATACCAAGCACGATTTACATTCTCTATAACTCCACCAGATGCTCGTTATGTAATTTCAAGCACAGTAGGAGAAAGTGGTTCACAACGTTATGCAACAGAATATTCAAGGACAGGATCTACTTTTACACTACAAACATCTGATGATGCTTCAAGTAATAATTTTACTCAAATGAATGTAATGGTTATCTATTAGGAATATATGACAATACAGCGTATAACATTTACAGAGTGGACACCAGATCAACCTAGTATAGTTGATAACTTGTCTGTTGCTAGGAACGTAATTCCTGCTGCCGTAGGATTTTCTTCTTTTCCATTGGCAATTGATTATTCTGCATCTGCATCTGAAAACTTAAACAATGCCTACACAGGTAGATTTGGCTCTACATCTGTTACCTTTGCTGGTGGATCAACAAAGCTATTTAAACTTGATGGCGGTACTTTGGCACTCTCTGACGTATCTAAATCTGGTGGGTACTCTAGCGTTAGTCGTTGTAATTTTACACAGTTTGGCGATACAGTTATTGTTGCAAATGATCGTAATAAACTTCAAGCATGGACACTAGGCTCTAGTTCTACATTTGATGACTTGGCTGCTGCTGCACCAATTGCTAAATATGTGACAGTAGTTCGTGACTTTGTGGTATGTGCAAACTTAGATACTGGAACTAATGCTAACAAGGTTCAATGGTCAAATATCAACGATGAAACTAATTGGACTTCTGGTAGTGCAAGTCAATCAGATTTCCAGATTATTCCAGATGGCGGTAACATTAATGGCATTACTGGTGGTGAGTTTGGTCTGATATTAATGGAACGTACCATTGTGCGTATGTCGTATATTGGTTCACCATTATTCTTCCAATTTGATACCATCTCACGCAATCTTGGCTGCCGTGAAGGTAATTCTGTTACCAAGTATGGTAATACTACATACTTCTTAAGTAATGAAGGATTCTACTCATGTGATGGTCAATCATTAAAAGCTATTGGCAACCAAAAGATTGATAACTGGTTTTATACTTACGCTGATCCTACTTCTTTTGACACAATGTCAGCAACTGTTGATCCTATTCTTAAGATTGTGGTATGGAACTTCAAGACATTAACTGCATCAGTATATGGTGGTAGTCGTTTACTACTAATTTATAATTGGCAAGTAGATAAATGGTCTTTTGCTGAAACAGACGTAAACTTCATCTCTAACTCATCATCTATTGCTACTGCTGGAACTACACTTGAATCACTTGATTCTACATATGCCATTGCAGTAACAGCTATTGCAAATGCTGCTACCATATCAACAAGTGGATTTGTTATTGGCAATGAGTACATGATTAAAACAATGGGAACTACCACTAGTGCTAACTGGAATACTTTAGCTGGAACTACTGGAGTAACTTATGTTGTTGGCTCTACGTTCATTGCAGCAGGAACTACAGTTATTGGAACTGGTACTGCATATCTAGGTAAACGATACACTATTGTTAGTCTTGGTTCTACTACAAATGCTCAATGGAATACAATTGCAGGAACTACATCAGTAACCTATGCTGCTGGCAACAATATCTATTCAATATTAACTGGTGTCGGTACAGGTACTGTGGTTAGTCTTGATAACATTCCAGTAACAATGGATAGTCAACAATACTCTGGTGGTAGTTTGTTATTTGCTGGATTAAGAACTACAAAAATAGTTACTTTTGTTAAAACAATCAGTAATCCAAACTCAGAGATTGTTACAGGTGATATTGGTAACGAATATAACTCTACAGCGATACTTGCTAGACCAATTGTAGATAATGGATCTGCTAATGTTGCAGTTGCATCAAGAAACCTATTAAGTGGTGCGGTAACCTATAGCTCATACGTTCCAGCGAGTACAGAAAATCGTGTATCATTAAGGTCTAATGGTAAGTACCATAGATTCTCTATAAAGCCTACAGGCACTAACTGGTCTAACGTGATGGCTATTGATGTGGATATTATTCCACAGGGAACTCGCTAATGTTTAGAACGCTTAACTATTCTGGTGCAGATCCTCGTGAGATTTCAGAGGTAGTCAACAATGCCATGAACGGCAAGACTAACAATACAGGCTCAATTACTTTAGCTGTAGGTGGTGCAACATCAACTATCATCTATGATGAACGTATTGGATTTAATTCAGTAGTGTTACTTACACCAACAACTTCAAGTGCAGCAGGTTACGTTTACTACGTTGATACTAATGCTAAAGGATCAATTACTATTCGCCATGCAGCTAACTCAGTTGCTGGAATAACATTTAGATATGTAGTGGTCGGATAATGGAACTTAAATATATACCACCAAGTGAATTAAGAACTCAATGGGATTGGGTAAGACAGGGATTAGAGAAAATACGTTCTAAAGGTCATAACTCATGGCTTCCAGAAGATATTTACTGTGATTGTTTTGAGCAACGTGCAATGCTATGGATTTCACCAGATAATGGATTCATGGTATTGCAACCTACTGGTAAAGAACTTCATGTATGGGCTGCTTATTTGCAGACTGCTGATCAATTAGAAGCTGGATTTGAACACATCAAAAATATTGCAATAAAAGGCAATTGCAACAAAATTACATTCTCATCAATGCGAAGAGGTTGGGAACAACGTGCAAAGCAAATGGGATTTAGACCAAGAGTTTGGGAAATAGATATTTAGGAGTTTTACATGATTACATTAGGTTCATTACACAATTACTTTGCTAACGCATTTACATTTTATGGTGGTAGTGGTGGCGGTGGCACTTCAACATCACAGACTGGCATTGATCCAATGCTCAAGCCATATATTACATATGGTCTGAATGAAGCGCAAAACTTATACAAAAGCAATACTCCACAGTATTATGGTGGTCAAACGTATGTCAGTCCATCAGAAGCTACGCAAGCTGCATTGCAAGCTAATACAAATCGTGCTACTGCTGGCAATCCACTTTTACCTGCTGCACAGCAACAACAACAAGATGTAATTAGTGGTAACTACCTAAACAGTAACCCATACTTTAACCAAGCACTACAAGGTGCTGCACAGGGTGCAACAACCAACTACTTTGATGCAATTAAACAGGCTCAAGGTAGCACAGCACTTGCTGGTCGTTATGGTTCAAACGTAAGTGCAGATATTCAGAATCGTGCAGCCACAACACTATCAAATACATTGGCTAACAAGTATGGTGACTTGGCTTACCAAAACTACAATGCTGAACGTGCAAGACAAGAAGCTGCTGCTGGTGCTGCACCTGCTTTGGCTGCTGCTGACTATAATGACATTAATCAACTATTGAAGTCTGGTCAAGCGATGGAAGGATACCAACAAAAAGCGTTGGATGCAGACATCAACAGATTCAACTACCAACAAAATCTACCTTACAGCAAGTTATCTACTTTCTTGGGTTCTGTTTATGGCGCACCACAAGGATCAGTAACACAGACAACTCAATCTGGTGGCAAGATTGTATGTACAGCGATGAATGAAGCATACGGCTTTGGTTCATTCCGTCAAGCTATCTGGTTAAAACATTCAGCATCTATGCCTAACGCTAAGACAATTGAGAAGGGCTATCACACATTATTCTTACCAGTTGTAGCCTATGCCTTCAACGGAACTCCAAACGCTGTAAGGAACGCTGTAAGAAGCGTTGCAGAGCATATTGCTCGCCATCGTACTGCTGACTTGTGGAAAGAGATGCGTGGCAAGAAGCGTGATCCGCTAGGTCGTATCTATCGTGCAGTTATTGAGCCATTGTGCTTTGTAGTTGGTAAAGTGAAGGGATACTAATATGGCTGATCCGATAACCATGATGGCAGTTGGTGCTGGTGTAGGTGCGCTGAAGGGTGCAGTTACAGGTGGCAATCCATTTAAAGAAGCATTAATTGGTGGAACAATTGGTGGATTAACTGGTGGCGCAGGTCAAGCACTTGGTCTTGGTGGTGCTGCTGCTGGTGGTGGAACTGCTGTTGGAACTGCTGGCGCAACAAGCCTTGCACCTGCAACTGCTGCTGAATTTGAAGCTGCAATGGGATTGCCAAGTTCTGCTCTTATAAGTGCTGGCGCACCAATAGCATCTGCAATGCCAACTGGTGCTGCAATGGGTTTGGTTCAAGGTGCTGGCGGTACAATGATTAACCCAGAATACTATTCAAACATTTTAGGTAATCAAATTTATAATGGCGGTGAAGGTGTATTATCCAATGCAATCAGTCAATTTGCACCATCCATGTCTGATTTAAAACAATATGCAACTATTGATAACCTTAAAGGTGCTGCATCTATTGCAAATCAATACCAACCAAGACCTATGTCACCAGCACCACAAGGTAGAATCACACAAGGTAAAGCACCAGAAAGCGGTCTAGGCGGTGGCGGTGTAGAAGGCTTACTAGCTGAAATTATGAAAAAACAACAACAACAATATCAACCTATCTCATTGTTATAGGACAAAATCATGGCAAACGGATTATTAGATTTACTTGGTGGATTGGGAACGACACCACCAGCTTACTTGGAAGGACTGCTAGGCGCACAGCCTGTTGAAGATTTGCGTAAGCGTTCTATCGGTACAGGCATTGCTAACGCATTGATTGGCTACCTTGCAACTCCTAAAAACCAAAACTTAGGTCTTGGTCGTATTCTTGCTAATACTGCACAGGCTGGTATGCAGGGCGCACAGGGTGTTTATGACACAGCTACAGCAGATTATATGCAAGCACAAAAGATTGCAGAGATGCAACGTCAAAAAGAACAACAAAAAAGACAATTGTTAGCAGTTGAACAAGCTGCAACTCAATTTCCAGAGTATGCAGATGCTATTAGAGCAAATCCAGAACTCCTTAAAGAAATTATTGCTGCTAAAATTAAACCAGCAGAATCTCAAATTGCTAAACTTAATCCAAAAGATTACACACCAGAATCTTGGGCTGCATATATTAATTCAAAAAATGATACAACTCAATTGCGTGAAGCTATAAACCCATCTACTGCTGATGTAACTAATGATCGAAATGCAGTTGCATTTGCTAACTTCGGTGGTAAACGATTTAGTGAATTAACTCCAGCAGAAGCAAAACAAGTTAATGACTATATTGAAAACTCAAAGGTTAGGGTTGCAGGTGCTGGTATTCCTAGTCAACAACCTAGTTTCCAAGATGCTACAAAAATTCGTGAAGAGTTTAAATCAAATCCAGTAGTAAAAGCATTTAATACTCAAGAAAGTGCTTATAAAATTATTAAATCTACAATGACAAATCCATCTGCTGCTGGTGACTTGGCTGGGGTAACTAAATTTATGAAGTTGCTTGATCCAGAATCAGTTGTTCGTGAATCTGAGGTTGGTTTGGCAAGAAATGCCACAGGATTATATGATAAATTAAAAAATTATTATGAAACAATATCAACTGGTAAAATTTTAACTCCACCACAAAGAGCAGACTTTTTAGCTACAGCAGAACAATTCTATAATGTTGCTAGAGAGCAAAAAAAGCTAGTAGAAAATGAATATTCTAGAATTGCAAAAATTGGTGGGTTAGATCCTACACTTGTTGTTGGTTCTCCAAATTCTGAATCTTCATTGTCTGCTCAAGATTTGGCAAAACAACTTCTTGAACAAAGAAAAAAAAGGTAAATAATTATGGCTATTGATAAACAAACATTAAACAAGTTATCTACCAAAGATTTAGAATATTTTGCTGCAAATAAGATGGATAAGATGTCAGATGCTGGATTAAATATTATTGCATCTGCTTCAACACAGTCATATTCAGCAGATCCTAGTGTTCCAACTCCTATGGGTACTATTGAACCAAGACGTATTGTTCCAGAAAGAACACTTGGCGAACAAGCACTAGGTGTTGGTGAAGCTGCATTGTCAACCTTAACTGGCGCAACAACAGGAACGGCAAGCGGTTTAGCAAATATGTTTACTCCAAAGCCACAAGCAAATATTGCAGCAGAAAAAGCGCAATTTGAAAAAATGAATCCTAACTTGCAATATATTCCTCAAGAGCAAGCGTTCTTTAGGGGTGCTGAAAGAGCAACATACTCACCTAGAACAGAAGCTGGTCAAGAGTATGCTGGTAAGTTAGGTGAGTTTATTAATAGTCTTGGACTTCAAGGCTTGATGGGTATGCCAATTTCACCTAAATCAACTTTGCCAAAAATTAAACCAGAAAAATCTGGACTTACTGCAAATGTTGTAGGAATGACTACAGGTACTGGTGCTGAAGCATTAAGCCAAGCATATAAGGCTGGTAAAGTTGGTGGAGAAAAAGGTAAGATATTTATTGAAAATATGCGCCAAGAAGTACCTATTGATACTGTATTAAATTCTGCAAAACAAACACTTCAGACTATGAAAGCAAATAAATCTGCTGATTATGTTGCAAATAAAGCAGGATGGGCTGCTGACACTACTCCATTAGATTTTACTCCAATTGAACAGTCTTTCAAAAGTCTTGAGGATTCACTAAAAGTTCAAGGTAAATGGAAAATTGGTAAAGATGAAGTTACTAAAATTAATGAAGTTCGCCAAGTGATTAATGATTGGAAAAAATCACCATCATTACATACTACTGTAGGTCTTGATGCACTTAAACAACGTATTGATGCAATTTATCCAGATAGTCCAAAACAATCTCAAGCACAACGAGTTATTACTGGGGCAAGCAATTCTGTTAAAGATACAATTATTAAACAAGCACCAGACTATGCTGAAGCAATGAAAGATTATGAGGTAATGTCATCTACAATCAAAGAAATTGAAGCTGCATTATCATTGGGTAACAAAGCATCAAAAGATACAGCATTACGCAAATTACAATCTTTAACTCGTAATAATGTGCAAACAAATTATGGTGGTCGTTTGGATATGGCAAGACAGCTTGAGCAAGTTGGTGGTGAAAATATTATGCCAGCAGTATCTGGTCAAGCATTAAGTTCTTTAACTCCTCGTGGTCTTGCTGGGCAAGGTGGTGCTAGTTTGGCTGCTTTGGCTAGTTATTTCAATCCTGCAACATTAGCAACTTTGCCTGTTACTTCACCAAGACTAATGGGAGAAACTGCGTATAAATTAGGACAGACATCTAATTATTTGCCATCAATTCCAAGAATCCCATTTAAACAAAATCCGCAAATTTATAGTTTGTTAATGCAACAAGAGCAAGGACAATAACATGGATCAATCAATCATCAACATTATCATTGGTACTGTTCTCTCTGTTCTTGGCTGGTTCGCTAGACAGCTATGGGATGCGGTACAAAGTCTTAAAGCAGATATGCAAAAGATTGAAATATCACTTCCTACGCACTATGTACGCAAGGATGAACTAGAGCAAAGGTTTGACAAACTAGAATCCATGTTAGATAAGATTTTTGAAAAATTAGACCACAAGGTTGACAAATGAAGCAGTCTTTTATAAACCAAATTACTCTCTGCGATAACTGCAAATCAGCATTTATTATCAACGTAGAGGGTGATCAAACAACTTGTGATGGATGTATCGCTGAACGTGAACTGACACACGAGATTATTGATAGTGGTGCTTTGAATGGAGTTGTACATGACTGTTACTAAAATTCGTGGTACGTTGCAAGGCTATTTTGAACACATGACAGGCAAGACTATTGAGGGTGTCGGCACGTTTGATGATGAACTCATTATTCTACTTGACGATCAGTCAGAGGTATGTATCTGGTCTGATGACAGCTTATCAATACAGATTAATGAAAGACAAGAACTGGATGATTAACTCTCGCAGCCTTTCTGACTTGCATCCTAAAGTTGCAGCAATGTGTACTGAGTTTATTAACTGCTGTAAAGAGCAAGGAATTGATGTAATTATTACATCTACTTATCGTGATGCTGAAAGCCAAAATGCGTTATACGCACAAGGGCGAACGATAAAAGGGAAAATTGTTACAAACGCAAAAGGCGGTCAATCATTCCATAACTGGAAAGTAGCTTTTGATTTCTGTCCAATTGTCAATGGTAAGGCGCAATGGATGGATGCTGATTTATTTAACAAGTGCGGTGAGATTGGCGAAAGTGTTGGTCTTGAATGGGCTGGTCGTTGGAAGAAGTTTAAAGAGATGGCGCATTTTCAATACACATATGGACTAACGCTTGCTGACTTTCAAGCAGGTAAAACTTTTTAAGGAGTTGTCATGTTTTCTGGTTTAGCATCTTTAATTTTCCCTGCACTAATGCCAACAATAGCTGATGGTGTGCGTGGTGTATTTGCAAAGTTTTCTGGTGGTGCAGGTGGAACTCCACAAAACGTAGATGAACGTATCAAGCTAATGGAAGCTGAAACTGCACGTTTACAAGCACTTGCTGACATAGACAAACCAAGTGGAGAACCTTCACGCTGGGTTACTGACATGAGATCATCATTCCGTTATATCGCTATTTTAATTATATGGATTGCTACTATTGCTGCCGTATTCACACCAAATGTTGCTCAATCAATTACACTAATGATGCTTGATCTTTCTGGTGCTTGTATGAGTTTTGTCATAGGTGAACGTATGTACTTGTCTTTAAAGAAATAGTGTAAAATTATTATACCTTTAACTCTTAATGAGAGATCATGGAAAAGATACATTTAGTTATACCTGACGTACAGGCAAAAGAAGGCAATGACTTTACTTACTTAACCTGTCTGGGCAACTTTATAGTACAGAAGAAGCCAGACGTAATAATTTGCATAGGCGATTTTGCAGACATGGAATCGTTAAGCACCTACGACAGAGGATTAAAATCTTTTGAGGGTAGGAGTTACCAAAAGGATATTCAAGCTGCTCGTGAAGCTATGGATGCCTTGCTGATACCTTTATACGAGTTCAACAAGAAAGCTAAACGCAATAAAGAGAAGCAATACAAACCTAGAATGGTGCTAACACTTGGCAACCATGAACACAGAATTAACAGGGCAATCAATGAAGATCGGAAGCTAGATGGTCTTATCTCTACGGATGACTTGCCTTACCAAGACTGGGAAGTAATCCAATTCCTAGAAGTAGTAACGATAGATGGCATTGCGTACTCTCACTACTTTACTAGTGGTGTGATGGGCAGACCAATTACAAGTACGGCAGCACTACTCACCAAGAAGCATATGTCATGCTTTGCAGGTCACCAGCAGGGCAGACAGATCTCATATGGTCGTAGAGCTGATGGACAAGAGATGACAGCAATTATCTCAGGATCATTCTACGAACACAGCGAGGACTATTTGGGCGCACAAGGCAACCAGCATTGGCGAGGATTCTACGTCTTGCACGATGTGCATGATGGCGCGTTTGACGAGATGGCTGTTTCAATTAAGTTCCTAAAGGAACGATACAATTATTAGGGAATAAAATATGGATGACTACAAGCTATTGCCACAATTTTTGATTGATGCGCTAAATAAAAAAAGAGCATTAAATTCAGCAGAAGCTAGTATGGCTGGCAAGTATGCAGATCCTTCAAATCAAATTGGGCTTGGTGATATTGCTAGTAGTCTTGATCCAGTAAGTGCTGGAGTTCGTGGATATAATCAATTATCTGGAATGAATCCACAAGATTTTGCTAAATCTGCACTTTTAATGCAGTCTGGGGCTTTGCCATTTTTGCCAAAAGATATGCGTAATCAATATGTCAATACTGCACTTCAAGGGATTAGTGGTGCAGCAGATATATTGCCAGCAACAGTAATTGGTGGGGCTGGTGCAAAAGCTGGTGCTAGAGAGATTGCTCGTCAAATTGAAAGTGGCACAGGATTATTTGGCAGAAATATTATTGATCCTCGTATGTATGCTTATTTGCCAGATACTCCTAAAAATCGCAATCCATTAGTTGGCACTCGTTTTGAAAATCAAGCACAAGGTAATTTAGTTCCAGAAGTTCCATTAAAGATTGAGGATCTAAAAGGCGCAAGTTTAAAAGTTGTACCTTATGATCTCACTAATGCAGATAGATTAATTACAAATGTTTCTGGTGAGCAATTAGATAATCCAGTTTACACAATGGGTGGCGGTGATTTTTCAAGATTAATTCCAAATTATGAAAAAAATATTGGCGGTGCATCTGGAAAAGAAATTGCAAAACGAGTTGTTGGAAGAACAGAAGCAACTAGAAGGGAAAATCTTGCTCAAGGCGGTACTGGTGAAGTTTTTTCAACTCCAATTACAATGGCTAAAAAATCAGAATGGTTTACAACATACCCAGTTGACATTGCAAAACAATTTGCATTAAGAGGTGATACAAAAGATATTGCTGCCTTTAATAAATCAATGAGGGAAGCATCAATTGTAGGGAAAGCAAAAAAACGACCATTTGCTAATTTTCAAGGCATTGAAACACCAGAAGGTCAGCAACAATTATTAACTGGACAAGGGTTTGGTGCTGGTGGTACTGCTGGTGAGTTTAGAAAAGCATTTATGCAAAAGATGTCTTTAAAAGGTAATCAAGAAAGATTTGGTTATAACTTTGAGGATATTATTAATTCAACTTTAGAACCAGAAATAATGAATCTTCCAAAAGGATTTGCTGGAAGAAATATTATTAAAACTTTTGAAAATACAGCACTAACTCCATCATCATCTGGTTCTAAGATCCCAGCTTATGATACAGATATTGCTGGACAATATTTTGGTAAATTGCAACCAACACCAGTTGAAGCATTAATGCCAAAAACATATAACAGATTATTTCAATTCTTTTCTCAGAAATATCCAGAAAAACATCCAGCAGCTATTAAGAACATGGCAATTGGTGCTATGGAAAAAAGAAAAAATAATATTGGCGAGTTAATTGATCAAGAAGTTATTGATAGCTATTACAAATATCAAGAAGGTCTTTTAGGAAGATAATTATGGCAGAAAATCTACAATACAATACAAATTCTCAAAACTGGGAAATTATCAAAAATTTATATAAGACTTTTGGTAATAACCCACGAAATGCAGAAACCATGAATGCACTAAAGGGATATGTTGGTGCTTTTCCAGTTATCGGTGCGCCAGTTGCAGCATCTGAAATATATTCTGGTATTAAAGAAGGAAACCCATTGCAAGCTGGTCTTGGTGCGTTAGGATTTGCTGGTGGTGTTGCACCTGCTGCAAAATATCTTTCTCCAGTAGTTGCAAAGGCTATGATGCCATTGCGTGAAGCACAAGTAAACATTGAAGCCACATCCCCAAATTTATTGCAGGGTGCTAATGCATCTCGTCAAGGTCAATTTTTATCTGATATGCGTTATAACGAAGCATTAAAAGCTGCAAGAGAAAAAGGTATGACTTTGGCTGATGCGCCTATGAGCAAAACTCAAGGTGTATGGGTAGATCCTGCTTCTAACGTAGAAGAGTTTAATCGTGTTTATGCTCAAAATATTGGAAGAGTTCCAACAAAACAAATTTCAGATTATTTGCCATTACAGCAATATGCTGAATCAATGGGTGGAGATCTAGGTCAATGGGGTGTTGGTGCTGCACGATTCAGTAAGTTACCATTTAATATTAATAAAGAATCTGCTACTGCTATTATGTATCCAAAAGCAAGTTCAAAAGACATTATTGATGCAGGAAGAAAATTGAATCCAAAAGGTGGTGTAGTTTCATCAACTCCTAATGGCGGTATGTTAGTATTTAATCCAGAAGGCACAATGACTGCAAAAGAAATTGCAAGTGAATTGAAAGGAGTTTCCAGCAAACCAAGATATGGTCTACTGGATTCTGCCTATTATGATACTAGCGCACAACCTCAAGGCGCATATATGTCTAATGTTGATGATTTAATTAAAGGTCTAGGGTACTAACTTTTTAATTATATTATCTATCCGTGTGTAAAATAAAAGCTGTACATGACGTTTTAGACCACTTCTAATTAAATTGCGATTGTCACCAAGATCAATTGCTTTATTATCTAAAATTGATTGTACAGCCTTTTCCAAATTATCATTAAAGTTATCTGACATATTCTCCTCAATAATATTGTAAGGCGGTATTAAGAAGTTCTAATACCTGCCCTGTAATATCTTCATATTCGTTTATATTATTAATGTGTCCTTGATCTGTATTTTCAGAATAATCTCCCTGCAACACAATCCTATCACCAGCCCAAGATCCAACTAGTGGATGACCTTCCACATCACCACCACCACGACCATTACTGTTAGCAACTAAAAGTAATAGTGCGGTAGCTGTTGATTTAGGATGTCCAATAAGTTCAAGAAGTTTATATCCATCCAACCCATCAACTTTTTGTTTTTTATCTACATTGTAAAGCGTATGATACTGCCCCATGATCTTCTCCTTATTTAACGTACACTAGTTGAAGTTTACCTAACTCTTGCAATGCGTTGAACGCAAGCACGTTAGATAGACTTACTTTATTGTTATAAACGTATGGCTTATCCCAACGACCAATATTGATGTCAATATAAAATGCTGTATTGAAGTAATCAATTTGTGCGTTTGATTCGTCATACCATGCACCAGCTTTTTTAATGGTATCTAATACTTCATTTAAGAAGTCTTTAGCTTTGCCAGTATAGTGATCATCAACCCAGTAAACATTAACCTGTTGATACTCAGTACCAAAGTCAATGTCACCAGCAGATACGTTTACAACTAGTGTTGATTTATAAGAATTACGACCTACAGTAGCTTTAATACCATATTTTTTAAATACTGGTTTAAGTGCTGCGTGGATTGCTGCCTTTGTTTCGTTATTTACATAAGCCATGTTATTTTCTCCTTAAGCTGTAATGATGCCAGCATCAATTAATGAACGTGCTGTACGACCAAACCAGCCTTGAAGATTCCATGCCAAACCAGTATCAACCAGATATTGCCATGCTGCAATTGCTTGATCTTCTGATTCTGCTTCAATGAAGCCTTCTGCGATACCAATTGCTTCGTATTGTGTTAATTCCATTTTACTTCTCCTTTAGCGTTTAATTTATTGATCGGTAGCAAGTAGATTTAAATCACCGATGTAGTAACTATACTCTTATTATTTATTAATGCAACACTTTTTTATTAAATAGTTTAAATTATTTTGTAAATATTAACTAATAGTTGATTATTAGTGCTTTTTTTAAACTTAATTCATGATAATGCTTAGAAACTTTGTGTGTAATAAATAGCCAAATGTATACATATACACAATGACGTGTATAAATTTTAGGAGATCTATCATGTGGACAAAACCAGCAGCTACTGAAATGCGTTTCGGCTTTGAAGTAACTATGTACGTTTGCAATCGCTAGACAAACAGGGGATTAACCATCCCCTATCTAGCATCCCATATATCAAGTATTGTCAGCCACAATATAGCGAACCATATCCATATTGGTGCGGTAATAAGCAGTAAGAATAGTTTAGTCTTTAGTTTCATAGTGTGACTTGTCTGGAAATCCATCTCCATTAGCACCAATAGCATCAATCCTGCTCTCATTCCAGTTAAGTGGGCATCCTGTCCATGCACATTCTTGAGTGCTTGCTAAACCTTTTCCACATATCTTGCACAATGGATCACTCATTACAACTGGTGGCTTCCATCCGCCATTAGTCTTTTTTTTCTCACCAAAGATACGATCAAATGCTTCTGATCCCTTATCACTTAATAAGCGTGATACTAAAGCATCCCCAGTTACGTCATTAATTCCTGCCATAATATCTCCTCACATAATAAATCTTGCTTAAACTCACATCTAAATCAATTGCTACTATTTTTGGAACTTGACTAGACAATTTACTTAATACGATTGATACAAAGTCCTCACCAAGTTTTTTTAATGGCTTATACGGCTTCCTACTAGGCTCTTTGATGTATTTTTTTGGTGTATATTCACTAAAAGATTCGTAGTGTGTCATCATCTTGCCAATTGACGGAAGTCTTGATTCTTTAACCATGTATTCATTACTCAGCTTTAATAGCAATAATCTTATATACGCAATAGACAATCCTGTGGCTTCTTTGATCTGTTGCATTGATGCTGGGTTGTTATAAATGTAATTACAGACATTACTTTTATTCATCTCACCACTATCGTGCTGTGTCTTTGCACTCATGCTGATTCCCACATTGAGAATGAACTGCCGATTCCTCTGTATGAACTCTTGCTGCTAAGTCTTGACACTTCAACTCTCTTGTCCAGCCTACGAATGATTCGCAAGTTTGGGTTAGCTTGCATTGCTGCCAGATCACTTGCATATCTCTTTGTATATTCTTTTCTCTCTTGATCAGATACTCCAAGTTCATCTTCTGTCTTGGCAATGTATGGTTTATCACTCTGACGATAAAGATTGTTCCACTTTCCTGTTGCTTTATTAATAATCTTGGTTGAAACAATGTGACCACGAGCAGCTAGTGTGTTTAGGTGATTCTTAATTAATGCTTCACCTAAATTTAAAATGTTGTTAATCTCTGGCAATTTCATAACTTCGTTACCAATAGCATCAAATATTGCTTGTCTATTATTTTCTGCTTTTAGCATTATTTCTTTTCTTGTTGGCATTTTTCTTCTCCAAAAATGGGATGGGCTACTCACGCTGGTTGATAGATTTTGCACAATATATCATGGTCTGACTTTCAGACTAATTAACGCTTTTACCCATGTTCTTTAAAACGGAATATCTGATTCAATTTCATCTAGTGGTTGATTCTGGTATCCGTTTGCTTTGCTGGCTTCTCTTGGTGCTGAATCTTTCTTACCTAGCAGAGTTACGTTGTTCACCAAGCACTCTAAAGACGATTTATTTGATCCATCCTTAGCAACATATTCATTCAAAGAAATCTCGCCTGTAATCGCTACCTGTGATCCTTTATTGAGCATTGGTGCAAGTGTTTCACCACGTTTACCAATAATGTTGCAACGTAGCCATGTCGTTTTCTTTCTATCACCATAACCAGATGACAAGGCAAAGCTAAAACTTGCAATGGCTGTACCTTCTTTAGTGAAGCGAACTTCTGCATCTGATCCGATGTTGCCTACTGCGTTTAAGTTATTCATTTGTTGCCTTTCTTAATTATAGTTGCTAATAAATACTTGTTGCCTAAGTATTGAATTGCTGCTTTCAATTTGTTTTCATGCTCTTTGTTTAGAAGAGTTGTCATTCCGTATAGTGATGTGATAATCATTATTTACCTTTCAATGATTCAGCGTGTTTTTTAAGTGTGCTGCGTGTCTTGCTATCCAATAAAGTCCATACAGCGAGTTTCTCTTCATTGAGTAATGTTGTCGTTTTCCCATAAGCATCCTCAATGTGTCCACCAGCAACATCACCAATAATATCAATTGCAAGGTCTTTAATAAACTGTTGTGATTCCTCATCTAAATTCTCCATTGCACCAGCCGTAGGTGTGATTGCTTTTGGTGCTTGTACTTTATCTTCCTCTGGTACATCTTCACCAGCATAAATGTACAAACCTAGACCATGTAATGCAATTGCTTTAGCTAGGCATCGCTGCATCGCTGTATTGACTGCCATGCTGTCTGGGTTAGGGATACTCTTGTTCCTATAATCCATAACTGGCAACTGAGATGTCATGGATTTACCGAACGCTGTTACTGTACAGAACACCATCAAGGTTTCACCAAACTTAACTGGCTCACCATAAGACCATGTTGCTGCTGGATCTTGCATCAGTAACTGGTCAACTGCCCATGCCCATGACAGGTAAGTAAGATTGTTTTTCTTCTCTGTATGTGCGTTTACGTTAATTGCTCTTAATACTTGATAATTACTCACTCTGTTCTCCTAATTAAAAATAATATCTTTATTGTCAAAAGTTTCTACAACCCACTCTGTAAAGTTATCACCAAAGTTTTCTAACATCCACTCTTCGTTATGTGCTTTTGGTTCATTGCTCAACATATGATCCCAGAACTGTTCGTTATACTTATCTTCCATTGCATTCCAGTCAATAGAATCAATAAAACGTTCTAGATCAAATTCTGCTTGAAATTGTTGTTCACTCATTCCCATCCCCTAACCTTAGCTATTATACCAGCTATTACAAATACGGCACAGATTATTGCACCACCTAAACAAAGTATTAATAAATTATCAAGCATCATATTCTCCTATATTCCAACCCATTTAACCAAACCAGCAAGATGTTTTTCTTGTTCAAGAAACTTTACTTTATCTTCTGGAAACTGTAAATCAAACCATAATTCTTGAGCAATATCTTCTGGCAGCACTATGATTTTGTCATTCTCTTCGTCTGTATATTCATCACACATAATTATCTCCTATTCGTTGCTATAACCAAGTTTTTGATTCTCACGATACTGTGCATCGCTGCAAGCAATATTGTGAGCTAGTTCTTCCGTGTATCCAGCAGCTAGGTATCTATCCTTATCTGCTGCAAACAATCTCTTGTACTCTTTTAACTCTGCTGCATCATTGTCAGCCTTAAGTTCTGCTGTAGCTGCACGAAGGATTGCACGATGTGCTTCTAACTCTTCCTTGATGCGTTTATCTTCTGCATCACGAGCTGCATAAAATGCAACCATGTCAGCTTTACGTTTTGCAACTTGTTCTGGTGTATTAAAGTATTCATCCCAATCAAACATTTTTTTCTCCTTGTGTTAATATGTAGTGCATGAATAGAACTATACTCCAATAAAAAAGTATTGCAATAACCAAATGCAATTATTTCACAAATATATGATTGTTTTTTTAAATGGATAACAAATGATACATAAGAAAACTAAATACAATAATAAAATCACAAAGTTAGATGGCATAAAGTTTCACTCACGCAAAGAATCTGTGCGCTATGGACAGCTAAAAGTATATGAAAAAGGTGGATTAATCTCTGATCTGCGCTTACAAGTTTCGTATGAACTGATCCCAAAGCTGGTGATTAATGGTAAGGCTGAGAGAGCCATCAAGTACATCGCAGACTTTGTTTACTTTGACACAGTACATAAGGTAGAAGTAGTTGAGGATGTCAAGGGAATGATTACAGATATATTTAAGCTGAAATATAGGCTGATGAAATTAATTCACAATATTGATATAAAAATAACTTGACATATATATAAATGTATTGCGATAATGCGATCACATTACTTACTCGGAGAAAATAATGGATTGGTTTAAACATGATTCTAACGCTAACCTAGATGAGAAACTTCAAGAGGTGCTGCTGGATTACGGACTGGAAGGTTATGGTCTGTACTGGTACTGCATTGAACTTATTGTAGGCAAGACAAACACAGACAACATCACATTTGAACTTAAGCATGATGCTCGAATTATTGCTAGGAATACAGGATCAACTCCCCAGAAGGTAGAGGAGATGATGAAGCGATTTGTAACGCTAGGACTGTTTGAAAATACTGATGGGAAAATCACTTGCTTGAAGGTAGCCAAGCGTTTAATGACTTCTGCTACAAGTAACCCACAAATGAGAACTATGATTCAGAACATCAAATCAAATCAATCAGTTGAGATGCCGTCATGTCATCGTCATGACGAGGTCATGCCAGATA
>Ga0114979_10000782_pt1 | contig 21135 bp, 24 predicted proteins | sample S_140625_EF_Meta_FD_87315 | JGI IMG/M metagenome (GOLD analysis project Ga0114979, IMG submission 87315) | Freshwater microbial communities from Lake Simoncouche, Canada to study carbon cycling - S_140625_EF_MetaG | ecosystem: Environmental > Aquatic > Freshwater > Lake | place: Lake...
GAATGAAGGTGCGGTTCCAGAAAAAGTTGTAGAACCTAAAACTGTGTAAGAAGTAACTGTCGAAGAAGTTACCCAACTAGGAGGACCACCTGTACCATTTGATTTTAGAAATTGTCCTGAAGTACCAGCACTACCACCACTAACTTTTAGAGGGTTCGAGATAGTTCCATCTATGTAAATTTGAACCCCAGTTGTACCTAAATAAACTGCAGCTGATGCAGAGGTTAGACCATCAACGCCAGCTCCAATGTAGACATTTCCTCTAGAATTAACTTCATCGTATTGACCATCAATGTAAATGTTTCCTGGAGCACCAGAACCTGCATAAGCAGATTGTATATAAATGTGTCCACCATTAACCCCAGTAGGAACTTGACCAACAATAGATACGGAGCCAGCAGGTCTAGTTGTATAAGGGTTATTTAGATTAATGTTGCCTTGACCCGAAGGCAGTAGCGTTAGGGTACCATTACCAGAAGCAGCAGAGGTAATAGTCATATTATTGCTTGCTGAGCCAGTTATGTTTGTGATAGAAGTACCAGCACCAGTAAAACCTGAACCACCACCAGAAGCAGCAGCCCAAGAAATAACTCCAGTACCATCAGTCTTTAAAAAGTAACCATTAGTTCCACCAGAACCTGCGATAGTTAGTGTGCCGTTTAGGTCAATGTTATTGAGAAACTTTGTAGTCATGGGTTAAGCCTAACCTATGACGACGAGTGTGTAGTTGCTTAGTGTAGTTGTGGCGGATGCAAAAGTGGCGGTAGCAACTGTGCTAGTTACTGTAATGTCTACTTCTACCAAAGTAGCGGTTGAGGTTGAAGTGTCGTAAACTTGAGCAGTAACTAGATTGGTTCCAAGACCGTGAGTCAATGCAATACTGCTTCCTGTACCAGTACCTACAAGAGTTACCTTGGTAGTAGCACCTAGGTTAGTTCTAGCAGCGGCGGCTGTGGTAGCACCTGTACCACCATACAGAACACCAACAGCAGTTCCCTGCCAAACACCCGTTCCAATTGTTCCTACTGACGTAAGTGAAGAAAGAGTGGCAACTGCGGTGTTAACCAAAGTTGAGGTACCAGCGGGTAACGTTACGTTAGTAGTTGCAGTAGAAGTAATAGTGGTAGCAAAAGCACCTAAAGTAGTAAGGTTTCCACCAAGAGTAATTGTTTTACCAGTGTTGGCTACACCTGTACCACCGTAAGCTGGGTCAATTACAGTTGCTTTCCAAGCACCAGTAGTAATACCTGTTGTGCTAGAAACTGTAGTTATAGTTGACTGACCTGCGTATGTTGAAGCAATGTCAATGCTGTCAGTGCCAACTGTGATGCGGTCAGATGTACCTACTGCGTTTAGGGTGTTACCAGTTTTGGTAAGACCATTACCAGCGGTAACCTGACCTAGCCCAGTGAACTGAGTGAATGTAAGAGCGGTAGTTCCAACAGTTACTGTTCCGTTATTAGTAAGTACGAAGCCGCAGTCTGCGTTATCAGTACCTTCTTCAACAAATACTGCAAAAGAAGCTACTATTTCGGATGCTGAATCGGCGTCAATTGCACGTGTAGGTGCTCCTGTTGCGTTTACTGTATAGATACCATTTTCTGAACCAGTAGTTTGGTCCTTAATAAGAATGCGGTTTCCAGTAGCAAGCGTTACACCGTCAACAACGGAGCCATTAGCGTATGCCGAGGCTAGCGTTCCATTAGCAGTGGTGGCTGCACGAACAGATGCTTTCCAGTCAATTCCCTGTGCCGTTGAGTCAACGTATAGCTTGGTTGCTGCATCAGCATCCCCAGTAGGAGTTCCAAGACCAGTAATCTTGTTGTTGCCCATGGCAATAGCACCAGACATAGTGCCACCAGCCTTTGGCAGAGCAGCATCAGCAGTGCTTTGAGCAGTAGCAGCGTTAGTTACACCTGTGCTACCACGATCATAAGCAGCCTTGACTGCTGTTTCAGTAGCGGCTTTAGTGCTTCCAGTAGTTGATGTGCTATCGCTCAACTGGACAATACCAGCAGCGGTGGTCGATGCAGATACTGGGGTAATAGTTATAGCGGCAGAACCATTAAAGGACGCACCACCAGCAGTAAGACCAGTACCAAAAGTAAGTGTTCCAGTAGTTGCACTAGCGGTAGTCGCAGTAGAAGCATTACCTGTTAGAGCCCCAGTAAAGGTTGTCGCAGAGATGCTTCCTGTACCAGTGATGTTGTTTGAACCCATTGCAATGGCACCTGTCATGGTACCTCCGCTCTTAGGCAGAGCAGCAGCCGCTAAGTCATAAGCAGCCTTAACAGCAGTAGAAGATGCACCAGTTGTAGAACTTGTAGTGCTTGTGCTATCTGAAAGAGTATTGCCTACTCTACTCCAAGTGTTTGCAGGTGTTCCGCTTGCACCAGTAAAAATGTATAGGTCACCAAGGTAAGCGGAAATCTGACCTGCTAAAGCGTTTCCTGAACCATCAGGACTTCCAGTGCCTGTAGGAGTAGAGCCCCACGCTTGAATCTTTGCATTAAGCAGGACGTTCCTGTTGAGGTTAATGTCCGTCAAAAATGATTTTGCCATTGTTTATCCTTAAGATAGGTAAGCGGTAGCGTATACCGCAGAGGTAAAAGTAATGGTTAGGCTATTAGTATTAGTGTAAACTATTGTTCCAAAATATTCAGTGCCAAAGGAATCAACCACCATTACGTTTGGTTGATACCCTAAATTGTGTGAAATTGTGTAAGTATCCCTTGCATCCGCAGGAGTGTAACTAAAAGACCCTCCTGAAACTCCTGCTGGTCCTGTAGCACCAGCTGCACCAGTTGCTCCAGCAGCACCAGCAGGTCCAGCTGCTCCAGCTGCTCCAGCAGGACCAGTAGGACCTCTTTGACCAGGAACTCCAGGAAGTAAATTTATATCGACAGCTTGCCAGTCAATAAGAGGATCTACAGTTTGTGGTGGAGTACCAGCTGTAGGGTAATCATTAGGATTATATGGTTCATCATAAACCGGAATTAACGCAACATCTTGTTCAGGTAAAATAGGGGCGTTTGGGTTTATGGTCACAATACCACCGTATTACGTCTGACAGTGTAGAACTTACCACCTTGAATTTCAATTTTTTCATTAGTAAACGCATCTACTGTAGATATAGACCAGTATGTTCTTTCAGCCAAACGCAAAGTTTGTTCAGCAATAAGAGAAATATCAAATGTGTATGCCTTAGAAGCATCTGTTTCTGCCTGACCAGCAAGACCAGTTAGTGCAAGCGCAGTAGTTGCAATACCCGTAATAGTAAACTGTGTATTGCTTACAATAGTTGCAACTGTTCCAAATCCATCAACAGTACTATCTACATCAGTAATAACTACAGCATCTCCTTGCGCCAAACTATTTACTGCATTAGTAGTAAGAAGAATTGAAGTACTTCCAGCAGTTCTAGTAGCGGCTGTAATAACATCCGTACCAGTTGTTGACACTTGACCAGAAAGATTAGTTAGTGCAAGAGCAGTAGTGGCAGTTCCAGTAACAGTAAATTGAGTAGTGCTTACAATGCTTGCCACAGTAACCGTTCCATTTACAGTACTATCTACACCAATAATTGTTGCTAGTTCACCTTGCACTAAACTATGAGGAGTACTGGTAGTAAGAAGAATAGACGTACTAGACGCAGTTCTAGAAACAGCTGTAATAGTAACATCAACTGAAGTTGTCACATCTAAGGTAAATGGTTGTACTGTAAGAACAGATCCACGTTGATTTAGAAGATTAGCGATGAATGATTTGCCAGCATAGTTACCAATAACTGACAATGAGTGGCTAAATGCACGACCCTGGTAAGCGGTTAACTCGCCAGATTCAGTTTCCCAAGGTTGAGCTATAGAACCTAGAGTAGGTGTAGTAACGTGTGTTCTTTCTGGATATGAACGATCGTCAACCTCTTGAGGGACGTACATAGGTACAAGACGACCGGTAGCCTTAGAGATTCTATTAAGATTAAACACATCGATCTTGTATAGACCAACACCTAGAAGAGTACATAGCTCACGATACTGAGATTGTCTTGCTTGAACCATATCCATTAGCTGACGATAGCGTTCAGATCTAGGAATATTCACGCCATCAGGTGCTTGGATGTCAATGTCAAAAGCAGCGTCTGTTGCTAGGGTATATAAAGCCAAAGTAACCGCATGTATAACTACAGGGTACTCTTCAATTGTAGGTAAGTTTTCTAAAGTAAGTTGGCGTCCAACAACATCAGTATGTCCATTTGTATGGGTTATTAAGGCTTCTTCTACAATTTTTTTTATTTCTGTTGCAGTAAAATACCTGTAGTATGTTCCGCTAACAAGAAGCTCATCGCCATCAGCAGGAACAGTGTCTGTAACTAAAACACCAGTTTGCTCTTCTACAGAAGCTAAAGTAGAGATATCAACGCCATTTTTAAAGACTTTTACACCATCGCCGTCTAACGGGGCATAGTGAAGTCTAAACCTGTTTGTAGTACCATCAGCAACAAAGTTAGTTACGAAAGATTTACCAAGATCGCCAAGTTCAAAGCGAAGTTGATTTGCAAGATTAGTTAAAACTGCCAAGAGTCCTCCATAAAGGTATACACTTATATTCTCTTATTTTGCTTATAAATACTGCCCAAACATGAAAAAGCCCACCCTGTTAGGAGGAAGGCGGTACTAACAGGATGGGCAGTTTATTAGACGTTCTTAATTAGGACGCCAAATGTAGCCAAGGCGTTCTAGATAATCTGCTAGATCCTTTGGCACAGAATACTTAACTCCAGCTTTGAAAGTGTAGTTATTGCCTATTCCGTAAGTCATATCATCAATATCTTGCATTGTACGAATAACAACTTTTTCGTTGTTAATCCCTACTCCAACTTCTTCAATTTCATCAATGAGAAGTGGTACATCAGGCTGCTTTGGATCAAAGACAGCTGTTTCTAGTAGCTCTTCCTCAGCAGCACGAGAGAGAGCAATCTCTTCTTTGCGTTTGTTAATTTCTGCAGCATTCTTTTTAGCGGCTTGTTCTGCAGCACGACCGGTAGCGTCCAAAGGACTTGTTTGTTGATTTGGCACGATGTGTTTCTCCTTGTTTGAGTAATGGGTTCGTAATTGGGGGACTGGCGAACCAGCCCCCCGCCCTACGAGAGGTTTTGTTGTTAAGCGGTGTAGACCTTAACGATAGCCTGGTCAGTAATGACACCTAGACCCCAGATAGCATACCATGCTAGTGCGTGCTCACGACCAAAGTCTAGAACACCACCATCACGAAGCTCAACTGGAAGTGAGATAGCGTGACCAAATGCGTTGTCACCAATCATTACTGATTCGTACACATCAAATGCACCAGGAGTACCAGTAGTACCGGCAATCTGAGTTGAACCAGCTACGTCTACTGTTGAGTCAGGAGCGGTTGAGCCGTAACCTGGGTTACCACCACGACCTGGGTTAGTGTTAGCCTTTACAGGAACTTCAACCTGGCTTGCTGGAGTACCCACGTTGTTAACCTGGCTGTAAGCAGTGCTTTGAGCTAGCTTGTTTAGGTTAGTGGTCTCGATGAATACGACGTCATATAGACGACCGATTTCACCTAGCATGAAGTTACCTGGAGCAGCGTACTTAGTTACTTCGATAAACTCTGGGTTTGAGCGAAGGTCACGAGACTGCTTAGGGTGAATGAACTGGACGTAAGTTTCGCCAAGTCTTGGAATGTTCTTAGATGCAAGAACTAGAGCTGCATCCTTGATAGCACCAGTAGTTAGCTTGTGGTTTGCAGTTAGGCTAGTGATCGAGCTAACAGTGGTACCTTCAGCATAAGTGTTGAAAGTAGTTGCTGCTGAGAAACCTGAACGGTCGTAACCAAACACAGAGGAAGTAGCAGCCGATAGGGTGTTACGTGCCTGTACGTCTAGGTACTGAGCCATGTGGCGACCAAGCAAACGAGAAGCAGAAGCCATAATGTCATCGAATGAAGCATTTAGCAACAATTCTGACACTGCAACTGCGTATCCGTGCTCAGCAACGGTGATAGCGATCTGCTCTGCGGTTAGAGCGTTGGTGGTCATACGTACACCTTCAGATAGTGGAGTTGGGTCCACTGCGAAGTTCTTGTAACGTAGGAAATTAACACGAAGACCAGGAGCAACACCAAGTTCAGTCTTCTTAACAGCGAACTGCTCGAAGCGAAGGATAGGCATAGCCTGGAAAAGGATTTCCTTTGACCAGATGGTTTGAATTGATTGGCTCAACTGTGAGTTAGAACCTGAGTAAGCGGTAGGTGCACCAGCGAGCTGGGACGAACCTGTTATAGCAGAACCTGCCATTGTTTGCTCCTTTCAGAAGCGGTAGTTAGTTGGGTGGTTTAATTACCGAACAATCCCTGTCCACGGTTATTATTACCGCCCAAAAGCTTTGAGCGATTCTTTGCATATTCTGCCATTGACATATTTGAAATACTGTCTGGGGTTAACGTAGCTGAGTCCGAATTGTTATCGAGGGGTCCGTTAGCTGGTACTGTAATACGAGTACCAGACATCTCTTTACGACTTTGCTGTGCAACTTGCGCAACTGAGTCAAAGATTTTTGCAGAACGTTCTTTAAGACCTGCGATGCTCTGCTCGATTTCATCACGGGAATTTCCAGAAATTAGATCAACTAGTTCTGGAATAATACTTTCGCGTTCCTGTTCCATGCGCTGCAAACGAAATTGTTGCAGATCCTGGAACTCACGTTCACGCTCTAGAAGGGCAAATGCCTTCTCACGCTCTTTACGCTCAGCTTCAAGTTTGGTTGCCCATTCTTGTTCTTTTTTAACAAGTAGATCGCGAACTTCAAGTTCTGATTCTTCCTGCTTTTTACGTTCAGCTGCACGCTCAGATTCACGAGCTTGACGCTTTGCTGTACGCTCAGCCTCTAGGGCTTGGCGTTCTTCACGCTCCTTGCGAAGGAGGGCGAGTTCTTCCTGTAGTTTTTCTACCTGAGGGTATAGCTTTGCTTTTTCCTGTGCACGAGCCTTCTGAATTGCTTCTTTGACTTCGTTAGTATTTGGCAACTGTGTTTCCTCAACAAAAACTTCAGGTGTAACTTGTTCAGCAGTTTCTACTGCCTCTAGGTTTTCATCCATTATTATTCTCTTTTCATTCTCGTGGGTCGTTTTCCGATGTGTGAGCACGTGACCTTGTCAGTGGGTATACTATAAGGATAGGGAAATAAACACTTAGTTTCTTAGCAAACTAGAATTATTTATTGTTACTATTATCTACAGGATCTCTTGTTGGAATGTTAGCTCCATAAGCTTGTTGAACCAGTGTTTCACGCATAGATGCTTCACCCTCTTCTTCTACAGGGTTTGAATTCAATACAGGATTGTCTTCTCCTTCTTCAGGAGGACCTTCAATACCATCTCCAAGAACATCTCCATCGCCCATCATCATCGGGTCAATAGGAGTTGCTGTGCCACCTTCTGGTCCTGGCATCATACCGGTCATATCCATAATCTCTTTTTGAATCTGTACCTTGATTAGTGATAGAGCACCGTCAGCCTTAGCATCCTCAATCATTTCTTGACGGATTTCTTCCATCTTTTCTTCTGGGAATTCTTCACCAAGAGCACGTAATGCGCCTTCTTTAGACTCAAGACCAAGAGCCATTTTTTGCTGAAGTTCGCTCATAAGAATTAGCTTATCTAAAGGAAGTGGCTGAGGAAAATGTGCAAAAGACTGATATGTAAGTGGATCATTAGGGTCTAATTGTGTTAATTGACCAGGCTTTAAAGGACTGCCCTGACTTGGATCATAAATTAAAGTTTCTGGTTCTTTAACTACAAGGTTTAGCATAATAATCTCATTAATGCGTTCTAACCCTGTGCCATATTGAGCAGTCTTTTGTGACCAACGATTCATAAGAGGCTGATATTGAATAGACAAAGCAACACCAGAAGTATTAGAAATTGGCTGAACTTGACCAAGAGCAGTTTCTGGTACGTTCATCATTTCGTGCATAGCTGTCTTTAACGATGCTAAATACTCCATAGCACCCGCAAGACCAGCTCCACCACCTTCTAGGTTAAATACCTGGGAATCTTTAGGAAGACCGCCCCAAACCTTTTTAGCACCCTTTTCAAGGTTAGAAGCCTTAGCACCAACAATGACTGTTACAGGAGCTGCGTGATAGTTGATTATGTCTGCAATGTCTGTAGAGATCTCGTTAAATGATCTGTTAATAGTAATAATGTCATGTGCATCAGCAAGTCCCCATGGAGATCCTGATACAGGAACATTAGGAATGTGTACTACTGGAATTTGACCTAGTGGATTTGGACGGCTATCAATAAGCTCATCATTAATATACTCTTCAATAATATCATCAGTAAGAATCTCAGTATAAGTAAAAACCTGACGAGTACCTTCTAGGGATGTTCCCCAAAAACGGTACTTCTGCTTAAATCTAAGTAGACGAGTTCTGTCGTGAGGGTGGAACTCAGGAAAACAAAAAGCTGGGTTTAGTGGAAGAACACGTACACGACCAGGGTGAAAACGTCCAACGCTATCTTCCCAAGCTTCTTCATAAGCAACTTTTACAAAAGAGTCTCCTGTACAAGCGCCATTTTGTGCCATTTCAAAAAGAATTTGCATTTTGTTATTATCTACTTCCCAAACTCGTTCTAAGAGTTTAGGAACAATAGCTTCAGTTGCTTTAGGAGACTTAAACTGAACACCTTTTCCAAAAGTAAACCTGTTTATGTAATCAATAAATGCACGGTAGTAATTAATCGAAATTTGCATTTCGCCTTGTTCACGGCGATAGCCCCAGTGGTGACCAAGGTACATAGCCCAGTTAAGCGAATATCGGTTTAGACGAGGACCATGAACCTCAAACTCTTCATCAGCAAGCTCAACTAGACCTAATGGAGAAATAGAAATTGTTAGGTCAGAGGAAGCCGCTCTATAACTCGGGGGTGAAAAGTCTGCAAAAGACATTTAGTTATTTATCCTTAGACTTTTTCTTAGGTACAGGCTTTGAATTCTTTTCGTCTTTTTTAAGACCTTTATGGGCAACTCTTTTACGAAGCTTATCTTGAAGCATTTTTTCAGCAATCTTCTTACGACGAGTTTCTTCGCTGGTCTCAATAAAACGACCACCATGTTTCAGGTATTGCTGATGAACCCAGTGGCTAGCCCCTGGGTTAGGATAGTTGGTATACTTAGCTTTTGCTTGAGTTACAATCAAAGCCCAAAGCTTTTCGTTGGCAGGTACTGATGCCATTATGCCGTCTCCTCAAACCAAAGCTACCTGCCCAGGTTAGGGCAGGTCAGCTTAGGAATGTAATTAGTCTTGAACTACTGTTGGGTTCAAACGAGCTGTTTTGCCGCCAGAAACAAACTTCTGTTCAACTTTTTGTTCAGCATAGTTAGTGAATGAACCGTGTGCAAATTCACCTAGGAAAGTAGGTGCTTCGATCCATGCAGCTGAACCTACGTGAGCACGCTCACTTAGAGTTTCAGCAGCTGGCTTCTGCCATACTGGTGCATTGCGGTTAGGACGACCTGGAGCTGCTGCAAAGCCGCTCATGATGCCCTTCTGAAAGTCGTTAGGAACGTCAGTGTCAGTAGCGATACCCTCTTCAAAACGAAGTGGACCTCTACGCTCGATGTTGCCTGCGCCTTTTAGTTCGTACGCCTGCGGCGCACGTTCTGGAAACATAGGATTTGGGGAAATGCCCATGGGGACTCCTTATAGTTAGAATTGGAACTGCAGTATTCCAGTAATTAGTTTGACTCAAAATCAACATAAATAAAGGCTGAAATCATTATTTTTAGAAAAAAGGACTAGAAGAAACATTTACCTCTGGCATTACTAATTCTCTAGTAAGAGAACAAGCCATAGCTAAACTATCCACAAAGTCATCGTGTGCGTATGTTTCATCAGGTGCTGCTACAGTAAAGTTAGGACCTTTATACTTAATTTCAACATCTGTCATTTGTTGATAAAAGCGCTTCCATACACGAAGTCTTCTAGACTCTGCATGAGAAGGGTACGCTAAAGATCTTCTTTGTAAAAGTTCCTGTAAGTGCTTAAACCGTTTAGATTGCTCTGATTGGCTAGATGTGAGGGCTACAACCTCAGCTCTAGGCATAAGAATTTTTAGACGCTGTGCTACCGCGTCACCAACACCATTGGCATCAATACCAATTGCAAGTACGTCATAGTTGCTTAAAAAGTTTACTATTTGGAAGTACTGTTCTTCCCAGTCATCACCTTGAAGTTCCAACCAGTTGAGGATTCTATGGTCATAATACCCAAACTCATCAGGTCTGTCCCAGTCCACCCAGACAACAGTGACAACGGTTGAGTCCATTTTTCGAGCAGGATCGATTCCAACAACAACGGGTGTTTGATGCCAGGTTTTGACGATTTTTTGGCTAGTGTCACCAAGCTCATCCAAGAGGGTAGAAGAGACAAACATTCCTCGTTCAAGTAGCCACTTGCAGTTGTATGACATCTGAAATTCATCTGACTCCTCTCCAATACGAATCATCTCTTTCTTTATAAACTTATTATAATCTGGGTTGATCTTTGATACGTCCCTGTAGTCCCATTGAAAGTGGTTTTGTCTTGCACTTCTACCGGTTTGTCTACGTCGATTTAGTTGAATGGACTTGTAAAAATTATTTTTATGTGTAGTAGGAGTACCTGTTTTTACCATTGTACCCGCGTAATACGCCATCATAGGAGAGATAGATTTAGTAACAATAAAATCATCTGCTTCTTGACACTCATCAATAACAACAAGATGAAAAGACTTAGATTCAATTTTAGCTCTAGGGTTAGCTGTCATCATTGTAAGAGTAGATCCAGACTTTTTAAGTCTGATCATTTTAGTAACTCCACCAGCTTTAGCAGCTATATCATCAATCTCAGGATCGCTAAGAATTTCTTGTGCACGTTCTGAGCTCAATCGAGTTACAGTACGACTAAACAAAGTTTCTGCCTGTGATTCAGTAGGCGCAAATAATCCTACCCAAATACCGTCTTTAAATTTACCAAGTAAGTCTGGATAAATCTTAGCTAATCTAGGCATTAGAAGCATTAAAGTAGACACTGTATTAGCAATAGTTTCAGACTTACCAGACTGACGAGCAGCCAAAGCAGTTACCTCTTCACCATCACCAATAATAACTGATTCAATGATTCGTCTAGCTAATGGTTTTTGATAAGTGTGCAATTCATGACCTACAAGTACAACCATGAACTCCATAATTTTGTCTATTAGTCGTTCAACAAATTCTCTAGATAGCTCATCTTCGGGTTCTTCAAAGTCATCTTCTGTGACTTCTCTGTCTTCTTTATAAAAATCAGGATTTATTTCCTCAAATTTATCTTCTTCAAAACTCATTTGCCCTCTTTTTTAACTCATCCATGATAGCCACAAGTGTCTCTGCTGCTGAAGCGGCATCTTCTAAAAGAAAAGCTTCTTTAGTTTTTAACCAAGCAGTGGTTTCTTTACCTATTATGTATAGATGCGTTTCAACCCAAGTTATTAGTTCAGGAGTCGATATAGACGCTATCCTCTTCTGTAGCTTTGTAGGCTGCTGGGGTCCATCCTTTTTGAAAATCTTCATCAGTTAATACTCGCATTTCTAGCGCAGTTGTGAGCGCTGTTTCTTCTTCTAGTTTTCCATTCCATTTACCGATAACTAAAACACGATAAAAGGGTAATCTAATCATAACAGGTTTAGAGGTTCTATATGGAGGTTCTATTTCTTGTGTATGACCTACTACAACTAGTTTAGTACCCCATTTAACAGGAAACCTAAAAAGCTGTACAAAGTGTTGTTTTCCGATATTGTGTATTTTGGGCATGAAGTTATGCGCGCCTTTTTCCTCTAGTACTTGCAGGATTAGTTCCTGCTGCTCTAGCAAGTCTAGCAGCTCTTCGTGTTGCCCGCTCGGCTTGTAGCAATCTTCTATCCAAATTAGGCTGTCTCTTAGCACGGAACCCTTGTTTACCTTTAGTCATAACCTGGTTAGTACGAGAGATGTAGTATTCAGTCTTTTGAGCAATAGCACTAATGTAAGAAACGCTTGCATAGCCTCTAGGTTTTTGATCTAGATACATACGTATAAATCTACCTTTAGATTTTACTTGCTTAAATTGCTGCCATAAATAAGGTTCAACATCATAGTAGTTGTAGTAGCTACCATCTCTAAAAATTACAGTAAGTGTGCCTGCACGTCCATCTTCACTAGTTGCAGGTCTGTAACCTGCAGCAATTGTTCTAGGTTTTTTAGGATTAGTTGTAGATGTAGGTTTAACTGTAATTGGAGCAGGCTCAGTCTCATAATCTCTAGCATCCGCAGCTAAATTGTCATACTCAATACCACCACGAGTATACCTGCTTTTTGTATTAGGGTCATACGCAGTACTTGTAGTGTAATATTTACCCGTGGTTAAATCATATCCAAGTTGAGATGCACGAACCGCATCATCAAAGTAAAGAGATCTAGCTTCTGCAAATTGACCTGTTTTAGCAAATTCACCAACAGATGAGGCAGTAGGAAGTGCTTGAAATGCACTTTCAATACTAGTGTAGTTTCCACCAGTACCTTGCTGGAGCTTAAGAAGCTCAACAGCTACATCAGGATTTACCTGATAAAGCTCAGCCCTGGGATCCAATCGCTGAGCAGCTTCCAAACGGAGTTGCTGATCAGGTTGATTTTTAGGATCCCAGGACTTAGCCATGTTACCAATATTTAGTTATAAACAGTTACTGTAATCGCAGTGCTTGAACCAGTAGTAGCCGCACCTGCAGCAACACCTTGAGCAGATACAGTACCTGTACGTACACCTGGAACTACTTGACCGCTAGAGAATCCAATAACAGTTCCAGCAGTAATAGCTGCAGTAAGATTCTTGCTAAGACCAAGTGCATCAGTTGAACGGGTTAGAACAACTGTACCATCAGCAATACCAGGACCTGTAACTACGCTACCAATCTGGGCGTTAACAAATGCACCCGCACCTGCAGCAACGTTTAGAGTAGCCTGACTTGCGTTGTTAGTACCAGCAGCAGTTGTCCAGTAAGTATCTGAAGCAAGCGCCACAGCAGCACCAGTATCCGCAAATGTAAAGCTAGTTGTGCTAGGAACTGAGGTAACTAGAACAGCAACTGGAAGGTTAGATACCACACCTGAGTTAAGAACACCGCTAGATTGAAGACCAATGGTAACCAAGTTAGTAAATGTAAGAAGAGTGCTAGCAGGCACTGCTCCAACTAATGGCAAGCTCAAAGTAAGAGCAAGAGTGTTAATTGCAACAATTGTAGTTCCTGCAGCAATACCTGTTCCAGATACAGTCTGTCCAACTACTAGGTTAGTAGTAGCAGCCACGTTTACAACGGTAGCTCCAACAGCAGCAGTACCAGTTGTGGTAGCACCAATTCTGAAGGTTACAGCAGAAGCGTTGATAGACACGTTAAGGGCTTTGCTCAAAACGATGCTAGTAGTTCCACCACCAGATGATACAAAGGTGTTGTCAGGAATACCATAACCAGTGACAAAGTGACCATTTACAGTACCAGTTCCTGAAGCAACAGTAAGTGCTGTAGAGTCAAATGTACCTGTACCAGTTGTTGCAACTGAGTTAGCAACAAGAGTTGTAGTCAAGTTAGCGCTGATAGTTGGGGTAAGAGTACCCGCACCAGTAGCTGTAATAGTAGCACCTGCAGGAATACCAGGACCAAATACCTGGTCATTCTGAGCGTTACCCCCAATAGCAGCTAGATTAAGAACAGCTTGACCTGAAGCACCTGTCGCAAGTTGAGCAGTCTTTACAGCGGAGTTAATAACAGTGACGCTATCACCAACAGATAGACCATGGGTAGCAGTAGTGGTTACAGTAGCACTTGTACCGTCTCTTCTTACTAGGCTTATACCTGATGCAACTCTTTGAGGAGTAGCAAAAGTAATAGAAGTAGTTGACAAAGCAGCAGTAAGCTGAGCTGAAAGCTGAACAGACGTGCCATTAATGTACTGAATTACAGCACCAGTTGGAACACCAACAGCAGTTGCAACCATACCAACAGTTAGGTTAGTTGCTGAAGCAACAGTAATAGTAACTGATCCAACAGAACCAGTAGCAGTGGTTGTTAGGCTTTGACCTACAACAACCAAATAACCGGTACCAGTAGAAGTAGCTGCAGGAGTGCCTAGAAAAGCTGCTGGACCAACGCTAGTAGTAGCAGTTGATGCTCCAGCAGTGTATGTACCATTAAGAGTGGCACCAAAACCCCACACAGTGAAGATATCGCCAACGCTTAGTCCGCTGTTTGCACCACCTGTAAAAGTTACGTTCTGACCAGATGTGGTCCAACCAGTAGGCTTCCAACGACCACCAAGAGCCGCAGTAGCGTTAGAGATGCTAGCGTTAGCAAATCCACTGTCACGAAGTGCATCTTTAGCATTTGCGTCAGTCTGACCAAATACTGAAGGAACTACAATGTAAGGAGTATAGCTAGCTAGAGCTGTTGCAGTAGCACCAGTACCAGTAAACTTACCAGTATTTCCCTGGTAAAATCCATTAGCATTTTTTGTTCCTGCATCAAAGAGTGGATAGCCACCCCAGTCACCAAGAACACTATCGTGGTTGTCTTTACCAGGAACAATACGTTTGTTCTGGTTAGCTGATGAAAAAATTGGATCGGTTGTAGTGCTAGGTGTTGTAGTGTCAGCTACAGTTGTACGTGCATCGTTTGGCTGTGGAGGAAAATTACCCCACGCAAAATCGACTTGAAGGTTTCCAGCACTGTCGACTGGATTGCCGCTATTTGTAGGCATTTTTACTCGCTTTCGCAATCATGGTTAATAAGTTCATCCTCGTAGAGAATATCTTCACATTCCTTACAGCGGAACATGCGAACGTCATCTAATGCTTCATGTAAGGAGTCCGAGTTGTAGTCTTCATGAACCACCCTAGTTTGTGCTAGGATTTCTGGTGGAAATGGTCCACGAGGTCTAGTATATCCATTAGGAACGGGATGCCCTTGAACGGCAAATTTCCTAATTAGTGGCATCTTCTGATTCTGGATCTTCAGCAGGAGTTTCCTCAACTACTGTCTCAACAGACTTCTTTTTCTGAGACACTGGGGTCACCTCTTCGATGACTGGTAAATCTAAGGTAATAAGGCTTGCTGCGTACTTTTCAGAACGCAAAAAATTAGGCACGTGAGCAGAACAAAAGTCAATCTTATACGAATCAGTTACCTGATAAATAAAAAATGCTTCATTAGAACAGTTAGCGCAAGTAGCCATAATTACTCCTTAATAATACAAGGATTACATATTTTAAGTTGTTTATAGTGCTAAAAGTATTTTTATTCTGGCATTGGGTAAGCAGATAGTACTCTATCGACTATACCCTTACTTATTTCTGGAGTTACAGGACTATATGCCCCACTGGTGTCTTTTGAATCTGCAAAACCATTATTAGGAAGTTCACCAAAAGAAGACTTTAATTTACCTAAAGTTTCTTTGTCTTTAGCAATTGACTTTCTTGCTTTATCATAGTAAGCTCCTTTTCCTAAATTAGCCTCACCTGATATGTTATTAGCTAAATCACGATAACTTCTTAAATATGACCCATCATAGCTTTCTCGATTTCCACCAGTTTTTTCTGTAAAGAATCTAGTTATAGTGTCTCTATCACTTTTAAGTTGGTCTAAAGAGTACTTGCTTTCCCCATCCTTTATAGAGTGCCATTTATGGGCATACATTGACACAAACGACCTAACTAGCTTACCATGTTGACCAAGTTCACCTAAAGCGTTCCAATGATCTTCTGAGATATTTGCAGGTCTTAAATTACTAGCAAAACGCTGTTCTTTAGGAATTGCCTCTGATTTAACAGTTCCCGCACTAGGTGGTTTAGGTCTAGTTGCTGCACGTTCTTGGAACCCTACTGGGGCAGGAGGTTCACCAGCAGGTTTAGTATACAGCATGATTCTTTGACTATCACTTATTTTAGGAATAGGAACAGTTTTTTGCCTTAAAAAGTCAGAATACACTACTCGTTTACCATCTTGAGTAATTCTAACTTCATACCCACTCGGGTCATCCCATTTTTCTTCTTTAGATTGTGCAGCAGCTTCTGTCATTTGAGCAGATATGTTGCTTCCAGCTTCAGTTTGTGCTTGATTTTGTTCTTGTACAGTAGGTGTGACAGAAGAAAGGTCATACCCAAGGTTATCTGCAATCCTGCTAATTGACGCATGCATTATGCTGCCTTTTTTATGCTTAGTAAGTTCTTGGTTTATAATGCCAGTAACTCTATCGCGTTCTTCTTCATTAGTGTCTGCAAATGTAGGACCTCCATTAGGAGATACAGCGTCTCTTAATGCTTTAACTGCAGCAAATCCAGAAGACTTTTTATCGTGAGTAGACAGCTCTTTATCAATTGCATTTACAGCTTTTTGATGCTCAGCAAACCCTTTGTAATCTGCGCTAACATAATTATTACCAGTAGAAGCGCCCTCATTATTTAGTTCAGAAGCAGCCTCTTCTTCAGACTGTGGAGCTGTATACCCAACTAATTTGCTATTAATTTTAGAATGATACTCCGCAATTTTTTTAGCAACAGAATGTACCGCTAAATTAAACTCGTCTTCTCTACTCCCAGTTGCAATTCCTTTTCCAAATTGTCCTGTACCCCAACCTACAAGTTTTGTTGAGTTTTTACCATTAGCCAAAGTTACTGAGTCCCCACCCCAGTTTATGCTGTAAAGTCGTCCACCATTTGGATTTGGTCTTCCAGTGGCATTTGGAGAAACCATTGCACTAACAACAAGTTTTGTATGACCTGGAACTTCTGGATTTGTATAGTTAGCAATAAAGTCAGGGGTGCCATCTTTTCTTGCAGTTGAAGATGATGTGATAGCAAATTGAGACTTAATTTTATCTATATCTGTTTCATATGGACCAGGTGTATATTGAGACGCATCATCATCTTTTATTGGAGATAACTTAGGCATACTTTCTGATCCAGAACTTGCTACAGGTGTGCTGGACTCTTCTTCTGGCTCATCTTCATCGGAACTAGTTCCATGAGTATCTTTGTAACAACTCTTACATTGATACCCGTCTTCTTCATCGTATCCAATTGCAGGTTCACCACAAGTATCACATTCATAGCCATCCATTTCTTCCATATCATCAAGTTCTTCATCTGAAATGTTTTGTGGCTTTTTAACAGCTGCAGCAGCTTCTGCCGTTGCTTGTTCTTGTTTAAGGTCTTGTGAGCTTGCCTGTTTTAACTTAATAGTTGGAACTTTAATTGGAGCGCTTAAATTATCAAAGTCTATTTCATCCATTCCATCAGGAACTCGATCATACCCTGTAAATCCAAGAGGATAGGTAGAAGCAAATAATTGAGCAGATTTTACTCTTCCTAATTCTTCTGTATGACCCATTACAGCTTGTTGTTGACCCCATTTTCCTTCTGTAGGATCTACAACAAAATTACCTTCTGGGTCAGGATGACGCTCACCACGTTTATAGGCTTCTTCTCCAAGTGCGCTTTGTACATCCGCAAGATTATCTTGAAGTGTTTCTAGATCTTCTGCGGCAGACGAGCTAAGGTCGCTTTCAGCTGGAAACTGACCATTCTTTTGGTGTCTTGCTATAAACTCTCTATGAGTTTTTATGTATTCTCTAATAAGCTTTTTAGACTTGTCTGACGCACTGCCCCATATAGTAAAGTTAACACCTTTAGGAGCCGTATCTTTTTCTAAATCAGAGTTGTCAATCTGACTTAAAGCGGTTTTAATTCTTTCAGATTCTTGTCTTATCTCATCTCCACTTAAAGCCCCTGTTTCAGGATTTTTACTAGTTGATGGTTTAAAAGATCCAGACTTTCCAGAAACCTTTCCTTTAGGTTTTACTGCAATATCAGATGCTCTAGAGCCTAATGACTGTAAAGTTCTTTTATGGTTTATCTTTAATTCATCAGACCAGGTTTCAGGATCATTTGGATCTGTATCAGGTCTAATACCTAAAGATAGCAGGGTAATCTTATCTAACACTTTAAATTTCCTCTAAGTTGCCTTTAATAGGGTGCAGAGTATTATGGGCTAGCATAGCTGCTCTACACCAGCCGTTTTTTAAAATAGAGTGATCAGATATAAAATCATTGTCTGTTTCAGGCTTAGAAGTGTCTCTGTCAGCAGTAGTACCGCAAAAAGAGCACTGTAATTCACTAGTGTTGTTTTTATCAGTTACTGCAGCAACACCCGATGCTCCACCATTTTTCTCACTATTGAGCTTTTGGTGTATTTCAGCAATTTTATTTGCAGCTGGCATAACCAAGTTTTCAAAATAGCTGCCTTCATGTTTAGCTCTATTTTTTTCTTCACCTGTCCAGTTAATTCCACTTGGTCTGATTTCGCCTTGTTTTTCATAACCACCGTGAGAATTGTTCCATTTGGCACCTGGTTTTTGATTTTCCAACCCAAATCTATTAGCGTTTTTTCCTTTAAAAACAACTTTAATAGCAGGCATTAATGTAGGCTTTGCTTTTGATTCATCTAACTTAGAAATATTTTCAACACTAACACCAGAAGTAGGGTGTTTATAAGACGGGAATCTAGCATCAAAAGGCTGACCTGTGCTTCTAGTGTTTGCACCTTGCATAGTAAATGCTGCAGCAATCTTTATAGGGTCTGTTTCAAAATCGCCATTTTCTTTATAGAAACCATGATTAGGATCTTTAATAGGAGCAGCTGCAGGTGCAGCTGTAGCAGGAGTTCCATTTCCTTCTGTAGTAGATTCTGGAATACCAGATTCATTAGAAGACTCTGTGTTTACTTGAGCTTGTGCTTCTTCAAAATGAGGAGTAATTAATGGAATTGCAGGAGCACCAGGTACTCTAGTAGGGTCTACAGGAGTGCCTCTACCACTAGTTGAGCCTGTATTAAACGCGTCGTTTCTTCTTCTAGGGCTAACTCCCACCCTCTGAAGAATCAGAGGACGCCTCCCTAGGACGTCTGATCGATATTGACTGACCACGTTCAGTTTTAAAATCAAGATCAGCATCAGGAAAGTCATCTCTTAGTCTATTTAGAACACCATGAACATTGTTTGTAGACTGCAATTGATCTAAACGAGCTTGTTCAGAAGCCGCATTTGCTTTTCTAATCTCGTGTGTATTGTTCATACGAGTAGTTTTAATGATAGCTTCATGCTCTCTTTGCTGAGCCTCAGCCTGAGCTTGCACGTCCATTTGTTTAATAGTCATGTCTCTAGTTGCTTCAACTTTAGCAACCTCTAATGCAGCACGGGCAGCATTCCAGCTCATTCCTCGTGCGTTTAGCCTAGTTCCTAGTGCACCCAAAATACTACCTGCAGCACCACTGTTACCAGCAATTTCAAAACCACCTGCGCTACCAATAGGGTTATTTACACCCGGCTGTGGTACTCTACCGCCTTTTTTGTTTGGCATAAAAGTCATCGTATTCTCGTTTCAATTTCTTCAAATCGTTGATTACCTTGATCAAGTCTAGCATCTATTTGTTCAAGTTTCTTTTCAACCCTATTAATTGCATCTTTCATAGAAGAACCGCCATTACGCTTTAATTCCCCATCAATCCGGTTGAGTCGCTCCATAACACCAGGTACAGCACTTCTACCGGGCATTGCAGGCTCTCCAGACCAATCTCTGTGAAATTGATCCCAATTCTCCATAAAGCCCTGTACGCGCTTGTAGAGGCGTTTTAGAGCCACAGCTAACATACTAAGTGCAGTGCCTACTGTAATAATACCAGCAGCCCAATATAGTACAACTTGATCCATATACCGTTACCTTTTCCCCACTCTATTTCCTCCACCAAAACCCTCTGAGTTTTGGCGTCCTGCGCGCGCGTGTACAAACACAGAGGTCTCTTGTTTTTGTTGTTTAGGTACAGATAAAGCCCTAGACTGGTTAAATAGCTTTGTGCGCTTAAGAGCAGCACTAGTATTACCAGTTAGGGCTTTTCTCTGTATCATTTACTTAAATAGAGTTAGTGGGTCAACTAGACGCTCAAATGGAAGCATGTGTGCTTCTACACCTGAGAAGTCTTTACCCATAGTAGCAACGGTCATGTGTAGGTGAGCACCAGTAGATGCAGACCCTGATGGTGTGTTCTTACCGCCACCAACTAGTCCTAGAACAGTTTGTCCACCAACAACCTTGTCACCCTTTTTTAGGGTCGGCTTTTCAGCAAGGTGAGCATAGAGCACCCAATGCTTAGCATCTTTTGATGAGTGAACAATAATGTGACCAAGAACATCGGTCCAAGCAACAAGCCCAACAGTACCATCACAGATAGCCTTAATTGGTGACTTTTCTTTTGGTGCCCAGTCTTGACCACGGTGTGGACGACCATTACGATATGGTGCTAGGTTACCTAGCTCATCACCCCGAGTGGCTTTAGGAAATGGTTCATGGTATACAAGTTCAGACATAGTAGTCCTTTCAGATAGATAATACTATTATGTACTATTCGTCACGATTACGCAGTGGAAACGTGATCATCCATATAACTAATGATACAATGATGCACCAACCAACTACTGACTTAGCAGATCCTTCTAATACAATCCATGCTACAAACATGCCAAGTAAAGTCCAGATTTGTCCAATAAGGTCATTTAAAAACTTCATTATTGCTTCTTTCGACTTGATCCTGATGAACTTGATGCAGAACTAGCAGCAGCACTGGCAGCCATAGCAGCCGCTTGTGTTGCAACTTGAGTAACAATAATAGCAGAAATTACTACCTTTTGTGCTTTCTCTCGCACAGCAGGTGGCAAATCTGCACCAATGTTACCCAAAGCATTAAATGCATCAGCTAATCCTTGAAATGCTGCCCCCAACAGTGGAATGTCCGCAACTGGATTATTGTTGTGAAATTCCTTTGGGGGTATTATTTTAAATCTATTAAAAATGCCTGTCTAGGAAGGTATGCACCATCAGCAAAATACCTATTTGTAGTCTTCTTTGGCTTACGTTTATCAGAAGCAGATGGCTTTGGAATATTTGCTAGGTCTACCTTTGCTTGAGCAACCTTAGTTTCTAGGTCATCTACCTGTTGAACAGCGGACTCAA
>Ga0114979_10000783_pt1 | contig 21134 bp, 15 predicted proteins | sample S_140625_EF_Meta_FD_87315 | JGI IMG/M metagenome (GOLD analysis project Ga0114979, IMG submission 87315) | Freshwater microbial communities from Lake Simoncouche, Canada to study carbon cycling - S_140625_EF_MetaG | ecosystem: Environmental > Aquatic > Freshwater > Lake | place: Lake...
AGCCCCTCACACCCCGGCGAACTCAATTGCGCGATGATTAGGCTGCCACACAGCAAGAACAACAAGGAGCATATGAATTTTAAAGATGCAAGCATAAATCGCCGCCGATTTATCACATTTGTGGTAATTATCACACCGCAATATAGTGGCATGTAACTGCCCAAACCTTTGTTTCTATCATGAATTTACCTCTAAAACCAACCACTCTTGTAGTCGTAATTTTATTGACCTCCTTCCCCCTCATCGCTCAGGTGAATCACGCACTGGGCTATGTTGGTATGCGTTCGGCGCGCATTTGGCTCAGCACTGACCGGGAGGATCCCGTTGCTGTCGCCATAAGCATTCCGGGAAGCAAAGCTCCGGAGCGTTATTTCAAAGGAAAAACTGAGCAAGAACAAGGCTACTCCTGCATTCTGGACATCACCGATTTAGAGCCCGGCACAACATACAACTACCGTGTATTCATTGATGAACCCAGCGGATATGCATCATCGAGGCCTTATGAATTGAAAACCCAAGAACTCTGGCAATTCCGTAAGGATGCACCTGATTTCACCATGGCTATCGGCAGTTGCGCCTTCATCAACGAACCTGCCTATGATCGCCCGGGTGATGCCTATGGCGGGGATTATCAGATTTTCGACACACTAGTCAAAAAGGATCCCGACCTCATGCTTTGGCTGGGCGACAACATCTATCTGCGGGAAGCCGATCTTGACGCCTATCACAGTGTTCTGCATCGCTACCGTCATACCCGTTCTGTGCGTGAAATCCAAAACGTGATGAGACACTGTCCGAATATTGCCATTTGGGACGATCACGACTTTGGCCCCAACGATGCCAATGGTTCATACATTCATAAGGACTGGACACTAAACGCATTCAAGAGCTTCTGGCCTAATCCATCGTTCGGCCTTGGAGAAGACGCTGCCGAGGAAGGCATTACCTCGCAGCTGCAGTTTTCCGATGTTGAGATCTTCCTGCTGGATAACCGATTCCATCGCACATCGAAAGACAGTATTGGCTCAGTGGCCCCTACTATTCTCGGTTCGACACAACTCAACTGGCTATTGCAAGCGCTGAAGCAGAACCAAGCTCCTTTTAAATTAATTGCTGTCGGTGGACAATTCCTCAATTCGGAGGCTGTCTTTGAAAACTTCGCTAACTACAGTGCTGAAAGAGATCTCATCATTCGCGAAATCGAACGCCTTGATATCCGTGGTGTAGTTTTTCTGACAGGAGATCGTCATTGCGGTGAACTCTCCCAGATAAAATTGAATAGTGGAAATATGATTTACGACCTCACGGTATCGCCGTTGACCAGCAAAGCCTATGACATGTCGAAGGAACCTAATAAACTCAGGGTTGAGGGAACCATAACGGCGGTAAGGCACTTCGCAACACTCGGATTTACTGGCAAGCGCAAACACCGTGTACTAACGATGAATGTTTACGATGCCGCGGGTAAACAGCTCTGGACTCGTGATATTCCGCAGTGGTAATGATTAGTGCAGACGTTCCTTCATTCGATAAAGAAACTCTTCCTCCAAGTACTCACTCGACCCGAAATCAAGCATTTTAACCTTTGGTTCGATATTGACAGCCACTTCTACACGCTTCTCTTCGGCAAAGATTTTCACTTCGACCTCATGAGGAGGTGAAAGAAAATTCCAACCTCGAGTGGCTTGTATGAGACTCTGATGCTGATTCACCGTTGACTGGCGCAGCTTCATTTCGCGCAGCACTTCTTGAGCCAAATGCATCGCGCGCTGTTTCGAGCAGTAAAACACTTTTGATGTCATAGCTAGTAGTTAAGGAGGAAACAAAGATGAGCAGATTCCTCAATAAACAATGAGAAATGGCAACATAATCAACCAATTAACGATTTCTTCCGACAGTATTAACGTTGGCCTACGTGTATACATAGAAAGCGGCAAATTTTCGCAAATAGGTGAAGATACCGGTTGCTAGAGAGTCCGCTAATCTGCAATGACTATTTAGCGCCTAGCTCAAGTCGTATAGCGTTGTACTTGCTCTGAACCTCGGCGGGTGGATTGAAATAGCCGAAAGCAAGATGAGGGAATTCCTCGCGTATCAAGCGCATTACGTTGCGAATACCCATACCCGGCTGAAGTTCCGTAACTCCGATTTTACCCAAATACCAATCGGGATCGATATTAAAATTCCGCCACTGAATCATGGAGAGATCACTGTAGCGAATCCAATCGCGTAAGGCTTCGAATTCCTCGGGCTGATCGGTCATTCCCGGAAAGGTGAAATAATTGACACTTGCCCAACCACCGTATTGACGCACTATGCGCGCGCTTTCTCGGATGTCCTCAAACTCATAATTGTTGGGTAGGTAGTATGACTCATAGATGGATTTGCGTGCAGAATTCGTACTGACACGAATGGAGTTCAAGCCTGCCTTCATCAATTCTTCCACTGCCTTAGGCTTACTGCCGTTGGTATTGAGGTTGATGATGCCTCGGGACGTTTTCTTGCGGATAGCAATGATGGCGTCGCGCATGAGTTGCCATACCAGTAGCGGCTCACCTTCGCATCCCTGACCGAAACTGACTATTGCCCGATCGGCACTTTCCAAATGAGGAAGCGTGAATTCAACGATTTCGTCAACTGAAGGAATAAAAGCCAATCGCTCCTGAGGTGAGGTGAGTTCATGTTCTTCGGGCTGAAAGGAAATACAGCCCAGACAATTACTATTGCATGCGGGCGAAACCGGAATCGGACACTCCCATCTTCCCATAAAAAAGTTGCGGGCAGCAGGGCAAGAATATCGCATGCTGCAATTATTCCCCAAATGTTGAATCAATCGATTTTCGGGATGTTCCTCCAAACGAATCTTGGTCTGTTCGATGATGTATTCACGATCGAAATTCTCCAAATCCTGGCGCTCATCCTGATCTATTCGCACAGCAGTGGTATAAAACTTCCCATCGAGCCACCCCACCACGGTGTAGCAATAGAGCGGCAATGTAGGTGCGCCCTCCTCTTCCGTTCCGAAAGCAGCCATGTAAAGCTGAGTGTAGGCCGGTGCGTTGAGCGCAGCAACAGCCTGAACGTCCTCGCGGACTTCAAATTCACCCGTTTGTAAATCCAATCCATAGGGACGTCTTCCGGGCAACGTGAATAAATCGCTTCCCGTTGGCAATTCAATGAAGTCATCGGGTTGAAGCGGATAAACCTCATACCCACTTCTGCCTACGGCTTGATAGCGGGTATCCTCAAAAATATTTCCCTCTGCATCGGCATAAACCATGAAGGGTACACTACGAGGATGGGCCAGCGATTTCATTTGACGTGTTGTTTATCTTATTTGATGACTCCCTTTTCACGCATGCGTTCGGTAATTTTCTCTACCATGACCAGTGTGGCCGGGCAACGAACCATATTCGGAAGGAAAACCTCTTCTACCTGATCGGCAAAGTCTTTTCGATGAAAATGGGGGAACTCCGCGCAATCAGCAGGGCGTATTTCATAGATGGTGCACAGCCCCTTCTTCTTGTCGAAATGCTGACAAGGAGTGCTGTCATTCATAATGTCGCCGGTCTTTTCCTCCGTGTAGAGGTACTTCTCATAGTACTGTGCCGAGGTCATTCCGACATGCGCCGCAACACGCTTGATCTCAGACTTCTTCCAGGTCGGTGTCATTTCCATGCAGCAATGTCCGCAAGCCACGCAACTAATCTCCTTCCAGGTTTCGTCCGTCGCTGCTTTCACCTCTTTTAAAAAGCCTGCAGGTTTATTTTTCACAACAGCGCGCAAATCCTTTGTCAGGGCCTTCTTTTTGGCACTTGCACGGCGCTTGTAATAAGCAACATCAACTTTTTTCATTGTAAAATTTCTTGTCAGGCAGCGAATGTAACCTGCTCCGAAGCGGTTAGACCCCGCGCTATTTCCTATTTATTGGCTTGCCTGTGTTAATCCAAGGCAAAGTTGAAGGCATAAAAAAAAGGCAAGCCCCTTTTATCGCACCGCTACAACCGTCTGCCTTTGCTGCCTTCCGGCCCTGGAGGATTGGACAGGAGCTGGTCGTAAAAGACTTGCCCTTTGCCGGCAAAAATACACAGGTTTCAACATTCCGACGTCGGATATTTACTGAAATTCCTCAAAATAACTTTTCTAGTGGTTTACTTTTGACATCAAGCAGACCGAGATACCCTATGAAAACTAAAATGATCACGCATGGCATACTTACCGGAGTGGTGGTAACGATATACATGGCTTTGTTATATGCGGCCGGAATAAAATATCTTTCCAACTGGTGGCTTACCGTGTTGATGTATCCAATCATTATCGGTCTGCTATGCTACTTTACGAGCAGACTCAAAACAGAATTTCCCGATCAACCTTTTGGATTTCAACAAACGTTTATTGCGATGCTGTCCATGTCCATGATCGCCACGTTGGTTTCGACAATCTGGAACATCATTCTGTTCAATGCGATTGACACAACGCTAGCCAAGGAGTTGACTGAGCTAATTCTGGTGCAGACTCGCGACATGATGGAAAAATGGGGCGCACCGGATGATTCCATTAAGCAAACGCTAAAGGAAATGAAAGACCTGCCTTCACAATTCAAGCCACTGGCTCAATTGAAAAGCTGGCTTAGTGGCGGCATTTTTCTAGCCATTATCTCGTTGATTTGTGCCGCATTTCTCAAGCGTAAAAATCAAACTAATCCATTTCAGGCATGACGGATTTATCTCTTGTTATTCCTCTACTGAATGAAGCCGAATCTCTTCCGGAGCTCCACGCATGGATAAAGCGTGTATGCGACTCCCATAAGCTGCGCTACGAAGTCATTTTCATTGATGACGGATCTAAGGATAATTCCTGGCAAGTCATTTCGAACTTGAAGCAGCAGTACCCTGAAATTGTTGGAATTCGTTTCCAGCGCAATTACGGCAAAAGTGCCGCCTTGCACACCGGATTTGAGGCAGCGCAGGGCAAGGTTGTGATTACGATGGATGCCGATTTGCAGGATTCGCCCGACGAAATTCCGGAGCTCTATCGGATGATTACCGAAGAAGGTTTGGATTTGGTGAGCGGCTGGAAAAAGAAACGCTACGACCCTATCACCAAAACAATCCCGACCAAACTCTACAACTGGGCTACGCGACGCATGAGCGGCATTTACCTCCACGATTTCAATTGTGGACTAAAGGCCTACTCCATTGACGTGGTAAAGAGCATTGAGATTTTCGGGGAGATGCACCGCTATATTCCGGTCATCGCCCACCGCGAAGGGTTCAAGAAAATCGGAGAGAAAGTCGTGGAGCACCGTGCGAGGAAATACGGAACCACTAAGTTCGGATTGGAGCGCTTCATCAACGGACCGCTTGATTTGATGACCATCATGTTCATCTCTCGTTTTGGTAAGCGTCCGATGCACATTTTTGGAACCATTGGCGCGTCCATGTTCATGATTGGTCTAGCCCTGACCGGTTACCTGATTACACTGAAATTTATGCACCTGTATGTTTGGCATACTAAATCACCCTTGGTATCCGATCAGGTTCCTTTCTATTTGGCACTCACTGCTATGATTATCGGAACTCAACTTTTTTTGGCCGGATTTGTCGGTGAGTTAATCACTCGCAACTCAGCCACGCGCAACCAATACAAGGTGCGCGAAAAACTCTAGAGCTTACTTATCCGTTTCAAACGATACCAAAGAAAAGGGCCGCATCACTGCGGCCCTTTTTATTTCAAGTTTATTCTGTGCTTATTGCTTAATCAATGGCTTCACCGATTGGGTAGTTCCATTGCTTAACTGAACCAAGTAATATCCTGCAGGCAGGTCGGTCAAATCCATCTGCACCTGCATGTTTGATGCTGTTACTGGATAGTTGACTGAACGCACCAGACGTCCTTCAGCACCAAAGACATTCAAGGTCAAATTACGCTGCTCATCCAAAGCGGTTGCATTTACGATAATGCCACCATTGGTTGGGTTCGGGTAAAGTGCGAATTCTACTTCAAGACCATTGTCAAAGCCCAAACCACCACCAACATTGTACATGCATGAGCCATCGTCATATGTTGCTTGTGAGTCGTAGTTGATTGCCGAAGCATCCATACAACCGGCAACCATGCCGCAGTCTGAATTCATACCCATCAGGTCAGCACCGGTAGAACCGTAATACAATGAACCTTCCGTGTACATGTTATTCGCGGAAATCATGTAGTAAGATCCGTTCCAACCATCACCCCAGCTATCATTCATCACGACTTCGTAACATCCGTCAGGTACACAAGCGTAATCGGTATACCATCCCCAGCTGCTGTAGTTGCCACCTGAAGCGTATTCTACACCATCGGCGCCTACCAAAGACCAGCTGATTTCAGACCCCCAGTTTTGGGTTGATACGGTAATGGATAATAAGTTCTGGTCACAGTTCTCAGGGTATTCGCACGAACCATCGTCCTCAGTAGCCATTGGGTTGTAATTGAGTGCAAATGAATCCGTGCAGCCGAGTACTGATGGTGTGCAGCCTTCTGCGTTAACACCGAAGTATGCTGTGCCTGCGCTTAAGCCACTTCCCAAGGCGTATTGTCCTATTAAAACTCCATTGGCGTATACTTCCATATAGCCACCGCCATCCCAACCGTCGCCGAATGAATCGAACATCTGGATGGTGTAACAACCATCGGTAACACACGCAAAAGCAGATGTTACGCCTTGTACAGAAGATGTGATCATGTTTCCTGCTGCATCCGTAACGATGTACGATGCTTCATTCGCAAACGTACCGGGATAGAGTACACATTCAAGGATAGTTCCAGCGCAGTCCGTGAGGATGATGCAAGAACCATCGTCCACTGCTGCGTAAGGATCAAAGTTTACAGCTGTTGAATCCGTGCAGCCTACAGTTGGATAAACGCAAGAACCGTCGTTCATCGTTGCCTCAGCGTTGTAATTCAAAGCCGTAGCATCGGTGCATCCGAAAACCGGACCACATGTGCCATCGATACTGAACTGAATCGAAGCAAATTGTGCGTTTGCATCCGGATGTGCGTTGATGATTTGAACACCATTGACGTTTACCCAGAAATATCCGTTATACCAGCCGTAAGGACCGGCGTTGTTAATCATGTTAGCAGTATAGCATACACCCGGCTGAAGACAAAGTGATGCATTAACGATAGCACCATTGTTCAATCCGTTGGCGTAGTAAACCTCATTGCCGCTATCGTCAACGATTTGCAATTCAACCTGGTTGCCATTCGAGAAGGTGCAGATATAAAGGCTGGCCAATGCACTGCCATTACCGTTGCAGTATTCACATGTTCCGTTGTCAACCGTTGCGCTCCAATCGAAGTTGATAGCTGTCTGATCCGTACAACCTTCAATTACACAAGAGCCATCGTCAGCGTTAGCCGCCTGGTTGTAATTCACTGCTGCAGGATTGGTGCAGCCAAAGACGTAATAGAAACAAGAGCCGTCATCAGTTGTTGCGTAGGGATTGAAGTTGGCAGCGGTGTTATCCATGCAACCGTAATAAACACATGAGCCGTCATCGGTAACTGCCGCAGGGTTGTAATTAGTGGCATAATAATCCGTGCAACCGGCTTCACCATCACCGCAAGTGACATTCAATGTGAATGCTCCTGAGGTTGAACTAAAACCGCCAACTCGAATGAGGTAGGTTTCACCTGTAACAACAGGAAATGAAACATGACTTTGGAACGAGCAATAGTCATCGTTTTGTGCTACACAGTATAAATTCCCTTGTCCACAAGATCCGCCATACACGTGGATGTAAGTATCCATATTACTGCCGCAAGTGGAAAGCGTCAAGGTCACGTTTTCGAATGCCGTGTAGGAATACCACAATTGACCTGCTGTTCCAACTCCTGAGCATGTTGTGGCACCTGACGTTTCGGAATCGTTTAGTATCCCTACCGTGTTGCCATCTTGGCTATCATTACACATTTCCAATTGTATGGCCGTATCGCAGGTAGAACCCGGAAAAATCTGAGCGAAAATATTCGTTGAGAACATCATCACTCCGGCAATAAGACACGCGTAGAAAATTTTCATTGTTGATTTGATTTTGTTATGTAATGCGTTTGGTTTTGAAACGATTCCATACAAACCTAAACGGATTTGTACAAAAACAAGACAATAAAATCACGAGGAAGGTTGCATTCCTACGAGATTATCCTGCAATGACGCCGCTTCCGATGAGTTCATCACCCTCATACCAGGCTACAAACTGACCTGCTGCAATCCCCTTTTGCGGGATTTCAAACACGACATGCAGGGCTTCATCGCGCAGAATGAGGGTGCATTCACACAATTCCTGGCGATACCGAATCCGGCCTTGATACTGTCGCTCCTCGCCGATTGTCATCGCTAAATCCGGTCGTAACCAGTGAATATCGTTGCGCTCCACGCGCAGTCCATTGCGATTTAACCCGGGATGATCTTCACCCTGCCCAACATAAATCGTATTGGTTTCGGCAACGGTTTCCAAGATAAACAGCGGAAGTGCCTTGCCACCAATACCTAGCCCCTTTCGCTGGCCCACTGTGTAGTAATGAGCGCCTTGGTGGGTGCCAATAACCTTTCCCATAGAAGGCATGAACGTAAAGCTTCGCGTTTGTTCAGCCGTTTCATCCATTGCTTCGGTCACTTCAAATAACTCGGTATCATGGGGAACCTCGATAATCGGGCCTGATTTGGGTTGCAATTGTTGCTGAAGAAAGACCGGGAGTTTGACTTTGCCAATAAAACACAGCCCCTGGGAATCTTTTTTATCGGCATTACCCAACCCGATTTCTTTTGCGATGCGACGCACCTCGGATTTTTGCAAATGCCCGATGGGGAATAGTGCTTTAGACAATTGATACTGATTGAGCTGACACAGAAAATAGCTCTGATCTTTGTTTTGATCGACTCCGGCCAAAAGCCTGTAGACTTCACTACCCGATGCATCATGCGTCACTTCCCTTCTGCAATAGTGCCCCGTAGCAACAAAGTCTGCCTTCAGTGATAATGCAGCTTTGAGAAATAGATCAAATTTCACCTCGCGGTTGCAGAGTATATCAGGATTAGGCGTTCGTCCCGCCTCATACTCACGGAACATATAATCGACAATACGCTCCTTGTATTCCTTGCTCATATCCAGCACGTGAAACGGAATTCCAAGCGTTTCGGCAGCCAACATGGCATCATTGCTATCGTCGATCCAGGGGCACTCGTTATTGATGATGACCGACTCATCATGCCAGTTGCGCATAAAAATCCCGACCACCTCATAGCCTTGCTCAAGCAAAAGATGCGCAGCGACGCTGGAATCAACGCCTCCTGACAAACCTAAGACTACTCGAGCTGACATGGCCCAAAAATAAGCCTGCTGCGCGTGTAAGTGAAAAATCACGTATATTTATCATGCCTTAGTGATTGAACATGAATCTAATTATGTTTCGATAGGGCAACCCTTTTGTTCATTTGACGTCTAACCCGTAACCCTTGTGGCTGAAACCAAGCAATTGCAAGCATTGATCGATGGCTGTCTCAAAGGAGACAGGCGATCGCAGCAAGCGGTCCATAAACTTTATTATGGAAAGATGAAGGCCGTTTGCATGCGATACACAAGGGACTCTGATCAGGCCAATGACGTGCTCCAAGAAGGATTCCTCAAGATTTTCAATAATCTCGAAAAATTCACCGGTGTTGGCACTTTTGAAGGTTGGATGAGAAGAATTATGGTGAATTTATCCATTGACCGCTTTCGTAAGCTAAAGCATGACTTCATTTTGCTCAGTGAGCCGGATGATATTGAACGCTACGGGGATGATACGGAAGAGGTTTTGGATGAGATTGACGAGTTAGAGGAAATCTATTCGATCACGCCCGAGCAGATAATTGATGCCATGCAGCAATTAACACCGGCCTATCGAACAGTTTTCAATCTTTATGTTTATGAAGACTATACGCATCAGGATATTGCTGAGGCATTAGGTATTAGTGTTGGAACTTCCAAAAGCAACTACGCCAAAGCCAAAAAGAATATGAAGAAGTTGCTACTTAAGAATATGCATCACGTTAAATGAAAAAGATTTTTACGCCGTTTGAGCGAAGTTTAAAGGACAAGATGGAGCAGTTTGAGTTTCCCTATGAACAGGGAGCTTGGGCGAGTTTGCAACATCGCATGGGTATGGCCAAGTCGGGAGGTTCGGTTTGGTTTGTATCGCTCATTTCTACCGTTATCGTACTTTCCGGCGGAGCTGTTGCGCTATATCGTCAGCAGCATGTGCCAACCTCAGCCAAACGAGCTGAAGTTTCCGAACGCTACGTAACACCGATAACAGCAATTACAAAAGGACTCTCCCACGTGGGTTCATCGAATGCAGTAGGCTTACTCTCCTCCTCTGACGAGACTTCAGCCAACTTTAGCGCAGCAAATGCCATTATGGTTGATACGGGCTCATTGGAGGTATCTGCAACTCCTTACCTCGAGACTGCGGCTACATCGTTGTTATCTGCGGATAACTCCTCTTCTTCAGTGGCAGCTCCAGCGAATAACCTCGCGAAAAAAGCAGACAATGTTATTGCCTTCAATTGTGATGTTCGTCGCGCCTGTCAGGGGGAAGAAGTTGAATTCCAAACCACCAGCGGTCCTCAAAACGGTAGCTACCTCTGGAATTTCGGTGATGGACACTTTAGCGATGATGTAAACCCCAAACACAAATTCTCCAAAGCCGGTCATTATGATGTATCCTTATCGATTACCAGCGATAATGGTCAAATCAACACGACGGTGGTCAACGACATGATTACCATTGAAGCGGCTCCTGATGCCGATTTCATCTGGGAATTCGTTAATACAAACCCTGCTGCCCCTGAGGTACGCATCATCAACCTTACGGATGGCGGCAACAGTTATGAATGGAGCAACGGCAATCAATCGCTTGATCAAGCCGATGGTGCTACTTTCAAACTCAACCCCGGCGGACGTCAGATGATTGCGCTCAACGCCAAAAACGATGCGGGTTGCACCGATGGTGCCGTCAAGCATATCTCGGTCAATGCAGACTTCGCCCTGGAAGCTCCTCAATCATGGTCCTTTGCCAAAGGCACGTATTTGCCGGCAGGATTGAAGAAAAACAAAGTTGATTTCACCATGACCATTCTTGATAGCAATGGAAACAAGGTGTATCACACCAATTCACGTCTAAAAGGCTGGGACGGCAAGCTTCCCGGTGGTCAAACGGCCCAAGCCGGTGAGCAGTTCAATTACATGATTATCATAACCAATGACCTCACACAAGAGCAGAAATATTTCAATGGCCATTTAACAGTTTCTCCTTAACCAAAACTGAACTGCAACTTGTTTTCAGAAAAAACCGTAACAAATGTTGCGGTTTTTTTTTTATGCATTTCGGTTGATAGCATGTGAACAAATTTTAATACTCGTCGTACAAACACGTATGTTTATCTATAAATATAACTATTTTTGTCGCCGATTCGAACTGATGTTGGTAGAACTTTCGTGAATTTCCCTAAAACGTTCATATTATCCTTGGCACTGGTCCTAACGCAGCTAGCATTAGGCCAGTTTGCGGTCACACCATCCGATGCAGACGCCTGTCAATGCACAGGCAGTGTTACCTACACACCTCCAGCCGGTGCTTCGGGCTACAGCATCATGTTGTTTGATCAGGATGATGAGCTTGTGCAACAGGCCAGCGGCGTTAATGGGTCCTATTCTTTCACCAATTTATGCCCCACTGTTTTTCACGTTGTAGCGACGCTGGCAAACGGAACAGTGCAGGATGATTACTTCAACGTGCCGGCAGGGGCGAATGATTTAGGGAGTGCCGATAAACTCTTTTTATGTCAGTTGAACTATAATCCACCGTTCCCAGCACTTCCCATTCCCTACGATTTGTCCGCAGCGACTTCTGCCTTTGATCCTGCAGTATCTTGGTATAGCCCGAATGGATTGCTTTTACCCATCGCCACGCAATCCTCCCTCAATGCTTCGCTGATGGAGTCCGGCTGGTATACGTGCGTAACATCTTCAGGAGGGTGTTCCGTTACATCAGGAATCTATCTTCAAACGAACATCATGGGTTTGTCCACCACATATCTGATATGTGAGAATTACGAGCCTTTTCAACTGATTGACTTTTTGGAAGGAGATCCGGATACCATCGGGCAATGGTACCTTGGAAGTTACGACCCAGCCGACATTTTTGCAGGTATTTATGACCCGGCTAGCATGTCGAGCGCAAATTTCACATACGTAATCGACAATATTCCAGGATGTAATCCATCCATTTCAAGCCTATACGTAAGCGAACAAGTCCAGCGCTCTGCCGGGCTTGATTCAACCATTTTAGTTTGCGCCGGCAGCGCTCCCTTTAACATGCTCAATTACCTTCAGGGAAATCCGGATGATGACAATCCGAATATCAATAACGACGGGTACTGGGCAACACCTAGTGGAAGTAATTTGATGCCGTTGGGCAATGACATTTTCAACCCCTCCACAATGGCTGCGGGTATTTACACCTATATCACGAATTCAGCGGCACCATGCTCAACTCAATCCGCGGATTTGACCATCACCTTCACCAACGACAACCCTTCGGGATTGAGCGACAACATCCTCATGTGCTCGATTGACGGTTCGATTGATATGCTGGATTCGCTAGGGGGAAATCCGCTAACAGGTGGAATCTGGACGAATGCTGCAGGTGCGGAGGTAGATGGCACGTTCAACCCGCAGTTGGAGCCGGCCGGCAATTACGAATATTATTATCCCAATGTAGGTTGCACTCCGGGAAGCTCGACCCTGACGATCAGTGTAGAGGCCCCGAAAAATGCCGGTAGCAATGGTAGTGAAACCATGTGCGAGAGCGGCCCCCCACTGAACCTGAACAGTATGCTGAGTCCCAATGCCACTCTGGGTGGTACTTGGGAGACCGGGAATGCTGTAGTGGGGAATATGTTTATGCCATCGGCCGCAGTAAATTCCGCATTTACGTACGAAGTTCTGGGCATCGCATGTCCGGACGATGCTTCTTCCTTTATTGTTTATGTGCAACCAGCCGTGAATGCCCTCAATGACACGACAATTTATTTGTGTAGCCTCCAAGACCCCATAAACCTGGAAGGCTTCTATACCAATCTATCTAACGTGTCCTTTCAAGATCCTGCAGGCGCTGTGATTGCAGCCGTGTTTGATCCTGAGTTACAGGCCACGCAAAACATCACGGTCGTGAACATTAGTGGCAATAGCTGTCCGAATCAAAGCTGCACGATGAGTGTAACGGTGGTCGACCCTGTTATTGAAAATGGTACAAGCGCCATTGATGTTTGCCGCAGCTCTACCTTGTTCGATCTTAACTCCACGATTCCGGCAGTTGCCGTGGGCTTGGGCACGTGGGAAGATATTTCCGGCAGCCCTGCGAATAATTTGGTTCCTATCGATTTTGTGGGCAACGAATCATATGTCTACACCGTCGTTCTTCCTATCACTTGCGGTGGTGAGCAGCGAACCGTTGTGCTCGAGACTTTCACTCCGAACGATGCCGGACCGGATGATTCCGAAGTGTTTTGCTACACCGACGGCACGGTGGGTTTGAGCGTATTACTGCCTGCATCCATCCAACCCGCAGGGCAATGGTATTTCAATGGTGCTGCTTATTCGTCGAACAATTTTGACCCGGGCACTGACACTCCCGGCAATTACATCTATCGCCTTCCCGCCAATGGTCCTTGCCCGGCGGATGAAGCCGTGCTCTCCATTACCGTTCAGCAAGGAGTTAACTACACGGCAGGGGCGGATGTGCATGTTTGCGCAGGAACCACGGCGCAATTACTTGGTGCACCTGCCAGTGCGGGAACCACCTACAGTTGGTCGCCAACATCAGGCCTCAGTAATCCATCATCAGCTCAGCCTCTGGTCGAGTTACCTTCGATGGTCAACCAAAGCAGCACTGTCACTTACTCGGTGTTTGCGGATGATGGTGTATGCACCTTTACCGACTACGTGAATGTTATTACTGAACCTAATCCTGTGCTGGATATTCAGGACACATATAATATCTGCTATGGAGACTTCCTTAATTTAACTACTCCCGGTGATGCCGACTATCAATGGACTCCCGTGAATATTTTCGATGATGCCAACAGTGCCTCGCCTTCGCTTCAGCCTGCAGCTGATCTTTACATTGGTGTGGAAGCTGAAAGTGCTTTTGGATGCGTGACTTCGGCGACCGCTCAAATTCTTGTGAATCCTCTCCCCGTCTTGATTGTTAACCCGGAGTCCTTGAGTGGATGCCCGCCGATTCAGCTTTCAATGACACCAGAAATCGAAAGCACCGATGTTGAAGAGGTGGTGTGGTCGGTTCCCGGGCTAGGAGTTTTCGTGGGTGATTCATTGGATGTGGCCTTGCAGGCCGGTGGTGTATATGACATTCATGCAACAGCCATTTCCCCATATAACTGCACCCGTGACTACCACTACGAAGAAGTCGCTGAGGTATACCCCAAGCCTGTAGCTGCATTCACGGTTTCTCCGGTTGAGTTGACGACTCTTGAGCCACTAGCGACATTCAATAACAACACGAATGGAGCTATACATTACAGCTGGACTTTCGATGATTACGGTAACAGTGAGCTGGAATCTCCGGAATTTGAATTCCCCAATGAGCGCAGCGACAACTTTCTGGTTTGCCTTGAAGCACTGAATATTTTTGGATGTTATGATACAACCTGCCGCAACGTTTATATGGATGCGCAGTACGCCGTATACGCTCCGAATGCCTTTTCTCCCGATAGCGATGGCGATAATGACGTTTGGGTTCCGGTGACTCGTGGATTCACGAATGAGGTTTACGAGCTCCTTGTTTTCAACCGATGGGGTGATGTGGTATTCAGAACGCAGGACCCGCGTGAGGCCTGGACAGGCGAGCACCACGATGGTGCATATTTCGGCCAGAATGAGATCTACAATTGGAGTCTAAAACTTCGTAAGGAATTCTCGGCCGAAGACAGCATCTTCCGAGGCAGTATTATTCTAATGCGCTAGTTTTTTCATGTAACTTCAGGTGAACTGCGGCCGTACAAAAACCGTGTTCGCAAATTATTCCCGACGCATATCCCATTTTAAAACAAGCAGCGATACGCTGCTTTTACTGTTTGCACTCCTGTGTGTTAGTTTATTTTCCCAGCATGCCTCATCACAGGATTTGCGGGATCGTTCGGCGCTCAAGGTTTATTTTCCTGAGGAAGTTTTCTTTTGCATACAACCTTCACTTGCGCTAACACCCGATAGCATTATCGGTGGTGTTGCCCCCTTCACCTATCGCTGGTGGAATGAAGACGGTGTGTTGAGCTTAGCCGACACCCTGGAGTGGCAAGGTAACGACACAACACGTATTTGGCTGGAGGTTGCAGACAATGAAGGATTTCGCTGTCGAAGCAGCACGCTAGCTATACCCTATCCCCTCATTCCGGCTTCTTTCACGGTCAATCAGACACAGGGCTGCCAGCCGCATGAAGTAGAGTTCCGCTCGGATTACTTAGCCTTCCAACACGTTGACATGATGCAATGGGATTTTGGAACGGGAGATTCGGCGTCAACGCTAGCCTCTGCAGTGCACACCTACCCCGTTGCCGGCACTTTTCTTCCGTCGCTTACCATCACGGATAATCACGGTTGCCGCTGGCGAGACACGCTGAACGTAGAGCTTAGAGTATTCCCTTCGCCACAGGCCTCCTTTGTTATTGAGGATAGCATTATTTACCTGCCCCACGCGGCCTTGCGACCGGAAAACACCACTGTGGGAGCCGGTGTCTACAACTGGGATTTCGGTCCTTGGGGACAATCCCAAGAGGATTCACCCCGGTTCGATTTATCAGCCGATGTGGAAGGAACGGCAGAGCTTCAACTCACGGCCACCAACGCCTTTGGTTGCGCCTCAGTATTCTCGCAATCTATCAAGGTTATTCGTCCGATTTCATTTTACATACCCAATGCCTTTTCGCCGGATCGCGATGGCATTAACGAAGAATGGCTGCCCCGAGGGAACGGTGTAGATGCCTCGCATTACCACTTGGATGTTTTTGACCAGTGGGGAACCGTCATTTTTTCCACCGAAGAACTAGAGCAACCGTGGGATGGCAAGAATGCCAGTACCCGCATTGATGTTGCTCCCGGAATGTATGCCTACCGCATCATTGCGCGCGATTCTGAGCGCGGTGTTGGACATGAGTTCAAAGGTGTGGTCGTTGTGATCAGGTGAGTTTCAACGTCGGCAATCCACTTTACTGACATTTTTATGTTGGAATTTCCGCGCCAATTGGAATGACCAAAGCAACTATGACTAGCTTTGTATAGTCTTATATTGCGACATCAATTGTCATTACCGATGAAAGTAAGTTTATTGTTATCCATCACTCTGCTCCTTTGCGGACGTGCTTTTGCCCAAATCCCGATTAGCACCGGCGGTGTGGTCAACACATGTAATGCCGTATTCACCGATGATGGGATTGGTGGTGCGTATTCGGAAACGCCCTACACGATTACCATTTGCCCGGATAATCCAGGCGACGTGATTCAAGCCAATTTCGCAGCATTCAGTCTGCAAACAAGCCCCGGAAACGGCCAGAGCGACCAGTTATACGTCTATGACGGTATGGATAATACGGAATTATCACTGGGTCCCTACTCAGGTTCCGTTGCGAATCTTCAGATTACCGCTACAGTCAATAATCCAACGGGATGTCTTACGTTTGTTTTCGACCCTAATGGTCCTGCCAACGCAGGTTCACCGGGTTGGGAAGCCTTGATTTCATGCACAACACCATGTGCCAACCCAACGTTAGCAGCAGCCATTGTTGACCCTATGCCAGATGGCACAGAACAAACAGTATCGGTTTGCATGGGAGAAGATGTGTCATTCAGCGGAATGGGTTCAGTCCCACAGCCCGGTTTTACCATCGATCAATATTCATGGGATTTTGCTGATGGCACCGTTGGTTCGGGTATGAATGTGACCCATGCCTTCAATGCTCCAGGAGAATTTATGGTTAATCTGACCGTATCGGATAACAATGGATGTAACAACGTAAACGTCATTCCCCTGCAAGTGCTTGTGAGCACGGTTCCGACGTTTACAGGAATGAGTGATTTGACTACTTGTCTTGGAGATACCGTCTATGGTATTGTCAACGTCGGTGATAATGTGCTTCTGGATGATGAAACGAACATCGGAGGAAGTGCCGATGGAACTACATGGACTGCGCTGCCGCCTCAGGTAGTCGTAGGGCAAACTTACCTTGCCGATGGCGCCGGCTTCAGTTTTTCTTCGGATATCATTTATGACTTTTTTGAACCAGGACAAACATTAACCAATTGCGATGACTTATGGGGTATCATGGTGAATATGGAGCACTCCTACGCAGGTGACGTTTCGATTTCTATTACATGTCCAAATGGTACGTTGGTTGATCTAGTTGCTTATCCCAGCGGTGGCGGTGGAACCTATCTTGGTGAAGCTATTGATGACGGCTTCGGGGCATCCCCCACAGAGCCAGGAGTCGGATATGACTATCAGTGGGTAACGAATTCGCCCAATGGCACTTGGACTGATGCGTTCAATGCAGGAGTTGCCGGCGGCAATGTCATTGCCAATGCCGGTGGTAACCCCGTTGGCAATTCGCTTGCGCCGGGAGATTACGAGGCTACCGGTAACCTCTGTGATTTGGTTGGATGTCCGTTGAATGGCGCTTGGACGTTCTCTGTACTGGACAATCTAGGTGCAGACAATGGATATATTTTCGAATGGGGCCTTAATCTCAATCCTGCGCTATTCCCCGGAATTACCACCTTCACCCCGACGATTGGGGAAGATGCAGACTCATCTTTTTGGTCGATGACCGGAACAGACAGCGGCATTCAATGGATTGAGAGCATTTCGAACAATGCTGACGCCATTGAGATCTATCCTCAAGCCCTTGGTGTTTACGACTTCACTTACAACGTTCTGAACAGTTTCGGTTGCACATTCGATACGACCATTCAAGTGACGGTAACACAAGCGCCCTTTGTAACGGCAGGACCCGACCAAATCGTTGCTTGTATGCCCGTTCAACTCGATGGCGGCTTACAAAACGACCCCATCGTTCCCTGTGCAGATTGCGGAACGTTTAACTACTGTTACGATTTATTTGACTTCTATCAGGAAACCCTCTGTCCTGATAATGCGAATGACGGCTTTGTATCGATCACCTTCCTTTCAGGAACGATTGCTGTGAATGATAATCTCTTTGTATACAATGGTCCAAACACATGGCCCTCGCCTCAGATTGCCATGTACAGCGGTGATTTGGCGGGACAAACATGGACCTCTACTGATCCATCGGGTTGTTTGACCTTCTCTATTTCCGAATGGGATGGAGTAGGCAATTGCACGGATGGTGGTGCGGAAGAATGGACGTATTCAGTGACTGCGGGCAGCGCAGAAGCGGCCGGATTTATTTGGGAATGGACTCCTGATAATCCTTTGGACTTCCCCAACACGCAAGATCCCACAGCAGCGCTCGAAGGAACTTATACCTTAAGCGGTTATCCCAATGGATATCCCGGCTGCGCTAGTTCAGACGAGGTGGTTATATCGCTTGTTTCAACCAACTACCCTGGTGTTGGAGATACCATTACCCTGTGTTCGAATGCTTCAGCCATCGATTTATTCGATGTGCTCACGAACGGCCCTGCGACTTGGGGTGTATGGTTGTTGGATGGTGCTCCGATCACTGCTGACAACGTACTTCTATTTGACCCTGCAACCGACGCTGCTGATGTTTTCGAATACCAGCTCGATGGTGGAAGTGGTTGCATTAACAGCGCTTTTGTCGGTATTGAAATCCCGGCTACTCTCAACATGGTTGCTTCGGACGACACTATTCTCTGCGATGCCGGAACGGTCGACCTCGATGTCTATGCCATTACGCCGGATGAACCTTCCAATAGCTTCTTATGGGAATTTGAAGGGGAAACGATCAGTACTCAACAAGATTTCTCATTTAGTCCTCAGGAAAGCGGACAAGCTTGCATTACGGTAACGGATGCTTGTAATCTGTCCACCACACAATGCCTTCAGGTGGATGTATTGCCGGTTATTTCGCCGGCCTTCACTGCAGACACCACAGCGGACTGTTGGCCGGGAGTGTTCGTGCTAAGCGTTGAAAATGACCCTTCGGAGTACGTATCTTCTCGTTGGGTTTTGTCAGACGGCAGTGTTCTTTTGAATCAGCAAGAAGTTCCCGTTTCATTTAATGCACCAGGAACCTATGGCGTTGAGTTGATTCTCACGAATGCCGCCGGTTGTGATTATTCTATCGCGAATAATGCTTATTTGACGAGTTACGCTCCGCCAACGGTTAGTTACACTGTTGGCCCCCAGCCTACTGATATCTACGACACCGAATTGCATTTTGAGAGTGTCACAAACGGCTACCCAATTTCCAATTACGCCTGGACTTTCAACAGCATAATCGGCACATTGATTGGTGGCTCCGCTGCCGCCAATCCTGTGTTTACCTTCCCTAATGATTTTGGCGGATCCTACATGGTGAATTTGGAAGTGACCGACATACACAACTGTACTGCATTTGTATCCGGCAATAGCGTTCAAATCAACGACATTACGCAATTCTACATCCCATCCGGATTTACGCCGAATAATGATGGTTTGAATGACGTATTGCAGTTCGTTGGTGCCGATATCGATGAGACCCGTTTCCAGTTTGAGGTATTCAATCGTTTCGGTGAGAAGATGTTTGAATCTACTGACCCGAATGCCGCTTGGACAGGAAATACAGGTGATGGCGGGTACTATGCTCCAAATGGGGTATACTCTTGGAGAGCAATCGTGGTTTCGGAATCAACCGGGGTCAAGAGAGAACTCAACGGTTCGATCATCATCATGCGCTAAGCGCAGCTAGAATAGCGTCGGGGGTTCATACAACTCCGCGTAATCGTGTTTGCGATAAGCATCCGGCGTGTTTCCGGGTGAGTTTCTACCTCTTAGCGGTTTTACGGTGTGCGCACGTAAGTGTCCATCGCCCAACGGCTTTAGCATGGCCTTTAATGTTTCAATCGGTGTTTCGTTACTGAGCCACTGCAGGAGATTTTCGCCTTCCAAAAAAACCGGCATACGAGGCTCATCCAACTCAGGATTGTTGTGAATCTCTGCCATCAGTGAATTTCCACGTGTTGTTACAATGGCAAATGTGAGCAGCGTCTCCCCTTTATCGTGATCACGCCATTCATCGCATACGCAGGCCAACCAGCGGACGTCCTCATCGGTCCAATCAATGAAGTAAGGGAACTTCTTCCCTTTGACATGCTTGTATTCATAGAAGCCGGTAACGGGCAGCAGCCCTCTACGCGTGGAAGCCGCATGTTTGAATGCCGGCTTTTCAAAGAGTGTTTCTGCACGTGCATTCAATGTCATGTTGCTCATCTCCATGGCCGCACTCCAATCTTTCGTCCACAAGGGAATTAAACCCCAGTGCATTTCCTGCCAGTGTATGCCCCCCTGCCCTATGAGTATGGGTAAACCCGGGTGATCAAAACCGGAAACGGCAAACATGGGTTTGCCTTTGATCTGTTCGCGAAAGATGCGCAATGCTTCTTCAATCTCCCCCGGCGTTGACTGTTTGCGCTGTCCCTGCTTTAAGATTCGCTCTTCCAACTGTTGGATGGTGTAGCACATTGATTCGAAAGTAGAAAAAAAAACGTTCGCTTCACGTTTTCCCTATCCCCTCTTACCTTCGTTGCATGAAAGGAAGAACGACCCTGATGCGTCTATCGCTACTCGCGGTAACTCTGTCTTTCATTTTATTCACGCATTCAGCATTTCGTAAAAAGACACCTTCAGCTGAACAGAAAATCGAATTGGGCCGTCAATTGTTTTTTGATAAAGCACTCAGTGAGCCCAACGGCCAATCCTGCACCGTTTGCCACGCACCCAAAACGGCATTCTCGGATCCGAATCACGCCATTGTTTCAGAGGGCATGATTGATGGAGCCTTCGTGAATCGCAACTCGCAATCACTAGCATACGTCTCATTCATTCCGACT
>Ga0114979_10000785_pt1 | contig 21105 bp, 22 predicted proteins | sample S_140625_EF_Meta_FD_87315 | JGI IMG/M metagenome (GOLD analysis project Ga0114979, IMG submission 87315) | Freshwater microbial communities from Lake Simoncouche, Canada to study carbon cycling - S_140625_EF_MetaG | ecosystem: Environmental > Aquatic > Freshwater > Lake | place: Lake...
AGTATTTTTTACAACTAGTTAATTCGAACGATACTTTAACTCCTCTTAAATACGATTATTCTATTATAGTAAAATATGTTCATTTTATTCAAGAAAAAATAAAAATGAATTTTGTTGAATATGAAATTTTTTTGAAAGAATTACGCAAAGTTATAAAAATAATGAACGTTAAAAATAAGTTACCAAACGAAAAAGATATTTTAAATAAACAGCTTGAATTATTTTATTCAGAAGAAAAAAAAATAGAATTAGAAAATTTAATTAGAAATGGGAAACAATCTATTTTTGTAAAAATTTTATTTAATTTTTAATACCATCTTTTCGAAAGATAAAGTTATTTATAGTGATGCTGCGTTGAAGTAACTCTGAGACATTGATATAGTCTTCTTTCTCAACTTTACCTTTTTATTTTTTACTACAACTTCTTCGTTTGTAACAGAAATGAAAGAGTGTTCTTCAAATAATATTTTTTTTATGAAGTTGAATATAAACAACAGTATCTTTTCAGAACAATTTCCTACAATCAAACAACTTCCAGTTCTGAATATCATGAAAGATACTTCGGTGTATTTTTTATTTTCTCCTAACTCACTCATCTTCATCGAGCGGTCTTCGGTTATAATTATGCCTTTTTGACATTCTTCTTCAAACGGGAGTTCATTGTTGAAATAATACTTACATTTCACACCTGGATAACTACATGGGTCATAAGAGGTCTCGATTCCATATTTTTTATTCAAGACAGAATGAAGTTTTTCACGATTTATAAAGAAACCACAATTGAAATTTGAATTTATCAAAACATTTTCGTCTTTTGTATTTTCAACAAATGAAATTTCGCCCTCAACATGAGGTTTAATTATGTTCAATACCATCTCCTTTACTATATCTAGTAGTTGATTATTTAGAACCCCAGGAATTTCCATTTTTCCAGTATTGAAAACTTTTACATGTATTTCGCGAAATGAATCTTCATATTTAAAACGCAATATCACTGCAAAACAGTTATAAAATGCATTTTTTACTTTTCCCCTACAGTTCATAATGTCTTTTTTAGAAACGCCAACGGTTATTTTTCTTTCATCTTTGAACTTTATTCTACGGGCCGTTGGGTTATTAATTTGTTTTATTATATTTTCTGTGTAGTAATAGATTCCTTCCAACTTCTTTTGGTATTCTTCAAATTCTTCGACCGTTTTTGATACAATTTTCATTTGTTTTTTTACGACACCGTTAATTGGTCTCCAATACTCAACAATTGGAATATTCCAGAAAATTCTGTGAATATCTATTTCCTGATTCAAGAAAACGACCTTGGTTTTCGTCGATATATATAGTTCATCACATTTAGGAACTTCTGTTTTTTCAGAATCAACAGGCGCAATAGATATATTCATTTTTTCTACATGAAGACAATTTTCGTCTTCTTTTATTGTCTTCATGTCTTGCAAAGATGGAGCTGCGGAACCTGCATTCGATTTACCTGGAGTTTTTAGCGATGATTCAGTTCTTGAAATTTCAGACACGCAGCCCGGTCCATTGCTTTGTGTAGAAATATAATTTTTCCATTCTTCGTCTACAGATAACATTATTTTTAATAGAACTAATGTAATACATTTACATCTTATTCTTTATATCAATTCAATTTTATATTTTTCATAAAAAATTTTTTGTACTCTAATATTTATACAGGGCCTTTTGATAAAATGAATCAACAAACCACAACCACTAACTTGAACAAAGAGTTGAATAAAAATATAAACAAAATAAAATTGTACAATTTTAACCAAAATTTTGTTGAAAAACCTGATTTAAAAATTGAACTTCCACGCCCTAAAAATGAAAAAAACATAGTTATAATTAGAAAAAATGAAACTTTTAGAGATAATATATACATGCTACAGCCTGACAATGGAATATTTGACCCTAATAATATTTCTGGAACTCCTCCTAATAGTTTTATGAATGATTTGATAAAGCGAATGGACACATATTATGTAGCGAACGACACATTATTGACCAATTAATTCTTACGGTATCAGTTAGACTCTTATACCTATGCAGGGGTTTGAAGCCAAATAGCTACAAATCTATGTTAGAGTCATATCATTTTAGTGCATAACTATATTTATCCACTAAAATGATATTAATTAAACCCCATTTTTGAATAGTATTTTTTTGTAAAAATTACGAAAAATTTTATAATATGTTCAATCTCGGCTTCGGTGTTATTTATAATAGTTTCTACTAAGTCAAGAAACTCTTTTGTTATAACTTTTATATGTTCTCTAATTACGTAATTGAAATATGTTTGTATTATATTTCTTTTGTCCATGTTATAGTTTATACTTGTTTCATTTATGTATTTTGTTATGTTTTCTTGACTTTCTTTTTTGTTAAGTAACAATGAATGAATTTTTTCCCATACTGTTTTATTAATAATATTTTTGTCCCAGTCAGTTAAGTTCTCGTTTAATTGAATAAAATTTATCATACTCCTTATATCTGAATTATAATTTGTTTGTATAGTATCAATAACATTATCAGATAGTTGTATATTTTCTTTTTCGCTTATAGATTTAATAAAATAATAAATGTCTTTTTTTGGTAATTGATTGAACCTTACACATATAAATTCATTCTGTAGCGACTCATCTATTTTACTTATATAATTACATATAAGACAAAATCGAACGTTATATGTAGATGTTTGTAGTAAATATTTAAGTGCTTGTTGTGCATTCTTTGTCATATAGTCCACTTCATCCAAAATAACGAATTTGAAACCCGTTTCAAATAAGCTCATTGACTTTACGAATTGATTAATTTGGTTTCTTATAATGTCTATACCCCTTTCATCTGACGCATTTAAATGTATAACAGTTCCCTTGCTATTTTTATTATATTTTTTTTGATATTCATTAATTAAATTTATAATGGTTGTTGTCTTACCCGTTCCCGGCGGTCCATAAAAAAGAAGGTTTGGAAAATACTTTTTTTCTAATATTTTTTCAAAAAGGCTACGATTTATAGAATCGAGAACAATATTTTCAAAATTTGTTGGGCGATACTTTTCAACCCAAGGTATATTTTTGTTTTGAATTATGTCATTCATTATAATTCAAATTCCAATTTTATGTTTATTTTGTTTATAACATAAAATTGATTTATACATATTATTTAAGAATGTCTTTACATAATAACGACTATCTCAGAATGGAGGGTTATCTCGAACTGTGTCTAGGGCCTATGTTTTCTGGTAAAACAACGCAGTTAATACAGATTCATAAAAAATACGTGTACATTGGAAAAAAAGTTGCTGTTATAAATTATTTTGACGACGTCCGATATCATGACTCGCTTTTATCTACTCATGACAAATTGATGATACCTTGTATTTTTGCTAAGACGCTTTCAGAAATATGGAAAAATTCCGAAAATGAAAATTATTTGAGCATGCACGAAGCAGATGTTATTTTGATAAATGAAGGTCAGTTCTTTTCAGATTTGTTTGACATAGTATTAGAATTGGTTGAATCTGAAAACAAAAAAGTATATATATTTGGCTTAGACGGCGATTTTAAGCGCTGTAAATTTGGTCAAATTTTAGACCTGATACCGTTCTGTGATAAGTTAACTAAGTTGAACTCGTTATGTTCACTCTGTAAGAATGGAACAAAAGCAATATTTTCGCATCGCGTTTCACAAGAAACTTCCCAAGTGGTCATTGGGTCAGATAATTACAAGCCATTTTGTCGGAAGTGTTATATTGAAGAAACAAAGTAAATTCTCTTTTATTTCGGAACACAATCACCATTTTTGTTTTTCCTTGTTCCTTTTGGACATCTTTTTTTTTTATCTTTTTTGAATGATTCTATCTGTAAAGTGTCTTCGGAGACAATCACCGGTTCTTTTTTAAGTATTTCGACTTTTTCTTTTGGAACAATTTCTACGCAGAATCCTTCTTTATTACGACGCGTTCCTTTTGGACATCTTTTTCTTTTCACTTTTTGAGTTTCGTTCTTAAAAAACTCTTCATCCGAAACTATTTTTATTTTTCTTGTTTTCTTCTTTACTGGCAATGATATTTTTGGCGAAACACTACTTTTTGCAGACTCAATTACAGACGGAAGAGAATTGGGAAGAGAATCGTTTACAGACGGAAGAGAATCAGGAAGAGAATCAGGAAGAGAATCGGGAAGAGAATCGGGAAGAGAATTTTTTAGAGATAAAGGAGAACTATCGGATATAACAGGAGAAGTAATTTTTTCAGGACTAGGTGATTTTGGATTCAAATTTGCGTAAATACCCCATAGTATGTTCTCAAACGCACCAACAACAACACTTTTTGTTAATAGTTGATTGGCTATTTCCATTCCATTTTTTGCTATTTCGCTGCAATCATTTCCTTTACAAAATTTTATTTTTTCAATTAAATCAGATAAATCGTCTTTTACAGAAATATAGTGGATTCCGTCTTTCAATAAGTGGTCAACCCATGACGTATATTCACTTTTAACACGCAATATAAGAGAACCTGTTCTCATTGTGTTTAATAATCGATAAGCATGAACGTTTCCATCAACATGTATAATGTATTTATGACGACTTTGACCTCTCATATCCATTCGTTCAATCGGCCTTAATCCAGTTTTCATATATCCCATTCCATACATAGGGTCAAACCGAATTGATTTTGAATCAATTGTTTTTTGTCCTGGTTGTCCAACAATTCCAACATCTAAAAAGGGAATATTTTCTTTTCTTAGTCCCATTTCTGCTAATTTTATTCTCATATTCGTTCTTGAAGTATAGCCACAGCCCGTCGGACCCCCTCTGAAAACTGCCTTTTCAATTGGTTTTTTATTCCATTCAGTTATAAAATCAGGAGATTTTTCAGAAAGAACAATATCTACATCGTCATAGTTAGGTATAGGAATATCCCAAAAATCTTCTTGTCCGGACGTGCTAAGAATAGGAATATGTTTATCGAATAAAAATTCATCTGGTAATTTTCTATTTCCACTAACCATTTGCCATGGAAATAACCCACCTTTTCTTAAAATAACAGCATCTGTTAGATTGAAAATATATACACCATCGGGTAAATTGGCATCTTTCAAAATATTAACATATTCTGCTGTAGTTGTCGAGACTTTTGCGTAAGGTTTAACAATGCATTGCATGACTCTTAAATTTTTAAGTCTCCCGGTTCTATCTAAAAGTGCGTCTTCCATATTATAGTCTCTTGATTTACGTAGGGAATCATGTATAATTTTTTCTATAAATGGCGATGTTCTTCCGGTTTCTAACTTGAACATACTATGTCCCGTTTCTTCAACACATAACATATAACAGGAATGATGTAAAAAATTCATTATATAAGATAGTGTATTATGTAATGCGACTTCAGACATTTCCCAAGGTCCATCTAGAGGGGGAACAACAAATCTGCTGTAATCGCCTGTTCTAGATATATTCTTTCTTGTTTTTTGTAAACAATTTCTTCCGATTTCAAATGCTCTTTCAAAATTAGATACAATTTCCATTATAATATATACTAATATTTTTATAAAGTCGCCAAAACATTTTTTCAAACAATATAAAGTTTCAAATCAATAATTAAAAATAAAAGTATTCAATATGGATAATGACACTTTACAGACGGGAGAAATCCTGAAAAAAAAAAGAGGAAGACGAAAAAAAACCGACGAGCAAAATATTCAGGTTATAATTGAAGAATCAGAAACTGACGTCAATAATGATTCACAATCTAAAAATGAAGTTGTTGTAAAAAAGAGAGGAAGAAAGCCAAAGGGGGGAAAACTTATATTAAAACAACCGGAAAAAAACACGGAACCATCTCCAGTAGCAAATATAATATTACATTTGAAATGTTCTCTTAATGATTTGAATGATTATAATACACAAATAAATAAACTTGTTACAAATCCATTGGAATATAATCCATCTATTCCGCCAAATATATTGACATATAATGAAGAAGACTCTTCACAATTTTTTGTCTATAATAAAAACGACGATTCTGTTAATACAGATTTTATTAATAAAGATGATTTTAACCCAGTTTCAAATCTAGCATACAATGATTCTACTTATAATCCTGTTATTAAACAATCTGCCAATTTTTGTTCTATTTGTAATAACAAATCGGAAAGTTATTCAGTCTTAGAAAATAACGATGTTGCCGACGATGTTAATATAAAAGATATTAACATTAAATTGAAAAGACTTAAAATAAATCTTTATAAAAATCAGAATCAAGACAAAAAATCGGCATGTTTTTGGTGCACATATGAATATGATAATCCAGCTTGTTATATACCCAAATATGAAGTTGACGATAAAGTATATGGTTATGGTTCATTTTGTAGACCAGAATGTGCAGTTGCATATTTAATGAAAGAAAATATAGATGACTCAACCAAATTTGAGAGATATCATTTGTTGAATCAAATCTATAGTAAAATATATGATTTCAAAAAGAGCATAAAACCCGCGCCTAATCCTTATTATTTATTAGATAAGTTTTATGGAAATCTTTCCATACAAGAATACAGAAAATTACTTAAGACTGAGCATATGTTGTTAGTAATAGAGAAACCTATGACAAGAATTCTTCCCGAATTACATGAAGATAATGAAGATATGATGGTTAATATTTATGGAACTAAAATATCTAATGGAAATACTTCTGCTACGAATTCAAACAACTCTGGTGTATACAAAGTAAAAAGACAAAGTGAAAAACAACAAGGACCTAGTAAATCGAGTATAATGAGAGATAAGTTTGGAATATCATAATTTATACAAATTCTTACCCTTTGTACAAATTATGTTGAATGATACAAATAATATAAAGTTATTTTTTTGGTATTTTAAAAATACAATGATTACATGTCGATTGATGGGAGGTCTTGGAAATCAACTATTCCAAATTTTTGCAACAATTGCATACGCAATAAAATATAATCACAGGTTTATATTTCCTTATACGGAAGTTTTGAGAGCCGGAATTACACGTCCTACCTATTGGGAATCGTTTTTGAATTCACTTAAAATTTTTACGACGAGCAATACAAAAACTGGTTTGTCAAATGATATACTTGAATCATTTCCCGAACTTAATTTCCCTTTCCATAATTATCAACTCATTCCTAATGTTGATTCCTTAAAAGCATTCAAAATAGTTGGTTATTTTCAGAGTTATAAATATTTTAAAGAACAAGAGGCAACTATTTTTTCTATTATACGACTTGATAAACAGTTAACAGATGTAAGAAAAGAACATGAATATCTTTTCAAAGATGGAACATATAATATAGGAATGCATTTTCGAATAGGAGACTATAAATATATACAAAATTGCCATAATATAATGCCATACATATACTATGAAATGGCGCTAACTAAAATAATTGAAAAACTTCCTGAAAAAAAAGTAAATGTCTTTATTTTTGGCGAAGCAGAAGACAATGAAGCTATATTTCTTATTATAAACCAATTGAAATTAAAATGGCCTGAAGTTGAATTTACAAAAATAAGCGATACTATTCAAGATTGGAAACAGATGTTATTAATGAGTTGTTGTGATTCTAATATAATAGCAAATAGTTCGTTTAGTTGGTGGGGTGCATATTTTAATAGAAATCCGGATAAAATCGTTTGTTACCCATCAGTTTGGTTTGGACCTAGTCTTTCTCATAACTATTTGGGCGACATGTTTCCTGAAAACTGGCATCAGATATGCATTTAAAATTCTTATGATTTTATTATTTCCTACTTTATTTATCAATTGAAAAATATTTTTTGAAACGAGTATAAAGATAATAGTTCGTTTATTATTATCTTTACTATAATGTCTAAGGTAGTCAAAACATCATTGCAGTCAATATCGAGCGAATTTAAAAATTTTGAAGAATATAAAGAAAATTATGATATTCTTTTAAAATTACCTATTTTTCAAAAATTGATAAAAAAAAATAGAAAATTGGAAAAAGAAAATAAAAAATTAATAGCTCTTCTTTTTTCTGAAAAAAAAACTCGTTCTTCAAAGAAAGACGTTTTTATAAAAATTGAAAAAGATTTTGAAACTGACGAACGAAAAGTTATCGTTACAGATAAAGTAAAAATAAAAAAAGAAGACGTTTCTACGCTTGAAGAAGTTACGATAAGTGATTCGGATGACGGTTTGCTAGAATGTGGTATCGTTGAAAAACCACAAAATATTGTATATGAAATACAAGATGATGATGGCGACGTGCCTTGTTTACAAGGAAGTTTTATAAAAGAATATGTATTGGATAAAAATATAGATAAAAAGCAAAATAATGAATCTGAAAAAGTAAAAGAGGAGGAAGAAGAGGAAGAAGTAGATGTGGAAGAAGAGGAAGAAGTAGAGGTGGAAGAAGAGGAAGAAGAGGAAGAAGAGGAAGAAGAGGAAGAAGAGGAGGCCGAAGAAGAGGAGGCCGAAGAAGCTGATGAAGAAGAGGAGGCCGAAGAAGCTGATGAAGAAGAGGAAGAGGAGGAAGACGTAGATGAAGAGAAAGAGGAGGAAGAAGTAGATGAAGAGAAAGAGGAGGAAGAAGTAGAGGCCGAAGAAGAGGAAGAGGAGGAAGAGGAGGAAGAAGTAGAGGCCGAAGAAGAGGAAGAAGTAGATGAAGAGAAAGAGGAGGAAGAAGAGGAGGAAGAGGAAGTAAAAGAAGTATTAATCAACGGAAAGACTTTTTATGCTTCGAATGAAATCGATTCCATTATTTATGATGTTGATGAAAATGGAGATATAAGTCTTGAAGTTGGAGTTTTCAAGAATGGAAAAGCAAAATTTAATTAGATATGCTTTTTAGTTTTTCTTAAATTGCCACGTCTATTTTTTTTAGTATATTGTCCTCCTTTTAACGCCGGAGCTTTTTTTGCATCTTCTTTCAAATCTGGAACCTTTGTATCTTCTTTCTGCAATTCATCTGTTTTTTCTGGTACGAATACACGGTGTGTAGAAAAATCATAAGGATTATATCTGCTGAAAAATAATTCTGTCTCTTGACCCAAATAAAGACCTCTATACTTACATACCACAGATTCTAGATTACTTTCATTTATTTCCCCTTCAAATAAGTCGATTCCAAGATATATTTCATAATGCGGAACATTGAATTTATTTTTATCAATTAAAGTTGTTCCGGTGTACATAAGCGCAACATTTGAAGTGTTGCTAAAAAATTTTTTTGGTTTAAGAAATACAAATTCTTCTTTTATTTTTTTTAATAATTCGCCAAATACTAATTTATCATTTATTTTAACATTTTCTGAATAATCAATTATAGTTTTTTGTAATTCTAAATTACTACTTTCTTTTATCGGGGAAAGAAGTTTTTTAATTTTTTCCACAAAATCAATAAATCTAGAATAATTTGTTTGTAATTCTTTTACTACTTCCGGTTCTTCACCCTCTAATTTTATGTTTACTTCGCCGCTTGTAATGTAATTTTTTCTAATTTTATCAAGTGAATTTAGTTTTTTCAATTCTTCGGTTATTTTTGATAAGTTTGTAGTAAACTTATTTGAAATTCCTTTTAATGTTACGCTTCTGTTACTCGTTAATCGTTTATACAGTTCGTTTATTTCAATAATTTTTGAATAAAGTTTGTCAATTTCTGGTGTGCCATTATTCAATAAGCCAAAGAATTCATCAAATTGTTTAATTATATCGTCAACATTTTCATAAAATTTCTTTTTTTCATAATCTCTGAAATTAGGGTCTTTGAGTTCATTATTTATTTTTTCGTCAGCTTTATTGCTCTCAAAAGCTTTAACGTCGTCTTGTAAATAAAGTGTGTCTTTTGAACTTTTGTCGTTAATTCTTTCAAGTATTTTTTGTTTTTTTTTTCCTAACAGTTCTTCTATTGTTTTTGTTTCTTTTAAAGCCCATGCAGAGTAATTAATAAATTCGTCAATAAATTCTTTGTAAACTGGATGATTTAATAAATCATTTAACCATGTGACTTTTGAAATTGTATAGACTTTCCCATCCACTTTAATGTATGAAAATCGATTGGTTGTAGTAACTCCCTTAAATGATGCATCGGTTTCCATTTTTCCTCTAATATACTCATTGAATGATGAAGAAAAATTTCGAATGGAAGGAAATGTCGTTGGAAATAATAATTCCATCATGACTCGAATGTTATGTTTTGTTATTGAGTCAACATCGTTTTTCTGGTCTGTTGTTTCACTTTTTTCTTCAGGTGTATTTTTTGCAAATCCAACAAGTTTTAACTCAAAATACTTCTTATCAAAAAAGAATTTCAAAACTTTTTTATAACTTTGTCTTCCAAGATAATACAATTTCTTTAAAGGGTATCTAACGTCACTGGTAAAGTAAGGAAGTTCTGATAATCTGGTTGGTTTTCCTCTCTTTAAATCGGGGTGGTATAAAATTCCACTTGTTAATTTGAAAGGTTCTTTTCCTGGAATATTTGAATCTATCATAATATTTATTTGTTCGACATTAATACTCATTTTGTATTTACTTATATTATAAATACATATTTTTACACTCATTTGTATGTAAAAATATATCAATTCATATTTATTTTTAAAATCCGGCATAGCTTTGATATTGCATTGGTTGAGATTCCTTGCTATTTCCATCGTCTTGTTCTTTTTGTAGTCTTGCTTTTTCTAAAACTTCTTTTGCTCTTTTAATATCTTCATCGGTAACTTTGTCTCCGTCTAATAACGAAACATGATAGTCTGTAAATTTTGATGGAAGGCAACAAAATGCACTGCTCTCATTCAATAAATAATCCATCACTATAATGAATAATATAGTAACTACGAATGCGATGTATATTTCGCGAGTACCCATCCATGCAATTGCAAAAATAAGTACATCTCTACTAAATGTATATTTCAAATAAGATTCCATAGTTTTTGATAGCTTGATAGTTACAAACTTTGAGGATATATTTAATATAATAATCATCAATCCTGCAAATAGTTTACTGTTATTTAATGCATTTACGTTATTATGTAAATAATTTACTAAATTTGAAAATGCGTTTTCTATTTTATTTTTGTTTGACATTCTATATAGTCAAGCTATATATTTTTATAGTCCTAATATCAGTTGTAAAATCTATTATTTCAAAAAAGAAAATGGTTCAGAAACAACACCGATAGATTTTTGTGGTTCTCCAAAAAAAGGTTTCATTAAATTTGCCCAGCTTTCTGATAATGAATCATTTGAATTCTTTGGTGTTATAATTGCTTTTTCTATATTAAGTTTACTTTCAACAATATAATCACAATTTTTATCGCAAGGATTGCATTTATTTCCTGTAAATTTGAGTTCGGGAAAAACATGTTCAGACATTTCTATATTCACTTTCATATTTTTGTTTTTAAGCACACCATTTTCGCAGTTTTTAGAAACAAAAGTATTTTTTTCCGGTGTAACCGACTTTATTACATTTGGAGTATTTGTATCTTTTATATTTTCCATTCCTTCCAGTAGACAACGTTCTTCGTATGCAGGATTTCCTATATTCATTGATTCTACACTATCGACTGCATATTTCCAGCCACTCTCTCGCGTAATTATTTTATCTGTCTTCTCGGTACTTGGTTTTTTTTCACAATATGTATCCATTCCTTCTGTATATTGATTAAATGCAAAAATCTTTTGATAAAAAATTATGAAAAGAGCACATGCCAACGAACCCAAAAGTAAATCAATTGAACAGTAAAATACTATAATTATTATAGCAATAAATCTTCCTAAAATGGTATGGCTATAGTGAACCATTTGCCTTGTGTACAACGCTAGTAATACAATTAATATTATGGGTATGAATTCAGCTATAAATTTTTTCATTTGAATACTTTGTATAATTTATACAAATATTTCATTATGACGATAAATTTAGAAGAAATACAGAAACAACTTTAAAAATAATATCTATTAATTTTTTAAGTAATACTAATATAAATAAAAGTATGTCATTATTAACAACAGCATCACCTTGGATAAATGATGATTCAAGTACACCCAAACGTCGACCATCAACCATGCGAAAAACAATTAAATTACCATATAGTAACTCTAATGAAGAGGCTGAAGAATATAGAACAGGTGAAACAAAAGAGCAACAATATAATAACAACTTTATGGAAAACTATCAAAACTTAGAACCAAGCAATATTGAAACAGCACAAAAGGTAAATGAAAGTCGTGGGTCAAAAATAAATGACCTATTGAATAAAATGTCTCTTTCATCTGATAATGATAGTGGAAAATTGGGAAATTTTACTCCTCCTCCTAATCCAGTATTAAATAACAAAAAACCCGATAATTCTGGGAAATCTGCAAATGGAGAACTTTTACCTACCGACTTACTTCCTAAGAATAACTTACAACCAAATGTAAAACCTTTATTTCAAAACAATGGTATTGCATCTGGAATGGGTTATGTTGCAAATGAACCTTCTTTAGGAACATATAATAATTATAAAACTAGCTATGAGCCCACTCAAATATCGCATAAACCTTACTACGCTAAAATGGGGCTTGGTAATGGTGCATTAGATGATAAGTTAATGGAAAAAATAAACTATATGATTCATTTATTAGAAGAACAACAAAATGAAAAATCAAATAATGTAACCGAGGAATTTATTTTATATACATTTTTAGGAATATTTATTATATATGTTGTTGACTCGTTTGCACGTGCGGGAAAGTATGTTCGTTAGTTTCATTTCTGATGTATTTTTCAATAACGAATTCATCGGTTTCTTTCACTATAGACTCTTTTTTAAAATTAGTTAGTATTTTATCAATATCTAAATTCAAATCACAGTTATAATCTTTTTTTATTTGTGTCAACCATACAACGCTACATTTTGAATAAAAAATATTGTATATTTGAGAACCGCCGATTATAAATATTTTTTTGTTTTCAAATTGTAATTCAAAATTGTCAAGATTGTTGATAAAGAGTACATTTTTATTTTGAAGCTCAATATCTTTATATTTCTCAGGTTCTCTTGTATATACAACATTCAGTCTATTTCGTAAAGGGCGATTTTTTTCAGGAAGAGAAAAATAGGTATTGCGACCCATTACTACAATAGATTTTTGTGTTGTTTCTTTGAAAAATAAAAGATCTTCCGGTACATTCCATGGAATAGTACCATTTTGCGATATTCCTTTTTTCAAATCGACTGCCACTATTAGTTCATAACTATTCTTCATTATATGTATAGTTATAAACTTAATTTTAATTTTTTTTTGGAATTATACCTTTTATTTTCTGAAAACACATTTTGGATAAATCATAATTTTACTTTTGTTTTTTTTTATAGATTCAAAGTGAAAATGACGATGTTCACAGTCTCTTTCAAAAAAATTAATTAATTTACATCCTGTTAAGTTAACTTGATTATCTACAAGTTCTTTATTGAATAACGATAAATCAATCATCGAGCTATACGAGCAATCTATAAAGTTTGCTGTTTTATAAATAGCAAAACCATTAAATGCTGAATAAACTGGTATGAATTCGTTGGGTTTATTTTTTTTGTAATAATCTAGAAGTGTCGAAAATTCTTCTCTTAATTTTTCAACTGCCTTTTCACTATCTTCAAAATGTAAAAAACTATATGTGAAATTTCCAAAAGAAAGCGCTAAGTGGTCATAGTATCCAGCCTCTCTATCAAAAGAAACTGCGTCCCATTTATAAATATTATCTTGTGAAAAAACCTCTTCAATAACTGAAGTATTCATGTCTCCGACACATGAGTAATGATTTGTATCTATCATTATAAAATACTCATAATCTATATACGTATTCCTAATTCGTTGTAGCATTCCGTTTCTTGCAATGGCTATATTTTCTCTTCTCGAATTCGTTTTTTTATTTGGATTAATGTACATATCACCAATACCAGGATTAACTAGCAAAAAATTTTGTATAATCGATAACGTTTTATCCGAGCTATGGTCGTAGAAAAATAAAACTTTCACTCTTTTGAATAGATTTGATATTGTTTTTACATTTTTTAATACGCGAGGCAATCCAATCTCACTATTATAAGCACATAAACATATACAACAACTATAATTATTCATTTTTAAATATATATATATTTTCAAAAAAATTTAAACGCTATTAATAAATAATATAACCATGTTTTCATTTCATATTGATTATAAATATATATCTACAGAATTATGTGATATTGGTTCAAAATATGATTCTGAAAAATCAAGTAAGCGGTTTTATATATCACGAAAAAGGCCATTTCATCCATACAGTATCTTTTATCATTCACTTTTTAAAAATCATCGCAAAAAATACTTAAATATTGCCGAAGTTGGAATTATGAAAGGGGCCGCATTACTTACTTGGGAAGAATATTTCCCAAATTCTACAGTATTTGGGTTTGACGATAATCTTGATAATTTAAACAATTTCCGTAACGAATACAAAAACAATAGAATTGTATTAGCTGAAATGGAATATCCATTTAAGTCAAACGATTGTTATTATGATATTTTTATAGACAATTTTACAACTACTATTCATGATAAAAAAAAGGTTCTCAAAAATGTTGTTACATTTTTAAAACCCGGTGGAATTTTTGTTTTCGAAAACGTATATAAACTAAGCAATGAATTCGTATATGAAGAAGAACTAAAAGACATTTTGCATGAACATTTTGATTTGTGGTACTTCGTTTCTATGGAGACCAATAGAAAATATGATAAAGACCGCGACAAAGATAAACTATTTGTTCTTATAAAGAAAGGGGTACCAATATTTGATAATAAAAAAAAAATGACTTTGATAACTCCGTCAACCCGTCCGGAAAATTTATTAAGAATTCATAATAGTATAAATTTTGAATATATTGATAAATGGCTTATAGTATATGATGGAAAAGTAATTGAAAAAAATCCTTTATTGTTTGAAGATAAAAATACAAAAATAAAAGAGTATGTATTTGAAGGAGATGGATGGTGCGGAAATCCTCAGCGAAATTTTGCACTTAGTCAAATAACAAACGAAGACACATATTTATATTATTTAGATGACGATAATGAAATTAATCCAGACTTATACAAGTTATTGAATATAATTGACGATGGATATTTATGTACATTCAATCAAAAACTATTCAATGAGTCAAAAGAAATTCGATTAGGAAACAATATATCTATTGGTAAAATAGACTCTGCACAATTTTTGATTCATTTTAGTTTATGTAAATATGTACCTTGGTTAACAAAATTATATGAATCTGATGGAATGTACATTGAAACTATATATAGCATAAATGCAAATAAATGGGTTTATATAAATAACACATTATCTTACATAAACTATGTTACAAATGTTCCCTATAATAAAAATAAACAGGATTCGGAAGAAATGGGAGAACCAGGAAATACAAAATTATAAAGATAATATGCAGTATCATTTTCTAAAATTGGCGAAAACTTTTTATTCCATTCTCTGAGAAGTCGTATATTATGAGAAGTTTCTTCTATTAGCATAAGTTGAAATTTTTTTTTCTTCAATCTGAATATTGAACGCATTGTCTGCATAAAACCCAACCCAAATAACTCTAGAGAGTTACTATTATCTATACTTGCTATCAATTGCAAGGCATTTCCATTTTCGAAATCTTCATAGTTAATATGATTGTCCTTTATAAAATAAATACCATAAACATGTTGTCCGCGTCTCAAACAATATACATATAAATCATTGTTATTTATGATAGATATTAAATTACTTATATTTGGTATTGCGCAAAAAGTGAAGAATTTCGGTGAACTTGAATTTGACAATCCAGTTAAAAAGTCAAATAAAATATCTTGATTCTCTTTTTGTATTCGTGTTATAATAAAGTGTTCAGGTAATTTTTCAAGTTGTATATTACGCAAATAATATGTATATGTTTTGTACTTGGTAAGCGGTACTATTCCTTCGCATAATTCAGTTTCTTTTTTGAATATTGAAATAGGAGAATCAGGATATTTCAAACGTTGGTTATATTCATGTGTCTGAATCAAATTTCTCGATAACTTTTTATTTTTATGTTCTCGGTTTATGCAAATAAAATCCCATACATTTCCTAATATATGAGTATATGAAGTTTCATTATTTGATAATTTAGAAAGCGATGAAATAAAATAAAAATGAACCGGTCTTGAAACCATAACGCCAATTGGATTTTTTTCAATTACTATTTGAGAATTACTATTATTTGATAAGTCGTCTACAATTAAATATTTTTTTTCCAAATAAAAAGATAATAACGGAGAACCATCATTTCCTGACAAAAGTGATTGTAATGTTTTTGAATCGATAGTAAATAGTACGCGGTCAGAAGAAATATAATGACATTGTAACATATCTACACACTTTGTAATATTTTCATTGGATATTTCAGACTGTGTTAAAGATAATACATTTTCAAATTTACAAAATTTTGTTTTCAACGGATATGATTTTTGTATTACAAATGGTGTTCTCGTATAGTATCTCCAGAAGTCATAGGAATGAAATACCGGCTGTACATTCCAAAATGGAAATCTTATTTTTATGTAAAAAAAAATAGTTAACAAAAATAATGTAATAATCAAATACATTGTAGTCAGCTCGACTGCAGGTATTTCGATGAACGATAGAAGATGATAGAGATAATAAAAACTTTTTATGATAAACCTTTTTATATTATAATAAATATTCAATAAATACATTTCTATATATTGAATAGTTTTTTGGAGAACTATTGAAACGCATAATAGCTAATAACTACATAGGTCTTTCAAATACATATAAAAATTGATTTTCGTCTTTTGATGATTCTTTTAAGTCAACTTTCCCATGTGGTATAAAACCAACATAAGTTATCATAGAAATAATATCTTCTATGTCTTCCATATACAATGTCTGTTCATTTTGTCTAATATTTCCAGTCAAAGAATCTGTAAATGTTTCAGTAACGGTTGTTTCTTTACTGTCATGAAATTTATAAGAACATTTATATTTGAAGCCGTCAAAATTAACCAATGAATCAGTACATCTTGTATCCTTGAAAGTTTGTGGAGAACCAAACAATACGTGTTTTGATGCTGGAACATTTACGTCAAATTTGGTTCTATCCACTAAATGTAAAACAAGATAACCACCTGGTTTTATCCAAAAATAAGAGTTTTTGAAAAACTCTATTTTGTTTTTGAACTGATAAATGGTATAATAAAGACATAATACATGCGTGAAAACACTTTTATCATAAAGCATTGGGTCTTTAACATCTCCACACTTTATTAACGTTTCTGGATATTTATTAGAAGAATAGTCAACCATTGCAGACGATTTGTCTACACCATAAACAGAGTAACCAAGTTCGGTAAGTTCATTAACCACATATCCTGTTCCACTTCCAACATCAAGAAAATTACTTTTATTATCAACTTGTGTCATCTTTATAATTGTATTTATTTCATATGGAATTCGTGTATGGGGTTTGTTTATTTTATCATAAATTTCCGCGTAAAAGTCGTCGTATATATTATCATTGTATTTCAAGACAAAATTTTCTTTTTGTGTAAATCCCTCAGAATGATATGAATTATTCTTTTTTTTGTATAAAAAAATAAGTAACAACAATATTGATAACAAAATCAACAATTTCAACCATATTTTTCTGAATATTCCAGTTGTTAATATAGAATATACATATTGCAACATTTGTTAGTTATATATGTAGTATAAAATATATATGTATTGATAGATATTTTATACTAAATTATTGTCTCATAGTTACACTCTAAACATGTCTTAATTGAGTTCGGGTGTGATTTGAAAAAATATCCTTTCCTATTTCACTTTGAGATAGTTTTTGAGGAATACTTGTTTGAAGCTGTTCTTTTTTGAATAAATTAGGAAAAGGTTGGTTGCTTTGTCTAGAAATAATAGAAACATTATAAAGGTCACTACTTGAAGAAGGAATATATACACCTTGGTCGGCGCCATGTTGTAGTGCAACCCCTTGGTTTCTTAACATTGTTTCTGTATCTATGTTGTTAAAATAACCAGATGGAGGCCCGTTTTGTGTTGCTGGACTGAAATTTAGTTCGACTACGTGATTTACGGCGTAATTTATCCTTTCCGTTGGAGGCGTTCTTCTGTTTATAATAGGGAAATGTGCATATTTTGTTGGAACAGGACGGGGGTCGAAGTTAGGTGCCAATGGAATATCTGAAAAATCACGCATAGAACGTCTTTCATTAATTTCATCAACCCGGTCATTCTGACCATAGGAAATACCTTCCGGAATTCCATATATTTTGAAATTTTCATTTAAATTCATTCTCTAAATATGGTATATAATAGTTATCACAAAATAAATTATAATGACGATTGTATTATTGTTATACCTTTCTCACTATTTATGACAAATTATATAATACAACTAAATTCATTCCATAGTTATGAGATATTTTGAAAAAATGTTCAGGATAATCATGTAAAATCTGAGTAAAAATAAATTGGTCAGACCCCGTTCGCCAGTCTCCAACCATATTTTTACAACATTTTTCAAGATATTCATAAAATAAGTCGTGTATCAAATCTATCATATTTTTGTGCATAATTAAAACAGTTGCAGCAAAACAATGGTCATCATCACGTGCCCAACTATAACATACCTTATCATGCGGCAAAGAGTTTGCATCTTTTAAGTTAAGTCGGTGTTGAGGTGGTAAAAAATCTCTAAATATACATACCCCCGCGTCACACCAAACATAAAAATCAGTAGGATTTGTGTCATTATCTTTTGTCAACTTCAATAAATGCATTTTTTCATGCCAAATTTTTCCAAGTTCATAAGAAGGAACATGTAATGAATGAAGAGTTGGATTTCTATAGAAACGTTCTGAATAAAAGTTTTCTAAAGGATAATGTGTAAATATGGTATCATAACCAGTCCTAAAAGTTTTTATATAGTCTTTGTCTTTTTCGTCGCAATAAAAAAAATATCGTTGATTTATTTTCAAAGAATTTTGAAACCATGTTGAGTATTTTTCATGAGAATATTTATTTTTAACCTTCCAATATCCGGATACAATAGTGATATTATCTGACATAAGATTAGTATTATTTATTAATAATCTTTATATTTTTAGTTACAATTCTATTTATATTTTTTTATAACTGAATTGTGTTTCTTCATATAAAAAACGAATATTAAACAGCATTTCGTTTTTCAAACATGCTGGATACGTTCCGTATTTTCCCCAACATGACGGGTTTCCCATAGCGTCTCTACTCCAAACCATTACAATGTTTCCATCGCTGTCATATTTTGATAAATCACGACTATACAAATCGTCCCCGCATAAAAATCCACCCGATTTAACTTTGGGAAACCATACCCTTATATCTTCATCAACATATTTAAAATCATGATTCCCATCTATGTATACAAAATCTATACTTTCATTTTCGAAAATATAAGATGCTTCCAAAGACGTTTTTCTAATGAATTCTACTCTATCTCCATACTTCTCAAGACGTTTTCTTGTTTTGTTATATACTTCATCAAACTCTGTCTGGGTAAGTTTATTCATAGCATCAGGATATTCATTATTATAAAAATGTTTATATGGGTCAATACAATAAATTTTTTTACAATTCGTATTTTCTAAAATAGCAACAGTAAAGTCTCCTTCCCAAGTTCCTATTTCAACGAAAATAGAATTTTCATTGTTGTTCAAACTTTGAGCTTTTAATAATGAAGGCAATTGGTCTTTTTTCATAGTTTATATTATTTATAATAACTAATAATTTTATATACGTTACAACCAAATAATAAAATGACATTCTTTATTTGATATTTTATAATCTCTTTTTATGTATAAATATATTTATCCATAAAAAGGATATGGCTCTAACGCAGATTCGTAGCCATTTGGCTACAAAATCGCGGATAGACCTTATAAAAACCATTGATTAATTTTTTTTAATAAATCTATTTTTTTATTATTTCCAGATACATGATTCGCGTGAAAAAAATATGTGTCCTCTTGTATTTTATGTATGTCATTATTAATCATATAACCGTTCATATAATTGATTATTGGATAAACATAAATATGAACTTTTTTCTCATCCCGAATATCTTTTATGTTATTATCGTCAAAATATTTCCGAAGGCATTCTTGGTCATTCAAATTTGGATAAATTAATTGATACTCAGAAATTTTATTTACACCTTTGCACATTTAAAACGCCGATTTTAATATAATATAATATAATATAATATTATGATTTATAAATTTGAAAACACTATTTTAATTGTAGTATTTAATTATTCAGATTGCGTTTGTAATAAAAATGTAATTAAAAACATATATGAAAAGTATTTTAAAAAAATAATTTTTTATTCAGATTACCCTATAATTCAAGATGATGAAGTAAATTTTATTGAAATAAATAGGGGTTATTATACACATAAAGTTTTTAATCATTTTTATAAAAATTATAAATCAATTATAGATGATAGTGATGGTCTTTTCTATACGATGGATGATAATATTATTAATGTAAATATTTTAAATTTATTTGATTCTGAAAAAATTATTTATTATAAACCTAATATTGTAAATGATGATATGAACCTTATACTCAGTGGTATAACAACCGATTATACTTGGTTTAAATTAGATAACATTAATAATAATTTTGGTTGGTGGTGGGATAATGATTCGTATGGTAAAACTGCTATAAATAATTTAATAAATGATAGTGAATTTAAAAAATATAATATTGACAAATTCAGTGGTGCATTTGCGGATTGGTTTTATTTACCAAAAAAATATTTAACTAATAAGATATTTCATTTATTTGAATTATTTTCTAATTATAACGTATTTTTAGAAATTGCTATACCATCAATAATCAATAATATAGAGATGGATAATTCACAATATCAAAATTTTACTAATGACATATTATGGTGTAATAGAGAAAAACTATTAAACAAAGAATAAATTCATAATTCTTTAAA
>Ga0114979_10000786_pt1 | contig 21099 bp, 14 predicted proteins | sample S_140625_EF_Meta_FD_87315 | JGI IMG/M metagenome (GOLD analysis project Ga0114979, IMG submission 87315) | Freshwater microbial communities from Lake Simoncouche, Canada to study carbon cycling - S_140625_EF_MetaG | ecosystem: Environmental > Aquatic > Freshwater > Lake | place: Lake...
ACAATCATGTGCCGATAAAAATGTTTCTGGTTTTAAACCCTGAGCTTGACCTGCTTTTCGAATGTCGCCGTCAAACCACGCCCCCGCATTCTTTTCGCTACCATCAATCCCATCCGTGTCAGCTGCCAAAGCAGCCATTTTAGGCAAATCAGAGCTTGCAGCTAAAAGAGAGAGTAGGTATTCACTGCAACGGCCACCACGCCCCTTAATACCCAGAGGAATCGTTACAGTGCATTCACCACCGGAGATGAATGCTAAAGGCTTACTAGCTTTAGCAAAATACTCGCGCACTAGATTCGCTTGTTCAACCCCAACTTCTTGCGCCTCACCAGTGATAGTGTCGCCCAATACAACAGGCTCATAACCTTGACTACGAACATATTCTGCTGCAGCCTCTAGACTTTTATAAGCTGTTGCTATCACATGATTAGTCACTTGTGCATTCTTTAAATCATGCTCTTTTAAAGTCTCGGGCTTTTGGCCAGCTGCACCTTGTAGAAGATGATTCATCACTGATGCAGGAATGACATCATCCCCAAGGCGATACCTTGCAAAGATATTCAGAGCATCCTGATAAGTTGAATAGTCAGCTGCGCAAGGACCACTGGCGATATCTGCAGGCTGATCCCCAGTAACGTCAGAAATTAACAGGGCTTCAACTCGCGCACCTCGACTCATAGCAACCCTGGCAAGATTGCCTCCTAAAATCGCAGACAAATGCTTGCGCACTATATTCATTTCTTCAATGGGTGTGCCACTACGTAAAAGAGTTTCTGTTGTAGCGCGCATGTCATCAATGCTGATTCCCTCTTGTGGCAAAGTCAATAAACTAGATCCTCCACCAGAAACCAATGCAATCAATACATCTTCGGCTTGCAACTGTTTTGCTAGGGCTAAAACTGCCTTTGCTCCGTTCATGCCAGCCTGATCAGGTACTGGATGTCCTGCTTCAACGATTTTGATATGGGTTGTTGGAGAGCTATGACCATAACGAGTCAGCACTACACCCTCTATCGAAACTTTTGGCCAATGGACTTTCGCATAAGCCTCTAATGCACTTGCCATAGAGGCACTGGCTTTGCCCGCCCCTACCACTAAGCACCTTCCCTGAGGCTCATGTCCTGGGGGAAAGATCTTGGCCAGATACTGCGGAACAATCAACTGCGGATCTGCCACTGCCACTGCTGCTGCAAAGGCTTTCTTCAGGATTGATTCGGTGCTTAAGGATTCAGTCATCTAGCTATTCTAATCAAGCGTCGCTCGCTCTTGCATTTGCCACATCTCAGTGTAGCGACCATTGGCAGCCAATAGCTCAAAATGGGTTCCACGCTCCACAATTTGCCCATGATCCATGACCAATATCTGATCAGCATGAATAATGGTCGAAAGTCTATGGGCAATAATGAGAGTGGTGCGATTTTTAGCTAAGCTCAGTAGCTCTTCTTGAAAAGCCCTCTCCGTTTTTGAATCTAATGCCGAAGTAGCCTCATCAAAAATCAGCATGGCAGGTTTTTTTAGCAAAGTTCTTGCTATCGCCACACGCTGCTTTTCACCGCCAGAAAGTTTTAACCCCCGCTCACCAACTTGTGCCTCATAGCCATCGGGCAGGCGTTTAATAAAACCATCAATCTGTGCTGCTCTAGCAGCCTCATGCACCTCTTCAATTGAAGCTGAGGGATTACCGTAAGCGATGTTGTATCCAATAGTGTCATTGAATAGAACGGTATCCTGCGGTACGATACCAATCGCCTTACGCAAGCTTGCTTGAGTGACATCCTCAATATTTTGATCATCGATGAATATTTTTCCTGTTTGCACATCGTAAAAACGAAAGAGCAATCTAGCTAAAGTACTTTTACCGGCACCGCTCTGACCTACAACCGCTGTAATCGTTCCAGCAGGAATATTAAAGCTGACGTCTCTTAAGATCTCTCGTTTGCTGTCATAGTGAAACGAGACGTGCTCAAACCGAATATCTGGGCCTAAGCCATGATTATGGATCTGCAATACTTTGGCATCCGGTGAATCAGCGATCTCTTTATCAGTATTGAGCAAAGAAAACATTCGATCCATATCTGTTAAAGCCTGCTTAATTTCACGATAGATCACGCCCAAGAAATTTAAAGGGATATATAACTGAATCATGAGTGTATTAACCAAGACAAGATCGCCTAAGGTCATAGTGCCATTAACGACACCAATAGTGGCTCGCCACAATATCAATACCAAACCAACAGCAATAATGATTTGTTGACCTAAATTGAGAACAGCTAATGTTTTTTGTGACTTGACCGCTGCCACTTGATAACGTAATAAGTTTTCATCGTAACGACTCGCCTCAAAGGCTTCATTACCAAAATACTTCACTGTTTCAAAGTTCAATAAGGAGTCGATTGCCTTTTGATTGGCCTTGGAATCCATATCATTCATGGTGCGGCGATAGTGCGTGCGCCATTCTGTTACAACAATCGTGAAAACAATATATAAAACTAAGGCTGCAAAGGTAATCGCTGCAAACCAGATGTCATAGGCATAGGCGAAGTAGCCAAGTACTAAGCAGAACTCAACAAGAGTAGGAAGAATGCTATACAGAGAATAAGAAATCAGCGACTGAATGCCGCGCGTACCGCGTTCAATATCGCGACTGACACCACCAGTCTGACGAGCCAAATGAAAACTGAGCGCTAAAGAATGCAAATGCTCAAAAACCTGTAGCGCAACCTTACGAACTGCATTTTGTGTCACGCGGGCAAATAAAGCCTCACGTAGCTCATTAAACATTGAGGCAGAAATTCTTAATAAACCATAAGCAACAATGATGCCAACCGGCACGACAAGTAGCGCCTGGGGAGAGCCTGCTTTAATGTCTAAAGAGTCAATCAACTCTTTCATTAAGATGGGAATGCCTAGATTGGCAAACTTAGCTGCAACCAAACAGCTCAAAGCAAAAGCTACTCTAAAGCGATACTCCAAGAGATAGGGTAAGAGATCACGGATGACGTACCAATCACCTCTTTGAGGTGTTCTTGAATCTGCGCTACTACGATGGTGCCCCGATGAATGTCTCATCGCTCTATCTTATTCCTTATTCCATCATTCTTCAGATCTCAAAGTCCTGAAAATAATTTCAAAATTGCTTCGCCATTACTAGGAGAAAAACATTGCTTAGCCGCATCCTGATAAGGCAGCCATTGATAAGCAATATGTTCACGTGGAGCAAGCTGAATCTGAATATCATCAGGCACTTTTAAAGAGAACCAATGCTCAGTGTTTCGGGTAATGCCAGGAGCATAACGAAAACGCCATGCGGGATAGATTTCATACTCAATCTGATGATGCATATTCTGCAGTGATTCAGGGGGTAATTTCTCTATCGATATACCGGTTTCTTCAAAGACTTCACGGCTTGCAGCTTGAGCTAAAGCTTCATTAGGAGCATCAAGGCTCCCAGTAACAGATTGCCAAAATTGATTGCGATCTGCACGTTCAATCAATAAAACATCCCCATTCAATTTATAGATGACTACTAAAACTGAAATAGGGATTTTCAAGATGGGTACTGCTGAGCTAATTTAAGTAGCGGGCGCAGCTTGGCGTAAGCGAATATGCAATTCGCGCAACTGACGCTCATCTACAGGACTAGGAGCTTGGGTTAACAAGCACTGAGCACGCTGTGTCTTAGGGAAGGCAATCACGTCACGAATCGAATCAGCACCAGTCATCATGGTAACGATACGATCTAAGCCAAATGCAATACCACCGTGAGGAGGAGCGCCATACTGAAGAGCATCTAATAAGAAACCAAATTTAGCTTGCGCTTCCTCGGCAGCAATCTTTAGGGCACGGAATACCTGACTTTGAATCGTTTCTTGATGAATACGGACAGAGCCTCCGCCGATTTCACTGCCATTGAGGACCATGTCATAGGCTTTAGCCAAACATTTACCTGGATCAGACTCGAGATACTTCATATGCTCATCTTTGGGGCTAGTGAACGGATGATGGCAAGCTACCCAACGGGCTTCACCTTCATCGTAATCAAACATGGGGAAATCAATCACCCATAGCGGTTTCCAACCTTCAGTAAACAAGCCATGCTCTTTACCCCAAGCGGAATGGCCGATACGCAAACGCAAATTACCTATCGCATCGTTCACCACTTTTTCTTTATCAGCACCGAAGAAAATAATATCGCCATCTTTTGCACCTGTGCGCTTCAAAATACCTTCAATCGCTGCATCATGCAAATTCTTCACAATCGGGGACTGCAAACCGTTACGGCCTTCGGCAACAGAGTTCACCTTAATCCACGCCAAACCTTTAGCGCCATAGATGCTCACAAATTGTGTGTAGTCATCAATTTCACTCCGACTAATTGAGGCGCCACCTGGAACACATAAACCAACTACGCGCCCACCAGCTTGATTAGCAGCCCCTGAGAAAACCTTGAAATCAACATCTTTCATCAAGTCCGTCAGTTCTGTGAACTCAAAGTTCACACGCAAGTCTGGCTTATCAGAGCCAAAACGCGCCATGCCTTCTGAATAAGGCATAGTTGGAAATGGATTAGGCAACTCGACGCTCATAGTCTTCTTGAAAATATGGCGAATCATGTTTTCAAACAAATCACGAATTTCTATTTCGTTTAAGAATGCCGTTTCACAATCAATCTGAGTAAATTCAGGCTGACGATCTGCGCGTAAATCTTCGTCACGAAAACATTTTGTAATTTGATAGTAGCGATCAAAACCAGCCACCATCAATAACTGCTTAAAAAGCTGTGGGGATTGTGGCAAGGCAAAGAATTGGCCGTCATGCACACGGGAAGGAACCAAATAATCACGGGCGCCTTCTGGAGTGCTCTTGGTCAACATCGGTGTTTCAATATCAATAAAGCCTGCCTCATCTAAATAACGACGGCACTCCATCGCTACGTTGTAGCGCAAACGTAAATTCTTTTGCATTTGTGGGCGACGTAAATCTAGTACGCGATGGGTTAAGCGTGTTGTTTCAGATAAATTCTCATCCTCTAACTGGAATGGAGGAGTAATAGAGGCATTCAGAATAACTAAGCTGTGACAAAGAATTTCTACTTTGCCACTCACTAAATCAGTATTTTCTGTGCCAGCAGGACGCGCACGCACCTTACCTATTATCTGAATACAAAACTCATTACGAACTTGCTCTGCAAGCGCAAACATTTCAGGGCGATCAGGATCACACACTACCTGCACAAAACCTTGATGGTCGCGCAAGTCGATAAAGATAACGCCACCATGGTCACGACGCCGATTAACCCATCCGCAGAGGGTAACTTCTTGACCAATCAGTGAATCAGTTACCTGTCCACAGGTATGACTTCGCATCGACATAAAATTTCCTATAAATCAAAGATGGGGTGGTGACCCAATTGCAGGCTTTCCACTTGAACTGTTTGGTGGTACAGATCCCATTGAAACAATATGCTTCAATGCTTCTTCCACACTCATCTCCAGTTCAATTGTTTGTGAGCGTGGCACGATCATGAAAAAACCAGAGGTAGGATTAGGGGTGGTCGGCAAAAAGACATTGACATAGTCTTCGCCTAACTTTGCGGTAACTTCTTTAGCTGGTATGCCGGTCTGAAAAGCAATCACCCAAGAATCTGCATGGGGATAGCGGATCAATAAGGCCTTGCTAAATGCCTGACCACTGCCAGAAAATAAAGTTGATGAAACTTGCTTAACGCTGGAATAAATTGAACGGACAATTGGAATGCGATGAACAAATTTATCCCATACTTTTAGCCACCATTGACCAGCAAAACTAATGGCAACAAGACCAGTCAGCATAATGATGGTAATCACAATCAGTATTCCAACACCTGGAATATCCCGGAAGTGCTGAACATCTGATGTAGCGCTATTTGGCAGAATCACAATGATTGCATGCATCACGGATCCGAATACGCCGTCGAGCAAACCTAGGCCCCACGAAATCACCCAAATGGTGACCGCCAATGGTGCCCAAACCAAGATGCCTGCGATAAAGTATTTTTTCATGTGTTCCGCCTAACCCGCTATTTTAGCGGTTTAGGCGCCTAAGTAGGGAGAGCTTAATAAACACCTAGGCGAATGATCAAAATTCCCACCAAAAAGCCGCCGCCAAAGAGCAAAGCGCCCACCAAAAGGCGATAGGTTCGTCTTTCCTGAATCAAAAGGGCCTTAATGAGCTCTATTTCGCCACTTTCGTCCTTTTGCTTAACGCTAGCCTTAGCCAGGCTATCTGCCAACAACCGGGGCAAAGTAGGGAGGATTTTGGCCCACATAGGCGCTTCAGCCTTTAGGCCATCTAGCAGTCCACGCCAACCCAGTTGCTTATCAATCCATTTTTCCAAGATAGGCTTAGCCGTTTTCCAGAGATCCAAATCCGGATCTAGTTGACGTGCCAAACCTTCAACATTCAATAAGGTTTTTTGTAACAAGGTCAGTTGAGGTTGAATTTCTACCTTAAAACGACGGGAGGTCTGAAAGAGGCGCATCAACACAATCCCTAATGAAATCTCCTTCAAGGGGCGATCAAAGTAGGGCTCACACACTGAACGCACTGCGCCTTCCAATTCCTCCACGCGTGTGTCGGCCGGAACCCAGCCGGATTCAACATGTAATTCTGCAACGCGACGGTAGTCACGATTAAAAAAGGCCAGAAAATTCAGTGCTAAATAATTTTTATCAGACTCGCTCAGCGCCCCAACAATTCCAAAATCCAGAGAAATGAAACGGCCAAAAGTTTCAGGCTCTAAGCTAATCATGATATTGCCAGGATGCATATCTCCGTGGAAAAAACCGTACTCAAATACTTGAGTAAAAAATATCTCAACACCATCAGCGGCCAGCTTTTTAAAATCAACCCCGGCTTCACGTAACTCTGCAAGCCGCCCAATTGAAATGCCATACATTCTTTCCATCACAATGACATTGGTATGACATAAATCCCAATACATTTCGGGAATCATCAGCATTGTGGAATCTACAAAATAACGACGGAGCTGGCTTGCATTAGCTGCTTCACGCATCAGATCTAACTCATCATGCAAACAAATATCAAACTCAGCAACGTTTTCGCGCGGCTTTAAACGTCGCCCATCTTCTGAGCTCTTCTCAATAATTTTGGCTAAGTCATACATCAAAGCCAAATCACCTTCAATCACTGGCAAAATCCCTGGACGCAAGACCTTGATTGCTACCGCCTCCCCTTCCCACTCAGGATGCTTCTCAGTGGCACGTAATATTCCAAAATGGACTTGAGCAACTGAGGCGCTGGCAACTGGTGTTGCATCAAAGCTGATAAAGACCTCTTCAATAGACTGCCCTAGAGCCTCCTCGATTAAACGACGTGATTCCTCATTTGAAAAAGGTGGCACTTGGTCTTGTAATTTCGCCAACTCATTAGCAATATCTTCTGGTAATAAATCACGGCGGGTAGAAAGTACTTGTCCAAATTTAACGAAAATAGGACCTAATGCCTCAAGGGTTAAGCGAATACGCTCACCTCTTGGCAAATGTTTTCCAGGAGAAATCCAGCAAAGAACGCTCAATAAACTGCGGCGAATGCCTGGCTTTAATAGATCCCGCAAAAGCGGCAGCAAGCCAAAGCGCCAAGCAGTAAAGAAAATATAACAAAGACGAGCAATTCGACGCACGGTTCTATTTAGCCTTTTGCTCTAAGAGTTGAATTCTTTTTTCGATTCGATCTACAGCATCACGCAAGTGATTTAATTCAGACTTACGAATCATGAAATCACGTTGATGTAGTAGCACTTTTTTTTCTTCACTAAGGTACTCAACTATATTGTCCCGCAAATCAATCGCCGCAGAATATGTTGTAGACATCAGGCGCTTACCCTGTTTGACCGCAAAATGGGCTGGAGCATCTCCTACAAGGCGTGCCAAGTCTTCCTCATACTCCCAGCGTAGCTGTCCTGCTAGATGTCCAATCAATTGTGCTAAATCAGCATCACCAGTAATTTTGACTGCTTTAAATGCCTGCTCACGCAAACTTCCAGAGCTGCCTGCCAAATCATTTAATGCTTTGGATGATACTTCTAAGGTCAATGAGGGTGAGTCCACCTCCTTTAAAACTTGCAATAAACCCGTTGGTCCAATCTCACAACTCAGATCGCCCAGAGGAAGTTGAAGATGAATCGTTTTTTTGGCATGCTTTGCAAGCTGATTCATTGCCCAGGGCTCACTACTCAGAACGTGATTAATCGCTCGGCATAGAGCGCCAGTAGCAATTACATGGGTAGATGGAAAACTTGTGTTCATGAGTGTAAAAAACCCGCACTAGTGCGGGTTTTCCAATGGAAACTACCTCAAGCTTAAACTAACTGGGAGATCCCCGCCAGTACCCAGCCCCCAGGGCCCTCTACTGGCTTACTGAGGTTCCAGATTTCAGAGAAATCATTTGCAGGCGCCCCTGGCTGCTCGCGAATCATGCCGCTGAACTGAACACTGCAGTAATAGTGCGCATTACTTGTCTCAATACCCAATAAGTTGGCGTTGATACTAATCACATCTGTTTGGTTAGAGCCATCTGTCCGGCCAGCCAAATCCTGTTGAATCGTGGCAAACATTTCTGGCGTTGTAAATTCACGCAAGGATGTTAAGTCGCCTTGATCCCAGGCTTTTTGCAAACCAATGAAATACTGTTTTGCATTTTCCAAAAAGGCGTGCTGATCAAATCCTGGTGGAAGCGTTGACTGAAATTGCTCAGGCTCGGCAGTTAATCCTCCGAATGCACTAGCTGCAGGGCTAAAGGCTGGCTCTTGGCGTGGCGCTTGCTCCTGTGAAGTGCGCTGCATTCCTGTAGCTGGCAAATTAGCGTTTCGGCCAGCGCCAGACATTGCAGGCAACAATCTTCTAATCACAAACATGATTGCAAAACCAGCAAGCATGGCAATTAATAGACCAGTAATCAAAGAAGCGGCCCCTTCACCCAAACCAAAATGGGAAAGTAAGTAACCGATTCCAAGACCTGCTGCTAAACCGCCCAAGATTCCACCCATGCCACCAAAACGACTAGGTGCAGGGGCAGCAGCAGGTGCAGCAGCAGGAGCTGCTGGCTGAGCTTGTTGAGTGGGTTTTTGAGCTGGTGTTGCTTGTTTTTGAATTGGAGCACTAGGTGCTTTACCAACACTTTTGCCACTGCCTAAACGTGCAGCATCCACGTGACCAACTGTAGAAAAAAGTAAAGCAATGCTGATAAAAGCTGCTTTAAAAAAATGTTTGTTCATATTCATTTACCCCTTAATAACGTCTTTGATTCTTTAGTTTCTAAAGTTTTAAAAACTAGACAACATTTAGTATTTAATACCAATATGCAATGCAACGATACCCCCAGACATTCTGTGGGATTCTACCTCGTCAAAACCCACTCCCAGCATCATTTCCTTCAAGGTCTCAGCATCCGGGTGCATCCGAATCGATTCCGCTAAATACCGATAACTCTCAGAATCTTGAGCAATTTTATCCCCAAGCCAAGGTAAAACCTTGAAAGAATAGGCGTCATAAATGGGCTGCAAGAAGGCATCGGGCTTTGAAAACTCCAAAACTAATACACGGCCCCCAGGCTTAATGACGCGCAGCATTTCACCTAAAGCAAGCTCCTTATGGGTCATATTGCGCAATCCAAACGCTACAGTTACCACATCAAAATGGTTGCGGGGAAAGGGGATCTGCTCAGCATCAAACTGAACGCAAGGCAGAGCCATTCCACGATCTAATAAACGATCACGACCAACACCCAGCATAGAGGCATTGATATCACTTAACCAGACTTGTGCCTCTGGGTTACTTCCCCATTGAGCGGCTTTTGCAAAGGCGGCTGCTAAATCTCCAGTACCCCCAGCGATGTCCAACACTTTTTGGCCAGGCTTAACCTGCGCACGAGCAATCGTCATTTGTTTCCAAACACGATGTAAGCCAAATGACATAAAGTCATTCATCACATCATATTTACTAGCAACCGAATGAAAAACCTCGGCAACTTTACCGGCCTTGTCTGCCTCATCAACACTTTGATAGCCGAAGTGGGTTTTACTCATTAATGACTTCCACAAGAATTACTTGAATTCGTCATAGGCGCGTCCCGATCCAAACCAGCTGCAGCTAATTTATCTAAATGCTCTTGCCACAACTGATCTTGGTTATTGCACAAGAAACGCAAATAATCCCAAGAATATAAGCCTGAATCATGTCCGTCTGAAAAGCTAGGCTTTACAGCGTAATGACCAACTGGCTCAAGATTGGCAATCAGCACCTCTCGTTTGCCAGTTTGTAAAGTTTCTTGTCCTGGACCATGGCCCTGAACTTCTGCAGAGGGAGACAGCACCCTCAAAAGCTCAAAAGGAAGACGATAACTGCTACCGTCTTCATATGAAAGCTCCAACACTTTAGATTGCTGATGCACTACGATATTTTTTGGAATCATTTAAACCAACACCCTTTCGATACCACCATGGTTTGCTTTTTCCACATAATCTTTCATCCAGTTCTCGCCAAGTAATTTTTGAGCCATTTCAACCACAATGTAGTCAGCGGTAGTGCCACTATCAGCATCAAAACGCGTTAAACCTTGCAAGCAAGATGGGCAGCTTGTTAAGACTTTCACATCCCCTGTAAAGTCGCTTTTGCGTAAATCGTTGGCCGCCTTTTCCATTTCAATTTGTTTACGAAAACGTATTTGGGTAGAAATATCTGGACGAGTCACAGCTAAAGTGCCGGCCTCACCACAACAGCGATCATTCTTTTTAATCGCCTTGCCATCTTCCATTTCAATCAGTTCATTAACTGTTTTCATTGGATCCTGCAACTTCATTGGAGAATGGCATGGATCGTGGTACATGTATTTAACTCCACTAACGCCTGAGAGTTTTACACCCTTCTCTAACAAATATTCATGAATATCAATGATTCTGCAGCCTGGGAAGATCTGTTCAAACTGATAGCCTGCCAATTGATCATAACAAGTACCGCACGACACTACTACGGTCTTAATATCTAAATAGTTGAGGGTATTGGCAACGCGATGAAATAACACCCGGTTATCTGTAATCATCTTTTCAGCTTTATCAAAGTCGCCATTACCTCGTTGCGGATAGCCACAACATAAATAGCCAGGAGGCAAGACTGTCTGAACTCCCACATTCCACAACATGGCTTGAGTTGCTAAGCCCACCTGTGAAAAGAGACGCTCAGATCCGCAGCCTGGGAAATAAAATACTGCCTCAGTATCTGCAGAAGTTGTCTTAGGATCACGAATGATTGGGACATAGTTCGCATCTTCAATGTCTAGCAATGCACGTGCAGTTTTCTTAGGCAGATTGCCAGGCATTTTCTTATTTACAAAGAAGATGACCTGCTCCTTAATACTGGGCTTACCAACAGTTGCTGGTGGATGTGCAGTTTGTTGTTTTGCAAACTTACGCAGCACATCATTGCCTAAACGCTGTAATTTGTAACCCCAACCAATCATCATCTTACGGGTAAGATTAATGGTATCTGGACTCGTGGCATTGAGGAAGAACATCGATGCCGCTGTACCCGGGTTAAAGCGTTGTTGCCCCATCTTCCGCAGAAGATTGCGCATGTTCATACTGACATCGCCAAAGTCAATTTTGACCGGGCAAGGCGTTAAGCACTTATGGCAAACCGTACAGTGTGCTGCGACATCATCAAACATTTCCCAATGGCGAATAGACACACCACGTCGAGTTTGCTCTTCATACAAGAAGGCTTCAATCAATAATGAAGTAGCCAAAATTTTGTCACGGGGACTATAGAGCAAATTTGCACGTGGTACATGCGTAGCACAGACTGGCTTACATTTACCACAGCGCAAGCAATCTTTAATGCTATCAGCAATCGCTCCGATATCGCTTTGCTGCATGATGATCGATTCATGGCCCATCAAACCAAAGCTAGGCGTGTAGGCCATACTAAGATCGGCATGAGGCATGAGTTTGCCCTTGTTGAAACGACCTTCTGGATCAACGCGATTTTTATAGCTACGGAAATCTTTCAATTCAGCTTCGGTCAGATATTCCAGTTTTGTTATACCAATTCCATGCTCACCAGAAATCACACCATCCAAAGAGCGTGCCAATTTCATGATGCGATCTACCGCACGATGGGCATCTTGCAACATTTCATAATCGTCCGAGTTCACGGGAATATTAGTGTGTACATTACCGTCACCAGCATGCATATGAAGTGCAATAAACACTCGCTTACGTAATATTTTTTTATGAAGTGCTTCAAGCTCATTGAGAATCGGCTCAAAAGCTAAACCACCAAAAATAATTCTCAATTCTGCCCGTATTTCTTCTTTCCAAGAAGCTCGCAAACTGTAATTTTGTAATTGCGGAAAATAGCTATCCATCTGCGCAAGCCAGTCTGCCCAACGCACGCGTACTGTTTCAATCAATTCAAGGGCCTGCTGTACTCGATCCCCTAAAATTTCTGCAGTCGGTATTTCATAATCCTCATCACCTTTACCAAGTGGTAATGAGCTCTTTCTCAAGAATGCTTCTAATCCATCAAGAACTTGTAATTTATTTTTGAGGGATAGCTCAATATTGATACGGTCGATTCCATCGGTGTACTCACCCATCCGTGGCAATGGGATCACTACATCTTCATTGATCTTAAATGCATTGGTATGGCGAGCAATTGCAGCAGTGCGAGCACGATCTAACCAAAATTTCTTGCGAGCATCGGGACTAACGGCCACAAAACCTTCGCCAACACGCAAATTGGCCATACGCACAACTTCACTAGTGGCTGATGCAACAGCCTCCTCATCATCACCCGCAATATCACCTATCAATACCATCTTAGGTAAACCATTGCGCTTTGATTTAGTTGAATAGCCCACTGCCCTCAAATAGCGATCGTCTAGATGCTCTAGGCCAGCCAAAATTGGGCCGCCCTGCTTGCTGAGGCCATCAAGATAGGCTTTGATTTCAACAATGCTGGGTATTGCTTCACGCGCTTGGCCAAAAAACTCTAAACAAACGGTCCGCATATATTTAGGCATACGATGCAGCACCCAGGTTGCGCTAGTAATCAGTCCATCACAACCTTCTTTTTGTACGCCGGGTAGGCCAGACAAAAATTTATCAGTAACGTCTTTTCCTAAACCCTCTTTACGAAAACGTTTTCCTTCTATTTCAAGCAATTCAGTTTTTAGGATGCGCTCACCTGGCTCTTTGAATCCATCAGACCAAGTTAACTGAAAACGCACCTTCTCTACTTCATGAATTTTTCCCAAATTGTGATCAAGACGCTCAATGTCCAACCAATTTCCATCGGGATCAACCATGCGCCAGCTAGCTAAGTTGTCCAAAGCAGTGCCCCAGAGAACAGCCTTCTTACCGCCTGCATTCATCGCAATATTGCCGCCAATACAGCTAGCATCTGCAGAAGTAGGATCAACTGCGAACACAAGCCCTGCATGCTCAGCAGCATCTGCGACTCGACGCGTTACGACCCCGGCTCCCGTAAAGATTGTTGGCACTTCGTGAGCAAGGCCTGGCAAGCGCATGCTCTTTACGCCACCAATATTTTCTAGCTTCTCAGTATTAATCACTGCAGACATGGCATAGAGTGGAATTGCTCCACCGGTATAGCCTGTACCGCCTCCACGAGGAATGATCGTAAGACCTAACTCAACACACGCCTTTACTAAACCAGGAATTTCAGATTCATAATCTGGCTTCAAAATGACTAATGGGAATTCAACACGCCAATCTGTAGCATCAGTCACATGGGCAGCGCGCGACACGCCATCAAAACAAATATTATCTGCAGCGGTATGACGGGCTAATTCTTTTCGAGCACGCTTACGAATTTGCTCAACTTCTTTAAACCCATTTTCAAAGTTTTCAATTGCGCGATCTGCAGCGCCCAATAAAATATCTACTTGATCAGCAGACTCGCCAGCATTGCGTTTTTTCACCTCGCCTAAGCGATGCCATAAAGCATCGATCAATTGTTGGCGACGTTTAGCGTTATCCAACAAGTCATCCTGTAAAAATGGATTGCGCTGAACAACCCAAATATCACCCAATATTTCAAATAACATGCGAGCAGACCGCCCAGTTCGGCGGACTCCGCGAAGATCATTCAGAACGCGCCATGACTCCTCGCCCAATAGGCGAATCACTATTTCTCTATCCGAAAAAGAAGTGTAGTTGTAGGGAATTTCACGCAAACGGGGTAAGCCCGCTTCTGCGTCCAACAACTGGTTCAAAGCTAATGGGGCATTCATAGCGACATATTTGATAAATAAGCATTTTAATAGAGCAATCTTGATAGTGGCAGGAAACATCGAAAGATGTCGCCTCAAGAGATAAACCCTTGCAAATTTAAGGGCTTAGAGCTCATCCGTGGTACGCTCATTAGATGGCAACGAACTATTTAAAGAAAATTTTATCGGCTCGCGTCTATGACGTGGCTAGAGAAACTGAGCTCCAACTAGCCCCGGAACTCAGTAAGCGCTTAGGTAACCAGGTGCTGCTGAAAAGAGAGGATAACCAACCGGTTTTCTCCTTCAAATTACGCGGTGCTTACAACAAAATGGCCCATTTAAGCTCAGAAGCCCTCAAACGTGGAGTGATTGCCGCATCCGCTGGAAATCATGCCCAAGGTGTCGCTTTATCTGCTGCCAAGATGAAATGCAAAGCCGTCATTGTGATGCCAATCACTACACCGAGCCTCAAAGTTGATGCAGTCAAAGCTCGGGGTGGCTCTTGGGTAGAAGTGATTTTGCATGGTGAGTCTTATAGCGATGCCTTTAAACATGCTGAACTATTAGAGAAAAAACGTGGACTTACTTTTGTCCATCCATTTGATGATCCCGATGTCATTGCAGGTCAGGGAACGATTGCTCTAGAAATTTTTCAACAACATCAAGAGCCGATTGATGCCGTGTTTGTTGCTATTGGTGGCGGGGGGCTTATTTCTGGAATTGGTGAATACGTCAAAGCAGTAAGCCCAAAAACGAAAGTGATTGGCGTTCAAGCATCAGATTCCGATGCCATGAATCGCTCACTCAAAGCCAATAAGCGGATTGAGATGAAAGATGTCGGTTTGTTTTCAGACGGCACTGCAGTGAAGTTAGTTGGTAAAGAAACTTTTCGTATCTGTAAAAAAGTAGTGGATGAAATTGTGACGGTTGATACAGATGAAATCTGCGCTGCCATTAGCGATGTTTTTACTGATACTCGCAGCATTCTAGAGCCTGCTGGCGCCTTAGCCATTGCAGGTATGAAGAAGTATGTTGAAAAGCATCATAGCAAGAAGAAAACCTTTGTTGCAGTTGCCTGCGGTGCCAATATGAACTTTAGCCGCCTAGGCTTTGTTGCTGAGCGTGCTGATGTAGGCGAATTTCGTGAAGCAGTCTTTGCTATCACCATTCCTGAAGAACGTGGCTCCTTTAAACGTTTCTGCGAATTACTCGGCAAGCGTAATGTGACTGAATTTAATTATCGAATTGGTGATCAAAGTGAAGCGCACATATTTGTTGGTATCAGCACTCAAAAAGCCGGGGATAGCGAAGCGATTGCTAAACATTTCCGCAAAGCAAAGTTTGCAACGATTGATCTTACGCATGACGAATTGGCTAAGTCACACTTACGCCATATGGTTGGCGGTCATTCAGCACTTGCAAAAGATGAGTTAATTTATCGCTTTGAATTTCCAGAGCGTCCAGGAGCTTTGATGAAGTTCTTAACGAGCATGGCACCTAACTGGAATATCAGCTTGTTTCACTACCGCAATCATGGGGCTGACTATGGTCGCATCTTGATCGGTATTCAGGTACCTAAGAATGAGCAACAGAAATTTCAGAAATTCTTAACCACACTTGGTTATCCTCATTGGGATGAAACCAATAATCCTGCTTATCGCTTATTTCTAAAATGAGATGAATTCGTAAGATGTCATACACACTCACCGGAAAACTCGTTGTTGCGATTTCCTCACGCGCCCTCTTCGATTTTGAAGAAGAAAATCGCATCTTTGAGTCTTCTGATGACAGCGCCTACATGAAATTACAGCTTGAGCGACTTGGTGTGGCGGCCCAGACTGGAGTTGCCTTTCCTTTGGTCAAAAAACTACTCGCATTTAATGAAGAGGGTGAGCAGCGTGTAGAGGTAGTGATTCTCTCGCGCAATGATCCTGTAAGTGGACTGCGGGTTTTCCGTTCTGCAGAGCATCATGGCTTGCACCTAGAGCGTGGCGTATTTACAAGAGGTCGTCCGCCTTATCACTATCTGCGCTCTTTACATGCCAATCTCTTTTTATCGGCTAATGAAGATGATGTTAGAGCAACGATTGATGCGGGCTTTCCTGCTGCGCGTGTGTATCCAGAATCTAGTAAAACTGCTGAATCTCATCCCAATGAAATCCGTATCGCTTTTGACGGAGATGCGGTATTGTTTTCTGATGAAGCCGAGCAAGTTTTTCAGAAAAAAGGGCTTGAAGCCTTTGTTGATCATGAAAGCAAAAAGGTTGATATTCCCCTCCCACCAGGACCGTTTAAACCATTACTAGAAGCGCTTCATAGACTACAGCGCTCCACTAGTGAAAACGGTATGCGAATTCGGACGGCCTTAGTGACTGCGCGTTCAGCGCCTGCGCATGAACGTGCGATTCGTACTCTAATGGCTTGGGGCATTGATGTAGACGAAGCCATGTTCTTGGGTGGCTTATCGAAAAGCGAATTCCTACGAGAATTCGAGCCAGATTTTTTCTTTGATGATCAAACTGGTCATTGCCAATCTGCAGCAACTGTTGCACCAACAGGACACGTTGTGTCTGGTGTATCTAATCAACCTAAAAACTGAGCAATACAAACTCAGTCGTTCATTCCATGACTACATTACCGCTCGGTCAAGCGACACAATATCCAGAACAATATGATCCTGGTCTGCTATATCCGATTCCTCGCTCAGAAAACCGCCTGAAATTAGGCCTTAAAGAAGGTCAAGCACTGCCATTCGTCGGTGTTGATATTTGGAATGCATTTGAACTCAGTTGGTTGAATCAAAAAGGCAAGCCACAAATTGCATTGGCTGAGTTTCAAATTCCAGCAGACTCGCCAAAGATGATTGAGTCTAAATCTTTTAAGCTTTATCTCAACAGCCTGAACAACGCGCGTTTCGAAAATGAGAATGAAGTGCGTGAACGCTTAGTAGCAGACTTATCTGCAGTGGCAGGAAGCAAAATTACCGCTCGCATTCAGGCAAATGACGTGATTGCCAAAAAAGGGATGCAAGAGATGGGTGGGGTTTTACTAGATCGCCTCGATATTGAGATTGACCCCCATATTCCAGCCGACCCTAACTTGTTGGGTGTAAATGAAGATTTTGGACCAATCGAGCAATGCCTTGTTTCCCATTTACTCAAATCGAACTGTCCTGTAACTGGCCAACCAGACTGGGCTAGCGTTCAAATCCGTTATCAAGGACGACCTATTCTGGAAGAAGGCTTACTACGCTATCTGATTGGCTTTCGACAACTAGGTGAGTTTCATGAGCATTGTGTTGAAACTATTTTTAGTGATATCAAGCGCCAATGCAAGCCAGATAAATTATCTGTCTATGCCCGCTACACCAGACGCGGAGGATTAGACATCAATCCCTTCCGCACCGATCACAATGCCCCCTGGCCAGAAAATACTCGCCACTCTCGACAATAAAAAACCCCTTGTAGGAGATCCTAGAAGGGGTTTTTGCTATTGCTTTATTAATTAAAACGGAATGTCGTCATCCATTGCACCGAGTGAAGCAGCATTAGATGTTGCTGACGCAGATTGCTCAGATGCCTTTGAGCGACTATAGCTTTCGCCACCATCTCCACCACCGCCAACAGGCTTGCCACCAAGCATTTGCATGGTTTCTGCCACGATCTCAGTGGAATATTTTTCTTGGCCACTAGCGTCAGTCCATTTGCGAGTCCGTAAACGGCCTTCACAATAAACCTGAGAACCTTTTTTCAGGTATTGACCAGCAATTTCTGCAAGCTTGCCAAAGAAGGCGACACGATGCCATTCTGTGGTTTCTTTCATTTCGCCAGTTTGTTTATCTTTGTAGCGATCAGATGTTGCTACTGAAATATTAGTAACTGCGTCGCCGCTTGGCATATAACGTGTTTCTGGATCACGCCCTACGTTACCTACGATGATGACCTTATTTACCGAAGCCATGTTGTCTCCCGAAGAAAAATGATGATGTGATTACTGCTAAAAAATTAAACTCTATAAACTCTGTGTATCAAGCTACGGCTATGTCTTTGCTGATGCATCCTGCAAATCTGCAGTCCTTGCAGGTAATTCGCGCATTGACCACGCAATTATAAGCCAGCCAATTAAGAGGGCTGTACCAGCACTAAAGACCGATAAATCACCATGGGCATCCATTAACCAACCCCCTAACAATGCGCCTGAAAAGAGACCAATCGATTGTGTGGTGTTGTAAATCCCCAAAGCAGTTCCCTTAGACTCTTTTGCATAACGCGTAACTAATGATGGTTGCAAAGCCTCTAGTAAGTTAAAGCCCACAAAATAAATCAGTAATGCCACCGTAATCAGTGTTACGGATGAAGCTTGAGTGAAAATGATTTCGGCAATCACTAGAAGAATAATGGCGATTAATAGGACAAATCTGATGCGCTGTTTTTTCTCTCCGTAGATTAAAAGCGGAACCATAAATACAAATGATAGTAAAACGACTGAGAGATAAATTTGCCAATGTTCAGAAAGCGGAAATCCTGCTTGCTCTAATAAGCGTGGCACCACTAAAAACATTGCCACTTGGGTGGCATTTAAAACAAACACTCCTATATTTAGGCGCATGAGTTCTGGGCGTAGAAACACCGTCTTCAGTGAATCTTGCTGAGCATGAACTTCAGGTTTGTTATTTGGCAATACAAAATACGCTACCAACATCGCCACAACACCTAAGATTGCCAAGACCAAAAACATCCCACTTAAGCTCATCATGCGATAAAGCGGGGCAGCAACAACCAGCGAAACAGCAAATGATAGAGAAATACTGACGCCGACCAAGGCCATGGCTTGACTGCGTACTTGCTCCCGAGTCAGGTCAGCAACCCAAGCAGAAACAGCCGCAGAAATTGCGCCAGCGCCCATCACACCTCTACCAATCGAGATCCAAAGCAAATCATCCTTAGCGGCACAAATTAAGGCTCCCGCAACAAATAAGGATAGACCCCATAAAACGACCTTTTTTCGGCCAATTCGATCAGAAAGTCTGCCTAAGGGGATGTGAAAGCAAGCCTGAACAATATTAAAAATGCCCAATGCCAGCCCTATTAAGAAGGCCTGGTCGCCTCCAGGCAAGTCTTTGGCATGGATGCTAAAGACAGGCAAAAGCAAGAAAAGGCCCAGCATACGAAGGCCAAAGATGCCTGCTAAGGCCAGAGCGGAGCGAAGTTCAGAAGAATTCATGGGAAAGAGCTATATTAACAAGTTACGCTAAAAAATCATGAATAACGAAATTAAAATCCGTGGTGCCCGCACCCACAACCTCAAAAACATCAATCTCGATATCCCTAGAGAAAAGTTAGTTGTTCTGACTGGTCTATCAGGGTCAGGTAAAAGTTCCCTAGCTTTCGATACGCTCTATGCGGAAGGTCAGCGTCGCTATGTAGAATCGCTTTCTGCATATGCTCGCCAGTTTTTACAACTGATGGAAAAACCTGATGTCGATACGATTGAAGGCTTATCCCCAGCAATCTCGATTGAACAAAAAGCCACTAGTCACAACCCACGCTCTACAGTGGGCACTGTTACTGAAATACACGATTACCTGCGTCTCTTATTTGCACGCGCTGGTACACCACACTGCCCAGATCACGATTTACCTTTGGAGGCCCAAAGTGTCTCGCAAATGGTCGATACGGTTTTAGCAATGCCTGAAGATACGAAGCTCATGATTCTTGCGCCGGTAGTCAGTGAACGTAAAGGTGAATTCGTAGATCTCTTCCAAGACCTGCAGGCACAAGGCTTTGTTCGTTTTAGGGTGCGCTCTGGTGGCGGTACAGCAAATGCAGCCAAAGCAGAAATTTTTGAAGTTGATCTACTGCCTACATTGAAGAAGAACGATAAGCATTCAATTGAGGTTGTTGTAGATCGCATTAAAGTACGCCCTGATATTCAGCAACGACTTGCTGAATCTTTTGAGACCGCGCTGCGCTTAGCCGATGGTAAGGCCATGATCGTAAATATGGATACTGGCAAAGAGATGATTTTCTCAAGCAAATTTGCTTGCCCTGTATGCTCATATTCATTACAAGAACTAGAGCCACGCCTATTTTCATTTAATAACCCCATGGGTGCCTGTCCTTCTTGTGATGGCCTAGGACATCAGTCCTTCTTTGATCCAAAACGGATCGTGGCACACCCTGATTTATCCCTTGCCTCTGGTGCAATTAAAGGTTGGGATCGTCGTAATCAGTTTTATTTCAAGCTACTGCAAACCTTGGCAAAGCACGGTGGCTTTGATGTCGAGAAGCCCTTTGAAACTCTCAACAAAAAACAGCAGGATCTGATCCTATTAGGATCAGGTGACATCACCATACCATTTGAATACATCAATGAGCGTGGCAAAAATAGTATTCGTGAACATGCTTTCGAAGGTATCGTTGCAAACTTTGAAAGACGCTATCGCGAAACGGATTCAATGACGGTTCGCGAGGAACTTGCGCGTTATCAAAATGTACAAACCTGCCCAGAATGCAACGGTAGTCGCTTGCGAAAAGAGGCGCGTTTTGTAAAGGTGGGTGAGAAAAAACAATCTCGTGCCATTTATGAAATCAGTGCATTGCCACTGAAGGAAGCAAAAGAGTATTTTGAAGCCCTCGATTTAAAAGGTGCTAAACGTGAAATCGCCGATAAGATTGTCAAAGAAATCAGTGCACGTTTACGTTTTTTAAACGATGTTGGATTGGATTACCTTTCGCTCGAGCGCAGTGCTGATACGCTCTCTGGTGGAGAGGCACAGCGTATTCGTCTAGCATCACAAATTGGCTCTGG
>Ga0114979_10000791_pt1 | contig 21058 bp, 15 predicted proteins | sample S_140625_EF_Meta_FD_87315 | JGI IMG/M metagenome (GOLD analysis project Ga0114979, IMG submission 87315) | Freshwater microbial communities from Lake Simoncouche, Canada to study carbon cycling - S_140625_EF_MetaG | ecosystem: Environmental > Aquatic > Freshwater > Lake | place: Lake...
ATTCCGCGCAATGAAGACACGGTGATTGAAATCAATGCCAATGGCGACTACGTCATCATCGGCTCCACTGACACCCTCGCGGGTGCTGCCAATGCCAGACACGACAGTTTGGACGTGGCGATGCAGAGCAACCAATCACCTTTGGCCAGTTTCAGCACCACCACTGATGGCAGTGTGCAAATGGTGTTGCGCGACAAAACAAGCAACAGCGTGTTGGGCACGACGTTGATGCGTGATGTCGAGTCAGTCCAGTTTTTTTATAAAAACGCCCTAGGTATTCGAACTGAGTTAGACAACATCCTCATCGTGGCCGGTGGCGGTTATGCCAACCTCTCAGATGCCCAAGCTCACCATACTTTGAACGATGCGAATACTTTTATATACAACCCGACTTCATCGCATGGCAACGATGTGTACCACTATTAAATAGTTATTTTCAACAAATCGCAATTTTTATCAAAATTTGTCAACTTTAATAAGTTTTCAGCAAAATAAACATGGATCAACCATAATCTTAAACAATATTGTGCCGATCAACAATTGATCCATCTCAACAAGTGTCCACTTTTTGTATTTTTTTAAGCTGAATTTCGTTATGAACTTGAATGACAACCCGCACAACTTCAGTTTAGCGTGCAAGACAGGAGGGCAGTGCCATGGTTGTTTTGATTGGAACTCTAAATCGCAAATCAAAGATCCATCAATTGCATCTTTGATTTTTGTATCTTCAGAAATGGGGTGAAGCATGTCTGATTCCATGGATTTGAGTTCACTAACTGGTCTAGAAATTCGTGCGCTGTCGATGGAGGTGATCACAGCGATCCCGCCCGAAAGATTTACAACCCTGACCATCCCGCAACTGCATTCATTGACTTATAAGCAGCTGATGTGGCTAACAAGCGAGCAATGGGCGGCCATGTTGCCCTCGCAAAAATCGATGCTTTTTACGCGCTTTTCGATCAAGCCTTTTGACGCAATGGAACCTCAAGTTGAGGCCACCAAGCCCGCTGTCTCGTCTATTGCTTCTCGGTTTATGAATCCAAACTTGGTGACTGCACCAGCGCCAAATGCAGTTATGCCACCGAAACCGACAACGGAAAAAAAGGAGTCCCCCACCAAGTCATTGATCTTGGCACATTCCGCGGTGTATGTTGCGGTGATCACCTTGCTGACATCGGGAGACTTTTTAACCACCGCTTATTCACAGCAAGCTAAAGCTTTGAGTGCCAACTGGTCACCTAAGACCGCAGAAGTGGTGCGCTCGCCCGTGCAAACGGCGGCAGCGCAAATCGCGCCTCTTTCAAGCTTGCTGCATTTGCCCAGTGGTTTGGTGATGCCTCCAGAGTCAGCGGCAGCTGAGACGACACTTGTGTCCAAAGCAGCCGTGCCTGAAGTTGCTTCCTCAAAGGAAGTAGTGAGCGTGGCGGTAGCAGCCACCACGAAACACAATAAATCGCTTGATGAATTGATGGGTACTGTCACCCCAGAGTTGGCGCCGACAAGAACTGCGTTAGAAGCATATTCGAATGATGTACCACGTCAGTCAAATGTGGTCGCCATGTTAATAGCGGAGCGTGCCAAGGAAGCCCCCAAAGCAGTGCATGCCGTGATGCCCCACCAAGTCCACAAATTGTCCGCCAGCACTGGTACGGCAACAATCTTGGCAATGGCTGGGCCTGAGTCTGCAGTTGTTCAAAAAAGCGGTGACCCTGACCGCTATAACTCGGCGAGCTGGACAACGATGTCGCAAGCTACCGATCTACCCCCGCGCATCGCGGCCTTGGGTGAGGAATTGATTTCGGTGGTGATCAAAGAACTGCCAAATAACAAGAGCAGTGTGAATGCCATGACGTTTGAAGAATTCAAACTGCGAGTGAAAGAGGCCGTGGTGGCCAGCCCTGATGTGGGCATTGTGTCGAGCCTAGTGGGGCAATCGCAGGCATCGAAGTCATTGGCAGGGGCGAGTATGCTGCCGCAGTTGATGGGGACGGCCGAGACGGGCCGAAGAAACGCTGGACGTGACCCTTACATTGATGGGTCGAAGTCATATGACCGACGAGGTTCAAATTATGGTTTCAGCATCAGCCAGCTGGTGTTTGACTTTGGATCTGCATTGTCCGGTGTGCGCGCAGGCGAGGCGCGCCTATTGGCTCAGCAGGAATTGCTGAACTCCAAAAAGTCAGAATATGCCCTGAAAACAATCTCTGTATTTGTGGACCTTGAGCGTGCGAAGGCGCAACTCAAGTTAGCCCGCCAAAATGCCAATTCACGTTTGTCTGTGGTGAAGTTGGTGAAAGAGCGAAGCGAGCTAGGCGGCGGCACCAAGGCTGACATTGTGCGGGTCGAGTCCAAGTACGCAGAGGCTTTGTCAAACATCAGTTTGATGGAAACGCGCCTGAGCAATGCCGAGTCAGCGTATCGAGAAGCATTTGGCGTGACTGCCAGAGACATTGTGAACGGCCCCTTGCATGAGTTTGCGATTGAGGGCTTGAACACCAATGCAGAAGAATTAGCCAATGCCTACCCTGGTTTGCAACAACTGGCACGCTTGCGTGATGCCTCTTTGGAAGACTATAAGAGCGTGGCTGCCAAAGCTTTACCCAGTCTTCAACTTGTCTATAGCAACAACATCAACGGGGTGAACGGGCCAACCATTCCCGCAGATTCGCCAAGTCGCAACTCGTCGATGGTGTTGCAACTCAAGTACGAGTTTTATACAGGGGGTGCCGACACTGCCCGAAAAAACGAAGCGATGTACAAATCACAGCAAGCTTGGGAGGAGTTTCAATCGGGCATGCGCCAATACCAAAAGGTATTGAGTCAAAGCCAAGCTGAAATTCGCAACAACGAAGATTTGATTGCAGCACGCAAGGCCTCGGCTAATTCAGCGATTGATTCGATGCGCGCGGTGCGTGAGCAGTTTGCCTTTAACCGTGGCTCTTTGTTGGACCTGATCACGGTACAAGAGGGCTTGTACCAAGCGGGACGGGATTTAATTGACGCGTCGGCAGATCGCATTTTGGTTCGCTATAGGTTGCTGCATTTGACAGCACAGCTGGACAAAATGTTCGACTTGGGCACCTTGGTTTCAATGACCTCAAAAGATTAAGAAGAAACCCACATGGCTATTGACGTTACCCCTGCAGAAGAACGCCTAAAACAGGCAGCGCAGGATCCCACAGAGTTATGCATCTTATGGGTTCTACAACATTTCGATAAACACATGTCAGCAGCCTCGTTACGTGCGAGGGTGGCCCGTATGCCAGGGCCTTGGACATTTGACGAAGCGGTCGAGGCCATTGAAAGCTTGGGCGTGCGCTGCCAATGGCTTAAGCAGTCGATGAATGAGGTGCTGGCACTGAATGCACCCTTTATCTTGCGTACCGAGCAAGGCTTTGCCGCCGCGGTGCTACCTAGGAATGAAGAGCACCCCGCTTTGCTCTTCGCACCAGAGCAAAGTGACAGGCCAGAAGAACTTTTACCGCAGACCTTAGCCAATTTGTACACGGGCCAACTGTATGTGCTGAGTGAGCCTATCAAACTGTCTGACGGTGATTCACAGACGCATCAAGGCCGTTACGGGCATTGGTTTTTTGGCCCCTTGTTTGCTTCCAAGACCATTTATTTTCAAGTGGCCTTGGCCGCGCTGTTGACCAATATTTTTGCGCTGGCTACCTCAGGCTTTTCAATGATTGTGTACGACAGAGTGATGCCCAATGGTGCGATGGAGACCTTGACTGCACTGCTCATTGGCGTGTTTATTATTTTCATTTGCGACTTCATCATTCGCACCCTAAGAAGCTATTTTTTAGATGTGGCGGGTGCGCAGGCCGACATGGTGATTGCCGACACATTGTTTGAGCAAGTGATTGACATGGAGTTGAAGGCCCGCAGGGGACCCATTGGGTCGATTGCCAATTCGTTGCGAGAATTTGAAACTTTGCGCGAGTTCATGACCTCGGCCACCTTAACGACTTTGATTGATATTCCGTTTGCCATTTTGTTTTTGTTTGTTATTTGGAGCATTGGTGGCCCACTGGTACTGGTGCCTTTGCTGGCCATACCCTTGGTGGTGGGCGCGAGTTTGTTGATTCAGCCTCGCATGAAGCAGCTCACACAAACCAGTTATGAAGATGGCCAAACCAAACATTCGGTAGCCATTGAAACCCTGCAAGGCATCGAGACCATCAAAGCAATTGGCGCAGGTTCGGTGATGCGTCGTCGCTGGCAAGATGTGATTGCGCATCAATCGGCGATTGGTTTGAAAACACGTATGTTGGCTCAGTTCGCTGGCAATGTGTCAAATTTTTCCAATCAGCTGGTGTGGGTGGGCACAGTCACGGTGGGCGTGTACTTGACACAATACGGCATGATTGGTTCGGGCGCGATTGTGGCGTGTTCGATGCTGTCAGGCCGATGCATTGCGCCATTGGCGCAGTTGTCACAGTTGCTGACGCGGATCAACCAGTCGATTGCAAGCTACAAATCGTTGTCCGCGCTGATGCAGCAACCGCGTGAGCACAAGCAAAACCAAGCATATTTGACGCGCAATCAGTGGCAAGGTTCGATTGAGTTTAGAAACGTGTGCTTTAACTACCCAGAGCAGTCGGAAAACGGCTTGCAAAACATCAGCTTCAAAATTGAGCCGGGTGAACGCGTGGCCTTGGTGGGCAAGGTGGGCTCTGGTAAGTCAACTGTAGCCAAATTAATATTGGGTTTGTATCAACCCGATTCGGGCGCGATTCTGATCGACGGCGTGGACAGCCGCCAACTCGACCCTGCCGATTTGCGGCGCAATGTGGGCACGGTCATGCAAGATGTGTGGCTGATGACGGGATCGGTCAAACAAAACATTGCCATTGGCGGCGTGAACCCGTCAGATCAAGAAATCTTGGATGCTTCTGTCTTGGCGGGTGTGCATGACTTTATTTCTCAACATCCTGACGGCTACGGTTTGCGCTTGAAGGAGCGGGGAGAGGGCTTGTCGGGTGGGCAAAAGCAAGCCATCACGATTGCCCGCGCCTTGGTGGGGCGTCCGCCGATTGTGTTGTTGGATGAACCCACCAGCGCGATGGATTTACCAGGTGAAAAAGCATTGATCGAGCGCTTGAAAGCAGAGTTGATCAACCAAACCATTGTGGTGATCACCCATAGATCTTCCATCATTGAGCTGATCGACCATGTGCTGGTGATGGATCAAGGCCGCTTGGTGGCTCAGGGACCCAAGTCTGACTTTTTGAAGCCCAGGCCCCAGGGACCTGAGCAAAGTCCTGTGGTGCAAGCACCCAGTGGTCAAATTGGTGCGGCAGTGTCTGACAATTTTGGATATGGAAAGACTGGTTAATGGCTTTCTTTTTTGAAACAGTCAAAAGCCTCAAAATCAAGATCAAAGGCTTGATCAGAGGCGTTGAGAATGACGACGCTGGCTCTGACACGCCTGGCTTGTATCACTCGCGCATTGGGCAACCCCATAAGGCATCTTATGTGTTGGTCAATTCGATTGTGGGTTTGATCGTGGTGCTGGTGATCTGGGCAGCCCTCGCTCACGTTGATGAGGTGACACATGCCGAAGGTCGCATGATTCCCTCAGCCAAGATGCAAGTTTTGCAAAACATGGAGGGCGGTATTATTGAAAAAATTGAGGTTCGGCAGGGCGATTTGGTTGAGAAGGGTCAAGTGTTGGTGACCCTTTCATCCACTCAGTTTGTGGCCGACTTTGAGACCAAAAAGCAGCAGGTGCTCTCCTTGATGGCCAAAGAGGCACGCTTGATGGCCGAGTTGGAAGACAAGCCCTTGGTGTTTGCGCCAGACTTTCTAGAAATTGCCAAGAATTACGCCATCCTCGAAATGGCCGAGTACCAAAACCGCAAATTACGATTTCGGGCTGACCAAGTGGTGTACGAGGGTCAATTGAAAAATGCGTCTTCAGAGCTAGAGATCGTCAGGCGTTTGGTAGAGCGAGGGCTGGAGCCGCGACTCGAGCTGATCAGAACTGAAGCTCGCGTGGATGAAGCCAGGTCAAAGTTGGATGCGCTCAAACGGCAATACAAAAGTGAGGTGTCTGCCGAAATGGCGAAGACCTCAATGGAGCTCAACCCCCTCAAAAAGGGTTTGCCTGCCTTGGCGGACCGTGTGGAGAGAACGTATATCAAGGCCCCCATGAAAGGGGTGGTCAACCGCGTGTTGGTGAGCACGGTGGGTGGCGTGATCAAACCTGGTGAGCAGGTTTTAGAAGTGGTGCCAACGGATGATGTGTTGGTGGTCGAGGCTCAAATTCGTCCGCAAGATATTGGTTTTGTGAAGATTGGGCAAATGGCTGACGTGAAAATTTCAGCCTATGACTATTCGATCTTTGGATCGATGGTCGGCGTAGTGACCAATCTGTCTGCAGATGCGATTTCGCGCGAGGAGAGGGGCCAAACGGTGTATTACTATTTGGCGCGCATCGAAACTAAGACCTCGGTGATGAACTCGTTGGGCAAAAAGCTCCCGATCATTCCTGGTATGCAAGCCCAAGTCGACATCATCACGGGCAACAAAACAGTGATGCAATATTTGATGAAGCCGATTGTGGGCGTCAAAGAAAATGCATTCCGTGAACGCTAAGTGGTTAGTTATTGCGCTGATTTTTAGCGCTGCACATGCGGCCGATGTGCCGAGCATGTCATTCCAACGCATCGCCTTGTGCGACAACCCTTCAACTGCAGCACCACCCGAGGCTGTTTGCTTGCAAGAACCCTTGCCCATGGCTGGGGCCAGCTATGTTTTAGCCATGGGGCAAATTGAGCGGCAAAGTGCCGAGGCACTCGCCACCATGGGTGCAGACTTGCCTAAAGGCACCACCATTATTTTGCAAAGCCCTGGGGGAGATTTGCTAGGTGGTTTGATGTTGGGGCAGTACATCCGCGCGCGTGAATTCAATACCTATGTGGCTGATGCGTCAACCTTTGGTAGCCATGGGTTCAAAGATCAAGTGGGCTTTAAAAAATGCATCTCGTCATGCGCCTATACATTTCTTGGTGGCACACAACGAGTGGTGGCGAGCCGAGCAGATTTTGGAGTCCATCAGTTCCGTGGCAGAGACAATAACTTGGACCCGATACAAACTCAAAAAATTGCGGCCACCTTGGGCAAGTACATGGACGCCATGAACGTCAGTCGCAACCTGTTGGATCAAGCACTGATGACCGACCCCGGCAAAGTCACTTTCATTGCAGCACACAACCGCAAATCGTGGGGGGTTGAAACAGATGTCAACCGTGTCTCAGCACCCGCTTCTTTATGGAAAATGGAGACGTCAACAGGTGGCAAAAAATTGGCATTCCAATCTAAAAGACAGGTGAGTAGCAGCGCCATTTTGACTGTGGCTTTGGCTCGCTTTGAGGGACAAATGAAGTTGCTGCTGGTTGTTAAACCCGATGCGTTGCAAGAAGGGCAGGCCTCTTGGTTGGGATACTTCAAACAGAGAACAGATTTGCAACTGCGAGTCAATGACAGCGTGTTTTTTTTAAAGCCCGACAGTGATTGGGTTCGTGCGGGTCAAGTCAATACCGAGGGCACGCGGCAAATTTGGTATGTCTTGAGTCCCGAGGTCTTGGCCAGCCTTGGGTCGACGTCTTCTTTTGTGCTGCAACCGCTTTGGCAAGCTTTACCCAGTGGCTTGGATAACGATTCCAAATTCTTAACTCCTGGCTTATTACAACTCTTGCCTTTGCTTTAGCTGGATTTGATAGCCAGTGCAAGTTTGGGACGGAATAGCCCATGAACGACCACGATATTTTTGCGTTATTTAAGCGAACGTTTGGTGATCAAACTTATCCAGAGCACGTTCGGGAGTTTTTGGCGCTGATGGTGGCTTGTCATGGGCCACTGCCTCTAGAAATGGCAGCACATATGATGCGACTATCCACAGATGACATGGACCGCACCATGCAAGTTGTGCATGATTTTGTCGAGGTATCTGAGGGTGAAATTTTCTTTGTGCCAGACATGCTGGCTGAGTGGCTGAGTGATGAAAACCGTAGTCAAGCGTTTCACATCGGCGACTCACGCACGAGCGATTTAGCTAACTTTTTGTGGTCACAGTACCTTGATGATACAAACACGCCATTTAGAAAACAGGTGCTGGCGTGGCTACCCCATCTGACTAGACTTTGTGATTTTGTAGATGGCAGTTTGGCAAGCATCACGGCACTCAATGAGTACGCACATTACTTGAGTCATCACGGAAAAATTGAACTAGGCTTGATGGTTTATGTGCAGGTTCTGAGTATTGTGGAGACTTTTCATCCCAATGAATTGGCGCTGCGGGTGAGATCACAAAACAATGTGGCCAATGCATTGAAAAACTCTGGCAGCTACGGGCGTGCCAAAGAATTGTTTGAGAAAAGTTTGAGTGACTGCGACTTGAATCTCAGTGAGTTGCGTCTGGAAAAGGCCTCTACCGAAAATGATTTGGCTCGTTTGCTGAGGGATCAGGGTGAGTTTGTCGCTGCCAAGGCGTTGTTAACAAATGCCTTAGAGCTGCGAGAGAAAGTGTTGGGCAAAGACCATCTTGATGTCGCTTCCACACTTAATGATTTAGCCTTTTTGATGAAAGAAATCGGTGAATATGAGGAGGCGGATGTTGCATATAGGCGTGCACTAAGTCTGCGCATGCAGCAACTTGGCCCTGAGCACTTAGATACCGCCATTACCCAAAATGATTTGGCGATCTTGTTGGAGTTGGCAGGTAAATTTAAAGAGTCAGAGCAGCTCCAAGAAGCATCCCTGCAGGTGTTTTTAAAACAACGTGGCAATTACCACCCCGACACCGCTGCGGCTTTGTCTAACCTTGGTGCGTTGGTTCGCTTCAAGGGTGACTACGCACATGCTGAAACGCTTTATCGCCAAGCGTTGTCCATTTATGAGGACGGATTTGGTTGGGAAACGCACCTCGATACTGCACAAACCTTACAGGGCTTAGCGCAACTTTTGAGTGATAAAGCAGTGTTTGATGAAGCTGAAATGCTCCACAGACGGTCGCTCAATATCAGGCTGAGTATTTTGGGTGAAAACCACCCACTGATTGCACAAAATATGCATGGCATGGCAGCGCTGTGTCTGGACCAAGGCCGATTTACACAAGCACAAGAGTTGCTGGATCGCGCATTGTTTTTGAGAACTCATAGCTTGGGTGAAGAGCATCCACTGACAGCTTACACCCTGTTTGCACTGGCCAATTTTCATTCTGAACTGGGGAATTTTGATAAAGCCAAACCATTTTATGAACGTTCTTTGGAAGTTAGAAGCAAGGTGTTGGGACTCGAGCACCCACACACTGCTCAGTCGATGCAAGGGTTAGCTAATATATTTGTCGATTTAGGGCAGTGGCAAACAGCCGACAAACTCTACAGTCAAGCGCTCAGAATCCAGCAAGCGGTTGTAGGCAGCGCGCATTCGGATGTGGCAACGACACTCAACAATTACGCCAATCTCTTAACCAATTTAGGCAATTACAAATTAGCCAAGCAATACTACGAAGAGGCACTGATCATCAATACCAAAATTTTCGGAACTGACCATGTCAGCGCAGCGATCAAACCGAGTAATTTAGACAATCTGACAAACTGAGTCGACTTTTTTAGGTCGAACTTTGTTAATTTATTAACTTTACATAATACACATCGTATGCATTTAAAAACAACGCGGTCAATGATGGTTATGGGCCCAAAGCAGCAAGGCATCACGATTTTCGACCACCAAATCAATCTTTTTTCCAACCGGCAAACACAGCTTGGTAGCCACATGACCAAAGGGTAGATCCGTCAACACGGGCGCTTTAATCTGCGTGCGTAACCAATCAACAACGCTTTTCAACTGGAAGCCTTTGTCGTGGGATGTGAGTTTGTAATTGCTGAAGTGACCAAGAACAACGGCTTTTTGTTGCGCCAACACACCAGCGTGCAAGAGTTGCGTGAGCATGCGTTCAATTCGATAAGGATGCTCACCCACATCTTCTAAAAACAACACACCGTGCTTAATCAATGGGAAATAGGGCGTACCCAGCAAAGAAACCAAGACAGCCAAGTTACCACCCCACAGCACAGCATCGTGGGCCCATACACCAGGACGTCGTTGATCAATGGCTGCTGCGCAAGTTTTGGATAGCTGCCATCCTGCCCCCTCGCCCTGCCCGCTGACCATGTCATCAAAACAAGCTTCCATGATGTCGTCAGGTTGAGCGGCACCAAAATCTTCTCCCAAAGCAGGGCCTGCCCAAGTGACTGAACCCGTTTTAGCCAACAAAGCATTTTGAAAAGCTGTGAAGTCGCTCAAACCCACAAAGTGCGTGCCGTTTGAGATGGCTTTGGCAACTTGTTTGTAGCGGATTCCTGGCAGGATTCGAGTGAGTCCATAGCCACCACGCGAAATCAAGGCCACATCGGCGCCGCTGTCTGCAGCGCGGTGAATGGCAGCCAAGCGGGTTTCATCGTCGCCTGCAAATCGGGTATGGCTGCTCAACGCATCTGGGTCGACCTCGACCTCGTGTCCGAGTTTATTCAGGCGAGCCAAACCACGCTTGAATGCTGCTTTGTCGCGCACAGCGCCGCTGGGAGAGTAGATATAGATGTGTGCCATAACCGCATTGTCGCGGGAAATCTTGACAGGTTTCAGATTAGCCGCGCTTGTAATGCAATAAGCGTCCGCGATAAGCGCTGAGGTCTTGCAAAGGCTCGTTCATGATGATTTCTGACACGCCAAAGCCCATATTGGCCATGTCTTTGTGAAACGCGCTGCGGTTGCCTCGGTTGGGATCCACGATCAGCACCTCGGCCCCCTCAGCTGCATGCTCTTGAATGAAGCCAGACAATTGGGCAGGGTGATTGCGCTCATACAACACATCACTGGCAATCAGCAAATCAAATGCCCCTAAACCTTTGTTCACCCTGCCCCAGTTGCCAGTTTCGTAGTGCAAAGGGGGTAAATTGTTGAGTAAGACATTGGTGTTTAAGAAGATTTCTGTCAATGGATGACAGTCGCTGGCCGTGATGTTGCCCTCGCGGCGGTGCACCACAAGGCTGGCAAGCCCCAAGCCGCAGCCCAGTTCTAACACGCGCTTGCCTCTAAGTTCCCACGTTTGCATCAAGTCAGCGAGCTTTTGCGCTGAGGGCCACACCAAACCAAACAAAGGCCAAGTGGCCGATGAAATACCTGCATCCAAAGCCAACCCCATTGGGTCATAGAACTGCTGCTTATCCAGCAGCGAACGAATTTGTAAATCTGCCCCACCTCCTACACCTACCCTCTGAAACTTCACGTCGTAACCGATAGGGGGTGTGGTGTGGGTCATGTGTAACTTCGTTGGGGGGGCGGCGTAGCCAACAGTGCGCTCAAAGCACGCGGCCCTGCCTTATGCCCTGGATCTGGATAAGGCGCATCGCGCAAGACAGCAGGCAGCACAGGCGTCTCAATCCAGTGGATCGGCAGGGATAAGCCTGCTAACAATGGCGCCATCTCTTGGGGTGCATGCAATGCCGCAGGTGCTGGTTGCACATGCGCCATGAATTCGCGCAACACTTGCGCGTGCCACGCCAAGCGATGGGCGGCAACTTTTTTGGGCTTGTCGGACAAGCCAAAGCCTGGCAAGTCCAAGGCAATCACAGGCTCGACCGATTGCAGCTGCAGCGCATATTGAACGCTCCAGCTTTGAAGCCCATGCAAGTACACATGGGGTGCAGCTTGTGCGTGCGTTAAACACGCTGTGCGATTGTCAAACCAATGCAAGCGCAAACCTTGTAAAGCGGGCAAATCAGCTGTGAAACGCGACAGGGCTCGCGGCACATCCAAGTTCTCAAATGCAGCCTCAGGTGCGCGCAAAGCATCTTCGCGCAAAGGTACTTTGGAGAGCTGTTGTTGAGCGCGGCGCTGTTCAAAAAAATCTTGCAGCAACTGCGCACATGCGTCTGCCAACACACCGCTCGTCACTCGAGTTTGGTGGTTGATTTGTGGAAGTTCAAATAAGTTGAGCACCGAACCCGCAGCGCCTGTTTTAGGCTCGTGGGCGCCGAACACCACGCGCTTGAAACGCGCATGCAGGGCTGCCCCGCTGCACATGGCACAGGGCTCGAGCGTCACGTACAGAGTGCAGTCATCTAGCCGGTAGTTGCCCAACAGTTGGGCGGCTGCACGGATGGCCTTGACTTCTGCGTGCGCCGTAGGATCGTGATGCGTCAGCGGCGCGTTATGCCCCACACCCACCACCTGCCCTGCCCTCACCACCACGGCACCCACGGGCACTTCGCCTGCATCAGCCGCGGCTTGCGCTTGGCGCAATGCCAGCTTCATAAACCCAATGTCTTCAGGCGAATGAGCCGTTGTCATGGCTGAACCATGCCAAGCTTGACCATCCATTCAGCCAAGGCTTGTTCATCCGATGTGCCTTGAGCATATGCGGCGTGCATGGCCGCGTGAGATTCGGGCCGGTGTTGGTTGAGTTTGATCGCACATTGCAGCTCAGTGATGCGCAGCTCAAACGCCACAATGGCATTGAGCATTTTGTGTTGATAGTCTTCATTCAAACCCCGCCATTGCGCTGCATAGGGCGGCTCATGGTCACCTATGAGTGGCTTGAGTAAGCGATCTTTGGCTGGCAGCTCTTGCACCAAAACAGCCGCCACTTTGGCATGTACGGTCAAATAACTCCAAGTGGGCACACGGGTGAGGTCGGGATAGACCTTGGGGGACATATAAGCTTGTGGGCCCATGAACGTGACCAAGGCCTGAGGACGCGCCTGCAAATAGCGCCAGTGGGGGTTGGCTTTGGCGCAGTGCCCTAGCAGCACATGATGACCGTCTTGCTGCGTCAAATGAAGGGGGATGTGCGTGACAACTGGAAACCCATCGTCATCCGTACTTATCAAGCTTGCCAACGGATGCGCACGCATCAGAGCGAGCGCATGAACCTCATCTTTGGCATTGAACTGTGCAGGCAAGTACATGCCAAATTACCGAAAAGCGGTTCGGTTAAAAACGACGTTTGACGGCTGGGCCGCCTGGTGGCTTGCCTTCGATGTGACGGAACGTCACACGGGCTTTGTTCATGTCGTATGGGGAAAGTTCAACCGTGACTTTGTCGCCTTCGATGATGCGAATGCGGTGCAGGCGCATTTTGCCTGCGGTGTATGCGATCAGTGAGTGACCGTTTTCCAGAGTGACGCGGTAACGAGAGTCGGGCAAGACCTCGTGCACAACACCCTTCATTTCGATCATTTCTTCTTTTGCCATGTACTCAGTGTTCTCTAATTAAAAATTGAAGCCCAAATCGGGCGCTTGAAACAACGCTCGATTGTAGGGCGTTTGGGTTTCGAGCTGATCGTCCCTTCTAAAATGCCAATTTCAAGCGAACAAGGGATAGAACTATGAAAACAGTCATTGGTGTCGCATTGGCTGCTGTGGCCCTTTTTGTCAACGCAGCTGACGATCGAGCAAAAGCAGCAGGACCGGCAACAAAACCCGCGCTCACGGTCAATGTCAGCCAACCCACCCAGATCGACATCAGTCAGCGTATTTTGGCCAATGGCTCTATTGCAGCATGGCAAGAAGCCATCATTGGCGCTGAAGTCACTGGCCTCAAAATCACAGAAGTACGGGTCAATGTGGGCGACCGTGTCAAGCTCGGCGATGTGATGGCTGTGCTGCAGTCTGACACGTTGCAAGCCGAGTTGGCGCAAGCTCAAGCCAGTTTGGCAGAGGCAACTGCGAGTGCCTTGGATGCCAAGGCGCAAAGCGATCGTGCGAAATCACTGCAGCAGCAGGGGTTTTTTAGCAATGCCCAGTTGAGCCAAACACTGGCAGCGGATGCCATCGCACAGGCGCGCGTTCAATCAGCGCGCGCTGCGGTCCAATTACAAGCCGTTCGGCTATCGCAGACCCAAGTGAGGTCACCTGATGCGGGTGTCATTTCTTCCCGTCGTGCGACTGTGGGCAGCGTGGTTGATGCAAGCACCGAGTTGTTTCGTCTCATCAGACAAGAACGTTTGGAATGGCGAGCTGAAGTGAATGCATCTGATCTTGGCCGAATCAAACCCGGAACAGCTGTGCAAGTCACTGCTGCCAGTGGCCAAGTGTTGAATGGCAAAGTACGTATGGTCGCACCTTCAGTGGACCCGCAAACCCGCAACGCCCTGGTCTATGTGGACTTGCTTGGACCCATCGGCTCAGCACGTGCTGGCATGTATGCCAAAGGTGAAATCACGCTCGGCCAAAGCCAAGCCATGACTGTGCCCCAAACCGCCGTCGTGCTGCGCGATGGTTTCAATTACGTCTTCACCGTCGGTGCACACAACAAAGTCACACAATCCAAAGTGCAAACGGGTCGCTTAAGCGGTGAGCGGCTTGAAATTCTCAGTGGGCTGAAATCAGATGCCATGGTGGTCGTCAGTGGTGGTGCATTCCTTAACCACGGCGACACGGTGCGCGTAGTCAACACCTTGCCTGCGGCCCCTGTGCCTGTGACCAAGTAAAGGCCAGCCATGTTCAACTTGTCGTCTTGGTCAATCCGCAACCCGATTCCATCTGTCATGCTGTTTGTGCTGCTGACGGTGGCGGGCTTTATTGCTTTTGGCTCAATGAAGGTGCAGAACTTTCCAGATCTAGAGTTACCCACCATCACCGTGAACGCCAGTTTGCCCGGTGCTGCTCCCACCCAGTTAGAAACCGATGTGGCCCGCAAGCTTGAAAACGCTTTGGCCCCCTTGCCAGGCTTGAAGCACATCACCACCAAAGTTCAAGATGGCGCGGTGCTCATCACTGCTGAGTTCCGCATGGAAAAACCCGTGCAAGAAGCCGTGGACGATGTGCGCTCTGCCATTCAAGGTGTGCGGGCTGATTTGCCGGCTGATTTACGCGACCCGATCGTTCAAAAAATCAATCTGGCGGGCACCCCCGTGTTGGCCTACACGGTGCGCTCCAACCGCATGGATGACGAGGCCTTGTCCTGGCTGGTGGACAAGGACATCACACGCAAACTCTTATCTTTGCGCGGCGTGGGCGCGGTCAACCGCGTGGGGGGTGTGACCCGCGAAGTACACATTGCGCTGGACGTCAACCGCTTGCAATCGTTGGGCATCACTGCGGCGGAAGTCTCTCGTCAGCTCAAACAAATTCAGCAAGAAGGCTCTGGCGGACGCATGGATTTGGGCGTCGGGGAGCAAGCCGTGCGCACCTTGGCCACAGTCAAAACAGCGCAAGAAGTCGGCCAGATCGAGTTGGCCACTTCGCGTGCCAGTCGCATTCGGCTGGAGCAGGTTGCCACCGTCAGCGATACCTGGGCCGCTCCCCGTTCGGCGGCCAGCCTGAACGGCACGGCCGTGGTGGGGTTTGAGGTGGTACGCAGCAAAGGTGAAAGCGAGGTGGCCGTGGGCCGCTTGGTGCGCAAAGCTTTGGCTGATTTTCGGTTGCAAAACCCTGACATTGAGATCACCGAAGCCTTTGACTTTGTCACCCCTGTCGAAGAAGAGTACAGCGGCTCTTTGCACCTGTTGTACGAAGGTGCAATTTTGGCAGTGCTGGTGGTGTGGCTGTTTTTGCGCGACTTGCGCGCCACCGTGGTCTCGGCCGTCGCTTTGCCTTTGTCGGTGATTCCCGCTTTCATTGGCATGGCGTATTTGGGGTTTTCTATCAATGTGGTCACGCTGCTGGCTTTGTCTTTGGTCATCGGGGTGCTGGTGGACGATGCGATTGTGGAGGTGGAAAACATCGTGCGTCACCTGCGCATGGGAAAAACGCCCTACCAAGCGGCAATGGAAGCCGCTGACGAAATCGGGTTGGCGGTGATTGCCACAACCTTCACTTTGATCGCGGTGTTCTTGCCCACCGCGTTCATGTCAGGCATTCCTGGCAAATTTTTCAAACAATTTGGCTGGACCGCGTCGTTGGCGGTTTTTGCCTCACTCGTGGTGGCACGGATACTCACGCCCATGATGGCCGCGTACATGCTCAAGCCCATCGTCACCCCAGAGAAAGAGCCAAAGTGGATGACCCATTATCTGCAATGGGTGGCTTGGTGCATGAAGCACCGTGTGGTCACTATGGGTCTCGCCACACTGTTTTTTATCGGCTCCATCATGCTGGTACCTCTGTTACCAAAAGGTTTTATTCCACCTGACGACAACTCGCAAACCCAGGTCTATGTGGAGCTGCCGCCTGGTTCCACCCTTCAGCAAACCCAAGCCAGCGCCGAGCAAGCCCGCACGCTGCTGGGCGCGGTCAAAGACGTGCAAAGCGTCTACACCACCATTGGAGGCGGCAGCGCAGGCTCTGACCCTTTTGCGGGCAGCGGCGCAGCCGAGGTGCGCAAGGCCACCTTGACCATTCAATTGACCGAGCGCGGCACCCGTCCGCGCAAGCAAGACATTGAAAACAACATCCGCACCGCCTTGCAGCAGTTGCCCGGCGTGCGTACCAAGGTCGGCTTGGGGGGCTCGGGCGAGAAATACATTTTGGTGCTCACAGGCGAAGACCCGCAGGCCTTGCAAACGGCGGCCATGGCGGTGGAAAAAGACCTCCGCACCATCGACGGCTTGGGCTCTATTGCCTCCACCGCCAGCCTAGTGCGCCCCGAAATCGCGGTGCGTCCGGACTTTGCCAAGGCTGCCGATTTGGGCGTGACCAGCGCCGCCATCAGCGACACCTTGCGCGTGGCCACCTTGGGTGACTTCGACTCGGCCCTGCCCAAGCTCAACTTATCGCAGCGACAAGTGCCGATTGTGGTCAGGCTCAGCGATGACGCACGCAAAGACTTGGGCATGCTCGAGCGACTGAGTGTGCCAGGCAGTCGTGGCCCCGTCATGCTGAGCCAAGTGGCCAGCATTGAAGTGGCGAGCGGTCCAGCGGTCATCGACCGCTACGACCGACAACGCAATGTCAATTTTGAAATCGAACTGTCTGGTATGCCCTTGGGTGATGTGACGCAGGCCGTGCAAAAGCTGCCGGCGCTGCAAAGCTTGCCGCCGGGTGTGAAGGTGATAGAGGTCGGAGACGCCGAAGTCATGGGCGAGTTGTTTGCCAGCTTTGGTCTGGCCATGATGATTGGCGTGCTGTGCATTTACATCGTGCTGGTGCTGCTGTTCAAAGGCTTCTTACACCCGGTCACGATTTTGGCGGCGCTGCCCCTGTCATTGGGCGGCGCGTTTGTGGGCCTGTTGTTGGCGCAAAAGAGTTTTTCGATGCCCTCGCTCATTGGCCTGATCATGCTCATGGGCATCGCCACCAAAAACTCCATCTTGCTAGTGGAGTACGCCATCGAAGCACGTCGCGGCAAACCCGCCACTGACAGCCACCCTGCTGTCCTAGGCATGAGCCGCTGGGAGGCGTTGCTGGACGCCTGCCACAAACGTGCACGCCCGATTGTCATGACCACCATTGCCATGGGCGCCGGCATGCTGCCGATAGCCGTAGGTTGGGGCGCGGCCGACACCAGCTTTCGTTCGCCCATGGCCATTGCCGTGATCGGCGGCCTGATGACCAGCACGGTGCTCAGCCTGTTGGTCATTCCAGTGGTGTTTACCTACCTTGATGATCTTGGGCAGTGGGCGGCAAGAACTTATGCACGCTTGTTTAAAAAATAGCCTTTATTCCCACTCAATCGTCGCAGGCGGTTTCGACGAAACGTCATAAGTCACGCGGTTAATTCCGCGCACCTCGTTGATGATGCGGCCAGACACTTTCTTGAGCAACGCGTAGGGCAACTCAGCCCAGTCTGCGGTCATGAAGTCACTGGTTTGCACAGCGCGCAAGGCCACCACGTAGTCGTAAGTTCGGCCATCGCCCATCACACCCACGCTCTTGACAGGTAAGAACACAGTAAACGCTTGGCTGGTCAAGTCGTACCAAGATTTGCCAGTGGTCTCGTCTTTGAAGTGATGCAACTCTTCAATAAAAATCGCATCTGCACGACGCAGCAAGTCGGCATATTCCTTCTTCACTTCACCCAAAATGCGCACCCCCAAACCTGGACCTGGAAAGGGGTGGCGATACACCATCTCGCGGGGTAAGCCCAGCGCCACGCCGAGTTCGCGCACTTCGTCCTTAAACAACTCGCGCAAAGGCTCCAACAACTTCAAACCCAACTGCTCAGGCAGTCCACCCACGTTGTGGTGGCTCTTGATGGTGACGGCTTTTTTGCTCTTTGCGCCACCGCTTTCGATGACGTCGGGGTAAATCGTGCCTTGTGCAAGGAACGTTGCGCCCTTGTGCCCGCCATCACCCGCTTTGAGCTTGGCGGCTTGCTCTTTGAATACATCCACAAATAAGCCGCCGATGATTTTGCGTTTGGCCTCAGGTTCGCTCACGCCTGCCAATTTGCCTAAGAACAGTTCACTGGCATCTACGCGAATGACATGTGCATGCAACTTGCCGACAAACATGTCCATCACCATGTCGCCTTCATTCAAGCGCAAAAGACCATGATCCACAAACACACAGGTGAGTTTGTCACCAATGGCACGGTGAATGAGCGCAGCAGCCACAGAAGAATCCACGCCGCCCGACAGTCCCAAAATGACCTCTTCATCACCCACCTGTTGGCGAATGGCCGCGACAGCTTCTTCGATGTAGTTGCCCATGATCCAGTCAGGGCGTGTGCCGCAAATATCCAGCACAAAGCGGTTCAACAAGGCTTGCCCTTGCAGTGTGTGCGTGACCTCGGGATGAAACTGCACCGCATAAAACTTGCGTGCCTCATCCGCCATACCAGCAATGGGGCAAGCTGGCGTGGACGCCATGACTTTGAAGCCTTCGGGCAGTTCTGTCACCTTGTCGCCGTGGCTCATCCAGACTTTGAGCATCCCATAGCCTTCTGGCGTGTTGAAGTCTTCAATGCCTTTGAGCAGGCCGGTGTGACCATGCGCGCGCACTTCGGCATAGCCAAACTCGCGTGTAGTACCCGCCTCTACTTTGCCGCCTAACTGAGTGGCCATGGTTTGCATGCCATAGCAAATGCCCAAGACTGGAATACCCAGTTCAAACACGGCGTCTGGGGCGCGGTCATCCACCTCGTAAACGCTGGCGTGGCTGCCAGACAGGATGATGCCTTTGAGATTGCCGTCTTTTGCGTAGTCGCGCACCCAGTCACTGGTCACGTCGCAAGGGTGGACTTCACAAAACACATGGGCCTCACGCACGCGACGGGCGATGAGTTGAGTGACTTGAGAACCGAAATCGAGGATCAGGATTTTTTGGTGCGACATAAATAAAAAATGGCCGTCAAGTGGCCTATGGCGCTATTGTCTCAAAAAACAAAGCCACCCCAAGGGGTGGCAGGCTCAGACTTTATTCGGCCCGGTAGTTCGGCGCTTCCTTGGTGATCTGCACATCATGCACGTGGCTTTCGCGGATACCCGCAGCGGTGATTTCTACGAACTGGGATTCTTCATGCATGGCCTCGATGGTCGCGCAGCCGCAGTAACCCATGCTGGCGCGCAAGCCGCCCGCCATTTGGTAGATGATGGACACCACCGAGCCCTTGTAGGGCACGCGGCCTTCAATGCCCTCGGGCACCAATTTGTCGGCATTAGGGTTGCCCGTGCTGGACTCTTGAAAGTAACGGTCTGCACTGCCTTGCTGCATGGCGCCGATCGAGCCCATGCCGCGATAGCTCTTGTAGCTACGGCCTTGGAACAACACAATTTCGCCGGGCGATTCTTCGGTGCCCGCAAACATACCGCCCATCATGACCGTGCCCGCACCGGCGGCAATCGCCTTGGCGATGTCACCGCTGTAACGGATGCCGCCATCCGCAATTAAGGGCACCCCTGTACCTTTGAGTGCCGTGGCCACGCTGTCGACCGCCATGATTTGCGGCACGCCCACACCCGCCACGATGCGCGTGGTGCAGATTGAACCTGGGCCAATGCCTACCTTCACTGCATCAGCGCCCGCTTCCACCAAAGCCAAAGCCGCTGCGCCCGTGGCGATGTTGCCGCCTATCACTTCGATGTGGGGGTAGTTTTGTTTGACCCAACGCACGCGCTCAATCACGCCTTTGCTGTGGCCATGCGCGGTGTCCACCACAATGGCGTCCACGCCTGCACGGACCAAGGCCTCCACGCGCTCTTCGGTACCCTCGCCCACGCCCACCGCTGCGCCCACACGCAATTTGCCTGCGGCGTCGCGCGCGGCGTTGGGGAAATTAAGTTGTTTGGTGATGTCCTTAACGGTGATCAGGCCCTTGAGTTCAAACGCGTCGTTGATGACCAACAAGCGCTCAAGCTTGTGTTTGTTCAACAGGTGTTTGGCTTGCTCTGGCGTGGTGCCCTCGGGCACCGTGATCAAGCGCTCGCGCGGCGTCATGATTTCGCTGACCTTCTGGTCGTAGCGGGTCTCAAACCGCAAATCCCGGCCCGTGACAATGCCCACCACTTTGCCGCCGTTGCACACGGGAAAGCCAGACACGCCCAGCTCATCGCTCAGGGCCATGACCTGTCGCACCGTTGTGTCGGGCGTGATGACGACGGGGTCACGCAAGACGCCAGACTCATAGCGTTTGACCTTCGCCACTTGGGCGGCTTGCTCCTGCGCAGTGAGGTTTTTGTGCACGATGCCAATGCCGCCTTCTTGGGCAATGGCAATAGCCAATCGCGCTTCAGTGACCGTGTCCATGGCAGCAGACACCAAGGGCAAATTCAGGCGGATGTGGCGGGTGAATTGGGTCGAAAGCGACGTGTCCTTGGGCAGGACTTGGGAGAAGGCAGGCACCAACAACACGTCGTCGAAGGTGAGGGCTTTGCCGAGCAGGCGCATGGTGATGGCTCCAAAAAAAGCATTGTACGTATCGGACCTGCATGACTTGTATACAGCACATTAACTGGTAAGTAACTTCCCGCGTATCAGAAAAAATTTAACGTTGACAATATGCGTGTAGCTTTCTAAAAATATCTCAAGGTGGCCTGCTTGCCAAGTTTCAACATGAAAAACCTCGCCATTTCAATCATTTGTTTTTTCTCTGTCTTCAGTACTTTGGCTCAACCGGCACAAAATTTCAGCCTGCCTGAGCTTGAAACCATGATGTTCAGCCAAA
>Ga0114979_10000794_pt1 | contig 21029 bp, 18 predicted proteins | sample S_140625_EF_Meta_FD_87315 | JGI IMG/M metagenome (GOLD analysis project Ga0114979, IMG submission 87315) | Freshwater microbial communities from Lake Simoncouche, Canada to study carbon cycling - S_140625_EF_MetaG | ecosystem: Environmental > Aquatic > Freshwater > Lake | place: Lake...
CATGGGTTCAATCTATTCCTGAACCTGACTTGGATCAATGTTGCTGTGACGCGTTGGGGACACATCATTACTTCAATACTCACATGCAAATATTAAATTTCACTCTTTTCAAAGACAATAAAATTGATTATCCTGAAAAAAAACATAATGTTTTGCATCTTTAATGTATTTGGCAGTGAATTGCAAAATTGAATATATGGAACTTATTCAAACCAAAAAAGGGACACGCTATGCGAATTATCAAAACTCCGATACTGGCAGTGATTTTGATCTTTACTACTTTTTCAGCAATAGCTCAAAATAATTTTCCGAGTCAGAACATCACAATCGTCCTTCCGTTCGGCCCAGGCAGTGGTACAGATATTGTTACTCGAATGGTTGCACAAAAACTCAGTGAAAGTTTAGGTAAACCGGTCGTAGTAGAAAACAAGCCAGGTGCCAACGGCTCTATCGCTGCTGAGTACGTTGCACGAGCCAAACCTGATGGTCATACCTTGATCATTGGAACAAATTCAACGCATGGCGCCAACCCTGCACTGATTAAAGAAATGCGCTATGACCCTATAAAAAGTTTTGAGCATATAAACCGAATCGCTGTATTTACCAGTATCTTGGTTGTCAATCCAAAGCTACCTGTTAAAAATATGGCAGAGCTTTTAGCTTACGGCAAAAACAATGAATTAACCTTGGCCACAGGAAACGCCAGTGGCATTGTTCAAAGCGAAACTCTGGCAAGGCAAGTGGGTTGGAAGAAGCTATTGCGTGTTCCGTTCAAAAGTAACCCACAAGCAATGACAGAGGTCATTGCAGGTCGTGTCGATTTCATGTTTACAGACATCGCAGCGGCACAAGCGCAAGTTAAGGCGGGCAATTTGCGCGCACTTGCTGTCACTTCCAAAAACCGAAGTGCCATCATGCCCGAATTGCCTACCATCATTGAAACTGGCGTAGCTGATTACGATCTATCAGGTTGGAATGGACTTTTTGCACCTGCTGGAACACCTCCAGAAATTGTTAACAAAATCAATTCTGAAATTACCAAAATTGTGCAGATGCCGGATGTTCGCGCTCGCATTCTAGACATTGGTGCTGAACCGGGGCCCATGAAACCGGCTGAGTATGCTGCATGGGTTCAAAGCGAAGTGACCAAATGGACAAAGCTAGTAAAAGAAGCTGGCATTCAGCCTGAGTAAGCAAATAAATCAAGGAAATGAATTATGGATTTTCGTTTTACTGAAGAACAACGTATGTGGCGTGACACTGTCAACTCATTTATGGAAAATGAGGTGGGTAGAGAGTACACACGGGAACATGATGCAAACAGGCAGTTTCCATGGGAAATTTATAAAAAGATGGGACAACTAGGCTGGTTGGGACTGTTACTTAAAGAAGAAGACGGCGGTGCCAATGCCGATCCTGTTATGTTTGCAATTTTTTGTGAGGCCATAGCTAAATACAGCTTAGACACTGCTGCATGCATGATGACTTCCATGTTTACTGCTACTAACTTTGCACAACATGGCACCAGTGCACAAAAAGAAAAATACCTTCCACCATTTCTGCGCGGCGAAAAAACTTTTTCGATTGGAATGACTGAGCCACAATCTGGATCTGACGCAGCTGGCGTTCTAACACGAGCTGTATTAGACGGTGAAGAATGGGTTATCAATGGAAGTAAGTGTTTTACTTCTGGAGCACATTTACCTGGCGCCACCATTGTTTTACTAGCACGAACAGGAGAAGAACGTTACAAGGGTCTTAGTTTGTTTGTTGTGCCAAACGATGTGAAGGGTCTCACAATTACCAAACTGAACACCATCGTTCGGCGCAGTCTAGGTACAACTCAACTTTATTTGGACAATGTTCGATTGCCAAAAGATGCAATTTTGGGCGAAGTCGGTATGGGATGGACCTATATCGGAGAGCATCTTGAGCACGAAAGATTGAGCCTTGCAGCTTCCTACGTAGGTAATGCACAAACTGCGTTAGACGATACTATTGCCTATACAAAGCAAAGAAAAGCATTTGGTAAAAACTTGTCTGATTTTCAAGTGTTGAAACACCGAATGGCAGAGGATGCAATCAACATAGAAGCAGCCCGTTTATTGACCTATTCAGCAGCTGCCAAGATGACCAGAGGCGAGAGAGCCATTAAAGAAGTTTCTATGGCCAAAGTATTTGCTGTTGACTCTTTATTTAAAGCAGCCTTCAACGGTATGCAAGCACTAGGTGGCTACGGCCAGCTTCCAGAGCAGGACATGGAGCGGTACATGCGTGAAGCAAAACACGGTATGGTAGGAGGTGGTGCTAACGAAATTCAAAAAAGCATCATTGCAAAAGAGATGGGCATCTAAAGTCACACAATCGAATCAACATGCCATGAACCAATTTGTCCACGTAAGACTCAGCGAAGTCAATCCCGCCATTGCCATCATCACGATTGATCGAGCTCCACGCAATGCCATGACCGTTGAATGCTATGAGGAGCTATTAGGGGCACTTCAAGAAACAAGTCAAAATGACAAAATACTTTGCGTCATTCTGACTGGCGCAGGGGATCAATCATTTGTATCGGGCGGAGACTTGTCAGAACACGCTCAATTAGATGCTTTAAGTGCACAAGCAAGAACAAGTCTCATCCGAAAGGTATTTGAAACAACCAGAAAACATCGCGCACCAGTCATTGCTGCTGTGAATGGCTATGCTTTGGGCGGCGGGCTTGCTTTGATGGCCTCATGCGATATTGTTGTTGCAGCTGATACGGCCATGTTTTCCTTACCTGAAGTGCACGTAGGTATCATGGGCGGCACAAAACATCTTGGAAGACTGGTGCCTGAAAAAATTGTGAGATGGATGGCATTAACAGGCAATAAAGTTTCAGCTGACTATTTTTTAAAACTAGGAGCTGTACAAGAGGTTGTTCCCCTCGTTGATCTCATTCCTACTGCTATAAAAATTGCGCAGGATATTTGTCGACACAGTCCTACAGCAATCCGACTCATGAAAGAGACTCTCAACTTAACAGAGCATATGCCTTTAGATGAGGGTTACCATGTTGAGTGTTTTGCGACATCTATTTTGAAATCGACTCCTGATGGCAAAGAAGCAGTCAATGCCATTTTAGAAAAGCGCAAACCAAATTTTAATCATCCCTAATTTGAACAGAAATTAATTCATGATCGTGCTGTATGAAGTCCAAAACAATGTGGCAAAAATCACTTTGAATCGGCCAGAATTATTGAATGCCTTGACTATAGAAATGCGCGAATTGCTTGGCACCTACTTTGAGCAAGCTGCAAGAGACCCAGCCGTTCGCTGCGTATTACTTCAAGCCAACGGACCTTCATTTTGCGCCAGTGGCGATGTCAACAATATGGGGGAATTCACGCCGGCCAGTAGCCAAGAACTTTTAAAACTTGCTCATCGCGTTATACGTAATCTGGCAAATATTGAAAAGCCAGTGATTGCATCTGTTAGAGGCGCAGTTGCCGGTATAGGTTGGAGCATGGTCATGGCATGCGACATGATCGTTGCGTCAGAAACCGCTTATTTTTCTCAAGTTTTTAAAAATATTGGTCTGGTTCCTGACGGTGGAGCCATTTACTTTTTAACGCAATACCTTGGAGTTCTAAAAGCTAAAGAACTTGTAATGTCAGGCAAACGTATCACATCGATGGAGGCTAAAGAACTGCAACTGGTTAACCAAGTTGTAAAAGATGATGAACTTGAAAGTATCTCTTTTGAAAAGGCCGTTGAATTGGCAGGAGGACCAACCTTTGCCTTTGGTGTTACAAAAAAGATGTTCAAATCATTGAACCAGCCTAGTCTGGAAAATTTCCTAGACAGCGAAGCTTGGTCACAAGGCCTAGCCTTGTTAACAGAAGATCACAAAGAAGGCTTCAAAGCTTTTTTGGAAAAAAGAAAGCCTGAATTCAAGGGCAAATAAATGGGGTCAGATGAACATTAATTTGGTCAATCAGCGTGGCTAAAGGCCAAGGGGGGCTGAACGATTTCTGGTACCCCAGTATGAGGAAGCCCCCCTTTGCCTTTAGCCACTCTGATTGGAAATTAATGTTCATCTGACCCCATTTATTCTTTTGCGGCGAAAAAACCAGCGCAGCACCATTGAAATCATTAACAAGAAGGCCATCACCAATCCAAAGGTCATTGCACGAGATCCCTTGTTAAATAGTTTTTGTGAGCTTTCCTTAGGTGTAAAAACCAAACTTTGTTGCGCAAGCACACTGCCATCTGTGGCTTGTGATGTCACAGTCGCATTTAAATCATTGTTTTTAAATTGAGACGCCCACAATCCAATTGACCAATCTGTGGGCATCATGCCTTGACGCATAGAAAACTTAGCAAGCATGACGATGCATTCTTGCGCCAACTCTGGTGAGTGCGCTGGCTCAAAATTGACGAAGAGGCCTTCCAACGCAAGCGGGCCGTTTTCATCTTTCAACTGCACTTTTTGAACAAAGGCTTCTTGCACTTGCCATTGATGCGCCTGAAACTCGGCCAACGAAATGATACCGTCTTGGTTGTCATCAAACTTGATATTTGCAAAAGCGGAGGGGGCTATCGACAGCACCATGTAGGCGCCGCCATCTCGAAAGTTTAAAGTGGCGCGGTCTACCGACATGACGTGCGCGGTGGCCACCGTCGCCATCACCGTCATCATGGCAATCAACAGCCTGCTTAAAAAAGCTTTGAATGCGTCAGGCGCCCTTTGCATCAGCATCACAGGGATAGGGGGCAATTAATTAAGCTTGCCCTTGATGCAGCGTTGTAGATAGGGATAGCTTTCAGTCGCCACGTAATAGTATGTGCCTTTGGGAAATTCTGGCGTGACACCTGTACGGCCATTGCACTCGTCCAGATCACCGCCATTGGCGGCGCTGTAAGCCCAGTCTTGCCTGAACGTTCCCAGCGGAAAAATAGAGGCACCAGGCCGAAGCGTGCTGTTGGTCGCCGCTGAGTTGGGCAGGTAATTGCTGACTAATTTTTTCAGGGGTGAAGTGGCATCGTTGGCCATGGCGTAGGCATATTTGTAATAGATGGGATAGCCATCTGAGGCCCAACCGACAATGAGCATTTTGTTGCCTATGAGGCTGTCTTCTTGACCGCCCAAACTTGTATAAACCCCCTTAGGGGCACCGTGGTAGTGGTACTCGCCAGTGGGTTGAACGTGGGCATTGTTGGTGTCTGCACCAAAATTAAACGGGCTGTTTGGCACGATGGCCTCCAAGCTCCAGTCGCCTCCGCCTAAATAAGTACAGGGTGTGCCAACAGAGGGGACGCCAGCGCCAATGGTTGCAGTGGAGGTTGCGTTATTGATGCAGCCGCCGCCCGTATTGGGATCAAATTTGACACCGTTTAAAGCATATCCCACGATGGGTACAGGCTTGACCACATCCAGCGTGGGCGAGAGGGTTGCAGAAAAACTGACGGTATAGGGGGCAATGGTGTTGGGATTGTTTGGGTTTGGAAAAGTGCCAACGGTGTGGTTCGGAATGCCGTTGGAAGCTAGGGATCTCAGGGTGCTGCTGCAAGTCCAAGTGAACTGATAAGCTTGGCTGGTGTTGTCTACCACTTTGGTGACCGTGGTGCCATTGCCTTTGTAATCGCAAAGAACGCCCGGCGTGGAGGTGCTGGCGGGGGTGGTACTGGTGTTGGCAGTACCACCGGTACTACCGCCACCGCAGGCTGATAAAAAAAGGAGAATCAAACTCAAAAACCAAAGAGGTTGAGGCAATTTTGGAAGAAGCAATTTTTTCTCCTAATGATCGTTTCAAGATCATAGAAGAAAAATGAGCCTTCAATTCTGGTCCTGCATGCAGGAACGATCAAGCCTCGGCAAACGGCACTCATAAATCAATACAATTTAACGAGCCTGAAAGAGACAGCAATGCGGCAAAGGCCGTTGGCAACTTAACAACAAATAGCAAGAAATTGATGAAGTAAGGAGATAAAAAATGAAATTCAGCAACCTATTGGCTTTCATCAGCATGTTGTGCAGCGCTTTAGTCCCTGTGCTTTCCAATGCTCAAGATTACCCCTCCCGCACCATCCAGTTCATCGTGCCCTCCTCAGCCGGCACTACGGGTGACCAGTTGGCACGGTTGCTAGGACCCAAACTATCCCAGCGCTGGAACGTGCCCGTCGTTGTCGAAAACAAGGTTGGGGCTGGCGGCATGATTGGCATCGAGGCCGGCGCTAAAGCAAATCCGGATGGCTATACCTTCCTGTTTTCTGCCACTGCCTTCAGCACCTTGCCCGCGTTGCGTCCCAAGCTTCCCTACGATCCCATTAAGAACTTTACGCCCGTGGTGTTGTTGGGCAGCAGCCCTCTGGTGCTGGTTGTCACCAACAGCGTACCCGCTAAAACAGTGCCTGAGTTTGTGGCCTATGCCAAGAAGCAACCCCCCGGAAAAATGAACTATGCGTCTCCGGGGCTGGGCAGCGTGCACCACTTGACCATGGAAATGTTCAAGCAACAAACCGGCCTCTTTTTAACGCACATTCCCTACAAGGGAACCAGTGGCGCCCTGAACGATGTGGCTGCAGGGCATGTGGAAGCCAGCGTGGTGGTGCTGCAAACAGCGCTGCCTCTGTTGCAGGGCGGAAAAATGCAGATGCTGGCGGTCATGGGGCCGCAGCGCGTGGCTCAGTTTCCGGACGTACCCACTCTGGCACAAGCAGGCGTTGCCAACGTGGTCAGTGAAGCTTGGTTTGGCGTTACAGCACCCGCGGGAACACCACCCGCCGTCATTAACAAAATGAATGCCGAACTCAACAGCATCTTGGCCCTTCCAGAAGTGAAGGAAGCGATGGCAAGGGCTGGCGTAGAGGTCATAGGTGGCAAGCCCGACAAACTTGATGCCATGGTTCGCAGCGAACTGGGCATGTGGGCACAGGTTGTCAAAAAAGGCAACATCACTGCCGACTAAGTGAAACCGAATTAATTGTTGGAGAAGTCAAAATGGCTACGATTGAGCAAAACAAACTGTTAACCCAAACTGGCAAAAATACGCCCATGGGTAATCTGTTTCGGCGCTACTGGATTCCGGCGCTCTTGTCAGAAGAAATTCCAAAGCCCGATTGCCCACCTGTCCGTGTGAAGTTGTTGTCTGAGCAGCTCATTGCGTTTCGAAATACCGATGGCCAAGTGGGCCTGATGGACGAGTTTTGTGCGCATCGGCGCGTGTCGCTCTGGTTTGGCCGCAACGAAGAAAATGGCCTGCGCTGTCCATACCACGGTTGGAAATACGACTTGAACGGCCAATGTGTCGATATCCCTTCTGAGCCTCCCGAAAGTACTTTCTGCAACAAGGTCAAGCTCACGGCCTATCCTTGTGTTGAAAGGGGTGGCGTGGTCTGGGTTTACATGGGCCCGCCAGAACTTCAACCTCCGCTGCCAGAGTTTGAGTGGGCTTTGGTCCCAGATTCGCATCGCTATGTCAGCAAGCGTCTTCAGGAAAACAACTATCTGCAGGCCATGGAGGGCGGCATCGACGGCAGCCATGTGTCTTCACTTCACAGTGGTGAGTTAAAAACCGATCCCTTGCACAAAGGCACCCAAGGTGCCAAGTACCAATCAGATTTGCGGCCTAAGTTTGAAGTTGCCAGCTCTGCCGGGGGCATGGTCATTGTGGCCAAACGTGCGGCCGAGCCAGGCCAAAGTTATTGGCGCGTCACCCAATGGATCATGCCTTGGTACACCATGATTCCGCCCTATGGCGACCACGGCGTTCATGGCCATGCTTGGGTTCCAATTGATGATGAGAACTGCTTTGCGTGGAGTTTCACTCACCACCCTACCCGGCCCCTGAATGAAACCGAACTTTATTCGATGCAGAACGGCCAGGGCATGTATGCCGAACTCATTCCAGGCACCTACAAAACCGTTGCCAACAAAAGCAACGATTACCTGATGGACCGCTCGGCTCAAAACAGTGGCCTTTATTACAGTGGCGTCAAGGGCATTGGCATGCAAGACGCGTCTGTGCAAGAAAGCATGGGGCCCATCGTCGATCGATCGCTGGAGCGGTTGGTCTCAACAGACATTGCCATTGTGCAAGCGCGCCGGCGATTGTTGGCGGCTGCAGAGGGGATGCCCAATGGTGCAGAACCGCCCGCGCTAGACCCTGCAACCCATCGTGTGCGGTCTGCCTCCTTTGTGGCAGCCTCCGACATTCCCTTGTCGCAGATTGAAGAAATTCTTGAGGCCAAGTCGGGCAAAGCCCACACGACCATTTAAGAGGCATTGGATGCACAGCAAAGTACAAGCTTCAGTGGCGCTTGAAAACAAACGAGTGGAAGTCAGGGAGTTTGACTTCCCCGCCATTCCAATCGACGGCGGACTACTGAAGGTTGAAAAGACAGGGGTCTGCGGCAGCGATTGGCCCTATTTTCTGAACTATCCCAAAAGCAAGGGGCCGCTCATTCTGGGTCACGAGACAGTGGGTTTTGTATCCGCCATCGGTGCCAGTGCCGGTGCCCGATGGGGGGTGCAGGAGGGAGATCGGGTTGCGCTGGAAGAGTATCTGCCTTGTGGGCATTGCACCTATTGCCGCTCCGGCAGGTTTCGCCTGTGCGACGCCACCGATACGCTCATTGGAAATGGCATTCGCTACGGCTCAACCTCGATCAGTGTGGCGCCTTCGCTTTGGGGCGGCTACAGCCATTACCAGTACCTCCACCCCAACGCTGTGTTTCACAAAGTGCCACCTCATGTGCCAGCCGCACTGGCCACGCTAGCCCTGCCCATGGGCAATGGCTTGGAGTGGGTTTGCTTTCAAGGCCGCGCAGAAATTGGGGAATCGGTGGTCATACAAGGGCCTGGGCAACAAGGGCTTGCATGTGTGGTTGCCGCCAAAGAGGCCGGCGCCAGTTGCATCATGGTGACTGGGCTTTCCGCTGATCACCATCGTCTTAGTTTGGCAAGAGAATTGGGCGCGCATCACACCATCGACATCGAGCAATTTGATTTGCTCGAGACCGTGGCCGAACTGACGGGCGGCCATATGGCAGACCTGGTGGTTGATTGTGCTTCGGGTGGACCCTCCACCATTGTTTCGGCCATTCAGCTGGCAAGAAAGGGCGGCCGAGTTTTGTTGTGCGGCAGAAAAGGACGGCCTGTTCCTGAATTTGACAGCGATCTTTTGTTTCGAAAGAACCTGACCCTCAAGGGCTTGCGCGGACACAGTTATGAGGCCGTCGAGATGGCCATGCAGATCATTGCCTCAGGCCGCTATCCCTTAGAGAAAATGTGCACGCATACCTTCGGACTGAACGAAGTCGAAAACGCCTTGCACACTGTGGGCGGCGAAGGTGAACGGAATGCGATTCATTGCTGCGTGGACCCATGGCTATGAACGACCAAAATTCATTTGAGGTGACATTGGCCCGCAGTGGCGGTACTTACGTGGTTCCTGAAAATCAAAGTATTGTCGATGTCTTGGCAAAGCATGACATCCTTGTTGAAGTCTCTTGCGAACAAGGCGTGTGCGGAACTTGCATGACTGGCGTTGTGTCAGGCATTCCTGACCACAAAGATGTGTATCTGAGTGACAACGAAAAAGCTGTGGGGGATGTGATGATGCCTTGTGTCTCTCGATGCAAGTCAGGCCACTTGGTGCTCGACCTTTGAGATCACAATGAAGAATGTTGGTAGGCGCGATTGGACTCGAACCAACGACCCCCACCATGTCAAGGTGGTGCTCTAACCAGCTGAGCTACGCGCCTACAAATTCAGCACGCATTGTAGCATCAAAAAATTGACACAAATTGAGCACGCTGCGCCTCTAATTGCGGCGAACCGAGCCCACGCCAGACACCGCTTTGACGGCTTGAATCACTTTCTTTAAAAGCGAAGTGTCGGCCACTTCCACCGTAAAAGTCATGAACGCCATGCCCTTCACCGATTGCGTTTGAACCCCTACCACGTTCATTTTTTCTTTGGCAAAAACCTCGGAAATGTCCCGCAGCAAGCCCTGTCTGTCGGCAGCAGACACAGACACCTCCACAGGGTACAGCATGGGTTGACCCGGTTTTTGCAAGCCCCAACGCACTTCAATCACGCGCTCTTCGTGCCGACTCAAGAGGTTTTGAAAATTGCGGCAATCTTCTCGGTGAATGCTAACGCCCTTGCCCCGCGTTACATAGCCAGAAATAACATCGGGGGGTGCGGGGCGGCAACATTTGGACAGCTGCGTGAGCAATGAATCGACACCCACCACCAACACACCCGACTGCGATTTCGCGGGCACCACCTTTGACTTTTTAAGAAGCAAAAATTCATCGGGCTGAAGGGCCGGTTCGGCTGGCTTCGCAACAATTTCTTTGGCAATACTGTCTTGCGCAATTTGGGCATTGAACCAAGCACGGACCTTGGTGCGCGCGCGGTGGCTGGCCAAGTATCCCAGTTCTGGGTTCAGCCAATCGCGCGATGGACCGCCTTCTTTCACGGTGGTAATTTCGATGGTTTGCCCGCTTTGCAAGGGCGTGAGCAACGGAATCATGACGCCATCGGCTTTACCGCCGCGGCATCGATGGCCCAGATCGGTGTGCACCGCATAGGCAAAATCGATGGCTGTGGCGCCCTTGGGCAATTCCACAATGGCGGCGTTGGGCGTCAGCACATAGATGCGATCGTCAAACACGGGCGCGGCACTGGCATCTTGCACAGATGGCGCCGTGGACATTTCTTTTTCCCAAGCCAGCAACTGCCTGAGCACCGCTATTTTGGCGTCGTAGTTGCTGTTGGCACTCACGCCTGCATAGCCTTTGGCGCCGGCTTCTTTGTAGGCCCAATGAGCAGCAACGCCAGTTTCGGCGTGATCGTGCATGGCTTGTGTTCGAATTTGTATTTCAATAGGGCTGCCCAGCGCGTCGCGCACCACCGTGTGCAAAGACTGATAGCCATTCACTTTGGGTTTGGCAATGTAGTCGTCAAACTCTGAGACGACCGGCGCATATTGGGTGTGCACCCAACTTAGGGCCTCATAACAATCGGCCACCGAGGACACAATGATGCGCATGGCTCGAATGTCAAACACTTGTGAAAAATCAAGCGACTTGCCACGCATTTTTTTAACAATGCTGTAGATGTGTTTGGGCCGACCCTGCACCTCGGCTTGAATTTTTTGCGCATGCAATTCGGATTGAATTTGCAAGCGCAACTGCTGCATGTTGTGCTCTCGCTGTGCGCGCTTTTCATGCAACAACTGGGCAATATTTTTGTAGGTGTCGGGCTCAGAGAATCGAAACGACAGATCTTCCAATTCCCATTTAATTTCCCAAATGCCCAAACGATTGGCCAAAGGCGCAAAGACCTGCAAAGTTTCTTGTGCCAGCCCTTGGGGCACTTCTTGTTTGGAACTGGCAAAGTACCTGAGCGTTTGCAATCGGGATGCCAAGCGCAACATGATCACGCGCAAATCTTTGCTAAAGGCCAGCAACATTTTGCGCACACTTTCAGTTTGCGAATGCGGGTTGTTGTGCATTTGCGAAGTCGTTGCGGCCGTTCTGGAAATTCGCTGCACCTCCACCAGTTTGTTGGTCTCGAGAGCCAACAACGCAAACTCATGACCAAATGTTTTGGCAATGACTTCTTGCGGCCTGCTCAAATGGGGGCACGCATACACCAAGTAACTGGCAGCCTTCACGTCCGGCCCACTCCCCGTGCTGTCCAAAATGGCCACCACGGCATCGGCATGTGCGAGGATGTTTTCGCCGGTGTCTAGAAACTCATCCGACAAAAAAGGTTCGGCAAACGACCTGGCACGAACCAACACATCGCTAGGCGATTCACTCATGCATTCAAACCTAAAAAGCGCATCACGATGTCAATTTGATCTGGGTGCGTGAGGGTGGGTGCATGACCGACACCTTCTAAAGTAGCCACTTGAACACGTGGCCCACGCTCGGTCATGGCCTTCACAGTTTCCGCGCTCAAGAGTTCAGACTCTTGGCCATGAATTAAAAAAGTAGGTGTTTGGATTCGGTCGTAGAAAGTCCACAAAAGGGCTTCAGCTGCTTGCGCACTCTCTTCGGTCACAGACTGAATAGACACTTTGAGTTGAGGGTCGTAGTGCAAACAAAACGTGCCATCTTTCAATGGCCGCACCATGTGCTCTGACAATGCCAACCACTCGTCGGGGGTGTGTGGCCCAAACGATTTGGAAATTTGCCACAGGGCATTGGCGGAGTCTTGCACGGTATTGAATTTGCCCACCTGCCCCACATAGGTTTTCATGTTCAGGATGGACTTCCAAGATACCACAGGCCCAATATCGTTGAGCACCAAATGGCGAATGGGGATGGGCAAATCTTGCGCCGCCAACAACATGCCAATCACACCCCCCATGCTGGTGCCCACCCAATCCAAACGGACGATGGGGTTTTGAGCGTTCAAGGTGTGAATGAGCAAAGCCATGTCGGCTGCATATTGCGGAAATTGATAGCCCATGGGGTCTTCTAACCAATCGCTTTGGCCGCGCCCCACCACATCGGGACAAACAACTTTGATGGCACCTCGGCCAGAGGCCTGACCCGCCGCCGTCAGGGCCTGAGCCAGAATGTCAAAATCTCGGCCTTGGCGCGTCAGGCCATGCGCGCACAACACCACATGCGAAGCAGACTGTGGCCCCCATGACCAATAGGCCATTTGGTGATTGCCGTTCGGATGCGGGCAGTGAACTTTGGCAAGGACGGGGTCGTTCATGATAGAGATACTTTTAGAATTGAAAATCATCAGGCTGCACAATTGTGGCGCCATAATTATCCCTTCCACATCCTAATTCATTCGGAGACCCCCATGCTTCAAGGCAAAACCGCACTCGTTACCGGATCCACCAGCGGCATTGGTTTGGGCATTGCCAAAGCCTTGGCCAAGCAAGGTGCCAACATCGTCATGAATGGTTTTGGAGACCATGCTGGACCTGAGGCAGAAATAGCCGCTTTGGGGGCCAAGGTGGCCTACCACGGCGCCGACATGAGCAAGCCCGCCGAGATTGAAGCCATGGTGAAGTTTGCCCAAGACACTTTTGGCAGCGTCGACATATTGGTCAACAACGCCGGCATTCAGCATGTGGCCCGCGTCGAAAATTTCCCCGTTGAACGCTGGGACGCTGTGATTGCCATCAATTTGTCCAGCGCCTTCCATGCATCGCGCGCTGTGTTGCCCGCCATGCAAAAGGCCAACTGGGGCCGCATCATCAATGTGGCATCGGTGCATGGCTTGGTGGGCTCTGCCGAAAAAGCCGCCTACGTGGCCGCCAAGCACGGCATTGTGGGCCTGACCAAAGTAACGGCTTTAGAAAACGCCACTTCCGGCGTGACCTGCAACGCCATTTGCCCAGGCTGGGTGCTGACACCTTTGGTGCAAAAACAAGTGGACGCCAAGGCTGCGGCCTTGGGTTTGTCCAATGATGAAGCCACCAAATTGTTGTTGGGAGAAAAAGAGCCTTCCTTGCAATTCACCACCCCCGAAGAGTTGGGCGATCTGGCTGTGTTCTTTTGCTCTGCCACCGGCAACAACATTCGCGGCGTGGCTTGGAACATGGACGGCGGTTGGACAGCACAGTAAAAAAAGCCACCTGAAAAGGTGGCCATTGCACTGTTGATCAGGTCTTGTGAATGAGCACCACAGCCCTGGCTTCCATGCTCAGTCCCTCACCCACAGGGCCCATTTTTTCGGCCGTTTTGGCTTTCACATTGACCATCGATTCGGTTACGCCCAAAGCTTTGGCAATGGACGAGCGAATGTCGGAACGGTGTGGCGCCAACTTGGGTGCTTGCGCAATGATGGTGCAATCGACATTGCCCAAGTGCCAACCCAAATGCTTCACAGTGTCGTAGGCCTTTTGCAACAACAGGGCCGAGTTGGCGCCTTTGTATTGATCATCCGTGTCGGGAAAGTGGTGCCCAATGTCGCCCAAGCCTGCCGCGCCCAAGAGCGCATCGGTAATGGCATGCAACAAGACATCGGCATCGGAATGACCTGACAAGCCTTTGTCGTGGGGAATTTGCACGCCGCCCAGCATCAAAGGACGCCCTTCCACCAAGGCATGTGTGTCCCAGCCCTCTCCCACTCTGATGTTCATGTTCTGCTCCTGAGTAAATCTTCTGCCAAGGCAAAATCGGACGGGTATGTGATTTTGAAATTGTGCGGGCTGCCAATCACCAGCTTTGGCGCAAAGCCTGCCATTTCCATGGCACTGGCTTCGTCGGTAATGCCTTCAAAATTGTCAGAGGCCTTGGCCAACAAGGCCGCATGCAAAGGGCCGGCTCTGAACATTTGAGGTGTTTGCGCCAACCATTTGTCTTCGCGGGGCAAGGTTTGACTGACGCGGCCATGGACAGCGGCTTTCAAGGTGTCGGGCAAGGGCACGGCCAACAAGCCGCCCACTTCATCGTTGATGCATTCATCAATGAGGCGATGGATGTCGGTGGGTGTGACAAGGCACCGGGCTGCATCGTGCACCAAGATCCAATCATGCGCTTGAACGCCATCTGGGTTGGTTTGGCCCTCTTTGAGCAACTGGCTCAAGCCGTTGAACACCGACTGCGCTCGGGTGGCACCGCCGCAATGAATGCGATGGACAAGGGGCAACTGCGGCGCACCTGACAATTCAGCCGATGAATCTGGCCAAACATGCGAGTCATGCGGCGACAGCACCACCACAATGTGTGCAAGCCTGGCCACCCATCGCAAAGCATCCAAGGTGTGCATCACCATGCTCTGGCCCGCAATGATTTCGTACTGCTTGGGCACTGCAGTGCCTGCCCGCGATCCAGAACCCGCACAAGGCACCAACGCAAAACAGCGCGCCACAGGCCTTGTGTGGCTGGGGCTAAGGGGGCTGTTCATTGAGGAAGCGTTCAAGGTGAATTGCGGTAGGGTGGCCAATACGCCAACTATACTATTGGTGCTCATGAAATTACCTGCCCTTAGTTTAGGCAAACGCTTTACCCTGCCCCGTCCCATGGGATCGGCAGACGCTGTGCTATTGGCCCAATTGGCCGAACGCGAAAAAGCACAAGGCAGGCTCACGGCTGTGGTCACCTCTGACGCCTCAGACGCGCAGCGACTTGTAGACGAAGTGGCCTTCTTTGCGCCGGGCCTGCGCTCTGCTATTTTTCCTGACTGGGAAACCCTGCCCTACGACACTTTTTCACCGCACCAAGACCTGATCAGTGAACGCTTGGCCACGCTTTGGCGCATCAATCAGCGCGACAAAGCTGAAGGCGCCGACTTGGTTTTTATCCCAGCCACGACGGCGTTGTATCGTTTGGCACCGCCTTCATTTTTAGCGGGCTACACCTTTCAATTTAAAACCAAGCAAAAACTGGACGAAGCCAAGCTCAAAGCCCAGCTCACCTTGGCGGGCTACAGCCACGTCAGCCAAGTGGTCAGCCCCGGCGAATATGCGGTGCGCGGTGGCCTGATCGATTTGTTTCCCATGGGCTCTTTGGTGCCCTATCGGGTCGATTTGTTTGACAACGAAATTGACTCCATCCGCACCTTCGACCCAGACTCCCAGCGCAGCCTCTACCCCGTACCAGAAGTGCGCTTGTTGCCTGGTCGTGAGTTCCCCATGGACGATACGGCCCGCGCCAAGTTTAGAAGCCGCTGGCGTGAACTGTTGGAAGGCGACCCCACCAAAAGCCGTATTTACAAAGACATTGGCAATGGCGTGGCCACGGCCGGTATTGAGTATTACCTGCCCTTGTTTTTTGAAGAAACGGCCACGGTGTTTGACTACTTGGGTGCGGGCACAGAGGCCCCAGCCACCTTGGTGTTGCATGGCAATTTAGAGCCGGCGTTTCAGCGTTTTTGGCAAGACACCAAAGACCGCTATCGCTTGGTGCAAGGCGATCCCGAGCGACCTGCTTTACCGCCTGAAGCCTTGTTTTTGTCGGCTGAGCAGTTTTACACGGGCACCAACCAACATGCGCAATTGGCGCTAAGGCCGGTAGCGCCAGACAGCGCAGAAACCCATGCAGACAACACATTGGCGCAAGTGCTGCCCGATCTCACGGTGGTGCGTGGCGCCGAGGAGCCCTTGGCCAAACTGCAATCGCACATTCGCAACACGCCGCATCGGGTTTTGATCTTGGCCGAAAGCGCTGGCCGACGTGAAAGCTTGCTGGACTTTCTGCGCGCAGGTGGCGTCAACCCACCTGCCTTTGATGACCTGCAAGAGTTTCAAGCCAGTGACGAAAAAATAGGCATTGCCACCGCGGCATTGAATGCAGGGTTCCATTGGTTTGAAGCTGGTATCGATTTGGTCACTGAAACCGAATTGTTTGCGGCTGGCGCCACCACACGCCGGCGTAAAAAACAAGAGCAAGTGAGCGATGTCGAGGCACTGATCAAAGATTTGTCAGAGCTCAATGTGGGCGATCCGGTGGTGCACAACGCGCATGGCATTGGCCGCTATCGTGGTTTGGTCAACATGGATTTGGGTGAAAAGAATTCAGATGGCACGCCCGCGCTGCAAGAGTTTTTGCATTTGGAATATGCCGACAAAGCCACGCTGTATGTGCCCGTGAGCCAGCTGCAACTCATTGGCCGCTATACCGGCGTGAGCGCCGATGAAGCACCGCTGCACCGCCTGGGCAGTGGCCAATGGGAAAAGGCCAAGCGCAAAGCCGCTGAGCAAGTGCGCGACTCTGCAGCAGAACTGCTCAACATTTATGCACGCCGCGCCGCACGTGAAGGCCATGCCTTTAGATACAGCCCGCAAGACTATGAAGTGTTTGCCAACGACTTTGGCTTTACCGAAACGGCCGATCAAAACGCAGCCATTCATGCGGTCATTCAAGACATGATCAGCCCGCGCCCTATGGACCGATTGGTTTGTGGCGATGTGGGCTTTGGCAAAACGGAAGTGGCCTTGCGTGCTGCATTTGTGGCGGTCACTGGTGGCAAACAAGTGGCCATCTTGGCACCCACCACCTTGTTGGCCGAACAGCATTTTCAAACCTTGAAAGATCGCTTTTCTAAGTGGCCCGTGAAGGTGGCCGAAGTGTCGCGCTTTCGGTCTACCAAAGAAGTCAACGAGGCCCTCAAAGGCTTGGCCGATGGCACCGTCGACATTGTGGTGGGCACCCACAAGCTGCTCAGTGCATCCACCCAATTTAAAAACCTAGGCTTGTTGGTCATTGACGAAGAGCACCGCTTTGGCGTGCGGCACAAAGAAGCCATGAAAGCCATGCGCGCTGAGGTGGACGTGCTCACCCTGACGGCCACCCCCATTCCGCGCACCTTGGGCATGGCCCTGGAGGGCATTCGTGATCTGAGCGTGATTGCCACGGCACCCCAGCGCCGCTTGGCCATCAAAACCTTTGTGCGCAACGAAGGTGTGGGCGTGATTCGAGAAGCCATACTGCGCGAACTCAAACGCGGCGGGCAGGTTTACTTTCTGCACAATGAAGTAGACACCATAGAAAACCGTCGGCAGAAGCTGGAGGAAATACTGCCCGAGGCGCGCATTGCGGTGGCCCACGGTCAAATGCCCGAGCGCGATTTGGAAAAAGTGATGCGCGATTTTGTGGCGCAGCGTTACAACATTTTGCTGTGCTCCACCATCATTGAAACGGGCATTGATGTGCCCACGGCCAACACCATTGTGATTTCAAGGGCCGACAAGTTTGGCTTGGCCCAGTTGCACCAATTGCGCGGACGCGTGGGCCGAAGCCACCACCAAGCTTATGCGTATTTGATGGTGCCCGACATTGAGGGCCTCACCAAACAAGCCTCGCAGCGCTTGGATGCCATTCAGCAAATGGAAGAATTGGGCAGCGGCTTTTATTTGGCCATGCACGATTTGGAAATTCGCGGTGCGGGTGAAGTGTTGGGTGAGAACCAAAGCGGCAACATGCTGGAGGTGGGCTTTCAGCTTTACAACGAAATGTTGAACGAAGCCGTGCGCTGTTTGAAGTTAGGCAAAGAGCCCGACTTGCTCAGCCCCTTGTCTGCCGCCACCGACATCAATTTACACGCCCCCGCCCTGCTGCCCAACGACTACTGCGGCGATGTGCATTTGCGTTTGTCGTTCTACAAAAAGTTGGCCACGGCCAAAACATCCGATCAAATTGACGGTTTGTTGGAAGAAATCGTCGATCGATTTGGCAAGCTGCCAGCGCAGGCGCAAACCCTCATGGATGTGCACCGCTTGCGGGTTTTGAGCTTGCCTTACGGCGTGGTCAAAGTCGATGCGGCTCCTGGCGTGATTGTGATCAGCTTCAAGCCCAATCCCCCCGTCGAGCCCATGCGCATCATTGAGCTCATCCAGAAAAACAAGCACATCCAATTGGCCGGCAACGACAAACTTCGCATCGAGCGCGAGCTGCCCGACCCCAAGGCGCGTGCGCAAATGGTGCGCGATATTTTGCGATCTTTGGGGCAACCCAAAATTGAAACTGCTGAAGCATAAAGCCATGAACGCCTCCCACAACCCCCCTGCCTTTCAAGGCATGCGCATCAAGGGCTTTACGCCCCCCTTGAAGTTAAGCCATTTCAAGCTGATTGCGTTTGACATGGACTCCACGCTCATCAACATCGAGTGTGTCGACGAAATTGCCGATGCTGCCGGCCGCAAAGCCGAAGTGGCCGCCATCACCGAAGCAGCCATGCGCGGCGAAATCTCCGATTACAAAGACAGCTTGCGCAGGCGTGTGGCACTCTTAAAAGGCGTCACAGTCGCGCACATGGAAGAGGTTTTAAACCACCGTCTTCAGCTCAACCCTGGCGCAGAAATTTTGGTCAAAGCCTGCCAAGCCGCAGGCCTGAAAGTGCTCTTGGTCTCGGGTGGCTTTACCTTCTTCACAGACCACGTGCGCGACCGGCTCAACATCAACTGGACCCGCTCCAATGTGCTGGAAGTGATCAACGGCGAGCTCACAGGCCGCATGGTGGACCAAGACTGGGGCGACATTTGCGACGGCGACGAAAAGCGCAAGATGCTGCTGCAAACCTGCGCAAACATGGGCATTGAACCCTCTGAAGCCATTGCCATGGGCGATGGCGCCAACGACTTGCCCATGATGAGTGTGGCCGGCTTGTCGGTGGCTTATCACGCCAAGCCCAAGGTGCGCGAGCAAGCCATGGTGGCCATCGAGGAAGGCGGCCTGGACCGCTTGTTGGAAGTATTTGCTTGAAAAAACGGGCTATTTAGCCACCAACGCTGTTCAGTTCATCAGCGCTCAGCCATTCCTTCACAAGGGCATGAAATTGCGCAGACCGAGACGTCATGACCCAATGCCCGGTGTCAAAGCCCTCCACCCTTGAGCCAGGATGCGCGGCCACTTTTTGGAGCCATTCTTCAGAATGAAACATGAAGGGTTTGCGCTTGCCGTAGATGTACAAAATGGGCAAAGAGCTTGCATGTACTTTAAGCACATTGGCCATTTTGCCCAAGCCCCCCAGCGAGCCCATCCAACGCATGGCATAAGGCGAATTCATGCCGCTGTGCATGTCTGATTGTGGACTGGGACTTCTGAGAGATCGGGCCATGGAGCGGGTCATGGCATTGGACACAGACTTGCAAAACGGCAAAGGCCAGCGCGAAATTTGCCAAGCGATGCCCAACCAAATTTGATAGCCAAAAACAGCCCGCATCGACTTGCCCTTCCAAGATTCAAACAAGGCCCTGGAGTTGTGATCGCCAATGTCGACGGCCACAATGCGCTGAACGCGATGCGGATACCGAGCAGCGTATTCGTAGCCAAACACACAGCCCCAGTCGTGCAACACCAAGCTCACTTTGGGCGCGGCTTGATGACCCTGACTGGCTTGGCCCACCACAGACTCAATCACGTCTTCGACCAATTGAACCAGCTGATTCAAGCTTTGCGGAGGCAGCGGATTTTGCTTGTCAAACCCAGGCCAAGTAAAGCGCACGCATCGGAAGTGGGGCTGGAGCGCCAGCACGGTGTCGGTCCAAAGTGCCGACGTGTCGGGCCAGCCATGCAAAAACACCAGCGTGTCGGGCCCCTGCCCCTCCACCAGCACATCGACACCTTGAACCTTGAAAGAAGTCATGGGCCAGCTTAAAGAATGGCCTGCTTCAGGCGCTGCACGCCTTCCACAATTTTGTCTTCGCCCACAGTGGCAAAGCTAAAACGCAAGGTGCTGAGGTCTGGGTTTTGACAATAAAACGGCGCGCCAGGCACAAAGGCCACGCCTTTTTCGATGGCCTGCTTGGCAAACACATTGCCATCGGCCACCCGGCCCCCTGCGCCCGTCAGCCTGGCCCACACAAACAAGCCGCCTTGTGGCGGCACAAACGAGATGGCTTCACCCAACTCTTGGCGCAGTGCGTGGCACATGGTTTGAGCGCGTGAGGCATACACACTTCGAACATGGGCCAAGGTGGCGGGCATGCGACCCGCTTTTAAATAATGCGCGGCGGTGGCTTGCGCAAACGTGCTGGTGTGCGCGTCGCTAAACTGCTTGCACATGACGGCTCGGCTTAAAAGCTCTGCCGGTGCCACCATCCATCCCACGCGCAAGCCAGGGCTGAGCACTTTGGAGAGCGAACCGCAGTGCACCAACCAATCGCGGCTGCCAGGCACTTGAGCGCTTAGAGCCAACAAGCTGGGCGGCGGCGGTGCGTCAAAATACAAATCGCCATAGGGATCGTCTTCCACCAACAGGGTTTGGTATTTGACGGCCAGCGCCAACAACTTGAGACGGCGCTCAAGGCTGAGCAAAGCACCTGTGGGATTGCCAAACGTGGGGATGACATACACAAACTTAGGACGGTGCTCGGCAATGAGTTTTTCTAAAGCATCGGTGTCTGCGCCTTGGCCATCGACAGGCGCCGCAATAAGCTGGGCTCCATACAACCTGAAACACTGAATGGTGGCCAAAAAAGTTGGCCCCTCCACAATGACTTTGTCGCCGGGGCTGATCATGGTTTTGCCAATAAGGTCTAGGGCTTGCTGGCTGCCCGTGGTCACGATGAGTTGCTCGGTGGACAATTGGGACACGCCCTTTTGAGACATGAAGTGCACCA
>Ga0114979_10000795_pt1 | contig 20993 bp, 21 predicted proteins | sample S_140625_EF_Meta_FD_87315 | JGI IMG/M metagenome (GOLD analysis project Ga0114979, IMG submission 87315) | Freshwater microbial communities from Lake Simoncouche, Canada to study carbon cycling - S_140625_EF_MetaG | ecosystem: Environmental > Aquatic > Freshwater > Lake | place: Lake...
AGTGAGGATGCATTTTTAATTTCTATATTTTTTGTGAGGTGCTCAATCAATCCAAATTCTCCTAAAGAGGCAATTTCAGTGCGTGGTTCCATTATTTGTTTTTTTATTATAATTTTCCCTGCACATACGCCAGGAGCTCGTCATGAATTTTTCCGTTGGTTGCCAACAAATGTGGCTGATATGGAGAATAATAATCTCCTTTGTAATCGGTTACTTTTCCACCAGCTTCCTCAACCATCAAAAATCCTGCTGCACTATCCCAAGCTTGTAAGCTGTGTTCATAAAATCCATCGAAACGGCCAGCTGCTACCCAGCACAAATCAATTGCCGCACTGCCCAACCTTCTCACCGGTATTCCTTGTCTGATTAATTTTTCAAAAACATCCAATGGACTATTTTCCGAATCCAAATAAGTATAAGGAAAACCGGTTACCAAACAGCTTTTGATAACTTCTGATTTTGTACTCACATGAATGCGTTTCTCATTCAAATATGCACCATGATCGCGTTGTGCAAAAAACAATTCATTCATAAATGGATTGTAAACAGAACCCAATATCATCTGACCATCTTTTTCCAAACCAATGCTCACACAACACAACGGAATACCATTTGAAAAATTTACCGTTCCATCAATCGGATCAATAATCCATTTGAATGAACTGTCGGATTTAATTTCTCCGGTTTCTTCGCTTAAGATGAAATGATCGGGAAAATCGTTTTGAATTACTTCAATTATGGCTTTCTCTGCAGCATGATCGGCTTCTGTAACCAAATTGTTTATTCCTTCTTTGGTAGTAATTTTAAAGTTACCATTAAAATAATGTTGCAATTGCGCTGCACCAGCCTGCACCGCATTTAATAAGGTTGTTTTGTACATGCCGCAAATATAACGAATGATAAAGTAGTGTTGCGCATTCAAATCAAGGATTTTAGCGTTATTTACAGCCAGAACCCCACTTGCATATTGCACATTATTAATAAATATTTATCTTCGGTACTTTAGGTTTTGAATTGCTTAATTATTATTTTAAAAAGGAGGAACAGAAATACAACAATTCCGTTTTTTCCATTTTTTCATTTTAAAAACTGAATTTTCTTTTTGTTTTGAAACTCTCCATCATCATTGTAAACTACAACGTAAAATACTTTTTAGAGCACTGTTTGTATAGTGTTTCGAAAGCCTGTTCCAACATAGATGCCGAAGTTTTTGTTGTTGACAACGCCTCTACTGATGAGAGTTATGAATATTTTCAAAATAAATTTCCTGAGGTTCATTTTAAATGGAACAAAGAAAATGTTGGTTTTTCAAGAGCCAACAACAGCGTGCTTCCAGAAACCACAGGTGATTACATTCTGTTTTTAAATCCCGATACCATTGTTGCTGAAGATACTTTTGAGAAATGTTTGGAATATATTTCCACGCACCACGATTGCAGTGGACTTGGTGTTCACATGATTGATGGAGCTGGCAATTTTCTCAAAGAAAGCAAACGATCTTTTCCAACGCTGGATTCGTCATTTTACAAATTGCTGGGTTTGAGCAAATTGTTTCCTGCCTCAAAAACATTCTCCAGCTATTACGCCAGCCATTTCCCGGAAAACAACACAGCGTCTGTGGAAGTGCTATCCGGCGCATTCTTACTTATTACCCGAAAAATTCTAACCAGGATAAAGGGCTTCGACGAAGATTTTTTCATGTATGGTGAAGACATCGATTTGAGTTACAGAATAAAAAAGACCGGTTTTAAAAATATCTATTTCGCCAATACCACCATTCTGCATTTTAAAGGAGAAAGTACGCAGAAATCATCGCCCGAATATATAGCTCAGTTTTATGGCGCAATGAAATTGTTTGTAAAAAAACACCACAAGGAAAATAAACTGATGTTGCGCTGCATCAACATCGCCATAAGCGTATCCGCATTCTTTGCTGAGCGAAAGAGACGCATTCAAACGATAACGCCTAGCCGAAGCAATACCAAACAGCCTGCATCTATTTTAATTGTTGGAAGCAACAACAGCTTCAATGAAATGATTCATGTAATCAAACATGCGCCAACGCCTATGGTCATTTTTGGTAGAGTAACTGTTTCGGAGGATGACACAGATTTCGCGGCATGTACATTGGAAAATTTTGGAGATTTCATCTCTAAAAACAACATCAAAAATGTGTTGTTTTGCGAAAAAGATATTCCTTACACCCAGATTTTTGAAATTATGAAAACGCATAAGAACGCTGCTACTTTTCATATACACACCAATGGTTGTCTTACCACCATCAGCTCCGGCTCAACGATTGTTTTCTAAATTGATTTTATCCAGTTGCTTACAATCAACTTGTTCCAATCCAGTTGGTTTCTCTCCGGCATTTGCATTGCCAATGCGCTGCAAATCGAATCTGACAAGTTTAAATCTGATTGCAGAGCAGCAACAAATAAACCATTTTTTGACAAGTGTTTGGCCAAATACATTTGTTCCGTTTGTCCGGGTGTTGGTATCAAAATCGCTTTTTTATGACAAGCAATCAAGTCCATCACAGATGAATAACCAGAGCGGCAAACCACCAGCTCCGATTGGCTAATCAACATATTCAGCATTGAGCCATTTTGATGATTGTAGATGGTGAGCTGAGGATTACTGTTTGATGGAACCTCCTTTTCATTAGGCAGGCCTCGAACCATCAACAACGAGCCGCCATCCAGATTTTTTATTTGCGCCATTAACGCTGTTTCCAATATGGTTCGCTGTGGCTCCGGACCAGAAAGCAAAAAACAAACTCGGTATTTTATGTCGCTTTCTTTGAATTGCAATCTCGACAAGACGCCCAAATAATGAACAGGAATTGCGGGCTTTTTTATTGGATGCGACAGCGTCCCTGCATAATTATTTTCCGTTGCTAAATCAGGAATCCAACAAGAACTGAACCGATTGATGTAAGCATAGTTGATGCGTTGCACAATGCGATCTAACCAACGATTTTCTGTTAGAATATGTAGTTGATGGGTAATGAATATGGACGGTACATTTTTGTGTGAAAGACCAAGTCTATTATCGCTGATGATGCCGTCGATTTGATATTTTTTTACAATCTGCTTCAACCATTTTTTTTCATAACGCGCAGCAAAAAATATTTTGGGTATTTGTGTAGTCAATTTCAGCGAAAACCACTTGCCAGATGAGCTGTATCGGATTCGATAACCCCGAAGTGGCAACAACAAACATTTTGGAAAAGCTTCTTTTAGAATCGCTGCGGTTTGCCCTTCAGCGGCAATCAGAACGGTTATTTTTTCAGATAAAAGCTGCTCAATGATGGGGATGCAACGCGTGGCGTGGCCCAAACCCCAATCCAATGGAGCTACTAAAACCCTTTTTTCAGATGTTCCAATGTTAATATTTTCAAGATTTTTCAAAAAACCACAATATTTGAGTAAGAAATATGTTTAATTTGTAACTTCATTCATATGAAACAACATTTTTTTGTTTTGCTTGTTTCAGTTTAAACAAAAAGTATTTGTTGACATTGATTGAAAAATAATTAGATATTTTATATCCATGAAAAATACAATGAAATTATTATTCATCTTACTATTTTTGGCCTCTTTTTTCATAAGTGGTTGCGCCTCTAAAAAAATATTTTGTGGCTGCCCCAACGAAAGAGGAATGGTAGGTTACAAATAAAAACAGCGTATGAACAAGTCAAATCGTGATTTGCTGGTATTATTCAAACAAGAATTAATGACGCCTCAAGCTATTGAGCATGAGGTAGATTGGCTGCATGACTTATTGTTCAGGGTTGAAAGACTCGACAACTTTGTTCCTGCTCATGAGATTTTAGACCTCAATAAATACAAGATACTTCATGGAAATTTTGAAATTAAAAAACTTGTAAGGGCAAGAACAGAAAAGCCCTTTGTTTTCTTAAGCAATTTGAATTAAGCTTATTTCAGTTCGCTTAATGCTGCTCTCAAACCTGCAATTACTGCTTCTATTTCTTCTTTTTTACAACATCCTACACTGATTCTATACCAATTGCTTTGTCTGCTAGCGCCAAAATAACCAAATGGCACCAATGCCAATTTTGCTTTGTTTAATACATATTCTGTTACGGCTTCTTGGTTTTCTAAAATAATACCTTCAGCTGTTTGTTTTCCTACGAGATTAATTTGAACAGTCAAGTAAATGGCTGCTTGCGGAGCAATAGCATCTACACTGAAACCCTCCGCTTTCAATTGATGAAATCCATTGTACAAATGTGTTAGTCTGTATGCAATTTCATTTTTAAAATCGTTTAAATATGCATCAACTGCTTCAATATTGTTTAAAAATTTGGCGACTGCTTTTTGTTCTGCCATAGGAGCCCAAGAACCAACATGACTGTTGATGGCTTTCATTTTATTTATCAAATGCGCCGGACCCATCGACCAGCCCACCCGAACACCTGTAGCTGCAAATGCTTTACTTATACCATCTACAAATACAGTATATGCTTTCATTTCGGGGCGAAGGGAAACCGGATTGTAATGTACCGTATCCCCAAACGTTAGTGTCCAGTAAATTTGATCATACATCATGTATAACTTCTTTGCTCCTTCTGGTCTGCTGTTGTTTTCGGCAATTACCAAATCACAAATCGATTCCAAGGTTGCTTTGTCAAATACAGTTCCTGTTGGATTTAATGGAGAACACAATGCCAATAGTGTTGCGCCTTTGATGTGTGGTGCAATTTGATCTGCAGTTGGCATGAAATTGTTTTCCCTTGAACAAACGATATGAATATGTTCGCCTTCAGTGAAGTGTGTGTAATGATTGTTGTTCCAACTCGGTACTGGATATATAATTTTATCACCTTTGTCTACAATACTTCTAAAAATAGAATAAATCAAAGGGCGGCCTCCACAGGCAATTAAAATTTCGTTGGTGCCATAAATCAAGCCTTCTTTTCTTTCTATGAATTGGGCAACAGATTTTCTCAAATCCAATTCACCATCTGCCGCCGGATAGGTGGTATAGCCACTTTTATATGCTTCAATAATCTCTGTTTCCAACACTTCGGGAATGGGAAATTCTTTAGAATCAAAGTCACCAATGGTGTAGTTGTATATCTTTTCTCCTGCAGCAATTTTTTCTTTGATGATTGCACCCAACCTTACAATTTCTGATGCAATTAATGTTTCAGCTAATTGACTTAATGTTTGTTGACTCATTTTTCCCATTTGTTTTTCTAAAAACAGCAAAAGTATAGGTTAGGCAGTTTAAAAAAAAATTACAACGGCATCGATTGCAATTAAATTTTGAGGCATTTCAAATAAGTTTGAATCATATCTAAACAATTGGCACATTTTTCTATTTTTTTTGAACAGATAATAAAAAAATCATGGCAAATGTCCATTTCCGACAATGAATTGTATATTTGTTTCACTGAAGTGATTGTTTACTTCCATTGGATTTTAATACTTACTATGTTCAATATTATTCTTTTTGGTCCCCCAGGTAGCGGAAAAGGTACGCAAAGCGAAAAGCTGATTGCAAAATTTGGTCTCAAACATTTGAGCACAGGAGATTTGCTGCGTTCTGAAATAGCCAAACAAACAGAATTGGGATTGGCGGCCAAAAAACTAATGGATAGAGGCGAGTTGGTGCCAGATGAAGTGGTTGTAGGCATGATCAGTTCTTCCATTGATAATCATCCCGAAGCCAAGGGGTTTTTGTTTGATGGATTTCCGCGAACATCTGCGCAAGCACAAGCTTTAGATATTCTTCTCGAGCAAAAAAATGCTTCAATCGCTGTGATGCTCGCACTCGAAGTGTCTGAAGAAGAACTGGTAAAAAGGCTGATGAAAAGAGGCGAAACCAGTGGCAGAAGCGACGACACCAACGAAACCGTCATTAGAGCCAGAATTACTGAATACCACAATAAAACTGCCGCTGTTGCCGATTACTACCAACAATTCAACAAAGTGGTTATGATTGAAGGTGAAGGCAGCGTGGATGAAATTTTCCAAATGCTTTCGAATGAAATTGACAACAGAATTTAATGTCGTTTTATGAGTAATGCTGCCGCAACAGATTTTCGGATATTTCTTTCTCAACAAACCATTCCATTGCTTTTATCTGCCAATCCGGAACAACCGCGCAAATGGGGTTTGATGAATCTCATGCAAACGACAGAGCATCTTGCCGATTTTTTCAGATTATCTACGGGTGATATTGTTTTTGAGCTAGCCGTAAACGAAGCGGATCTGCCAAAATACACTGCTTTTCTATTCAGCGATAAGAGTTTTAAAGAAAACACCAAAGCGCCTTTATCTGTTATGCCTAAATTTCCACATCCGGCAAAACATGCACATTACAAAGATTCCATAATGGATTTGCAGAAAGCCATCGAACACTTCTTTCAATACTTTGCTGATAACGAAAGTAAAACAACTTTACACCCTGTTTTTGGAATGCTTGATTTTCAGGGATGGCTTCAATTGCACTACAAGCATGTTACACATCATTTGCGTCAGTTTGAGTTGATTTAATTTTCTTTTTTTCGAAATACAACTCCGTTTAAATTCTTTCATTTTTTTCTAAAAAATTATTGTGTGAAAGCAGGTTCAAAATATACCTTTGTGCCAAATGAATTTTTATGCAAAAGCTGGGAAATTTTGTATTGGGTAATTGGATAGATGGCGATGGTGATGGACAAATATTGTTCAACGCAGTGAATGGAACTCCAATTGCATCAGCCACAACCAAAGGATTGGATTTCGCTTCAATACTTGAATTTGGAAGACAACAAGGCAGCAGTCGGCTGAGAAGAATGACATTTCAGGAAAGGGGCAGAATGCTCCGAGCATTGGCTTTGTATTTATTAGAAAAGAAAGAAAAGTTTTATGCCATCAGTTCCCAATCTGGTGCAACAAGAATAGACAGTTGGATTGATATAGAAGGCGGCATTGGCAATCTGTTTTCCAACGCATCATTAAGAAGAAAACTACCTGATGAAACATTTACTTTAGATGGGGATGCCATTCCCTTAAGCAAACAAAACAGTTTCATGGGGCATCATATTCTGGTTCCAAAAGAAGGTGTAGCCATTCACATCAACGCGTATAACTTTCCGGTGTGGGGTATGCTGGAAAAAATTGCCGTAAACTTACTGGCAGGCGTAGCCGCAGTTGTAAAACCAGCTACCGTAACTTCTTATCTTACAGAAGCCGTAGTAAAAGAAATCATCGCCTCTAATATTTTACCAAAAGGTGCGCTGCAATTGATTTGTGGTAGCGCAGGCGATATGTTACAATATGTCGATTCGCAAGATGTAGTCACTTTTACAGGTTCTGCACAAACAGGATTAATGCTTAAATCGCATCCTCAAATATTGGGTGCTTCTGTTCCATTTAACATGGAAGCAGATTCGCTTAACTGCATGGTTTTGGGCGATGATGTGACACCTGAAATGAACGAGTGGGATATTTTTATCAAAGAAGTAAAAAGGGAAATGACCGTTAAGGCCGGACAAAAATGTACAGCCGTAAGAAGAATATTTGTTCCAGAAAATAAATTGGAAGCGGTGTGGAAATCACTTATTCCTGAATTAAACAAAACCGTTATTGGAAATCCCTCCAATGAAAAAGTAAGAATGGGTGCTTTGGCTGGTATGGGTCAGCGAGACGAAGTGAGAATGCAAGTTCAAAAATTATTGGCCTCGTCTGAGTTGATTTATGGCGCTTTAGACAGCGTGTCTGTTGTAGATGCGGATGCAGAAATTGGCGCGTTTTTAAGTCCGATGTTGTTGCTGAACAACACACCGTTTGCATCAGATGAACCACACAACATCGAAGCTTTTGGTCCGGTAAGCACCATCATGCCGTATAAAAATATAGACGAAGCCATTGAGCTCAGTAAAAAGGGAAAGGGAAGTCTTTGCTCCTCTATTGTAACCAACAGTCCAAAAGTTGCAAAAGAATATGTATTGGGTGCAGCCAGTCATCACGGAAGAATTTTGGTATTGAATAATGATTGTGCAAAAGAAAGTACGGGTCACGGCTCACCGTTACCGTTATTGGTTCACGGCGGACCTGGAAGAGCAGGCGGCGGAGAGGAAATGGGCGGATTGAGAGGCGTAAAACATTATCTGCAACGTACAGCCATTCAAGGTTCTCCGACCATGATTACTGCTATCAGCAACGTTTACCAAGCACATGCAAAAGGAATCACCGATGGAATACATCCTTTCAAAAAATATTTTGAAGAGTTGGTTATTGGAGATCAAATCATCACAGAAAAAAGAGTCATTACTTCAGCAGACATCAACCAATTTGCAGATGTAAGTGGCGACCATTTTTATGCGCACATGATCAATACCGAATTCAATGGAACCATGTTTGAGGAACAGGTAGCGCACGGGTATTTTATTATGAGTGCAGCTGCCGGTTTGTTTGTAGACAGCTATGAGAAAAATCCGGTGTTGCTGAATTATGGTATTGATGAACTTCGATTTACCAAGCCGATGTATGCAGGTTCTTCTTTGTATATCCGATTTACTTGCAAAGAAAAAATTGCGCAGGAAATGAAAGAAATCAATCCGGATGTTCCCATGACAAAAGGTGCAGATATTCCAAAAGGGATTGTAAAATGGTTGGTAGAAATGTTAGACGAAACCGATGAAATTGTAGGAATAGCAACGATATTAACCATGGTAGCCATGAAAAATAAAATTTAAAAAATGGAAATGACAACACAACAAGAAGGATACGTAATCCATCATACAGAAAACAAAATCGCAACCATCACTTTTTTTCATCCGCAAAGCAATTCACTTCCGGGTAAGATACTCAACGAATTGGCCGCAACAATTGAAGCTGTTGCAAAGTCTGCAGATTCAACAGTTATTGTTTTAAAAAGTGGTGGAAACAAAACTTTTTGTGCCGGCGCCTCTTTTGATGAATTGTTACAAATCGACAACGCAGAACAAGGTTTGGCTTTTTTTAGCGGGTTTGCGAAAGTCATCAATGCAATGCGGGTTTGTCCAAAATTTATCATTGCCGAAGTGCAAGGCAAATGTGTAGGAGGAGGCGTAGGATTGGCGGCAGCTGCAGATTACGCATTGGCAACAGAATCGGCAGATATCAAACTGAGTGAATTGGCAGTAGGAATCGGACCATTTGTAGTGGGCCCAGCGGTTGAACGAAAGATGGGAACCAGCGCATTTAGCGCTTTGGCAATAGATGCTTCCAGCTGGAGAAACAGCAATTGGGCATTTAACAACGGATTGTTTGCATCCTTGCATCCTACAATGGAAGCCATGCAAGAAGCTACTGGAAAACTGGCGCGCACTTTATCTCTATCGAGTCCGGAGGCTATGGCAGAATTGAAAAAAATATGCTGGCTAGGAACAGAAAACTGGGACACGTTGTTAATGGATCGAGCTGCAATCAGTGGGAGATTGATATTGAGCGACTTTTCAAGAAATGCCATCCAACAATTTAAGGCGAAGTAATTCAATTAAATGATGGCCGAGTTGGGAGATTTTTAAAAACTTTTTCCGTAAGATTTTTTACTCCGAAAATCAATTCGATTGCGGTGATAAAAATTATCATTACATCTACACGTAGCGAAGCATGCTCATGATACCATATTTCCAATGCTGCTTTATATGGGAAAATGGCATTGTATAATTTTCGCGGATCTGCAGCCGCTGACAATATCTTTTCTTCATCTCTAAAAATCAATGAAGAAATACCCGTAATTCCAGGCTTGGATGCATACACCAATTTTTGCTGCTCAGGCGTATACAATTTGTAGCTCACTTCCATCAATGGTCTTGGACCAACAATGCTCATCTCTCCTCTCAATACATTAAATATTTGTGGAAGCTCATTAATTTTTGTTCTTCTCAACAGCTTGCCAATTACAGTTACTCTTGGGTCGTTTCTTAAGGTAATTTCACCGGTGCCAATTTGAGGACTATTTTTGAGCATTGTGGCAAATTTCAGGATATTAAACGGCTTTCCTTGGTAGCCAATTCTTTTTTGCAGATAGAAAATTTGGTGTTCGCCAGTGAGCAATAGCATCAACATAATAGGAATAAACAGTGGCGATAATAACAAGAGCGCTATCAATACAATAACAATATCCAAAATGCGCTTTAAAAAATGATACATGCTTTTACTGCTGATACGTAATGCCTGCAATATACAATTTTATAATATGGTTGGAAACAAATTACTAAAACAACTGCTTAATGGTGTTTGCAACTTTTTCCATTTCTTCATCGCTGATATAAGTGCTACAAGGAATACTCAAGCAATGCTGATATAAAAAAGACGAGCAGTCATTTTTTTGGTAATAGAAATTCTGCTTAAACATTGGCAGCTGATTCATCGGAATCCAGAAAGGACGGCTTTGAAGTTGTTGTTGATTTAATGCTTGTAAAACTTCTTTTTGTTTGGATGTGCAGATGGTTGGCATCCACCAATTGGGATTCACATCTTCATTGATTTGTTGAAATTGAATGTCTCCAATATTTTGCAAAGCGTTTTTATAAAATGCAATGATTTCTTTTTTTCTTTCGATAAAGGAAGGCAGCATTTCCATTTGTGATACACCCATTGCGGCAGCAACATTTCCCAATCGATAATTAAACCCGATTTCATCGTGCAAGTATTCAAACGCATCGGCTTTGGCTTGTGTACTTAAATGCTTGGCTTTTTTTGCCAATGATTGATTGTTCGAAACAATCATACCTCCGCCACCGGTTGTGATTATTTTATTTCCATTGTAACTGAAGGTTCCCATCAAACCAAAAGTTCCTGCATGTTTTCCTTTGTAATAACTCCCCAGCGCTTCTGTGCTGTCTTCAATAATGATTAGATGATGTTGATTGGCCAGCTGAATTAATTTATCCATGTTGCACATGTTACCCAATACATGAACAGGCATAATGACCGGTATTCTTTTGCCATCTTTTTTTAAATAGCAAGCCCCATTTTGTTGATAGGTTTCTTCTTGTAGAAACTGTTCCAAAAGGTTCAAATCCATTTGCCAATCATTTTCATCGGCATCAATTAAAATGGGTTGGGCGCCTGTATATCTGATGGCGTTGCAAGTGGCAACAAAAGTGATGTTTTGTGTAATGACATAATCGTTTTCGTTGACATCAGCCAGCATCAAACAAAGATGCAAGGCGGTGGTTCCGCTGCTGGTAGCAACTGCGAAATCGGCTCCTGCAAAATCTGCTGTACATTTTTCGAATTGGTCAACATAAGCGCCCACGCTGCTAACCCAGCCGGTATCCAAACAATCTTTTACATATTTCCAAACGTTTCCGCCCATGTTGGGACCGCTTAATAATACCATATTGCTGTTGATTATGTGGTTTCAAATTAGAATTGCGCAAACCTATAAAAAAAACGGCTACAACAATTGTTGTAGCCATACAAATCTAATTTTATTTGTGCTGATTATATGTTTCTGTATTTGGTAGCGAAAGAGTCTTTTACGATTCCAGCTTTAATAAGTGTATAAATTTCCTTCACGCCGTCGGGTACTTTTTTAGTGATGGTATAGCCCAATTCGTTTTTGATTTTATCAAAATTTACTCTGTAGTCTCTCGGATCTTCATTCATCTCTACAAAATGAACTTTTACATTAGGCACAACTTTACAAACTTCGTTGATGATCATTCCTTTGCTGTAATTTTCTTCTGTGGTTCCAACATTGAACACATTGGCACGAACTTTTTCTTCTGGTGATTCTAAAATCAATATAATGGAGCGGGCTAAATCTTCAACATGGCAATATGGACGCCAAAACTGTGCGCCCCAAATTTCCTGTTCGCCATGAACTGCTGCGTTTCTGGTAAATTCATTTACGGTTAAATCGAAACGGATACGAGGCGAGTAACCGTAAACGGTGCTGAATCGAAGTGCAGTACTGCAGATGTTGGTGTCTTTTCTTTCAGATAAAAGATATTGTTCAAATTTCACCTTTAACTCCGCATATAAAGAAACCGGTTTTAATTCTGATGTCTCGTCTACGAATGAATTGGGGTCGGCCATTTTACCGTAGTTGCTGCAGGTGCTGGCAAATACAAATCGTTTTAATCCCATTTTTTCTGCCATTTCAAACAATGCAACGCTGCCTGTCCAATTGGTTTGCTCTGCTTCTTCGCTGAATTTCTTGCAGGCAGGGTCACCCACTATGGCAGCCAAATGGGCAATGGCATCAACACCCGAAAGGGCGTTTTCCAAATCTTCATTGTTTCTGATATCGCCTTGGAAAAATTCGAAATTGGGATGAAGCATAACATCATACAAAGCTTCTCCTCCAAATTTCAAGCTGTCTATAACTTTTACTTGATATCCTTTATTTAGCAATTGTCTAACCAACACGGATCCAATATATCCTGCACCGCCTGTAACCAATACCTTCATGCGCTTAATGTATTTTTTCATCACAAATTTAAGCCTTGTACTCCAATAATGATATGAAGAATTTTAAAGGGGCTATAGGCAATTGGAAAAAACTCAAAAACTTAATTGTACCATTTTATACGACTTCCTATTTCAAATAAAAAACGGCCACTTAAAGCAGCCGTCTTAAACCAACGCATTTCAAACCTTTATATCGTTGCAGCTCCCGGATTTTCTCCGAAGGATGGAACAAAAATGCTCAACATTCTCTTTCTCAATTTTGACAACATGGTTGCCAATACTGTTTTTTTCTGTGATGACTTCAGTCCTTCTATCACACTATCGGCTGTAGCCACATAATTACCCGTTAATGCATGCACCATCGGACTGAAGGCAAATGCCATCTTTTTTAATTTGTTTGTTTTTTGATAAAATAATATCACCCCACAAAATGCCAACACAAAACACAGATACGCTACCAATGCAAAAACGGTATTCCCCATTTTGGTTTGCAACACCTGAAAGCGATTTCTCACATAAAAATACATTTTCCAAGATGTTGCATAATTCCATTCTGCTCTAATTTCATAACAATGTGCAGGATGGTATTGTATACTTTTTGTAATTGTTTTTGCTGCAATTTTATGCTGCTTTACAATTCTATAGTAATATTCCGAACCTTCTCCCCAAAAAAACAAATTGGATTTTGGCAAGCCTACTTGAGCTACTATTTTTTGATGTATCAACGCCCCGTTAAAAGGATGACAAACACCATTGATTACATCTTCTTCTACCTCGTCAATCGTTTTGTATGATTTCATTTTCCATACAAATGTCTTTTTATCTGCTCTGTTCAGCACTGCGCTATTCAAAAGCGATAATCCTTCGCCTCTATATTCCATCAACATTTCCAATGCATCGTATCGAGGATAGCTGTCGTCGTCCATACACCAAATCCAGGTATATCCTTGATCGTAAGCCCACTTGATTCCTGCGTGGTAGCCGCCTGCCGAACCTACATTCTCCTGATAAAACTGAACAACATCCGTTTGCTTATCCAGCCAAACACTGGTGTAGTCTGTGCTGCCATTGTTTACAACCAAAATCTCATCCGGTTGTCTTGTCTGATTTCTTAACGCTTCAATACATTGCACCAACTGTGTATGTCGATTGTATGAAACGATTACTGCAATAATTTTTTCCATTGGGTTAGTTTGGGTCTTTATTTTAGAATATCGTCTACCTCAAAAAAACGCAACGGCTTGAATCTTATTGCTTTGCACTAAAATATGGGTGAATACACGCAGCTTTTGTAATGATAAATGTGGAAATTACGGTTGGCGAGATGGCAATCGCTGTTGCAGCGTTAACCTTTTTTAACCGTATTATTTTTCAGAATGTATGTTTGTCCGGTTCCGGTGCAGGTTGCCAATCCTTGTTCGTCAAAGATCAGCTTTTCTCCAAATTCGCTCATCCAACCTACTTGTCGGGCGGGGTTTCCTATCATCAATGCGTAAGGCTTTACCGGTTTTGTTACCACAGCGCCTGCTCCTATAAATGCATAACTGCCAATTTCATTGCCGCAAACGATTGTTGCATTGGCACCTACGGTTGCACCTTTTCGAATAATTGTTTCCCTGAATTCATGCTTGCGGCTAACTTCACTTCTTGGGTTTATTACATTGGTTAATACCGCACTCGGACCAATAAACACATTGTCTTCACAAATTACCCCTTCGTACACGCTTACATTATTTTGAACCCGAACATTGTTGCCTAAGATGACTTTTCTTCCTACCACAACATTGTGGCCCAGATTGCAATTTTTTCCAATGATGGCGCCATTCATGATGTGCGAGAAATGCCAAATCTTTGTTCCTTGGCCAATAAAACAATCTTCATCCACTACAGCGGTGTCGTGTTTAAAATAAGACATGTTTTTATTTTGAAATTTTTGTCAAGTATTCGCCGTATCCGCTTTTTGCAAGGTTTTTAGCCAATTGGTCCAATTGCTCTTTTGAAATGAATCCCATTCTCCAGGCTATTTCCTCCGGACAACCAACTTTTAATCCTTGTCTTTTTTCTATTACGCGCACATATTCGCTGGCATCATTCAACGAATCAAAAGTACCGGTATCTAACCATGCGAAACCGCGATTGAGCGTTACCACCTTCAATTGTTTGTTTTGCATGTAAACGCGATTCACATCTGTAATTTCATATTCCCCTCTTGGACTTGGTTGAATATTTTTAGCAATTTCCACTACTTCATTGTTGTAAAAATATAGTCCGGGTACTGCGTAATTGCTTTTGGGTGCGGTTGGTTTTTCTTCAATGCTGATGGCGTTAAATGCTTCATCAAATTCTACCACGCCATATCTTTCTGGATCGCTCACCGGATATGCGAAAATCACAGCACCACTGGGGTCTGCAGCTGCCTGCAGCATCTTACTAAAACCACTTCCATAAAATATATTATCGCCCAAAACCAATGCAACACTGTCGCTGCCAATAAACTTTTCTCCAATCACAAATGCTTGCGCCAACCCGTTGGGCTTTTCTTGTTTTTCGTATGAAATGGCACAGCCCCATTGCGATCCATCCCCCAACAAACGCATAAACTGAGCTTGATCTTCTGGCGTGGTAATGATTAAAATTTCTTTTATTCCGGCCAGCATCAATGTACTCAATGGATAATAAATCATGGGCTTATCGTAAATAGGCATAAGCTGTTTGCTTATTCCCATTGTGATGGGATACAATCTTGTTCCTGATCCGCCTGCGAGTATAATTCCTTTCATTTTGCTTGAATTTATTTTTGTTCGATTAAGATTTATCTGCCTTCATACATCCCTTCGTAATATTTTTGGTACGACCCGCTGGTTACATTGTTTAACCATGCTGTATTGGAAAGATACCAATCAATTGTTCTATTCAATCCTTCTTCAAATTGAAGGGAAGGCATCCATCCCAATTCATCTTTCAACTTGGTGGCATCAATCGCATATCTTAAATCGTGCCCTGCTCTGTCGGTTACATAAGTAATCAGCTGCTCGTTGGTACCCGGCGCGCGGCCAAGCTTATCGTCCATCTGCTTACACAATTCTTTTACCAATGCAATGTTGGTCCATTCGTTGTGTCCGCCAATATTGTAGGTTTCTCCAATTTTTCCTTGGTGAAAAATCAAATCAATGGCACGTACATGATCTTCTACAAACAACCAATCGCGTACATTTTCGCCTTTGCCATAAATGGGCAGTGGCTTATTGTTGATGATGTTGTGAATGCAAAGTGGAATCAACTTTTCGGGAAAATGAAAAGGACCATAATTATTGGAACAGTTAGAAATTTTTATTGGAAGATGGTAGGTATGATGAAAAGCCCTTACAAAATGATCGGAAGAAGCCTTCGAAGCGGAGTAAGGACTGCGCGGATCGTAAGCGGTTGTTTCGATGAAAAATCCTTCATCTCCCAATGAACCATATACCTCATCAGTAGAAATGTGATAAAACAATTTGTCATCCATGTTTCCTTTCCATGCTTCCTTGGCTGCATGTAATAAGGTAACGGTACCAATCACATTGGTTCTCACGAATGCAAGCGGGTCACTGATGGAACGGTCAACATGACTTTCTGCTGCACAATGTAATATTCCGGTGATGGAGAAGTCTGTGAAAAGTTGTTTCAACAATGCGGCATCGCATATATCACCTTTTACAAAATGATAATTGCTGCAATCTTCAATGTCTTTCAAGTTTTCTAGATTGCCGGCATAGGTTAATGCATCTAAGTTGATGATTTGATATGATGGATATTTGGTAACAAATAACCGCGTGAGGTGTGAGCCAATAAATCCGGCGCCACCGGTAATTAATATTGTTTGCATAATTTAAATTTCGCCGCTTTCGCTTAATAAAGTTCGAAACTATGAAATTTGAAAGGAAAAAAATACCATCCAACAGAAAATGTATCAGATATAACCAAAATGTCATTCAAAAATTTCCAATTAGTTTAGTATTTTTGAGGCGATTATAAATTTGACTTTTTGAAAATATTGCTGCTCATACCCGCCCCAAAAAAAATCTCTCCTAGTCAGCGGTTTAGAATTGAGCAATACATTCATTTGCCTGAAGGCCAACACCTTAATTTTGTAGCTCGCCCTTTTTTTAGTCCAAAAACATGGAGCATTTTTCATGTAAAAAACCATTTATTTGAAAAACTGACGGGCATTACGGCCGGCTTCATTCGGAGGTGGATTACGATGTTAAGCTTGCCAAAGTATGATTTTGTATATATTCACAAAGAAGCCGCACCCATTGGCCCGCCAATCTTTGAATGGATTATCGCAAAAGTCTTTCGCAAAAAAATCATTTACGATTTCGACGACAACATATGGACCAGTTTATCTTCTGAAGCAAATCCCAGTGCCGCCTTGGTAAAATGCAATTGGAAAGCTGCTTACATCTGCAAATACAGCCATATTGTAACCGTTGGAAACGAGTTTTTGGCTGCCTACGCCAGAAAATACAACAATGATGTGCGCATTATACCAACTGTAGTAAATACCCAAAATCACCACAATAAAATAAAAAACCAATCCGATAAAAATTTAACCATTGGTTGGACCGGCACGTACACCAACCTGCACAATCTTGCAATCATTGAACAAGTCATTCGTGCATTACAGGAAAAATACAGCTTTACTTTTTTGGTGATTGCCAATAAAGATCCGCAGTTAAAAAATTTAAAGTACACCTATATTAAATGGAGCATAAAAACTGAAATTGAAGATTTGATGGGAATGAACATTGGCATTATGCCACTAGCAGGTACGGATGTGGAAATGGGCAAATGTGGATTTAAGGCAATACAATATGCCAGCTTGGGCATTCCTGCAGTGGTAAGTCCGGTGGGTACAAATAAAGAAGTGGTTGCGCATCAAGAAACCGGTTTTTGGGCGAGCTCCGAAACGGAATGGTTTAGCTATTTAGAACAATTGATTTTAAATGAATCGCTTCGCTCCGAAATGGGCATCAAAGCCAGAAATAAAATGATTGCAGAGTACTCCGTAGATGCAAACAAAGAAAAATTCTTCCACTTGTTTTCCTAATGGCTTACCGCTTTCCCTTTATCAGCATTTGATATCCGCGGACAACATCGCCACATTCCATAAACCTTCCTTTTAACACCAACATCAGTATTCTGGTGATGCATTCTACAAAACAGGTACTGAACCAAACCAATGCAAAGCCCCAATAACTGAAATGCTTTTTTGCATATTGCAATCGGCTCTTCAAGCTTAGAAACAATCGAAACGCTTTCACTGCGTCGGTGGTTCCCATTCCTGTGTGAATGGCTTGAATGTTGGCATTGTAATATGTCTTCCCTCCCGCTCGAAACAAACGCAGTGAAAAATCCAGCTCTTCGTAGTACACAAAAAATCGTTCGTCGAAATATCCAATTTTTTCAAAAACATCGCGACGGATAAACATAAATGCACCCATCACCTGATCTACAAAAGAACTTTGTTGATGTTTCCAATCTGTCATCAATGTTGGCGGATGAAAAATTTGTGGCGCTAGGTTGGTTAATCCCAATGCATGAAACACATAACGAATGGGCTTGGGAAATCTGGCGCAGGTTGGGGTAACGGCTCCTTTGTCGTTTAACAATTGACAGCCTAAAATATCTATCTCCTTTTTTTCTTCCATGCAGTTGATGCATTCCGCTAGCGTATTTTCCATTAAAACCGTATCCGGATTCAACAACAAAACATAAGGTGCTGTTGATTTCTTGAAACCTTGATTGCAGGCTTTGGAAAATCCAAGATTGGAAGCATTTCGAACGATATGCAGTTTCTGGTGAGAAGGCAATTGCAGCAAAGAGTTGTCGCTAGAATGGTTGTCGATGATAATAACCGACGCAAGCCAAGCTTCATTTGCTTTGGTAAAGATTGCATCCACACATCTTTGCAATAAACGTCCTCCATTCCAGTTCACAATAACAATATCAATCATTAGAAGTGTTGTTTTGTTAAACGATTATATAATTCTGCATGATTTTTCCGTAAAAAAGATTGAGCCAAAAAAACATCGCCGATATCAAAAGCACCAAACCATATCCCAGCCATTTTTGCTTAAAAATATACACAAAAAAAGGTATTGTAATGATTTGCGTAATCATAAACAATTCACTCGATCGAAATGCAAATCCCGGAATCGGCGAAAAGAATTGAAATAAAAATAAACCCAGAATTTGCAACTTAATCAACAGATACGCATACTGATTTTTTGCTTGGATGGCGTGGATAAAAAATGCAAACAATGCTGTAATTGCAAAACTGATTAAGAAATTGACATTCGTCTTATTCACTTCTTCTGTGTAGCCCAATTCGGCGTATTCGATATAATTATTGCTTTTCACCTGAACATCACCGACGTTGATTTTTAGCAACGGCAAAATGAAATCTGTTCGCACAAAGGTCATCACAAGGATAACACCCAAAGCCACAAAATAAATTTTCTGCTTAAAATGAAACGGACTCAACAACAAAGGAAGAAAGTACAATAAGGCAGAGTAGTGAAACATGATGGCCAGCAACACCATTCCGATGTAAGCTGCGTAATTTTTTTTGACCAAATATGGAATTGAAAATAAAAAAATAGCCGATGCTGCGCCCACTCTGATTTGCGTCATCTCGTGCAGCAAAAAGAAATTTGAAAAATACACCACCAAGGTCAGAAAAAACAAGTTGGTCAGTTTTCCCATGGAAACAAATTTCAAACTCAATGCAATCAATGCAAATGTGAAAAATGCAATCAACGCATAGTTTGTTTGACTCACATAGGTTTTATAAAACGATGGAATCAAATAATACATCGGATCAAAATAAACCCACTCATTATAATGTCTGAAATAATCCAAGGGATCTTTAAAAGAATCGAATGACAACAAGTAACTCACATAATCTTTGTCGCCACCAACTGGGCGGAAGGTTACAAAAAGCAAAAACACAATAAAAAGAAAAATGCGTAACTCGGGAAATTTGCTTCCTTTAAAATATTGTTCGGTAAAGGAAAAACACATCAACAGTAAAAAAAGCAGAATGTAAATCAGCATACCATTTTACAATTTATGTTTTGATGTGTTGGGTTGAATGTAAAATAAAAAACAGAAAGAAAATTCAAACCGACGATATCATTAAAGTAGACTTTTTTGTGGCTTAATAATAAACGCATGATATGTTACAATAACAATGACCTATGAATACTTTATGAACGAACAGTTCCTTTTTTATTGTAGTTGCTGTTTTGTTCCATTATTAACAATACCACCGTAAATACTACAACAAACAAAAATGAAAATACAAAGGCGGTTTTTAATCTGCTCATCTTTACCCTTTCCATTGGATAATCTGCGAAATCGATGATTTGCAATAAAGGTGTATTGATTAAATATTGAAATCGTGCAATCTCTAAATTCTTGTACATTTCGCTGTATGCGTTGCTGTACAATTCAATGTTGGTGTGTTGTTTTATAATGGGTACTTGCGAATATTCAAAAACAGGATTGATATTGGCATCTTTCACCTCGGCTCTGCTCGAAATGCTGGAGTATAGTCCATCTTTTACAGATGCGATTCTGTTCTCCAATGCTTCCAAAGTCATTTTTGCTTTTTTTGTTTTGAGTTCAATGTAAAAAACATTGGTTTCTGCAATCAATCGATCGGTGAGTACTTTTGAAAAATGTTCATTTGGACTCTTGATGTTGATTTCATAAATATTGTATTTTCTATCGGGCTTTTCTACATTGATGTTGTTGGTAATCATCTCTGTGTAAATCATTCTCAACACGCTATCTTGTAAATAAGTAAGATTTCTTTTGTCTTGAAAAGCAGGGAAATGAATATTGGCAACCTTTGGATGAAACTGTTTTCTGCCTTTTACATTCATGTAATTTTCAATCAGCGTAATGGGTTTGTTGTTGATGGTATCTACACTTAATAAAACGCGTTCAACCATTCTTCTGCTTCTGATGATTTCTATGATATTATCTCCTCCAAACACATTTACATTGGAGCCGAGTGAAAGTCCAAATTGAGATGCCAAACTATTCAAGCTGGTTTCGGAGCCACTGCCATCATCTAAAGCGAATGTTAATCGGCTCTTGTATTGCGGGGTTTGTAATTGGGCATATACAAATCCCAAAACAGCAAAAACAACCCCTCCGAGCAAATACATCCACCACCGTTTTTTTAAATACAAAAATTTGTTTACAAACAGCGATTCAACATATTGAGGTGCTGTTTGATTTTCACTTGATGAACTCATGTTCGATAAATTAATTTTTCAATGCAGTCAATAGGACATTGGAAATTATACCCAATGCCGAAACCATCAAAGCCAATTCTCCTACGCCAATTTTATTCCGATTGTCTTTGTTTTTTTGAGGAACAAATATTTCTGCTCGGGTCGTAAGCTTAGGATATTTTTTTATTCCAAAAAATGATTTTACCGGCATCACTTTCCCATTGGGATAAATAATCAGGGTCTTTAATTTTCTTGCCGATCCCATAAAACCACCTGCTTG